>ERZ1034755.168-NODE-168-length-22546-cov-7.484594_pt1 | contig 22546 bp, 19 predicted proteins | sample MGYA00520596_ERZ1034755 | MGnify/ENA primary metagenome ERZ1034755 (study PRJEB33766, sample SAMN09781701) | gut metagenome | biome: gut microbiome | host: Homo sapiens | place: Madagascar | study: EMG produced TPA metagenomics assembly of the PRJNA485056 data set... | reverse complement strand
CTTTTAAATGATTTATATATAGATTTAAGAAAAAAGGTTAATTATTGGTCATCTTTAACAGACCAAACAGCCCAAGCAAGAATGGGTTATATAGGACAACACTTGGTATCTGCCGTTACTGGATATAAAGGAGGAAAATCAGGAGCAAGAGGAAAAGATTTAGTTATTTCTAATACTGAATATGCTGAAATCAAAACTTGTTCAAGAGTTGACCAACTGGGGAATTGTAAAAATTGTAATTCGCCGGTTTCTCCCTATGAAACTAAATGTTCTTTTTGTGGTGGCGAAACATTAACTAGAAAAGATGATTCTAAATGGCTTATTTCTATTACTGAGGAATATCCAAGTTCAAGTGCATTAGAAGCATCCGAAGATATTTTGGTAAATATAAATAAACCTAAGTATTATTATTTTGTTTTATTTGAATTCAAAGAAATTTCAGATTTGGCAAGTCCTATAGTTGTAACCATTTATAGAGTTAACCCTAAAGAAAATGGATTTACATTATGTATGTTAGATTATTTTTATAATATCAAGAAAAGTGCACCATTTAATATGTGGCCACATATGTTAAAATTTAATCTATGCAATCCTCAAATTGTTTATAGGTCTGAAATAACTATTGATGGAATAATTAATACTCATTATTTTGATAATGAACATCCATTAGTTGAGCCTTTTAATAATCTAATTCAGTATAGTAGAAGTAAAAATTTAACACAAGAAACAATAGTTAACCTATGTAATGAGTTCAATATTGAGGTATCTTTTGATACAAAAACCGTACTTTCTAATATAGAAAATACAGCAAATGATACAAATATCTCAAACCTAGAACTTATACACAGGTTTGCAAATGCTTTTTATAAAGAGCCTATTAAACAAGCAAAAATTAAATTAGCAGAACAAAATAAATCAATACCATCAGTTTTTAATAGATACATTGATGCGATTTAGACAAGCATTATAATAATTTGTATCTAATTCAAAACCAATAAAATGTCTGTTTTGTTTTATGCAAGCAACTGCAGTGCTACCACCACCCATAAATGGATCGAGAACAATATCACCCTCATTCGAACTAGCCAATATGAGCCTTTCAATAAGTTTTATTGGCTTTTGAGTAGGGTGAAACCTTTTTTCTTCGTAAAAATCAAAATCTGTCCAAACATCGTGATACCCCATAATAGGATTCCAAGTTTGGCAAAAAGATTCATAATTAACATTCTTAATGTCCAATATTTCACAAAGTTTCAGCCATAATTCTTTTGTTGGAAGTTGTTTACACATATTGTCTCCTGTATAGATACTCCACATACCTCCACCATTTGATTTAACACCAAGTTTTTCGTTTATTTCTTTAGATTTTAATCCAAGGTCTTTTTGTCGTTGTTTTAAAAGATTTTTTATGTATGGCTTACTATCTTTAATAAAAAATAATATACTTTCGGTTGTATTAGGAAACATTTTATAATTTTTTGTGGCTCTGCCAGCAATGGCTTTAATACCCTTATCAACAATTATTTGTTGTCTTAATTCCAAACCAATATCTTCGGTAATAGAAATTAACCTGCTAAGGATCCTAAAATATCCAAACAAATAAAAAGAACCACCTTTTCTTAATACTCTATATATTTCAGATAAATATTGAGAAGTCCAGTTTATATATTCCTGTATTGTGGAATGTTTATAATCCCAACTTTCACCAACAACTTTAAAGTAAGGTGGGTCGGCAATAATTAAATCTATTGATTCACTTGGAATTTTTCTTAAACCTTGTAAACAATCTTCATTGTAGACTATATCTAACTTTAATTCGTTAATCATAATTACATGCCCTCCTTTATTTCAGCAATATCAGAGATATCACAATTTAATGATAAACAAATTCTATCTAAAATTTCAGTGTTTACATTTTCGCCCTTAACTAATTTTGAAAGCGTAGATTGACTTATTCCAGTTTTTTCTCTTAATTGAGTTTTTGTTAAACCTTTATCTATTAAAAGTTTCCAAAGTTTATTATAATTTAATGCCATTTCTTCTCCTATGTAATTACATATACTATAATTTGTTCGCTTTGTCAACTCTTTTGTTTGAGAAGTCGAAGATTTTATATTATTAGAGCTATGAAAATTCCCCAATAATCATTACAAATAAAAACGAACCAAGACTTACAATCCTGGTTCGTATTATTTTTCTTTGGCGCACCTGTACGGACTCGAACCGTAAACACTCAGTTCCGAAGACTGATGCTCTATCCAATTGAGCTACAGATGCAGAAATGTTTTGTCGATTTTGGTTTAACTCGCTTATGCGATTGCAAAATTTTGTTAATCAATGTATAATGCAATTATACTATCATTGGTAAAAAAAGTAAATGGAAAACAATAAAAGTTTAAACAAAACGAATATGGGCAAAAAGGTGTGGAAGGTAATTGCATACTTTGTTTGCGTGGTGCTTGGACTATTTGTGCTGACTATTGCCAGTTTCAATATCGTGTATGTGCGAACTTTGGTTTATGGCAAATCGATGCAACCGCTATACAACAGCAATGTGACGAGCGACAGCGACGCAGGCGATACCGTGTTGGTGAATCGATTTGCAAAAGGCAAGGTTGGTGACGTGGTGGTCGCTGACGTTGACTGGGGCGTAGCCGGTGCGACCGTGACGGTCATCAAGCGCATTGTTGCCGTGGGCGGTGACAGATTGCGTTTTGAAAACGTGGGCGGAAACGTTGTGTTGTACAAGAATGAAGCCATATATACCGAGAGTTATATCAATTCTACACAAAATAAAGAATATGAGAACTGGCAAACCTTGGTGCGCGACAAGCAAGACGAGTATGAGTTTGACGAGCACGGTTGTCTAATCGTGCCCACCGGCGAAGTGATGTTGTTTGGCGACAACCGAGAGCATTCGGACGACAGCAGTCTGTTTGGCAGTGTAAGTCGAAAGAAAATTGTCGGCAGAGTAGATTATTGCATAGGTTGCAAGGACAGCGCCAAAGGTAGATTTTTGGAGTTGATTTACCATTTGCTAATTATCAAATAAAACATCACCAAACAAAAAAGGAAGATTATTTGTCTTCCTTTTCTTTTTCGGCGTTAGGTTTGGTCTTTTTGTCTTTGCCATAAGGCGCTTGGTCTTGACGCATTGTGCCGAACTGCTTGAATACACCCATTTCGTCAAATATGTGGACGAAACTTTTGTGTCTGCCGTCTAGCACGCCCTCATCACGATATGAGTAATGATTGGTTTGACTAACGATTATATGGTCTTGAAAGTGAATACCGCTCATCATACACGCCAACTGCAAAGTGTTGGTCGCCACGTCGTCCATATGCGATGGCGTAGCCAAGCCGTTTGGGTGAGTGTGGAAGATGATGACAGCGGTCGCGTTGAGCGCGCGGACTTTGTCATAGATAATGTTGATGTCGAATTCGAGTTGTGTTGGACTGCTTGATGGGTTCTCAATCACGCCTATTACTTCACTCTTTGGGTTTAAGCAAACCACGTAAAGAGTTTCAGTATTGCCGAGCAAGAAATTGTTTCTAAAATATTCCACCGCTTGCATTGTGGTCGTGACCACTGGCTTAACCTTTTTCTTGCCTTGCGAATACTTCTCGAATATGTACGGCAAGTTTTTGAGCAGGAATGCGGTGTGCTCGCTGACACCATTTACAGAGCAAAGAGCAGCGGTCGTTTGACCTAGAACTTCACTGAAACCGCCGAATTTGTCTATTAAGTTGTGAGCCAGAGCATTTGTATCCTTGTAAGGAATGCAATAACCTAAAAGGATTTCAAGAATTTCGTGGTCGGGCAAGTTCTTTATGCCGAGTTGCTCAGCGCGTTCCTTTAATCTCTGTCTATGCCCCGCGTGAATATTATCTTTTGCCATACATTCTCGCCGTTTATATCTTATGCGTATATTATATCACAAATTTACGATTTATGCAAATTTCTAAATGGAGTTTTGGACACGGTTGTTGTGCTTTTTGTGTTTGATGATAATGTAAGCCACCACGCCAGCCAGTAGGGTTACGCCCACGCCGATGCCGACGTAGAGATATACACGACTTGGGTGCATCACGATCTGCATACGGAAAGTCGTTTGGTTACCGTCGCTGTCGGTTACGATATAGTTTACATAATAACTGCCAGATTTTTTGAGATTCAAATTCGTGTCAATTTCCACATTGTTCGCGTTCGACTCAATGACAAAATCTTCATAGTCTGTTATGCTGATTAGAGAGTATAGGTCAAGCGAATGCTTGCCATAGAGATTAATCTTGGTTGACTTGGCGGTGATTTGTGGTTTGCCACCGCGTTTTAGCGTGGCGATAAACTCGTCATACTCTGCTCGGTCGCTCGCGCGCAAGTTGTTGTATGCGGAGATGATTTGAAGTTTTACAGCAGTATTCATTTCGCGGTTTTCTAGTTCTTCCGCCGTTGCACTGTCAATATAGTTTTTAATACGAGTTTGCAAGGTAGTTTTGAGTGCGCTATACAGCACTTCCTTGGTGTCAAAGTCTGCTTTGTTGACGAGTTTGAGCCCTTCGGCTGTAATTTCGTATTCGATGTTAGAGTCGGTTGTGTTGTAGTCAGTAATCTGCGCGCCAGTGTAGGTTGAGTAAACGTTGACGTTCTGTGGACGCACTGAGTAAATGCAAATTTTGTAGCCATATTGTAGATTGAGTGTTGGGTTAGTGAGTGTCAGTTGAGAGAAATATTGCGAGCCCTTCACTTCGAGTTTGTCGATGACCACAGATTTGTCGGCGTTGTAAATTGTGACGGACACAAACACGGTGTCCTTTTTGGCATCGCTTTTCCACTCGGTCGTTTGATTGCCAAGGTCAGCCCCGCCCAATGAGATTGTGGCGAGCGTGTTTTGGTTGGAGAGCGAAAGCGTGTAGCCGAATGTGTTGTATATTCCACGAATGCCAATGCGAGTGTAATGCTCAATGGCGGTGTCAAGACGCGTGTAGTCGTATGAAATAGCGTTAGCGCCTTGACGAATGTCGAGTGTGCAGAGTGGGGTGTTGTAGTCAAAGTTGGTTGGCAGACGCAACATATATCTGTCTGCCGGCAAGTTGCTGAATGTGATTGTGTTGGAGTTGATTTTGACAATGCGCACGATTTCACCGTTTTTGGTGAGTGCCACATTTTTGTTTTTGATTAGGTTTAGATTGTCGATATTTAGTGTGACATTTAGGTCGCCCTTGATGGCATATTTTTTGAGTGTGCTATCCACAATCAGTGAATATTTTGTGGATATGTTTTCGCCTTGTTTAATCTCGTCAAGGCTGTCAGCGTTCACGCTGTCGGCAAGGATTGAATAACTTGCCAACTTGCGCGACATAATGTCTTTTTCCACAGCAGGAGTTATGCTCATTGTCCAAGATTTCAAATACGAAATAATGTTGGCATTGTACTCATCGGCGAAGAATAGAGCATAAACGTCTGGAATGGTGTAAATGTTGGTGTTTTTGTTGTTAGCATAGACCAAACTGCGATAGAAACTAAATAGTTTGCTATAACTTTCGCTTCCTTCAAAATTGTCTAAAAGGTTTACAATGCAATACAACTTTTCTTGCACATTGGTGTATGTGCCGTCATTGTTGTTGAATATGTCATTGCCCGCCAAACGTTTTTGGTTTCGAGAGTTTTCAATGTTGGCAAGGCCTCCGCCCATCCAGTCGCCCGCAACTTTGTAGAGCGATTTGTCTATTTGTACATAATGCGCGAGAATGTTGTTGCCCGTTTCGTTTAGGCAGATGTTAGTGCCACCCGCATTTCCGCGCCCGAGTGAACCTTGATATCCGTGTCCAATCTCGTGCAGTGTGCCCCAGCCGTAATGGAACAGAGCCGAAGCAGAAGCACTGCCAACGGCGATGTGGTTGCCGTTGTAGTATGCGCCCGCGCCCGTGTTGGCGTTTGCTTTTGCCAGATATTTGACGCGCACGTTTTGGTCGGTGATTTTGGTTGGTATAAGCGACAAACCAATCATTTCGTCCATGCGATTGACAACGTTCAAATAGTATTCAAGGTATGCGTCGAGTGACGGAAGGAGCGAACCGGTGTTTGTTTTGTTTTTGTCTGGCAAACTGTCAATGTCGGCAAACGGCGTCACCACCATTAAGGCTTCGCCGTCAATTATGCCGAACGAATTGGTTGACGCACGCCAGTTGGTCTTAAATTTGGCTTCATCGTCTTTGTAGTGAAAATAGTCGAGCGGTTTGACATCGTCGCGGAATACAAGTTCAATTTGATAGGTCTTGTCGAGTGCTACGCCTTGCGCTTGTACCGCACTGGTCAGTAGAGGAACGCTGTCATAACTCACGCCCGTGTTTACATTTTTGATTGTTTGATAAGCAGAAGAACTGCAGTTAATTATCACACCGCTTTCGCGAGTGGAGTAGTTGTTTAGGCAGCTGACCGAGATATTTTTGTCCGCGTCCAGCACCTTGATTTGCGCGCTGGAATTGGCTGGCAGATATATGCCTAGAATTTGGCGGTCACCCGCGTGGCAACGACCTACGCCAATCATATCCAAGTTCCACATTGAAGGCAGGGTGTAGAGCGTACGTACGATTTTGCATTCTTTTTCTTCCTTGCCTAGTACGTGCACGGGCACGGTGATTTCCGTAAGATTGTAGTGCGAATCATAAACCAGATATTTAACCTTGTAATTGCCCTCACGCGTTGGATTTACATTGTTATAAGTGCATTTAATTTTGTGTGTTAGGTCGCCGTCCTCGAAGTCTTTTGCGAATATGCGGAAACGACTGTCTTTGATGTCGAATTTGTCCGTCACATTCTTGTCAATCGTGATTTCTGTCGCGCCATAAAACACGGGTTTATTTCTAACACTGTAATACGAACCTTCTGCCAGCGAATTGTTGCCTTTTGGCTGAATCAAAATCAGTGGCAAACACAAAAATGGTAGCGATGCCAAGATAGTAAATATTATTAATTTCTTCTTTATATTCATAGTTACCATTATAACATATATGAGCGTATTTTGAAAATGGTTGAAAATCTAAAAATAAAATTTTCGCAAAAAAATTTGCAAATAAAATTTGCCTACATTTTGTGTCTATGATATAATAAATATAAGGAGAATTAAAATGAAATTATTAAGAGGAATTTTCAAGGCAGTAATTTCGTTGGCTTTGTTGCTTGTGATGTTGACGGCCGGCGTATATATCTTTGTGCGTGCCAAATACGGCATTGACCTATGGAATACTGTTGGACAATTAAAGGCCATTAGCAAATCGGTTGACGAGAGCGAAGTTTGTCCGGACGCTTTTGTCGCTGGCGACTACACCTCGATGCAAACGGTGGTCAATGCGTCGGTTGATGGGCTAGTAGGTGGTGATGAAGAAGCAGGATTTACCATTTCTTTTGATACTTTGCCTAGCGAAATGACGTCAATCATATCTTTGACTGACAAGCAAGTTGGCGCTTTGGCTGACGTTGTCATCAAGAAGTATGTTAACAGCAAAATCACTATCGCAGGCAAGGACATCGCAATCGTGTTGAAACAAATCAAGTTCGACACTGACGAAAACGGCGTTACAGCATTCAATACAGTCGTTCGTCTAGACATGACACCTTTCAAAAAGGAAATGAATAAATTTCCATTGAAATATTTGAAGAAATACGTACCACAATATATGTATGTTTCTTCCACAGTCAATGTAACCAAGGGGACAACTGCTTTCAGTTATCACATTGAACACAACGCTCTCGCTATCAACAAGTTGAGCGCGGACAAAACCGAAGATTTGTTCAAGACTTTGGACAAAGTACTCAAAATCGGCGACGCAGAAACATTGAACAAGAAGATTGGCAACATCGTAGTTGGTTCACTCGTTGGCAGTGAGTCGCAAACTGGTTTGGCTTATTCGTTGAAGCCAATCGGTGCAACTGACTATGCTTTCACGAAAGTTGGCGGAGTAAACAATTTCGTAATTAATAAATAAGGTCAATAAAAAAGGTGCTTGTTGCACCTTTTTTTGTTGCCTATTTGATTTGAGATGTGTCTGTTGTCATTGGTTTAGCGAATTTGTCGCTGATTTTGTATATCAACTGAATGACGAAGAAGAGTATAACGCAAACTGCAACGAACACGAGATAAACTATGAGTTGCAATACAGGATAGAACACTGCATTGCCGATGTGGAAATTGATGTCGAACAATTTTTGAGTGAATGGCAAAAGCGCAACGGCTTCGTCAGGCACTAGCATAAACATATAGTTCGCTTCATAGAAATCGTTGCCCGTGCGCACCTTGATTGCATTGAACCACGAACCGAGAAGCAATACGATGACAAAGTAAATGGTAAATCCTATCAAGCAATCGCGCAATGCATATTTATCGAGTCGCGGGAAGATTTTGAACAACAGCGCCAGCACTGGAACAATAAGCACGTTGGTATGCTCGAATATGAAATGCATATTGTAGAGATAGAACAATCCTTCGCCGTCCAAGTTTGGCATTGCCATTGCGAATATTACGCCCACGACATTGATGATAACGGTAAAATTGAAAATGCGTTTGTTGCGAGTGATAAGCGAGACGAGAATTAAGAATGCACCGATATTGCATAATTGCAATGGTAAGCGATAGAGATTGATACTGATTGCTGAGAACATTTGGGTGTACTGCATTACGAGTGATAGTGACAATACGAACAAAAGAACCATTTTGGTGTCGGTGTCTTTGTTTTTGAAGATGTAGTAGAGCGCAACCAGTGTGCAAATTACTAAGAATAGCCAGCCGAAATGCACAATGCCGAATGCCTCAAAGATAAGGTTGGTGTAGCCGAACAGAAATTGTGGAACATAGATTGGTAGTGCGCAGAAACTGATGAAAGGCAGAGTTAGGAAGAAATTGAGATATTCGCGCTTGTCTTTGAAATTAAACATATGTTTTTCATTGACAGCGAGAACGATTGGAATGCAAAGTTGTAGAGTGAGAATAATACCGAACCATATGCTTCTAAATGCGTGGTTTAGTAGGAAGTCTTTGAAGCCTTGGCTCAAAACTGAAATTGAATTCAGTCCGCGTCCTAATGCGTTGGTGAAATCCGCCATATACTCGTTGTAGAAGAATAGTGAAGCGATAGTGATTGCCACGCCATAGAAAATGGCGATGTTTCTAATGGTGCGGTTTTTGTAAAAGACGGCTATTGGTAAAACGATGAAATTGACAATCGACAGCCATCTAATGATGACATAGCCAGTGTTGATGTCCATTCGTGCTAGGTCTTCTTGCGAATAGCACAACTTGAATGCGTCTGGTAGCAAGAGAGATAATATCATTAAACTTGCATACACGACAACAGAAATTTTCAGTATGCGGTTGGTTATGTGCGAAAACTTTTCGCTATTTTTGCAACAGGTGAATTTGAGAATGCTAAACGTTGTAATTATTACGGCAACGACGCAAGATAAAATTATGTGAAACATTTTTCCTCCTAAAACTCTTTTACTTCATATTTTCTAAATATTAGCGACAACAGATAGAACAGAACTGCCAAGATTGGCGCGAATGGCAGTAGATATACAAATGGAATTGGAATCAATTTAAACATCGGGTTGAGAATCATAATATCGTCGGGGTCCATAGTGTATGAGTGATTGTGTGCACCGGTAATCATACAGCCATTGAATAGATAGTTTGCCACGAACGCCGACAAGAAATACAAAATCATTGTCATAATGACGGGGAGTATATATTCCTTGCGTGGCTTGAACCACCGCGCCGAAATCATCATAAAGGTGATTGCTATCACTAAGAAATGGTCGAGCCAAAAGTTGAGCGCAATTACCGAATACCACATTGAGCCTTCCACATCGCTGGTGTAGGAAACGAATGTTGACATCGCTGCGAACATTGAAAAGTAGAAAAGGTATTGTCGCGCTAATTCGTTTTTCTTGATTAAACATAATGGCAACAATATAAAGTTGAAATTACAAACTTGGAATATCTGCTCGAAAAAGTTTTTGAAATCTAGTGTCGTTCCATATCTCGTTAGGTGCAGAAACAATATGCCCGCCATACACAGCACAACCGACGAGTGTATGATAACGCATTGCCATTTGTAACTCACGCGCGCGACCAACACGCACAGCCCCACAATCAAGATAATTGAAACAACAACCATCATTATGTGGGCAGTGCCCCCGATTGTCATCATAACTAAACCTCAATATCTATTAATTTCATTGTAACAATATATGCGAAATATGTCAAACATTAGATGCGATATTTTGACATTATGTAGTACGCAATTCGCATAATATGTGACCTAATTGATTTTGTTAGGTTAATTGTAATGGCTTTTGAATGTTTGCGACAAAATTGGATATGCACATTAAACGTTGTGGTTCACAAAAAGAATAAAACTTAATTACCAAGGTAGAGATATTTGCCTACAAAAAAAAGCCTATAAAGGCTTTTATGCTAGTGCCACAATGATTGCGAACATTGAAAGCAAGAGTGAGATGTCAAACTTAACTTCGTGCTTATTGAGTTTCGCGATTATGTCAACTAGAAATGCAGAAAGTGCAAGACCAAAACTAATCATAAAGAATATCGCATACACGACAGTGTTTTGTGCCAACAAAGTGATGAACTTGTTGAGAAAGACAACGCACAATGACGCAACCACCAACCAAATAGGCAAGTTCTTTTGAGTGAAGATATTGTTTGATTTTTCTTTCTTATTCTCGTTTTGGTTTTCTACTTTTTTCTCTTGCAAATTTTCGTTTTCCATAATGTTCTCCTTTTTCATTTCCATTATACTACAAAATTCGCAAAATGTAAACGTATGGTAATATAAAAAATAAAAAAACTCGTTCGATGTGAAAGTACACTGAAAGAGTTTGAATCTCCTAGATACACTAGTCTTTTTTGTGGTGCGCCGTGGGAGATTCGAACTCTCGACCTTTGGTTCCGTAGACCAACGCTCTATCCAGCTGAGCTAACAGCGCATATATATTCACTAATGATTTTACTCATTAGGTGCTATTATTCTAACTCAAAAAAAATGGTTTGTCAATAATCTGTTGTAAATTTCACAAAAAAATTGAATAGTTTTTGTTTTGGTAGGCTTTTGCATAACCAAACATTGACAAAACTGGGTTAATAGGCTAAAATGAAAGTGGGGAAGATATGGCAGTTTCAAAGGAAAAGTTGAGAATACTAAATCAAGTCAAACAGAACGAAGCCGAGTTTGAGCAGTTTGTGCAAGACTGTTTGAATAGTGGTGAGTGTAGTTATGGCGATGTGGTTACTCACAATGCTCACGCGACGGGTTCGGTCGATTTGGATAGACTTATGCAACTGGTGTCGCACGTGACGCAGAGCCAAAACGACAAAGAAGCGGTTTGGGTGCAGTTGTCGGGCAATCAACCTTATTTCTATCATTTCGACGGCACAAATACTGCCAAGACCAAAGCGGGCGAGATTGAGTGCCGACTCTATCTCAATTTGAAAGCCAAAAACATTGTTCCGTTCGCCAGCGCGTTCGTTGATAAATGTGAAAAACATCGTTTGCCTTACCGATTCAAAATCGCGGTCGATGACGTGCGCAATGACAATATTCCAATTTATACAAGTTATGCTAATGCCCAAAAGTTTTTGGACGTGATAGCCGAGATTGAAAAGGAAAGCCCCGCGCTATTCGACGGCGCAGAGAATATGGGTGTGATGACGGGTAAGATTGGCAAGTTCGTCGGGTTTGGTGAAGAGTGCGTGCCAACCGATGACAAGAAGAAGGTGTCGTTCAACAGCGCTCGAGCCAAGGTGTTGGGCGAGTATGTGGATAAAATTAATGACATCGCATTGAAAGAACTTTTCGCACCAAAGGTCAGCCTAAGAACTTCAAAAGGCGACAAAATGTCGGTTGACGATTATGTGATGAACAAGATTCAAGCGTGTTTGTCGCGTTCTGCCAGCAGAAGTGGGATTGACGTGACGAGCGCGGAAAACGAGAAGCGTATCAAGGCACAACTCGGCAAGGTTTATGAGAGCATTATCGAGTTAGAAAGTAAAAACATAGATTTTGACTTGAAAGACAGCAACGGCAATGAGCAAATTGAACGCCTTGACACAGCGCCTATCGTGGAAAAGATGATGTCGGTGTTTAGAGTGAACAAAAACGCGGACAAAAATGTGCAAAAACTCGCCGTGGCACAAAAGATTATTGAGAGCCGTCTGCCAGATAGATTGGTGGTGAGCGAGAGCGCGAACGCACTTACGTATTTGGAAAAGATTTTCGGGCAGAAGATTGAAATTATGCTTCAAGACAAAAAAGACTATCTAACTGCCAGTCGCACGCCGACTTTCGACTATGACATCGCACTGAGCAGAATCAAGAGCAAGAGTAATTACGGCAAACTTGCGATTCGCAAGGCGATTGTGCAATATCTTATGCAACTCGACAATCCGCAAAGCACACACACTCCGCTTGATGTAGATTTGAGCGCGTCGGGTGTCCAAATTGTGCTGGGCGGATTGGAAAAGACGGAAATCGAACGCGAGATATTGCAAGGGTACAATTCGAGCGTGCTTGAAGTCCACGACAGAGAGAAATCTCGTTTGCTCCCAGCCGTGTTTAAAGAAGAAAATGTCAGCGTTACCTTCCCATTCCTAAATCTTACGACTGAAATAGAATTAAAACAACTCTTCGCACGTAAACCCAATTTGAAGATAAAATAAAATTAATCCACAATCTAGACTAGGTTGTGGATTTTTGTATGAGTTTTTCGAGTATTTGAACGGCGTTTGTACTCGCGCCCTTGCGCAAATTGTCTGCAACACAACTGATGTGCAATCCACATGGATTGTTGTGGTGGGTTCGCAGTCTGCCGACGTATATTTTGTTGTTGCCATGCGCCAATTCGTTGTATGGAAATGCGGTTTTGTCGTCGATTAGACGGACACCCGCTTGACGCGTGAGTTTTTTGCACAGTTTGGATAGGTCAATCGGCTTTTGTGTGGTGACATAGATGTTCACCAGATGACAGTACTTGCACGGCACGCGCACACAGGTGGCGGTGACGGGCGCGGTGAGTGATAGAATTTTCTTCGTTTCATTTTCCATTTTCGCTTCTTCTTGCGTGTAGCCGTCGTCCAGAAATTCGCCGATTTGCAATAGGCAGTTTTCGCTTATGTTGTGCGGGAAGTACTCCGGTGCTTCGCCCGCTCGGGTGCGCTCCAAATCGTCCAGTCCGCGCTTGCCCGCGCCCGACACAGATTGGTAGGTGTTGTATATCACACTAGTTATGCCAAACATCTCGTCAACCACCTTTAATGGAGACATACATTGAATGGTAGAGCAGTTCGGGTTGGCGATTATTCCGCTGGACAAATCCAAATCGTCCCAGTTCACTTCGGGCACAATTAGGCTCACGTTTTTATCCATACGAAAGGCGCTCGAATTGTCTATCACAATGCACCCTTTCTGCACCAAGCGGTGAGCGTATTGCTTGGCAACGCTTGCGCCCGCGGAAAATATGGCATAATCCATTTTGATGTTAATGCTTTCGGCAACGTCTTTCACGACATACTCTTCGCCATTAAAGGTGAGTGTTTTGCCCGCCGAGTTTTTCGACGCGAAAAGATACAACTGCGCGGGACGTATGTTGCGTTCTTCCATAACGCGCAAAATAGTCCTCCCGACCAGCCCAGTAGCGCCTACAATTCCTAATACAAAACTATTCATTATTTATTCCATTTGATGATTCTAGTAAGATATTTGTACGCATCATTTAGTTGAGAGTTGTGAACAATCAGCGTAATTGTGTTTGCCGAGGTGTAGCAATCAATGAGTTTAATATTTTTACCTTTCAACTTCTCAATGATTGTACCTAGTTCCATAATGTGATTGAATACCCCACCTCCAACAATGGTGATTGTTGCCAAACCAAGTTTGCGACTGGTCACCAAGTCAAGCGATTTCAGCAATGACAAGTTGGCTTGCTTGGTCAAAAACGTGCAACTTTCACCCACGTTAAAAGGCTGAATTTTAATCTTATACTCCGTGCACAGCCTAAACAATCTGTCTAACGGCGCACGCGATTTAACCAAAATCATTTCTGGTTGATAGGTCATAGCGTACATACCCATTCGCTCCATTCCAAAAGAAGAAATGTTTGTGCCGTCCGTTCGCCCAAAACTCGACTTGACGGTGATGTCAACGTCATATTTTTTGCCCAGTTCGGTGGCTCGGCTGTCCATAACGCGCGCACCCGCATTGGCGAGCGATATCATATCGTCATAATTGATAGACGTCAACAGTCGTCTGGGCGCAGAGTCGAGTGGGGAGAAGGCCATCACGCCGTTGACATCGGTGTTGATTATACACTCACATTTCAATTTGCCCGCCAGCATAACGGCGGTGGTGTCCGACCCGCCACGACCGAGCGTGGTAATTTGCCCTGCGCGCGTCACACCTTGGAAGCCAGCCAGCACACAAACCTTGCCCGTCTTGGCACACTTGACGACTGCTCGCGGGTTAAATTCCATAATGTAGGCATTGGTAAAATTGTCATTAGTGATGATTCCCGCTTCCGCTCCCGAAAAACTCTTTGCCGGACAACCTATTCCGTTGAGTATGAGCGCCAAAAGTGTGCTAGACACAATTTCACCCGTGCTCACAAGGCGGTCGAGTTCGCTCAAATTTGGGTTTTCGGCGAGCGACGAAGCCAATTTGATGAGTTCGTTGGTAGTTTTACCCATTGCGCTTGTCACCACATAAACCTGGTCGTATCGCTCGCGGTAGGACTTGATTTGCTTGGCAATGCGTTGCATTTTTTCAATGCTGTCAAGCGAACTGCCTCCATATTTTACTACAATTTTTGACATAAAAACCTCTTTTCTATATATTCAGTGCCACCCAATTTTGCCAAAGGGTATTGCAATTTGCGATGTGTTATGCTATAGTTAGTCGTAGGGAAAAAATATGAAGGACAAATTCAGCGTATTTTTGAGAGAAAATGGTATTAAGGTTGACGGTCATTATTCTATCGAAAGTTTGCTCGCTCGACTCGGCTTCAAGCCAGTTTATGACCCAGAAGGCAAGCCAAACGACGCACAGATTCAAGTTTTCGACTGTCACGGCGACTATGAGATGACCAATTCGGCAGATTTTAGACACATAATCTTGCCTAACGGCTTAACCACGAAAGACCGCAACTGGATTGTGGCGCGCCTAATGGCTTCGTGGATTAATGCCAAGGTTGACAACACCGGCAATTACAATGCTCATTTATGTTACCTAATGGGTATCAAGCAGTTGGAAACGGTTGACCGACCAAGGCTTGCCAACGTGAACGACATTGCACTCAAAGTGTTAATGCCAGACGAACTTTTGGACGCGGTGTTGCCTGGCGCGTATGACGAAGACGACTACAATGTGATTGCCAAATATTTAAGTGTGCCGGTCGCACAACTAGCCAACCGGCTCAAACAATATGAATACAAAGGATTTACAAGGGGTTAAAGAATGGAAAATTTGTATAACAAAATTCAGTTGAAAGAAGGCGTAAAGGCGGTGACACTTTATCAACTAATGGTGGAAGCAGAGAACGAAGACAAAAAGTGCACGACACTCCTTCCGCTAGACAAACAAGTGGCAGGTTTTATAAGTTTGCCCGAAGCCGAGCGCGCACAAGCATATTTGAGCAAAAAATTAAAGATGAATATCAGCGTCATTCCAACTACACACAATTTGTTCATCAATTTCAACGCATACAAATCTTGGAAGGAAGTCAATACCAAAGATTTCACTCCAACAGTGCCAGCTCAAAGAGATTTGAAAGGTCTTAACAAAATTTATATGGCAGTGGACCCAACGTCTCAACGTAGCGGTTTCAAGGGCGAATATATAGACAAAGAAGAAGCCCAAATCGCTGTCGGCGATTGCGGTCAAGTGGTGACTAAACTTGTATTTGACGACGCAACCAAATTTTACAGATATTTCGCATACAAACCAGAGACCGAAGTTTCAAAACAAACCGAAATCAAACTATAACAAGCAAAACAAGTCAATTTATTTGACTTTTTTTGTTGATTGTATGATAATAAATACATAAGGAGTCTTTATGGAAAAGGAAGACAAGACACTCGTCAAATGCCTTATGTTTACTGCCAGCCTTGTGTTTGTAGTTTTGGCATTTTGTATGCTAATAAGCATATCCATCGATTACAACGAAATGACCACCAATGGCAATCTTTTAAACGGCGCCAATCTTAAACCACTTTTGATAATGTTTTACATTGTGGGGGTGCTCACTCTTGCCACGGTTGTGACGAGTTATGTTCTCACTTTCGTGAATGGCGAGAAGAGTGAGATTTGGAAGAATAGACTCATACTTTGCTCGATTGTACTCATCACGCTTACTGTGGCAATTTACGCTATTATGCAGTTTTCATCATACATTCGTTTGAGCGAAGTGAAGAAGGCTTTGGAAATTTACAGTGTAGAGCCTTTCGCACGAAAATATTACACTTCAAAAATGGCGCTTGTAATGATGTTCGCCACAGTCTCATTACTTATTAACATGTCAATCTTAAAAGTGAAGAATGCACTTACAACTACCATCCAAAAGGAGACCCCAGTAGAGCCAAAACCCGCAGAAGACAACAGCGAAGAAGCCGTGCTCTCACGCGAGATTGAAGCGATTAAATCTAAAATACGTTTGCAAAACTTGATGGACGAGAAAAGCAAATTGGAAGGCGAACTGCATTCAATAGAACCAGCAAATCAAGGAGAGCAAATTTCTATCGACAATTTACCAACGATTGAACCAGTCAACGAGCCTGCAAATGACACGACAAACGTCGAACAGACAAATGATAATCCCACTGAACAAAACTAGTCAGCGACTAGTTTTTTCTTTTTCCGAAAATTGAAATTTAGTGTCGTATTTAGTTGATAATTTTGTTGAGTTTTGCTAATATTAACGTCATAGGAGTTAAAATGAATAAATTTGCAATCAGCACAGACAGCAATAGTGACTTTTATGCTGACGAAATAGAGAAATTGGGTCTTTACGTAGGCAGACTGAACTATACAATCACCAAAGACAACGTTGTGAACGAATTTCTTGACGATTTTACCAAGCCTGAACAATATGTAGAGTTTTACAACACTCTTCGCTCGGGCGCGTTGGCGAAGACTAGCATTCTCAATTTGCAAGCACACATCGACCTATTCACGCGTATGGCTGAAGATGGCATTGTTGACGCCTTGCACATATCTCAGTCAGCGGGCCTGAGCCCAACCATTGACAATGCCAACAAAGCAATCGAGATTGTAAAAGAAAAATATCCAAATATCAATTACATTGCCATTGAGTCCAGCACTACCACAATCGGCGAGCAAATGCTGGTGGAAGTGGCTGTCAAAATGCGTGACGCGGGCAAGACGAATCGCGAAACGGCTGATTACATCAATTCAATCAAAAATAAGGTTCAACATTTCATCATTGCAGATGATTTGAAATACCTTTGCCGTGGCGGTCGTGTCAGTCCAGCCAGTGCGTTGTTTGGTTCACTTTTGCAAATCAAACCTATCATTGAGTTTTCAAAGCAGGGCAAACTTGAAGTAACACGCAAAATCAGCGGTCTAAACAAGGCTGTAAAAACGGTCATAGAAGACTTTGCAAAATACAGTTTAAACAAAGATTTCCCATATATCAAAATTGTGCATACAGACAATCTGCCCTTGGCACAAAAAATGCAAGATATGTTTTTTAATCTCTATGGAATTCGTCCAGAAATTAGAATTATGGGGCCAATCATTGGCGCGCACGTAGGTCCAAACGCAGTGGCATTTGGGTTTATCAGCGAGCAAGAGAGAAACGTGGACTAATAGCAAGCAAATTGCTTGCTTTTTTTCTCATTATTATTTAATCTAAAAATGAAAATTGCCGAATATTTATTGGCGCTATTTATGAGTGATTTATGAAAGATAAAAAACAAAAGAAAGAGTTTAACTATTTAAAGACATATATGCAGTTGACCAAGCCAAAGTTTTGGCCGTGTGTCTTGCATACGATTTTGTATTCTGCTTATGTTTGTATGCAACTTTTGGACGCGATTTTCGCAGCCAACGCCGTCACAGGACTGACAAAGGGTGATTGGACATACGCGTACAAGAATGTAGCATTCCTTGCTCTGTTCACAATCATTAGAAATGTCACGGCGCACCTATTTAACCGTCACCGCGCGAAACTATACGCCGACGGTTACAACAACATTACGAATAAATTATACAAAAAAATCCTTTATGCCAATTCGCAAAACTTTGAGCAGACCAGCAAAGAGTATATCTTAAACACGATTGGCACGAATGTGGGGACAATGGCGTCGTTTTCTAACGAAGTGATTAAGAAGATTGGCATTGTCATTCAACTCATAGTGGCACTCACAGTCATCTTTTCTGCCAGCGTTTTGTCGGGGTTCATAGTGTTTGGTTTGGCGTTTGTAGATTTCTTCTTGCTCAAATTTTTGAACCGCAAATACGCTATGGCATTGAACAAACAATATAAGGCGCGTGACGCTATCTATGAAGACGTGTCTGACGTGATTGACGGTCACAGCATTATCAACGAATTTGAGAAGGAAAAAGAATTTGAAAGACGTTTCGCTAAAAAGACAAATGCATTCAACCAAGGCGTAAAAGACGAATACGTTTGGGCGTCATACAAATCGGATTTCTTCTACACATTTTATCGCATAATTATTTGCGCCATTAACCTTTTGCTAGTGTTTATGGTGAGCAAGGACAGTATGAGTTTGTCCGTATATATGATTGTCGTAGCATACTTGCTTACTTGTACCGAGCAGTTCAACACGGTGTTCGACATCACGCAACTTTTGTCCAACCTTGAAGTCAGCGTCAAGCGTGTCAACGTGGTTGCCAATTTCACCGACGAGCAGTTCGCCACTTATGGCAACATATTGCGAAGTCGTGGCGGTCAAAATCTCAGTTTTGTCGGCGTCAATTATTTCAATGCGGACGCAAAAAGCGCCTATCGTGGCAAACTTGTTGATTTGGACTTGTCATTTATGCCACACGCAGTCAACCTTGTGAAAGGTCCGCGTAAATGTGGCAAGCGCCTTGTATTCAATATGCTCAGGCGTAACATTCGTCCAGACAGCGGTTGCGTAATTTACGACAACATCAATCTGTACGATTACAGTCAAAAAGATTTCAAACAAAAAATTTATTACGCCACACGCAACCCCGAGTTCGTGTCGGGCACAATAAAAGAAAATCTTGCGCTCACGGGTGCGAAAAACAAAAAAATTATGTCGGTGTGTAAGCAACTCGGCATTTACGATTATATAAAAGAACTGCCAAAAGGATTTGACAGCGAGATTGAGGACGATATGCCTCGTATGTTCAAGTTTTTGTTGGGGTTGGCGCGTGCAATTTTAACCGATTGCGAAGTGTTGCTCGTTTACGAAACGCCAAGCGCAATGTCCAAGACGGACAAATTATTATTGCAAAGGCTTTTTGCCGACCTTGCGAAAGAGCGCACAATCATATTGTTCACCTATGGTGACTTGTACGATAACGTTGCCAAGATTTGCTACAAGATTGAGCAAGGACAACTGGTGGACGTAAAAGTAAATTAGAGATATTGCCTGATGGCAATGTCTTTTTTTTCTAGCACAGAGAGTGTGACGCAGAGCGGAGTGGAGAGTTGATTGATATAGTTGGAGAGCGCACGACTTTTGCTTGCCTCGTTGCCAATGAGATAGGCGAGAATAGATATGCACTTGCTCGTGTTTTTGCAAATGCCGAACACATTGTCTTTACATATCTCCACATTCATCTTTTTGCTCGACACTTTATACAATTCACTCACGTTTTGCGTGACGTTCACCATTGCACTTTTTAGGTCGGCGAGCGTGCGGGTTAGGTCGTCAGGTAGGCAACGTTGATTCATAATGCCTAGACAAACTTTTTGCGAGTGCACAAAAAATGACCCCAACAGTTCGCTAGTCTTTTGTTGGGTGTCATTGGATTGTTTCTTGTATGCGCTTTGCAAGGCAACTAGCACATCACTAGGTAAAATTGGATTGTCGTTGTACATCATACTTTTATATATGCGTACGAGTTTGATTTTACGACTATTATTTTTGCGTGCGGTTGTCTTTTCCTGTAAATAGTATGTTGAGCGACAGCAGTTTGTTGGCAAGTCGGCTATAAATTCGCTCGCCGTATCTATCCAAAATCTTGGTCGGGCTGTCAAGGTTGGACGAAATGCAAGTCGCACGGTTCTTGACTAGTCGTTCGTTGAGTATGGTGTAGAGATATTCAACTGTGACATTTTTGAGCACCGGCTCACTGCCAAGGTCGTCAATTAGCAAGATGTCCGCGTCAATGTAATTTTGAATCTCGCTGGCTTTGCCCACATGATAGTTTCGGCATTGATTATTGAGATTGAATGCTGTGGTGTATTGCACGCTAAAACCTTTTTTAGCCAGTTCGTTGGCAATGCATTCGAGCAAATAGGTTTTGCCCGTGCCAGTGTAGCCCAAAAGGTTGATGTTTCGCACTTTTGTCTTTGGATAATTTGTGCACCATTTCATCACTTTATCATAACGGGCTTTTAGTTCGGCGGGGTGATGACTATTGGCGAAAGTGTGTTCGGCATTCACGCCGTCAATTTTAGTTAGTCGCTCGTTCAGTCGCGCTTTGAAACAGTCACAATATTCATTGCCAATGCGCCCAGTGTCTTGACATTTGGCACATTTAAATTTAGGCTCAAAGCCTGCTAGGCTTTCATTGGTCTTGGCAAGGTAGTTTCTTAATGCGTTAAACTTCTTGGTTTCGTCCGCTTTGGCTTTTTTTAGTTCGGTGTCGCTGTGGCGTGCGCGGGCGGTTTGGAGCGTTGCGAGTTTGTATGCTTGGTAGAGTTTATCGAACTCGCTGTCGTTTTGTTGACGATTAGCAATGCGCTCGTTGGCGTCAACGATTGCTTGATTGCGTAAGGTGGTGTAATAGTTTACTAATTCATTTATTACGTTTGTCATATTACACCTCCACTTCGTCTAGGTTGCTGAAAAATGAGTCGAGTTCTTCTTTTGTATATACTTTATCAGTTACGCGCGCTGATTTGGTTGGCTTGGTCACGCTGGCTGGGGCAAACGCTTTCGCGCTAGTCAGGTCGTTGATGCCTGCCGAATGCCAATTGGACAAAATTTTGTTCATATACACAAGCGCACCCGGTTTGTTGGCGCTTAATTCACATGCGTAATCGAGTAATTCATCATTTATCTCCCAATCCTTTGTCCAAGTGCGATAGAAATTGCGGTCTTGTTCATTGACACGACGGACTAGCCCGAGTTTTTCGAGAATGTTTTTGATTTGCGTGTCGTTGGCGAGAATGTCTGCCATATATTGATTGAACGCTTCCATATTGAGAATGCCGAGTTTATAGAATTTGCGTACAATGTCGGCATAGCCTTCAAGTGTGCGAATGCTCTGTTTGAAGCAATAGTTGGCAATGGTCGTTAGCAAATCGCTGGAACAACCCATTTGAATGAATGGCAGAACATAAACATCTACCACTTGGCTCAAATCTTGATAATACAAGCCAAGTGATTTGGTAATATCTTTGGCGAGCACGAGCAAGGTTTGTTTGTTGGTCTCGTATTCGTCAATCTCGGCATTGGTCATCAGTTTCATCTCATAATATTTGCGAAGAGTGGTGTCGAGATAGCGAATATCGGTCTTGTGCAAGCGTGACTTGATAGATTTGGCAACGTGCACGATGACTTCGATGTCGAAGCCAAGTTCTTTGAGCCAGCAGTCGAGCATTTCTTTATCTTCAATCTGTGGACTGGCTTTTGAGCCGAGCGCTTTGAACACTTGAACGAGTTTGTCATCGTGAGTGGAGAGTTCTTGAATTTTTTGTTCCACTTGCGAAAGTGTGAGTATTTGCTCGCAAGCCCAGTTTTTAGCAATAGTGGTGATATAGCGGTGACCGACGTTGTCGCCCTTTTGACTAATGGCGTATTTGCAAATGGCAAGGAGTGCGTCCATATCCATATGGAAACTCTCAATAACGGTGTAATACTCTACAAATTCGTTGGACGAAATAGTGCGGTTAGGGAAGAGTTGCTGGATTAAAATGTTGAAGTCATTGTATTTGCCCACTTTAAATTTTTTCAAGTTGCCGATTGCGGTCTTCACGGGTTTGTAGATGACTTGTGGTTCGCCCAGTTGGACGAGTTGAACCAAGCCCAACTCTTGCCAATATAGGAAAACATTAATAATGTCTTCCACCGTGATGTTTAGGTCACGGCTCATTTTGTCAAGGCTATTGTCCGCACTCTCATTGCTAGCCAAAAAATAACCCCACATATACACTTTGACGCAATCTGCGGGCGCGCCTAGCAAATAATCATTAAAAAACGCGTTATCAATGAGCGTGTAATTGTTGTGTTTTTGTTCCGAACTAATCTTGCAAAATGACATAATCCACCTTTGATTAATTATACAACATAAAAGG
>ERZ1034755.165-NODE-165-length-22864-cov-5.568811_pt1 | contig 22864 bp, 21 predicted proteins | sample MGYA00520596_ERZ1034755 | MGnify/ENA primary metagenome ERZ1034755 (study PRJEB33766, sample SAMN09781701) | gut metagenome | biome: gut microbiome | host: Homo sapiens | place: Madagascar | study: EMG produced TPA metagenomics assembly of the PRJNA485056 data set... | reverse complement strand
ACAGCTGTAAATGTCATTATTAACGGTCGCGCATACGATGTGCCGAAAAACGCAACCGTTTTGGAAGCCGCAAAAGTTGCCGGCGTCGATATTCCTACTCTCTGCTATCTGAAGGATATTAATGAGATCGGTGCTTGCCGTCTCTGCCTCGTGGAAGTGAAAGGGGCAAGAGGTCTCGTGACCGCTTGCGTTTACCCTGTGAATGAGGGGATGGAAATTACCACCAACTCTCCGAAGATCATGGAGGCACGGCGCAGAAACTTGGAACTGCTCCTTTCCGGGCACGATCAGAACTGCCTTTCCTGCGTTCGTTCCACCAATTGCGAACTGCAGAAGCTTTGCCGTGAATATGGTGTAGACAGCAGAGCTGTCACCGGTCGTCGCAATCATTATGCGATCGACGACAGCGGTTATTCCATCACCCGCGACAACAACAAGTGTATTTTGTGCCGCCGTTGTGTCGCCGCTTGTAACAACCAGGGCATCGGTGCCATCTCCGCTGTCAATCGCGGATTTGATACCGAGATCGGTACGGAGTTCGGTGTTCCGCTTGCCGATACGACTTGCATCAACTGCGGGCAGTGCATTGAGGCTTGCCCCGTCGGCGCTCTCTACGAGCATGATGATACCGACAAGGTCTTTGCCGCACTTGCCGATCCCTCAAAGCATGTCGTCATCAGTATTGCTCCGTCTGTTCGGACTGCGATCGGTGAAGCCTTTGGTAATCCGATCGGTACCGATACGGAAGGGAAGATGGTTGCCGCTACCAAGAAACTCGGTTTTGACGGCGTTTACGACCTGAACTTTGCCGCAGACCTTACCATCATGGAAGAAGCGACCGAGCTTGTCGAGCGCCTGAAGAACGGCGGTAAACTGCCGATGATCACTTCCTGCTCTCCCGGCTGGATTAAATTCTGCGAGCACTATTTCCCGGATATGACCGAGAATCTCTCGAGCTGCAAGTCTCCTCAGCAGATGTTCGGTGCCATCTATAAGACCTACTTTGCAAAGAAGATGGGCGTGAAACCCGAGGATATCGTTATGGTATCCTGTATTCCTTGCACTGCAAAGAAGTTTGAAGTACAGCGCCCGGATCAGAGTGCTGCCGGCGTCCCCGACGTAGATATTGCCATCACCACCCGTGAACTCGCGCGCATGATTTCCGTCGCCGGCATTGATTACAATGCGCTCGCGGACGAAGCGTTTGATGATCCGATCGGTAAGGGTACCGGCGCAGGCATCATTTTCGGTGCCACCGGCGGTGTTATGGAGGCAGCACTCCGTACGGCTGCAGAAGTCGTTGGTGGTGTTTCTTTCAAAAAACTGGACGTTGCCCCCATCCGCGGTGTGGAAGGCATCAAGTTTGCTTCCTACAAGCTCGGCGAAACGACCATCAATGTGGCTGTTGCAAGCGGCACGAAGAATGCCAATGCACTCCTCAAAAAAGTGCAGAACAGCGAACTCGACCTTCAGTTTATCGAAGTTATGGCTTGCCCCGGTGGCTGTGTCAACGGCGGCGGTCAGCCGATTGTTCCCGCATCTGTGAAGAACAGCGTAGATGTTCGTGCGATCCGTGCGGCGGTTCTGTACGTGCGGACGAAGCATCCGACGTTCGTACTTCCCATGAGAATTCTTCGGTGAAAGCGGTTTATGATGACTTCCTCGGCAATCCCGGCAGTCATCTCGCCCACGAGATCCTGCACACTACTTATATCAAACGCGGTCGTTGAATCGCGTCGCTCCCACGGCAATTTGCCGTGGGAGTTTTTTTGACTCCCCGCTGGTAGGTGGGGAGTATTTTTTTCGCGCGACAGAATGTGACAGATGTTGCGTCGGTATCGTCGTATAATCATTGACGGAGGACGCGATGAACACAGTTTATATCGATGTTCTGTTTCTCATTAACTTCACGGTCGACTATCTGGCGCTGTATCTTACCGGTAAAACTTTACGGTTACCGCTTCATCGTTGGAGATTGATCGTAGTTTCTCTGGTAGGTGCATTATACGCGCTTTGGGCACTGCTATGGTGCCGGCATTACGCGATTCTGTTATCCAGCGCGCTATGCGTATGTGTAGCGGTCACATGGTTTGCCTACCCCCGCACGAAAGGTTGGCATTTTGTCCGAAATTCCTTTTTATTCGCCGCCATTTGTGCAATACTCGGTGGCAGTGTATCACTTATGTATCGCGTGTTATCGCATTTTCTCAGCGGAGCCACCATGCGCGATAACGGAATGAAAGTGTTGGTGTTCACACTTCTGACAGCGGTGAGCGGCATGTTGATTGCACTCGGGAATCATTTGTTGACCGATGTGCGCGGCACAAAATCAGTCAATGTCTCGATCTGTATTGACGGTCGGATAACAAGGTTTCATTTACTGGTGGATACCGGGAATTTCGTGAGGGAACCGGTCAGTGGTAAGTGCGTCATTTTTCTTTCGAGAGTTGCCGCACGGAGAGCATACGGCGAGCACATGGAATTGACGACCTTTCACCCGGAACGTCGCCGTATTATCACGCTGGACTGGGGCGGGGAGAAACGCCTCGCTTTTTCTATCCTGCCGGATCGCGTCGAGGCGGACGGCAAAGCCGTCGATGCCTATGTGGCTGTTATGCCACAGAACAGCCTACGCCAATACGATGGTATTTTTCCCGCATCTTTACTGGCATAAGGAGGATCACATGGGCAAACTCTTCAGGATATTTAAGAAATGGCTTACTGAGGTTAAAAGAAAAATGATGGATGTACATAGCGGTGAGGCAGAACTGTATTATATTAACGGACCCGACGTTTTACCGACGCCGTTGACAGCGGAGGAAGAGTATGCTCTTGTGCACTCCGATATGGATCGCGAACAGAAAAGGGCAATCCTGATAGAACGCAATCTGCGGTTGGTGGTATATATCGCCAAGAAATTTGAGAATACCGGCGTCAATATCGAAGAATTGATCTCCATTGGTACAGTGGGACTCATCAAAGCGATTGAAACATACCAACCCGATAAAAATATTAAGCTTGCCACCTATGCGTCGCGTTGCATTGAAAATGAAATCCTGATGTTTATCCGTAAGAATACAAATGTCAGGCGGGAAATCTCTTTTGATGAACCTCTGAACGTCGATTGGGACGGCAACGAGTTATTATTGTCCGACATTCTCGGGAGTGAGCCCGATGTGGTTTCCAAGCATCTGGAAGAAGCGGAAGAGAGGACACTACTGCATCGTGCAATCGCGCATTTAGGTGAGCGTGAACGAATGATCATCGAATTGCGGTACGGCCTTCGCGGCGGAGACGAACTCACGCAAAAGGAGGTCGCCGATTTGATGGGGATCTCGCAATCCTACATTTCTCGCCTTGAAAAGAGGATTATTCGCGATTTGAAGAAGGAAATGTCAGAAAAAATATAGGTTTGCTAAAAAAAGTGTTGCATTTTATAAAGTAGTGTGCTATAATCAATCAGTAAAATAACTGCAAAGAGGTAAAAGCCATGAAGTCCGGAATCCATCCCGAATATAAAGAAGCCACGATCAAGTGCGCCTGCGGTGCCGTCGTGAAGACGCATTCCGCCAAGGGCGACATGAACGTTGATATCTGCGCGAAGTGCCATCCTTTTTTCACCGGGAAGCAGAAGCTCGTTGATATCGGCGGTGTGATCGACCGTTTCAACGCTCGGCGTAATGCCGCCGCCGCTAAGGCGAAATAAGTTTGAAATCGGAAGATGCGCGTGGATTTGTTCCACGCGCATTTTTTGTGAAAGAGGATTCTATGCAAGAGAAACAAAAAGCGATTCTTGTCAGTATCGCGAAAACGCAGAGTGATGTGCCCGAAACAGAAAAAAGCCTTGACGAATTGGAAAGGCTTTTGGATACCGCCGGCGGAGAGACCGTTGCTCGCGTAATTCAGGTCAAGGAGTCCTTTGACCCGCGCACCTGCATCGGCGCCGGTAAAGTACAGGAAATTAACGAATTGGTTCGTCACAGCGGGGCAGACACCGTTGTATTTGACTTTGAGCTTTCACCTTCGCAGATAAGGAATCTGGAAGATGCATTTGAAAACTGTCGCGTCATCGACCGAACGGTGTTGATACTCGACATATTTGCCCGTCACGCCGTGACAGGCGAAGGAAAACTGCAGGTTGAGCTCGCGCAGCTGAAATACACCGTCCCGCGCCTCATCGGACAAGGAGCGGCACTTTCACGTCTTGGGGGTGGTATCGGTACTCGTGGTCCCGGCGAGAGCAAACTCGAGAGTGATAAACGCCACCTGCATGAGCGGATCCACGCACTTGAACGGCAATTGCAGGATCTTTCGGAAACGCGTAAAACCATGCGTGCTGCCCGTGACCGTTCCGGCATGACAAAGGTTGCTTTAGTCGGCTATACAAATGCCGGGAAGTCGACACTACTAAACGCCTTGACAGACGCAGGCGTTCTTTGCGAGGATAAACTGTTTGCTACTCTGGATCCGACGACACGACGTCTCACATTACCGGACGGACAGGAAGTGCTCCTCACGGATACGGTTGGCTTTATCCGCAACTTGCCACACCATTTGATTCATGCTTTCCGCTCAACACTCGACGAAGTCGTGTATGCCGACGTCATCGTCATTGTCACGGATGCCACCGACCCGGAAGCAGAGGAACATATTCAGGTGACGGAATCACTGCTCGGTGAACTTGGTGCCAAAGATAAAGAGATCCTATATGTGTTCAACAAGTGCGATTGCATGCCGGATTTTCCTAAGGAGGGAATCAAAAGAGCCGATAATAATATTTATATTTCGGCAGATAAGCATTATGGCTTAACACTTCTTTTGAATACACTGGCAGAGATGATTCGCGGAGGAAAGGAGCGGGTAACGCTGCTCGTCCCATATGCAGACCTTGGCAAAGTATCATCTTTGCGGAGCGAAGGCATCATAGAGGAACAGGAATATACCGAGGAAGGCATCAAGATTGTTGCTTTGCTGGAACGCGGTTATGTCGATAAATACGCCGGGTATAAGCAAAATGGGTGATACGTATATCAGTCTTGCCCACGAGGGAACCGGCAGATACGAAGAAAAGAAGTCGGTTTTTCTTGCTTTTGCAGCGCCGATTTCCTCCGAAGAGGAAGCTCAAGCGTTGATTACCCGCATACGCGCCGAATATCCCGATGCCCGGCATCATGTGTATGCCTATGTTTTACGTGAGGGCAATAAAACGCGTTATTCCGATGACGGGGAGCCGTCCGGAACGGGTGGCATGCCGGTGCTGGATCTTATCCGAAAAGGTGGTATCACTGACGCTGCAGTGGTGGTGGTACGCTACTTTGGTGGCACACTTCTCGGCACGGGCGGTCTTGTTCGCGCCTACACGGCATCCGCCAAAGATGCTATTTCTGTGGCGACTCCCATCCGTTACCGCATGGCAGATCTTATAAGACTGCGTGTCAGTTATCCGGATTATCAAAAGATCGCGTCGATATTGCAGACGGTATCCGTGACGGAGACAGCATTTGGTGAAAGTGTCATCTTGACGATGCGTGTGGAAAGCACCAGAAGCGGTGAGGTGCTTGCCGCTTTATGTGCACTAACGTCAGGAAGGTGCGAAACCGAGATCATCGGTAAAACGTTTTGCAGCGAAATGCTGTGAAAAAAAGTATTTCGTTCTTTTTTTGCGTATATTATTGTTGAAAAAACGGTAGGAGGCGCAAATGAGTAACATCTCCGCATATTTTTTGCAAAGAGAGCAAGATACGCTTGCCCCTTATGCCTTTTTTACGGCGGATACCCGTGGTCGCGCAAAACCGATTTCTCCCTGCGAGAACAGGACGGACTTCCAACGGGATCGTGACCGTATCATACACTCAAAATCGTTCCGACGTCTCATGCACAAGACGCAGGTGTTCTTCTGTCCCGTGGACGAGCATTATCGCACGCGGCTGACACACACCCTTGAGGTGACGCAAATTGCCCGCGTCATGGCACGCGCGTTACGTCTCAACGAAGACTTGACGGAAGCCATCGCCATGGGGCATGACCTCGGGCATACACCGTTTGGGCACGCCGGAGAAGATGCACTCCGCAAGTGTTTTGACCCCTCGTTTGCGCATAACGAGCAAAGCCTGCGCGTTGTTGATATTTTGGAGCGGGACGGCGAAGGACTGAATCTTACATACGAAGTGCGGGACGGGATCCTGAACCACACCGGGGACGGAAAAGCCTGCACGCTCGAGGGTGTGATTGTCAAATACGCCGACAGGTTCGCGTATATCAATCACGATATCGACGATGCCCGCCGTGCAGGGATTCTTTCCCTTAACGATATCCCTGCCGATATCCTGAAGGTTCTGGGGAGGGAACACAGCGAACGTATCAATTCCATGGTATCCGCGCTGGTTGCACAGAGCGACGGCATTCCCGAGATTGTCTTCCAAGGGGAAATAGCGGAAGCGACAGCCGAACTTCGCTCGTTTTTATTTGCTCACGTCTATCGCAATTCTGCCGCTAAGGCGGAGGAAGAAAAGGCGAAGGCACTACTGATCACGCTATATGAATATTTCATCAAACACCCGGAGGAGATGCCGGAACTGTATCAACGTCGCATCGCCGAAGACGGCGTCGGGCGCTGTGTCAGTGACTATATAGCGGGCATGACAGATCGTTATGCCATCCGCACATACGAAAAATTGTTTGTGCCGGAAGTGTGGCGGGGGAATAACGCATGATTCCAAAAGAAGTCATCGACGAAATACTTGCCCGTGCCGACATCAAACAGGTAGCGGCACCCTATGTTCGGTTACAGCGTGCCGGTAACATCATGAAAGGGCTTTGTCCTTTCCACAGCGAAAAAACACCGTCTTTTACGGTTTATCCGGCTGATAACAGCTTCTACTGTTTCGGTTGCGGTGCCGGCGGTTCTGCTATTACGTTCCTGCAAAAAGCGGAGAACCTTACTTTTGCAGAGGCGGCAGAGCAGCTTGCAAACGCGGTTGGCGTGACCATCCCGCAGAGCCAAGATGCGTATGTGTTTAAGCCAAAGTTCGATAAAAAGCGATTGCTCGCGATGAATCGAGATGCTGCCCGATTTTTTCATTCGAATTTAATGAGCAAAACGCCGGAAGCACAGGAGGCCTATGCCTACCTGCACACGAAGCGAGCGCTTAGCGACGCAACAATTAATCACTTCGGACTTGGCTATGCGCCGCGCGAATACGGTGCGACTTCCAAGTATCTGAAGAGCTTGGGCTATACCGAAGAAGAGATGATTGCAGGGTTTCTCTGCGGCAAAAACGAGGATACGGGACGCATTTATGATGCATTCTATCACCGTGTGATGTTTCCCATCATTGACGCAACGGGAAACGTAATTGCTTTCGGTGGGCGAGTCATGGAATCGGGCGTCCCGAACAAATATAAGAACTCTGCAGATACACCCGTATTCAGCAAACGTCGAAATCTATTTGCACTCAATTTTGCCAAAGATGTATCACAGGAAACCATGATCCTCTGCGAAGGCTATATGGACGTTATCGCGCTTCACGAAGCGGGATTCACCAACGCGATAGCTACCCTCGGCACTGCCATTACACCCGAACAGGCGAGGCTGATGAAGCGTTATACGAAGTGCGTGATTATTGCCTACGACATGGATGAGGCAGGACGCCATGCCGCCGACAAGGCAATGGTACTGCTGGAAGAAGTCGGTCTTGAGGTCCGTCTGCTCAAATTGGAAGGGGCAAAGGATCCGGACGAGTTCATCAAAAAGTACGGAAAAGAGAAGTTCCAGGTTGCACTGGACGCCAGCGCCAGCAAATTCGATTACAATATGCGGCGCATTCTCTCCAAGTATATGCTTTCGGTTCCGCAGGAGAAGATCAATGCGGCAATCGAACTTTGCAAACTGATCGCTGCATCTCCTACCGCCGCCGAACGCGATGTTTATACACACGCCGCGGCAAAGGCACTGGAGATGGACGTCTCCGTCCTCAAAAAAGACATTGACCGTTATGCAAGAAAAAATGTCAAAGAGGGAAAGCGGCGCGAGATTGCCGGTACGAGACAAGCGTCTCTCGGCTTTTCCGATCCCGTAAACCGTGATTATGTCCGCATGCCGGCGGTTGCCCGTGCGGAGGAGGCGGTAATCGGTATTGTGCTCGCTTATCCTGAGATTTATTTACCTCTCTTACAGGGAGATAAACCACCCGTTACGACAGAGGATTTCCTGACGGAGTTTAACCGCCGTGTCTTTTCCGATCTTGTGAGTTCCGCCGGTGCACTCGACTTTGAGCGTTACACGCCGGATGAAGTCGGCAGAATCACGCATATGAAAATCACCCGTATGCAAGTGACGGACAACGGGCAACAAGTCTTTTTGGATTGTTGCAAAAAACTAAAAGAAACAGCGGAAAAACAGCAGCAGAAGACAACACAACTTTCAGCGGATGACCTGAGAAAAATGCTCGCGGAAAAACGCGCGCAACCCAAAAACTAAGGATACGGAAAGGATATCTACAATGAGCAACGATGGAAAAATTGATGTACAGGAACTGATTGAGCGCACGACCGATGAAGGCGTCGGCGGGTCTGATTTGATGAAAGCGCTCGAGGACATCAGTTATGATATTGCACCGTCGGACAAGATGTACGACGGCGAGGACAGCGCCGATACGCCCGCATTTGAAGAAAATGAGCAGACGCGTCTGATTGAGCAAGAAGTCGAAACATACGATACGCCGGAAAAAATGGAGAAGATGCTCGAACAAGAGGGTCTTGCCATTGACGACCCGGTGCGTATGTACCTCAAAGAAATCGGGAAAATTCCGCTTTTGACAGCAGAGCGTGAGAAATATCTTGCCGAGCAGATTGCTCTCGGCAGTAAGGCGGCGAAAGACGAACTCGCTGAAGCAAACTTGCGTCTCGTTGTCTCAATCGCCAAGCGTCACGTCGGTAAGGGAATGTACTTCCTCGACCTGATTCAGGAAGGCAACATGGGGCTGATGAAGGCTGTCGAAAAGTTTGACTACACCAAAGGCTATAAATTCTCCACCTACGCGACATGGTGGATTCGACAGGCGATTACCCGCGCCATCGCCGATCAGGCGCGTACCATCCGTATTCCTGTCCACATGGTTGAGACGATTCACAAAGTATCCCGCGCGTCTCGGCAGCTGCTTCAGGAACTCGGGCGTGAGCCTACGACCGAAGAAATTGCACAGGCGCTTGATATTACGCCGGACAAAGTACGGGATATCATGAAGATCGCGCAGGATCCCGTATCGCTCGAGACACCGATCGGCGAAGAGGAAGACAGTCACCTCGGCGACTTCGTGGAGGACACCGATTCTCCCGCGCCATCCGAGGCGGCATCTTACAGTCTTTTAAGAGAGCAACTCTGTAATGTGCTTCACACGCTTACTCCGCGTGAAGAGCAGGTGCTGAAGCTTCGTTTCGGACTGGAAGACGGCAGACCCCGCACACTTGAAGAAGTCGGCAAGCAGTTCAATATTACTCGTGAGCGCATTCGGCAGATTGAAGCAAAGGCACTTCGGAAGCTCCGCCATCCCAGCCGTTCCAAGCCGCTGCGCGATTATCTCGATAATTGAGCGTTGGCTTGACAAAAGAGCACCGTTGCGGTATAGTATATTTGTTTCTTATTTCACGGAGGACCACTTTTCATGAAAAAGCGCGCGCTGGCTCTAATCCTGTGTCTCGTCCTTGTGGCGACCGTATTGGTTTCCTGCGGTGAAACCGACTATGACAAATCGAAGGAATATGTGAAGACTCATCAACCGACTCCGGAGAAGGCGTATGTTACTTTGAATCTGTATATTCCCGCCGACGGCAATATCGACGATACGACCGTTAAGGCGATGCAGACGGAGTTTAATAAGGTCATTGAGCCCAAATATCGTACGCGCGTTGCGTTTCATCTGATTGATGCGACCGATACCGTTAACTCCTATCGGGACTTAATTGCCGCGAAAGCACAGATTGCAAAAGAACGTGCCGATGCGGGCGTAAAAGACATCACAACCCCCGCTCTTGGCGACAAGTTCCCGTCCGAAGGCGAGTCTCAATTCGATATCTTTGTTGCACTGGATCTCGATATGGTACGGAATATGATCGATTCGGGCTATGTTACCGAGTTGACCGGTGACCTCACAGGCAAATATCAGAGCATCTTAAAAAATGTGACCCGCGAAGATATTTCGATTACACCTGCTATCTACAACAATGCAACCGTTGACGGTAAGTATTATGGTGTTCCGTCTAATTTCCTAATTGGAAACTATACATACGAAGTGTATGAGCGTGCTTTCTTCGAGAGATATTATGCCGGTGGCATCATCGGCGAAGATCATGTGGCTTCCGGGGTGACGGCAGAAGAATTGCAGTACCTTGTGAGCGCGCCCGAATACAACGCAAAGCATATCACTGTTAACGCTGCCGATACCGGCCACCGTGTCACCTACGCCACTCGATATGAAATTGGGGACATGGATGTGGTGAGATCATGGGATAACTATGTGATTGTTGTCAGCGGGGAACCGATTCTCGATTACACCGAACTCTTCCGCGGTATGTTCTGCATCTCATCCACCTGTGCCAACAAAGATCGCGCGTTGGAAGTGATTGCCGAGATCTACACAAACGCCGCACTCCATACGACACTGCAGTATGGTGCCCGCGACCTCACATACACTTTAACGGAAGATGAGAACGGAAACAAAATCGTCACCCCGATTGCTGACGCACCTCTCTACAGAATCAATACACGGTATACAGGGAATATTTTAACCCTTTATCCGACGGCGAGTGCATCGATTGGCACGGAACGCGGCTTTACGGATTATGCGATCGGTTTGCAATTCGCTAAAAATGCGATTCTGCAGAACAAGGCGGCAAAATACACGGCACCCGCGAATTAAACGATTCCTGCGGGTCTTGGAAGGAGCGCGCCCGCGCTCCTTCTTCCATTGTTTGATGCATCCGAATCATAGAGAATGAGGAGATAGTGAAATGACAGAACAGGAATGGTTGAAACAGTATAAAGGTAAATTGACAGAGCGGGATCTGCGTCTGCTGGCGCGTGCTTATGAGACGCTTGCAGGCAATACCATTGACACAAAAGATGCACCGTGGGCACCGTATCGCTGCATTTCGCCTTGGGTAAATGATACCACGGGCATTTGGAACTGGGATTCTGCTTTTCATGCGATGGCGACCTCTTGGTTTGATATTGAGCAGGCGAAAGACTGTGTCCTAGGTTTTATTCGGTTTCAAAAGCCGGACGGTATGTTCCCGGATGTGATCTATCTGAACGGAAACCGTGTAGAGGATCTCACGAAGCCGCCGGTGCTTCCTGCCGCTGCATGGCGTGTCTATGAGCAGGGGGCGGATAAGGAGTTCCTCAGGACGTGCTATCCTGCGTTTGTGAAGAACGAAGCCTTTTGGACGGAGCGCCGTATGCATGAAGGGCTGTTCCATTATTCTTCGGAAGGGACGCCGGAAGAGGTGGCGAAGAATGATTATCTCCATGCACGCTATGAGTCCGGTTGGGACAACTCTCCGCGCTGGGATGCGCCCGTTATTGATTTCTGGCCGATCGACCTCAACTGCTTTATGATTCAGTTCTACCGTTCACTCGCCAAAATTGCGATTGCGATCGGTGAAAATGGTGACGAATGGACACAGAAGGCAAACTCGCTCAAGTCCTTGGTGCTGACAAAACTGTACGATTCGGAGAATGCCTGTTTCGCGGACTACAATTTCCGTGAAAACCGCTTCAGTCATGTCATTACGCCCGCTTCCTTCATGCCTCTCTATATCGGTATTGCAAAGTACAGTCAGGCGGCGGCAATGCACAAGATTGGGTCTGACCCTGCCAGATTCTATCCTGGTATGCCCTCGGTCTCCTACGACGATCCCACCTACTCGACCGGATACTGGCGCGGCCCCACATGGCTGAATATCGCATATTTCGCCGCAAAAGGTATGAAACAATACGGATTTCTCGAGACCGCCAACGGCATTCGTGATTTTATCCTCGGCATGGTCGACGCCAATGCAGACGGTATCTATGAGAACTACGATTCCAAAGCCGGGAAGGGGCTCTACTGGCATTCTTTCAGCTGGAGCGCGTGCTTTGTCATTGAATTTATCTTACACTGGTAAAAGCAAATTTGTAAACCGGCGAATGTGCACTTGATACGTTCCATTTTTTCCAATGGATATTCCTGACCCTTTTTACAAACAATACTCCTGTCCACACAAATTCTCTCAAAGGAGTATGTTTCATGAAAGCCACAGGAATTGTACGGAGAATCGACGACCTCGGTCGTGTCGTCATTCCGAAAGAAATCCGGCGCACGATGAGGATACGCGAAGGGGATCCCCTTGAGATTTATACGAATCGTGAGGGGGAAGTCATTTTCAAAAAGTATTCTCCGATCGGGGAGCTTTCCGCATTTGCCGGCGAATATGCCGATACGCTCGCGAAAATCGGCTCCCTGCAGGTGATTGTTACAGATCGCGATGCCGTGATTGCAACAGGCGGAATCCCCAAAAAAGATTATTTGGATAAACAGATATCCTCGGCGCTGGAAAGAATTATGGAGAACAGACAGCCGTATTTTCACCGCACAGGGGATACTCCGGTCATGGCGACGGAGGATACAGGCTCATTTATGGTTCGTTGCGCGATGCCAATCATTTCCGAAGGGGATTTGATTGGTTGTGTGTGTTCGCTGTGCACCACCGAAGATGCCGATAAGAAGGAAGAGCAGAATGAACGAAGCGCCGAAGAAAAATTGATTCAGACAGCGGCAGTTTTTCTTTCCCGACAGCATGACAGTTAAAAGAGGCGCTTTATGCGCCTCTTTTTTACGGTGTTACTTGCAATCAGGCAGTTTTTCTGTTATAATCGACGCAAACAGTTTTGGGGAGTATTTCATGATGCAACGGCTGGATGGAAAAATCGTTTCGGCAACTTTGCGCGGACGGATCAAAGAGCGGACGGATGCCTTTCGCGAACGCTATGGCTATGCCCCGGGACTTGCAGTCGTTATCGTCGGCGACGATCCTGCTTCCCATGTGTACGTGCGGAATAAGCATCATGCATGTGAGGAAGTCGGTTTCGTTTCAAAAGGGTATGCGTTACCTGCCGAATCAACTGAAGAGGAATTGCTTCGTCTCATTGACGAACTGAACCGCGATGACTCTGTACATGGGATCCTGGTGCAACTGCCGCTCCCGAAACATATCCGCGAAAGCATCATTATATCGGCTATCAGTCCCGACAAGGACGTCGATGCTTTTCATCCTGTGAATGTCGGAAAAATAATGACCGGTCACTATACGTTTTTGCCGTGCACACCCGCCGGGATCATCGAGATTCTGCGGTATTACGGCATTGATCCCGCCGGCAAACACTGTGTCGTCATCGGGCGCTCAAATATTGTAGGGAAGCCGATGGCACTCTTGCTCCTTGAACGGAACGGAACGGTCACGATTTGCCACTCCAAGACAAAGGGGCTATCGGATATTACACGCCAAGCGGACATCTTGGTCGCAGCGGTAGGAAAACCCTGTTTTGTTACGGCGGACATGGTCAAGCCGGGTGCCGTTGTCATTGACGTCGGTATTAACCGTACCCCCGAAGGAAAACTCTGCGGCGACGTAGATGAGGCCTCTGCCGCCACGATAGCTTCTGCGCTGACACCCGTCCCGGGAGGTGTCGGTCCCATGACAATCACCATGCTCCTCAACAATACGCTAACGGCGGCAGAACACCTGGCATCCAAGTAAACTTTTTTTGCGAAAACGCTTGACTTATGTAAGGTAAAACGTTATAATATTTGCGTTACAAATCCAATTCACGATTGGAACGAAGGGAGGGGATATCATGGCAGAAATCAGAGTGAAAGAAAACGAGTCGATCGACAGTGCTCTCCGTCGTTTCAAGCGTTCTTGTCAGAAATCGGGGGTCCTCATGGAACTCCGTAAGAGAGAACACTACGAAAAGCCGTCGGTCAAACGCAAAAAGAAGTCCGAGGCAGCTAGAAAGCGCAAGTACAAATAAGAGCAACGCCCGCTTTGCGGGCGTTTTTCTTTTGCCAGTAATTTTCGCGTAACAATGATACATATGCGGGCAGAATAAGGTTGAAAATACACGAAATCGAGGAATATGTTATGCGTTGGATCGCAGGATTGCTTGCTCTTACGGCTTTCTGGACGCCGGCAACGGCAGGAGGGCGTCAGACAAATTGGTTTTTCAAACGGACAAGCGACCATACACAACCTGTATGTGATGCTCGTTTTTCTTTTCTCGAAAAGTATCCGGCTTACTACGTGGATCGTCGTTCTACCGATGCGGATAAAGTGATATATCTTACCTTTGATGCAGGGTACGAAAACGGCAATATCGAAAAGATACTGGATACGATGAAGGAAAAGCAAGTCGTCAGTTCCTTTTTTATCCTTCAGAATCTTGTTTATAAAAACAAAGAATTGCTCGAACGAATGGCGAATGAAGGGCATCTGATCTGTAACCACACGGCACACCATAAAGATATGGCAAAGGCGACACGGGACGTTTTTGCGGCAGAGCTGGCAGAAATGGAGAACGTGTACAAAGAAGGCACCGGACGCGAACTTGCCAAATTCTATCGCCCGCCAGAAGGTAGTTTTACGGAAGAAAACCTGCAGTGGGCAGCGGAACTCGGCTATACAACCGTTCTTTGGAGTTTTGCATATGCGGATTGGGATAACGGACGACAGCCGGATCCGCGTGCGTCTGTCAAAAAAATACTGGACGCCACACACCCGGGCGAAATCATTCTTCTGCATCCCACGTCGTCGACGAACGCCGCAATTATCGGTGAACTCATCGATGCCTGGAAAGCGGATGGGTATCGTTTTGAAACGCTTGCTAATTTGAAATAAAAAAATGCGTTTGCCGCAACAGCCGCGACAAACGCATTTAGATTATAATGTTTCGTGATCGGATTCTGTCGATTCTTCCGCCGCTACCACCGTTTCGGGGGGAGTCGTGGCATCCGACGCATCATGGATCACCATAATTTCGTCGATTTTATACCATGCGGCGTAGACTGCCATGAACGAGGCTGTCGAGAAGAAGGTCAGCAGGAGAATACCAAGCGAAAGCGCATACAGATAATTACCGAAAACAAAGGTAATCAGAAGCAAAACGGCACTCATCAATGTAATCCCGAGTAGTGCAAGGAGATTGCGTTTAATGCCGAGCAGAACAAAATAGAGTGAATTTTTGATGATCTTCCAGAGAGATAGGCGGAAAGATACGATTTGCAGATAGACATACCACCGCATTACAAACCAGACAAGGAAGAGAAGGGCGCTCACCCAGAAGAAAAGACCGCGCAAACCGCTTCCGCCTGCGCGGAGCATCATAACAATGTTATAGGTCAGAATACCCGTAATGGCGACATCAATCATCCCGGCGGGCAGGGCTTGCCGCCAGTTTTTGCGGTAGGTGTCAAAATAGTCGCTGAGCAGAAAAATGGGGCGCTCTGTCGCCATATTACGTAAAACGTATGCGGAACCTAAGGAAACAAATCCCCACGTAAAGAGAGTGAGCGCTCCGAACCCGTACAGGACATATGTCCATGGTGTACTTGCTGTTGCGGTCGCCTGCATACCGGCAACCCCTTGCATGGCAAGTGATGCCGGTGTATAGCCACCGTCATTCTGTACCACCCCAAACAAAAGGGGGAACAGATTGCCAACGGGAATATAGTAGGATACACTACCAACACCTTGGAAGGCAAGAAAGGCCAAAAGCAGGGGCAGATTGCCGACAATCATAATGATATTGATAAAGAGAAGTCGACCAAAAAAATTCTCTCGGTAAATACGCCAAAACTTTTTCAGTCCCGGTGTTTTTTCCAGATTCTCTTTGTAGACGCCTTTTCCTTCACGTTGCGAATCAAAGAGTTTCCATTTTCGTTTTTTCTCCGGCACGAGGCAACCTCCGGCAAATTTCTTTGTTTCAAGTGTAGCACATTCGAATAGTGAAAACAAGAACAAAATGAAAATTCGACTTGTCACAGCACGCTACTCGTGTTACAATACATTGAATAGGTGGTGATTTCATGCTGCGTTACAAGGTAGCCGATGTTTATACAAAGCATCCAACACTGGAAACCGAACGCCTCATCCTGCGTCAATTAACACGAGACGATGCAGAATCACTATATGCAATCGCAAGCGTACCGGAAGTATCCAGGTATCTAATGTGGGACAGACATACTTCACTTAAATACACCAAACATTATCTGAAAGACATCCTACGAATGTATGAGAGTCTGGAATACTTTGAATGGGGAGTCGTCACAAAAAGTGACGTCCGGCTGATTGGTACCTGCGGATACACGAAATTTGACTACCCGATCAATCGCGGTGAGATCGGATATTCTTTTGCCCCGGACGTTTGGGGAAAAGGCTATGCAACCGAGGCGGCACGGGCAACGATTGCCTTCGGATTTAATGAGCTGCATTTGGCGTCGGTCTGCGCGTGTTTCGCGCTTGAAAATGCCGCCAGCATTCATGTTTTGCAAAAGTGCGGTATGCAATATACCGGAGAAGAGCAACCAATGAAAATAAAAGGAGAATGGTTACGTGTAGGCGGCGCATCGCTCTCCCAAAACGACTATTTGCAAAAAGCGGAAGAACAGGGAAATGCAAACCAAGCATATCGACTCATGACCCGGGTATAGCCCGCGTTTCATATTTCAACGATGACCCTCATAGGATGTACAAAATCAGGAGGGGGCTTCTATGAAAATCATGAAACGCGGTTTCTGTTTACTGCTTGCTTTCGCAATATTTATGATATCATCCGTTTATTCTTCGGCAGATACCGATGATACCACTTTAGATCCGCCGAGCAACGCCGCGGGCGAAACACAGGTCGATGCCGATCTGCAACCGAATCTCGATCTTTCCTGTCAGGCGGCAGTTCTCATGGAAGCATCTTCGGGAGCCGTTTTGTTCGAACAAAACAAAGACACGGAACTACCGCCTGCATCGGTAACAAAAATTATGACGCTTCTGCTGGTGATGGAAGCCATTGATGCCGGGACGATGAAACTCACCGACACCGTTACCATCAGTGCGTATGCGGCGTCTATGGGTGGCTCGCAGGTTTTTTTGGAAGAGGGCGAGCAGATGTCGGTCGAGGACCTCGTGAAGTGTACTGTGATTGCCAGCGCCAACGACGCGGCAGTAGCATTGGCGGAGCATTTATTGGGGAGCGAAAGTGCCTTTGTGGACAGAATGAACGCGAGGGCAAGTGAACTGGGACTCACAGCCTGCCATTTTGAAAATGTCACAGGACTTGATGATGATACGCAGAATCATGTTCTTAGTGCCAATGATATCGCCGTTATCTCCCGCGAACTGATTCGACACCCCCTGATTCTGACCTACAGCGGTGTGTGGATGGACACAATACGAAACGGTGAGTTCACCCTGACGAACACCAATCGCCTGATTCGGTTCTATCAGGGCGCCACGGGGCTTAAAACCGGTTCCACCGACAAAGCGAAATTTTGCATAACCGCTACCGCGAAGCGCGGCGATATGACTCTGATTGCAGTTATTATGGCGGCTCCTTCGCGCGATGCGCGCAACACGGACGCAAAGAAACTGTTTGACTGGGGATTCGCGACTTACGGTCTATACAGAGACCCCGCGGAATCATGTGACCCCATTAAGGTTTGCAGGGGAGTTGCAGATGTCGCCCGTGGCAGTCACGCGGAATTTACACAGGTGCTTCCGAAGTCAAAACTATCTAAAGTAGAGAAGCAGATTTCTCTGCAGCCACAAATGACCGCTCCCGTAGAAAAGGGAGCGCAGATCGGAACAGTCAGTTATCTCTTGGATGGTGAAGTGATTGGCACAGTACCCGTGTGTGCAGATACGGCAGTGCAAAGGATCGGATTTCTGCAGTATGTCGGCAGAATGCTGAAAATATATTTGCTTTCTTGATAAATATTATAGAGGAAAGCATTGAATTTTGGGAAAACGTGTAGTATAATTTTTCTGAAAAAACTGAACAGGAATGCCAGAAAGGATTGTGCAAAATGACTCTTTCCCTTCACGAAGAGTATCTCCGAGATTATATAACTCCGGACGCTCTCCATGCAATTACGCCAGAAATTGAACATGCTTATGATACGTTAACAGCGCGAACTGGTGACGGATCCGATTATCTCGGCTGGCTGGATCTCCCGGTTGCCTATGATAAGGAAGAATTTGCGAGAATTGAAGCGGCTGCAAAAAAGATTCGCAAAACCTGTGATGTGTTTGTTGTATTGGGCATCGGCGGTTCCTATCTCGGTGCCCGTGCAGCTATCGAATTTCTGAAGACGCCCGATTATAATGCCTGTCGCGATGCCGGTACACCGGCTATCTACTTCGCCGGGAACAACATCAGTACTACGGCACTCAATAATCTTCTCCAGATTTGTCGCGGTAAAGATGTTTGCGTCAATGTGATTTCCAAATCCGGCACAACAACAGAGACCGCCATCGCATTCCGCGTATTCAAGAATCTTCTGGTGGAAAAATACGGTGAAGAGGGTGCAAAAGAGCGCATTTTTGCCACAACAGATAAAGAAAAAGGTACGCTGAAGTCTTATGCGGATCGTAGTGGGTTCGAGACTTTTGTAGTGCCGGACGATATCGGCGGTCGGTATTCCGTCCTGACTGCCGTCGGGTTGCTTCCGATTGCTGTCGCAGGCATCGACATTCATGCGCTGATGCAGGGAGCAGCTGACGCGAGAGCGGTCATGAACGTTAAGAATATCGAAACCAATCCGGCTATGCGCTATGCCGCTATCCGCAACCTTCTTCTTCGTTCAGGCAAGACCACGGAAGTACTCGTTGGTTATGAGCCGTATATGCTGATGCTTAACGAATGGTGGAAACAGCTGTACGGCGAAAGTGAAGGGAAGGACGGGAAAGGTATTTTCCCCGCATCCGTCGTTTTTTCGACCGATCTTCATTCCCTCGGGCAGTACATACAGCAAGGTGCCCGTCATCTCTTTGAAACCGTTATCTCGGTGGAAGACGATGGGGAAACGTTTGTGATTCCCAAAGATGAGCAGAACATAGACGGTTTGAATTTTCTTGCCGGCATGACATTGGATCATGTCAATAAACAGGCCATGCAGGCAACGCTCCTTGCACATGTAGACGGTGGCGTTCCGAATATTCTTTTGTCGCTCGAGAATCGCACGGCACACTCCCTTGGCTATCTCTTCTATTTCTTTGAGTTTGCGTGCGCCATTTCCGGCTACACGTTGGGGGTCAATCCTTTCAATCAGCCGGGCGTCGAGTCTTACAAGAAAAATATGTTTGCACTGCTTGGAAAGCCCGGATACGAAGAGATGCGGGCAGAACTCCTGAAGCGGATTCAGAATCTGTAATTTTATTCTGCTATCTACTTGCAAAAACGAATTTTTTCGTGTAGAATATAGACAGAAACAAATCCACTTGATATGGAGGAACATTTATGATCAAACTCATTATCGGGCTTAGAGGTTCCGGCAAGACGAAGACTCTTGTCAACATGGTGAACTCCGCTGCAGACGCTTCCAACGGTGATGTCATCTGCATCGAGTTCGGCAATAAACTGAACTATGACATTAAGCCGCAGGCTCGACTTGTGGACAGCACCGCTTACTCCATCAATAATGCCACTGCGCTTTACGGGTTTATCGCCGGCATCCTCGCCTCTAACTACGATATCACGCATATCTATGTTGATTCTGTTCTGAAGATCTGCAACTACGATATGGCTGAGTTTGAAAAGTGCACGTTGCTCCTTGATTCTCTCGCGGCAGACCGTTGTGAAATCGTAATGACTGTTTCGGCAGCCACCGATGAAATTCCTCACGCGCTCCAAAAATTCATTTAACACCAATCCGTATCTTACACATAAAATGTTATCGAGACAATGCTACCGTGTTGTCTCGATAATCTTATGTAAGGAGATACATCATGGTAGACAACAGAAATAGCGCCGGCGTCGGTCCGCTGAGTGCCTGTAACGGCACGGTGTGCATCGATACTTACCGAGTGCTGGACTCTTGCCGTGACAGAGACTGCTACGAAGACGTACGGATTCTTGTGACGCAAGAGGGGCAGGAGGTTATCGATAGTTCCTGCAACATTCGCGTGATCAATACCGAGGTCCTGTGGGTCAATATTGCACTGTCCGAGGTCGCCTTCAACGACGGATTCTTCCAGGTGACGATCAAGACGTATGTTAAACTCACCTGCGAAGGCTGCATGGGCACGACCCGCGGAACAACTTTCGAGGGGCTTGCAGTCCTTCAAAAAGTTGTGATTCTCTTCGGCGGGGAGGGAACCGTCAGTACGTTCCGTTCCGACACCTTCAATTCCTACTGTGCGGGTCCCGAGGGTTGTGGAAATCCCTCCATGCCCACCGCAATCGTCGATACAATTAACCCGATTGCTCTCTCGAGCAAAGTCGTTGATTGCAACTGCGAATGCGGCTACTGCTGCTGTGGCTGTACGGAAGTGCCGGAAGCCATCAATGCTTGCTTCTCGTCCGAGCTCGTCGATACCCAGACGGGCAACAACCTGTTTGTTTCCCTTGGTATTTTCTCGGTCATCCGTATCGTCCGTTCGGCACAGATCCTTGTGAACGGAACCGATTATACGGTTCCCGATAAGGAATGCGTAGAAGCGGAGCAGGACGATCCGTGTCGTCTCTTCCGTTCGCTCGCATTCCCGGTCAGTCAGTTTACGGGCATCAACTGCGAGAATACGAACCAGCAGCCTCGTACAGGCGGAAAAGGCTGTTGCGGCAGAAACTGATTTCCTTTCGGCTTCAAAATCCCCCACGCAAGTGGGGGATTTTGATGATTTCCTGTGTTCAGAAGATCAAAAAAGGCCTAAACCGAACAAATGTCCGATTTAGGCTTTTTCTGGCGGAGAGATAGGGATTTGAACCCTAGAAGCGCTATTAACGCTTACACGATTTCCAGTCGTGCGCTTTAGACCACTCAGCCATCTCTCCAAGCGACTTTTAGATTATATCACACGTATTCGTAAAATGCAAGACTTTTTTCCTATATTGTCTTAAGGAATTTTTCAAAACAGGGAAGAGAACGCCAGAAGTATTAACCGTTTTTCTTTTCGGTGCGTTTTGCTTGCAATACCGATGCATCCTATGCTATAATATCTGTATATACATTTTACAAGTATGGAATGAATAACAAAGTAGTAGGTTTTGATAGCACTTTTTCGTTCAACAGGTGCTATGCGCAAATAGGGGGCACATAATGGAATTAAAAGTCGTGAAATTCGGTGGAAGTTCTCTGGCAGATGCTGAGCAATTCAGGAAAGTCGCAAATATCATTCGGTCGGACGATGCACGACGTTATGTGATTCCATCAGCGCCCGGCAAGCGATTTGACGGCGACGAAAAAGTGACCGATCTGCTATATGCACTTTATCGTGCCTATCACGGCGAGGGTGATATTGCAAGCGTTTTTTGCAAAATCACTACGCGATTTGATGAAATTATTTCTGATCTTGGATTGAACCTTTCTTTGGAATGCGAATATCTCAAAATCCAAAAAGATCTTGATAACGGCGCAGGCTCGGATTATGCCGCGAGCCGCGGAGAGTATTTGAACGGAATCATACTTTCTGCCTATCTCGGATTTACATTTATTGATGCTGCCAGCTGTATTTTTTTCCGTGCTGACGGTCAATTGGATGCCGAAAAGACGAACAATTACCTGAAAGGCCTCTTGAAAGCCTATCCGAGAGCGGTGATTCCCGGATTCTACGGCGTTATGCCGGACGGGAATGTGACGACATTCTCCCGTGGAGGGTCCGACATTACCGGTTCTATCGTCGCACGGGCTTCCGCTGCGACGCTCTATGAAAACTGGACGGATGTCAGCGGTTTTCTGATGGCGGATCCGCGTTGCGTCGATCATCCGCGCAGGATTGAGCTGATTACTTATAAAGAACTTCGTGAATTGTCTTATATGGGAGCGACTGTTCTGCATGATGAAGCCGTATTTCCTGTGCGCTACGTAGGCATTCCCATCAATATAAAAAATACAAACCGTCCGGAAGATCCGGGAACGTTTATTGTGCCAGGCGCGGAAGACGTCATCCCGGACACGATCATTACCGGAATTGCCGGTAAAACCGGTTTTGTGGCAATTACCATTGAAAAGGATCGTATGAACCTGGAACTTGGTTTTGGAAGAAAGGTTTTTGAGGTCTTTGAAAAATACGGGCTCTGCATTGAGCATTTGCCGTCCAGCATTGATTCCATCTCGGTCATTGTAAACGCCAATCAGTTTAAACCCCTTCGTGCGTCGATTATAGCCGATATCTATCGCGCAACGGACCCGGATTCACTTGTAATTGATGAGCATATCGCTTTAATTGCGGTTGTCGGTCGCGGTATGGTACGCAACAAGGGGATTGCTGCGCGGATTTTCCGTGCGCTGGCTGATTCCAATGTCAATATTAAGATGATCGACCAAGGTAGCAGCGAACTCAATATCATTGTCGGTGTCGAAGAAAAGGATTTTCATATGGCTCTGCGTGCCATCTACACAGAATTTGTGCAATAAACTTTTTCGAATCAGCACCCGAATTCATAGTCAAAGAATTAAATGAAACTTAAAAAAATGACGTAGCCTGAATTTTGGCTTCGTCATTTTTTGAATTTTGTAAAGCAATTCTATATTTAATTTCGCATTCTTCATTCCCTATATTATACAAAATATTTATTAGGTATAATTGCTTCTCTACAAAAATTACCGTCCCAGCCCATGCG
>ERZ1034755.157-NODE-157-length-22946-cov-5.780307_pt1 | contig 22946 bp, 17 predicted proteins | sample MGYA00520596_ERZ1034755 | MGnify/ENA primary metagenome ERZ1034755 (study PRJEB33766, sample SAMN09781701) | gut metagenome | biome: gut microbiome | host: Homo sapiens | place: Madagascar | study: EMG produced TPA metagenomics assembly of the PRJNA485056 data set... | reverse complement strand
GAAGGTGAAGCCATTTCGTGGCATTTGGCATATACTCTCGGGATTCCTATGGACCGTGCTTGCCGCATCACTTTCAATGAAATTACAAAATCGGCGGTGAAAGATGCCGTCAAGCATCCGCGCACCATCGATCAGGAGCTTGTGAATTCTCAGCAGGCGCGGCGCATCTTGGATCGCATTGTCGGCTATGAACTCAGCCCGTTCTTGTGGAAAAATGTCAAGAGCGGCTTGTCTGCCGGACGTGTACAGTCCGTAGCGACCCGTGCGATTTGCGATCGAGAGGACGAGATCAGAGCATTTGTCCCGAAAGAATACTGGACGGTGACGGCATCGCTTAGGACCGCCGCCGGAGAAATCGTTACGGCACACTATGCAGAGCGCCCGGCGAGTCGGGAAGAAGCAGATGCGATAACGGCGGCAGTGAAAAACGGTACATTCCGTGTAGTGACTGTCAAAACGGCACAGAAAAATCGCCCGAGTGCACCGCCTTTTACAACATCGACATTACAACAGGAATCGTCAAAGAAACTCGGAATGCAACCGCAACAGACCATGCGGATCGCCCAGGAATTGTACGAAGGTATTCAGCTCGGCAGCGAATTTGGCGGTGTTCAGGGTCTTATCACCTATATGCGTACGGACTCGCTTCGCGTTGCTGAATCCGCGTCCGATGCTGCCCGTGCTTATATCGGGGAAAAGTTCGGTATAGATTATGTTCCGGCAAAACCGAATGTCTATAAATCCAAAGCCAATGCGCAGGACGCGCACGAGGCCATTCGTCCGGCGGACGTTCGCCTTTCTCCCGAGCTAATTAAAGACAAACTATCCCGCGACCAGTTCCGCCTCTATCGCCTGATTTGGGAACGGTTCGTTGCCTCGCAGATGACGCCTGCCGTTTACGATACAACAAATGTGGAGGCGGCTTGTTCGGGTAAGGTCTTCCGCATGGGTGGCTATACCGTTCGTTTCCGTGGTTACACCGTCATTTACGACAACCATGACAAAGAAGAAATTGAAGCGGACGGAAGCCTCGCGGCAGGGAAACTCCCCGTCATGAAAGAAGGCGATCGTCTCGAAACCGATGAGGTAACGACGGAGAGACATGAGACAGAACCGCCTGCCCGCTATACGGATGCGTCGCTGATTCGTTACTTGGAAGAGAGCGGGATCGGTCGCCCGTCCACTTATACAACGATCATCACGACCATTATCGGTAGAGATTATGTAAAACGCGTCGGAAAAAGTCTTGTCCCGACACAACTCGGAGAGATTACGACTCGGCTGATGAAAGAGAGTTTCCCCGAGATCGTCGACGATGAATTTACGGCACAACTGGAAGAGAAGCTTGACAGCATTGAACACGGTGGCACAACGATGCAGTCGGTATTGGGAGATTTTTACCGCGGTTTTGAGGATTCGCTTGAAAAGGCGAAGAGCACCGTGAAACCGACCAGCGTGCCGACGGAAGAATCGGATGTTGTCTGTGAAAAGTGCGGCAGTAGAATGGTGTATAAATCAGGACGTTTCGGCAAGTTTCTGGCTTGTCCGAATTATCCGACTTGCCGTAACACTATTGCTGTCGACAAAAACGGCAATCCTCTTGAAAAGAAACCGACAGAAGAACCGAAGAAGGCAGATTTCCAGTGCGAACTCTGCGGGGCGGATATGCTGATCCGACGCGGACGTTTCGGCGAGTTCTATGCTTGCTCGAATTATCCGAACTGCCGTTTTACCAAACAGATGATTCAGGAAACGGGCGTTCCTTGTCCGAAATGCGGCGCACGTATTGTGGTGCGGCGCAGCAGAGACAGAAAGGTGTTTTACAGTTGCGAACGGTATCCTGAATGCGACTTTTCGACATGGGATATGCCGGTGAAAGAAAAATGCCCCAAATGCGGCGGCATGCTCGTATACAAGAAGGGGAAGAAGTGCCTTGTCTGCACCTCGGAGGCATGCCACTATACGCGTGATGCGGAAATGAAGGTCCCCGACTGATGGCGGGGCTTGTAAGAGTCATCGGTGCGGGACTCGCCGGAAGCGAAGCTGCCTGGCAAGCGGCACGACAGGGCGCATCGGTCGAGCTTTACGAGATGAAGCCGCTGAAGCATACGCCGGCACATCACGCCGATACGTTTGCCGAACTCTGTTGTTCCAACTCCTTGCGCTCCAATCAGCTATCCAATGCCGTCGGGGTACTGAAAGAAGAGTTGCGTAGGCTCGGCTCTCTTATGATGGAGGCGGCGTATGCGACAGAGGTACCCGCAGGCGGCGCACTCGCGGTGAATCGTGACGATTTTTCAACGTACATTACGGAGAAAATCAAGTCTGACCCGTTGATCACCGTTTATGGAGCCGAAGTGACGGAAATCCCGCGTGACGGGATACCGACTGTGATTGCGACAGGACCCCTGACAAGCGATGCACTGGCTACTGCCATTACGGCTTTAACCGGTGACAAAGGTCTGCACTTTTACGATGCGGCGGCACCGATTGTTGATTTCGCCACGATCGATCTCAGTCGTGCATTTTTCGCTTCCCGTTACGGAAAAGGGAACGGTGACGACTATCTGAACTGCCCGATGACCAAAGAAGAGTACGATGCGTTCTATGATGCACTTGTACACGCAGAACTCGCTCCGCTGAAAGAGTTTGATGCAGAATCACAGAAAGACTTGACCGTTTTTGAGGGTTGCATGCCGGTGGAGGTCATGGCGAAGCGTGGCTACGATACACTCCGCTTCGGTCCGATGAAGCCGGTTGGCTTGCCGGTCCCCGCTACAGGGGAAGATGCTTATGCTACCGTACAACTCAGACGCGAAAATATTGCCGGCACAATGTATAACATTGTCGGGTTTCAGACACATTTGACATTCCCGGAACAGCGGCGTGTTTTTCGGATGATTCCGGGACTGGAAAACGCAGAGTTCATGCGCTACGGGGTCATGCACAGAAACACTTATCTGCACTCGCCGGGATTCTTGACATCTTCTTACGAGGTGATACCGTACCCGGCTCTGTATTTTGCAGGGCAGATGACAGGGGTAGAAGGTTATGTGGAATCTGCCGCATCGGGGTTCGTCGCCGGTGTTTCTGCCGCTCGCGCGGCTTTAGGACTTCCTCCGGTGGTTTTCAGCGATGAGACGGTGATCGGCGCGCTCGGCGCATATGTCAGTCGCGGCGTGCAGACAAAGTTCCAACCCATGAATGCCAGTTTCGGCATTTTAGCGCCGCTCGCCCAGAAGGTACGGGGCGGGAAACGTGCCCGTAACGAGGCATATGCCGAACGGGCTCTGCACGAGATCGATAGGCTCTGCCCGATATTATTTAAGTAAAAAAGCAATTTTCAAAACAGCGAAAGGAGGTCTGTCCCATGCGGGTCATTGTAGATGTCATGAGCGGAGATCATGCGCCGTTGGCGCCGCTGTGCGGTGCCGCGCTTGCCCGTGACGAATACGGAGTGGATGTGTTACTCGTCGGCGACGAGGCAGAAATCCGCAGAACTGCCGAGGCAGAGGGGATTGATCTTGGCGGATTTACCATTACACATGCGCTCAGCACAATCGGCATGCGTGACGATCCTTTGTCGGTCGTGAAGAAGAAACGCGATTCTTCCATGAGCATCGGGCTTCATATGCTTGCCGACGGTGAAGGAGATGCGTTCGTAAGCGCCGGTAACACCGGGGCTCTGGTGGCAGGCGCCTCTCTCATTGTACGTCGTATTAAGGGGATCCAACGGGCGGGGATCGCTACCGTCCTTCCGTTCCCGACACCGTGCCTCTTGATTGACAGCGGTGCGACGCCGGAAGTGGGTGCCACCCACCTCGAGCAGTTTGCCTTTATGGGATGTCGCTATTTTGAGAAGGCGTGTGGTGTGACGAATCCGCGTGTCGGGCTGTTGAATCTCGGGAGTGAGCCCGAGAAGGGATCCGAGGTCTTGCGCGATGCATATGCGCTTTTACAGGACTCCGGGCTGAATTTCGTCGGGAATGTGGAGGGGAACGATGTACCCGCCGGTGCTTGTGACGTTCTGGTGACAGATGGTTTTACAGGAAACGTGCTATTAAAGTTTACCGAAGGAATCGGTAAGTATATGTTGCATGTGATGAAAGATTTGTTCACCTCCAATGCGCTGACAAAGTTTGCCTATCGCAGCATCCGCGGTAAAGTTGGGGATCTAAAACGGAGTTTCAACTCTTCCGAATACGGCGGTGCCCCTCTGCTCGGTATTGCGCAACCGGTCATCAAGGCACATGGTTCCTCCGATGCCCTTGCTATCAAAAACGCAATCGGACAGGCGATTCGTTTTGCGGAGAGTGGAGTGAACCGTGAGATTGCGCGATACGCGCTGGATTATGACGAAGAAGCACAAACCCGTGCCAAAGCACGCGCAGAAGCGAGAAAACAAACGGAACGGGCAGAGAAACTTGCCCGCAAACGCAAAGCAGGATTGCCTCTTACGAATCATGACACGAATGCGGAGGAAGGCGAATGAGTTTTTCCTCTGAATCCACGGCGGTCTGCGTGCTCGAGGAAAGCATCGGTTATCACTTTGAAGATGAGGCTTACCTGCGTACTGCGCTGACGCACACCTCTTATGTCAATGAAAACAAGGCAAAGAATCCACTTGTGAGATCCAGCGAGCGCCTCGAGTTTCTCGGGGACTCTGTGCTCGGACTTACAGTCAGCACGTATCTATACGAGACATTCCCGGAGTCGTCGGAGGGAGAACTCTCCGAATACAGGCAGCATCTTGTCTGCGAGGCAACACTGGCGCACGCAGCGATGCGATTTTCACTCGGTGATTATCTGCTACTCGGACAAGGAGAGCAGGGAAATCGGAATCGTTCATCACTCCTTGCCGACGCGATGGAGGCTGTTATCGGTGCCGTATATCTGGATAGCCACAAAAACGGTGAGGTGACACGTGAGGTGATCCTGCGGGTTCTGTCCGAGGAAATTGCCTATTGCCGCAATCTGCGCGGAGGGGATTATAAGACGCGTCTGCTCCAACTCGTGCAGGGTGACGGGACGGATATACTCACCTTCGAGTCGAAGGAGACAGGCCCCGCCCACGACAGGATGTTCGAGGCATTTGCGAGACTGAACAGTAATGTCATCGGACACGGATTCGGAAAGAAGAAAAAAGAAGCAGAGCAAAATGCGGCAAAAGAAGCGCTGATGCTCTTCGGCATGATTCAAGATAATTGATACGGGGTACCGTTCAATATAAGGAGTTTGTCAATGTATCTTAAGTCCCTGGAAATCCATGGGTTCAAGTCGTTCCCCAACAGGACGGTGATGACTTTCGAACCCGGTACGACGGTCGTCGTCGGTCCGAACGGAAGCGGCAAGTCGAACATATCGGACGCTATGCGTTGGGTGCTCGGCGAAGTTTCCGCGCGAAATATCCGCGGTACTACGATGGAAGACGTCATATTCGGCGGTACGGAAACACGTCGTCAGATGGGCTACGCCGAGGTAACGGTCTGCTTTGATAACACAGACCCGGAATTCCGATTGGATTCTCCGTATGACGAGATATCGGTGACACGTCGCTGTTTCCGCAACGGTAACTCGGAGTATCTCATCAATCAGAAACCGTGTCTGCGCAAGGACATTCATCAACTCTTTATGAATACCGGTATCGGCAGAGACGGTTATTCCATCATCGGACAGGGCAAAGTCGCTGAGATGATTTCCAAGAAGAGTGATGAACGCCGTAACATTTTTGAAGAGGCGGCTGGAATCGCCAAATACCGTGCAAGAAAACACGAGGCGGAACTGAAACTCGACGCTACTAACCGCAATATGGAAACCACGCATGTCCAGATTGCCATGTATGAAGAGCGGTTGATTCCGCTTGAAAAAGAGGCGGAAAAGGCACGACGCGGCGAAGCGATTAAAGAAGAGAAAAAAGCTGTCGACGTGGCTCTGTGGCTCTACGACACACAGAAGATCCACGAGGACGTCGCGACGGCGCGCGTCACGTACGAAACGCTCCGTGATGATTTTGCGGTTTTGTCGGAGACGATCGACAAACTGTATGAAGAGAGCGCCCGCTTGGAAGAAGCACGTACGGCAGCTACCTATAATGCCGAGGGCGTTTTGCAGAACAGCCACGCTGTCAGAGAGCAGATCCATCAACTTGAAATGCGTTCCACCGCGATCGCAGCGGATATCGGTCACGCAAATACACTTATTACCCAAAGTGAAGCAAGACGTCTCGCTTTCGTTGCACAGCTGGAAGCCGCCGAGCGTGAACTCGCCGGTTATCGTGAAAAATCTGCAGGGATCGAAAAACAGATTGCTTCGCTAAGTGACGAGAAATTCAGTGTCCTCAGCGAACAGCAGGGGATTCTGCAACGCCTCAAGGAATTGGATGCGGAAATTGCACAAACACAAAAACGTATCGAGACCTTAGAAAACGAAACGACCGATACACGCGTACGACTCGATTTCATGAAGAAAAACCGGGAAAGCGACAGAGACCGTTCCGCCGCGCTCGATGCGGAGATCGCCAAGTACGAGGAAGAAGGAAAGCGCTTAGAAGAGGAAGCCGCTCGATGTGAAAAAACTGCCGCTTCCTTCCGCGATAAGATTGCGGAACAGGATGCCGTTATTCACGGAGCAGAAGAAGAGCAGGCAAAATTAACCGCGAAGAAAAATGACCTCGCCCGACGGATTACCGAGACTCGCGTTGCGAGAGATACGCGTCTCTCCCGTGCGGGGGATCTGCAACGGATGATCGACCAGCTTGACGGCTACAGCCGTTCGGTCAAGGTCGTCATGAATGAATATGAAGCAGGGAATATCCGCGGTGCCGGTGAAATCTACGGTCCGCTTTCCCAACTGGTTTCCATCGACCGGGAGTATGTTACCGCCATTGAAATGGCACTCGGCGCGAGCGTGCAGAATATCGTTACCGATACGTCGGAAACGGCAAAAGCCGCTATTGAAACCCTAAAGCGCACGGAAAAGGGACGCGCGACGTTCCTACCCGTGAGTGCCATTCGCCCGTACTCCGAAACGGATGAAATACGAAGTGCCGCTCGGTTGCCCGGCTATGTTGCCCGTGCGGATAAGTTGGTGTCCTGTGACAACCGTTTTCGCGCCATTGTGGAATACCTCTTGCTTCGTACCGTCGTATTCGATACATTGGAGCACGCGGTACAAGCCGCGAAGACACTCGGGCATAAAGTACGTCTTGTCACACTCGACGGGCAGATCATGAACGTCGGCGGTTCCATGACAGGCGGCTCCGTTAAAAATGAAGGCGCCGGTATTCTCTCGAGAAACGGCGAGGTGACAAGACTCCGCGAGGAAGCGGCGGATCTTACCGAAAAGATTGAGATTCTGGAGGCAGATACGCAAAAACTCGATCATCAGATGGACGAATTGCGTACACGCGTAGAGGACGCCGCGCAAACCAAAGTGCTTCTTGATACCATGTCGCGTTCTCACCTTACCGCACTCGAGTCGGCAAAGGCGAAAATGGACGGGAACGAGAACCTCCTTGAGCGCTTACGCGCCGACAAAGATTCTCTTACCGGTATGGATGAAATCAGTGCATCGGAAATAGCCGTCGCAGAAAAACATTTGGAGGAACTGACCACCGAACTTTCGGAAACGAAAAAATACCGTGTCGATACGGAGGAACAGCATCAACAGTTACAGGCGACGCGAGATGCTTACCTGGAAAAGACACAGGAGTATGATATTCGTCTTGCGGAACTTTCCCGGGACATGGAGGCAAATCGGTCGATGACGACCGCGGCGGAATCACGCCGTAATATGCACATGGAAGATGTGCGCGCCCAAGCGGAGGAAGTCGAACGTCAGCGTGCTGCCATCACTGATCTCGATCGGGAAAACGGTGAGAATATGGAGACGGCAAAACGGCTTGACGAAGAGCTTCGCCGCCTGACAGAGGAACGTGAAAACCTCTTGAACAGTTCCAACGAACTCACGAAGAAAATCAACGATATTACTACGTATCGCAAGCAGAAAGAAAACGAACAAATCAGCGTGAACCGTGCATTTATTGAGAGCCAGACGCGCTATGAACAGTTGACCAGTGAGCAGGATAAACTCTCCGGTCGTCTTTACGATGAGTATGGAATGAGTTATGAGGATGCGCTCGCTGCCGACTATCCGCCGGTCACGCCGGAGAATGTCGATCAAATGCGGCAGACCTCCATTTCCTGCTATAATCGCTTGCGTAACATTGGTGGGTATTCGCCGACTGCCATTACGGATTATCTTGAAATCAAGGAGAAGTTTGACGAAGTCAACGATCAGTATCAGGATCTTCTGAACTCTTTCAAGAGCCTTACGGACATTATTGCGAAACTGGAAGAAGAGATGGCGACGACATTCGTCAAGTCTTTTGAGCAAATCAACGAAAACTTCGGTCAGGTATTCCGTGAACTCTTCGGCGGCGGTTCCGCAGAACTGTCTTTGACCGACCCGGAGAATGTACTGACATCCGGCATTGAAATCAAAGCGGCGCCCCCCGGCAAGAAAATCGGGAACCTGATGCTGCTCTCCGGCGGTGAACAGTCCTTTGTTGCCATCGCACTTTTCTTCTCCATCCTGAAATTGCATCCCACACCTTTCTGCATTCTGGACGAGGTGGAGGCGGCACTTGATGAGGTCAACGTGTTCCGCTTCGGCGAGTACATCAAACGGTTCTGCGGGGATACACAGTTTATCTTGATCACCCACCGTCGTGGTACTATGCAGATCGCGGATAGGCTCTACGGTGTGACGATGCCGGAGCGCGGCGTTTCCAAGGTCATCGGTGTTGATATCGCCGAGATCGACGCGAAGAAAAATGAACTGACAGATACGGAGTAACCAAATGGGTTTTTTTGAAAAACTGAAAAAAGGTCTATCCAAAACCAAGCAAGCCATTTTCGGCAAGATTGACGCTTTGTTCAAACATTTTGTTCGTGTAGACGAGGATCTGTTTGAAGAACTCGAGGAGCTTCTGATTGAAGCGGATATCGGCGTCGATACGACCGAGGAATTGCTTGATACTTTGCGTGAGTGGGTCAAGGATACGCGAGAAAAGGATCCCGAGGCGGTCAAGCGTGAACTGTATCGCATGCTGAAGGAGATGCTTGGCGATGCCGAGCCGCTACGTTTGGATACTAAGCCGTCGGTCATTCTGGTTATTGGTGTGAACGGTGTAGGAAAAACGACGTCAATCGGAAAGATTGCGGCGGAACTGCACGCAAACAAGAAAAAGGTGATCGTCGCGGCGGCAGATACGTTCCGCGCGGCGGCGACAGAACAACTGGCGGTTTGGTGTCAAAGAGCGAAAGTGGATCTCATCCGCGGCGGTGACGGCGCCGACCCTGCGGCAGTCGTGTTTGATGCCGTTCAGGCGGCAAAGAGCCGCGGGGCGGACGTTCTGATTGTCGATACTGCCGGACGCTTGCACAATAAAAAGAATCTGATGGACGAACTGGCAAAGATCAACCGCGTGATTCTGAGGGAACTCCCGGACGCCGCGAAAGAGACGTTGCTCGTGGTCGATGCGACCACGGGGCAGAACGGGATTGCGCAGGCAAAAGAATTCCGTGGCGCGGCGGATATTACGGGGCTTGTGCTGACAAAGCTGGATGGCACCGCAAAAGGCGGCGTTGTACTGACAATCAAAAAGCAACTCGGTATTCCCGTGAAGTATATCGGTGTCGGGGAGGGAATCGATGATATGAAGACTTTCGACCCCGAGGAATTTGCCGAGGCGCTGTTCCAATGAAGACGCTTTTACTCGCAACGCACAACGCGCATAAAGTCGAGGAATTCCGCGCGATTCTCGCGTCTCTTGCCAAAGATACGGGAAAGGACTATCGTGTACTTTCTTTTCGTGATGTGCCGGATATACCGGAGGTGGAAGAGACGGGAACAACGTTTGCTGCCAATGCTCTTTTGAAAGCGGAGGCAGGTGCCAAGTCGGGATATATCACCATAGCCGACGATTCCGGCCTTTCGGTGGATGCCTTGGGCGGAGCACCAGGCATCTTCAGCGCCCGTTATGCCGGCGGTCACGGAGACGACGAGGCAAACAACAAAAAACTCCTTGCGGAAATGCAGGGGAAAACAGAGCGTGGAGCGCATTATGTCTGCGCCGTGGCCTGCGTTTTTCCGGACGGGCGTCACTTCACGGTAGAAGGAACCTGCGAGGGCGAGATTCTGACGGCGCCGCGGGGGAGTGCCGGCTTCGGCTATGATCCCCTGTTTCTGATCCCGGGGACGGGACAAACGTTTGCGGAGATGACGGCAGACGAGAAGAATGCACGCAGTCATCGCACGGTGGCGCTGAAACGCTTCGTCGAAAAGATTCAAGAATATTTGTAAGGAGAAAATTATGCTGACCGGCAAACAGCGCGCCTTCCTGCGTGGAAAGGCGGCATCGGAACAGCCGATTTTTCAGATTGGAAAAGGCGGCGTCACCGATGAGATCATGAAACAACTGTCGAATGCTCTCGAAGCACGTGAATTGATTAAGATCCGTGTCCTCGATAATGCGGAAGAGGATTCCTATACCGTCGCAAATACAATTGCACCGATGCTCGGGGCGGATGTGGTATCCGTAATCGGAAGTAAATTTGTGCTCTACCGTAAGTCGACAAAAAAGCAAAGGATTTTCTTTGAATGATAGACACACTTGGGGTGTATGGTGGGACGTTTTCACCACCGCACTGCGGTCATTATCACGCTGCTGAGGCCTTTATCCGTGCAATAAATCCCGATCGGCTTTTGATTATACCGACGTATATTCCGCCTCACAAGACGGAGACAGACGGTGTCACCGCTGCCGATCGTCTTAACATGTGCCGTATCGCTTTCTCCGGTCTTTCCGGCGCCGTTGTTTCCGATATGGAAATCCGGCGCGGCGGAAAGAGCTATACTTCCGACACCCTGCGTGCGCTTGCCGGGACGGCACGACGTATTGCCATGCTTGTCGGAACCGACATGATGCTGACACTAGATACATGGCATGAACCGGAGACTGTTTTTGGGCTGGCGGATCTATATTGCGTGCGGCGAGAAGACAATCCGAAATTGCTGGAGCAAATTCAAGCAAAAAACGAACAATATTTTAAGGCATACGGACGTCGAGTCCATCTTTTGACGGCGCCGCCGCTTGAAGCAACCTCGACTGAAATACGGAAAACGCTCGCGAAGGGGGAACCCGGGGAACTACTCGATCCCCGCGTGCTGGCGTATATCCGGGAAAGAGGACTGTATGCCGGAGAATGAATCCTTGGAGCGCTTGCGTTCGGCAGTCGCCGCTTTTGAGACCGAAAAACGTTATCGCCACACCCTCGGAGTTGAAACGGAGGCGGCGGCGCTTGCGACCGTGTTGCTACCGGAAAAGACAGATGAATTACGTGCTGCGGCGTTGCTTCATGATTTGACGAAATGTCGAAGTGATGAGGAACAGATTGCTTTGGCTAAGGAATTAAATGTTCCTCTCACAAAAGAATTGCTTTCTTCACCGCAGGTTCTGCATGGATTGACGGCAGCGAAATTGATTCCGCAATTGTTTCCCGAATATGCGTGCCACGAAATACTGCATGCCATTTCCGTCCATACGACGGGGGCAGCAGATATGAGCCTTTTTGATAAGATCCTGTTTGTCGCCGACTATACCGAACCCGGTCGAACCTACAGCATTTGCCGCGCAACGCGGGCGGAAATGTGGGAACTTCTCAAGACCGCGACTGATAAGTATCGTGCATTTGATACAATCGTTTGCAAAATCCTCGCCGATACGATACAGTATTTACGAGAAAATCATCAACCCGTTGTTTCCGCTACCGAGGATGCCTATTGCTTTCTCACTCATCGGCTGAACGACGAATAAAGGAGATTAAAGATGGAAACCAAACCTGATATGAGTCGTGCCGATTCTTCGGCACTTGCGGAAGAGATCGTCCGCATCCTGTACCAAAAGGGAGCGAGCGATATCAGACTGTACCGAGTGGAAGACGAGTCTTCCATTACGGATTATCAACTGATTGCAACAGGACGTTCGTCCACACACGTGAAGTCCTTGGCGGATGAACTGGACTTTGAGATGCCCGAACGTGGTGTCGAGGCGCATGGCGTAGAAGGGAAAGCAGGCGGCAGCTGGATTCTGCTTGACTATATCACTGTGATCGTACACATTTTCGACACCGCTTCTCGTGAGTTTTATCGGCTGGAAAGATTGCAAAAGCCGGAGCATCTGGTGGATATTGCCCGCGTAATTGACAGTGCCAAACTGAATTGACTAAGTCTGAAAGAGGATAGATATGAGATACGATTTTAAGACCATTGAGGAAAAATGGCAAAAGCGATGGGAAGCGGAGGGCACTTTCCGTGCAAGTAATGACACGTCCAAGCCTAAGTTTTACGGACTGGTGGAATTCCCGTATCCTTCCGGCGTAGGTATGCATGTCGGACACATTAAGGCATACAGCGGTCTGGAGGTCATCTGCCGCAAACGCAGGATGGAAGGATATAATGTACTTTTTCCGATTGGCTTTGACGCATTTGGGCTACCAACGGAGAACTATGCGATTAAAACAGGGATTCATCCGCGTGAAGTTACCGACCGAAACATCGCGAAATTCACGAGCCAGTTAAAACGGGTCGGCTTCTCGTTTGACTGGTCGCGCACGATTGATACCACGGAAGAGGATTATTACCGCTGGACACAATGGATTTTTCTCAAAATGTTTGAACGGGGACTGGCATTCCGCAGTACGGCACTTGTGAACTATTGTCCTTCCTGCAAAGTGGTACTCTCCAACGAAGACAGTCAAGGCGGTAAGTGTGATATCTGCCATTCCGATATTATTCAGAAATCGAAGGACGTCTGGTATCTGCGGATCACGGAATATGCGGACAAACTGCTTGAGGGGCTCGAAACCGTTGACTATCCCGCCAATATCAAGCAACAGCAGATCAACTGGATCGGCAAATCCAGCGGCGCATTTGTGAACTTTCCGCTCAAAGGTGCAGAGGATACGCTGCGCGTCTATACCACACGCCCTGACACTTTGTTCGGCGTTACCTTCATGGTCATCGCGCCGGAACATCCGATTATCGAAAAGTACCGTTCGACGATCCGCAACATGGATGCTTTGGATGCTTACAAGGAAGAATGTGCGAAAAAAACCGAGTTTGAGCGGACGCAACTGGTCAAAGACAAGACGGGGGTCAGAATCGACGGACTCGTTGCCGTCAATCCTGTCAACGGCAAGGAAATCCCGATTTACATTTCGGATTATGTCATGATGGGTTACGGCACCGGTGCTATTATGGCAGTGCCTGCGCATGATGACAGAGACTGGGCTTTTGCCAAAAAATTCGGTATCGATGTTATTGAGGTTATCCGCGGTGGCGATGTGGCGACTGCGGCATACACCGGCGACGGCGAGATGGTCAATTCCGGGTTCCTGAACGGCTATACAAATAAAAAAGACTCCATCGCCCGCATGATTGCATATCTCGAAGAGCAGGGAATCGGCAAAGGCGGCGTCCAGTATAAGATGAAGGACTGGGCATTCAACCGTCAGCGCTACTGGGGCGAACCGATTCCGATCGTGCATTGTCCCGCCTGCGGTATGGTACCCGTACCGTATGACGAACTACCTCTGCGCCTCCCGAAGATGACCAGCTTTGCTCCCGGTGAGGGCGGGGAAAGCCCGCTCGCGAAGATCCCCGAGTTCGTCAATTGCAAATGCCCTCGTTGCGGCGGTGCGGCAAAACGCGAAACGGATACCATGCCACAATGGGCAGGATCTTCCTGGTACTTCCTCCGATATATTGATCCGCATAACCAGAAGGTGCTTGCCGACCCCGAACTCCTGAAGTACTGGCTCCCGGTTGACTGGTACAATGGGGGGATGGAACACGTGACGCGTCATCTGATCTATTCACGATTCTGGCACCGCTTCCTCTACGATATCGGTGTCGTTCCCACCAAGGAGCCGTATGCGAAGCGGACGGCGCAGGGATTGATCCTCGGACCTGACGGCGAAAAGATGAGTAAGTCGCGCGGTAATGTCGTGGATCCGAATGATGTTGTGGACGAATTTGGTGCAGACGTTTTGCGTGTTTATATCCTCTTTATGGGTGACTACGGTTCCGCCGCTCCGTGGTCGGAATCCAGCGTTCGCGGGTGCAAACGATTCCTTGAACGTGTTGCCGATCTGCCCGAAATGATTCACGAGGGGACGGAGACGCCCAAACTGAATTCAAAACTGCATAAAACGATTCGTAAAGTTTCATCCGATATTGAAGAAATGAAGTTCAATACGGCAATCGCCGCGATGATGGGCTTCCTCAACGATGTAGATGAAGCAGGCGGACTGACGAAAGACGAGCTCTCGCTGTTTATCCGGATTCTGTGTCCGTTTGCACCGCATCTTGCCGAAGAGATTTGGGAAAAACTCGGGAACACCTCGCTGTGTGCGATGGCGCCGTGGCCGTCCCATGATGAGGCAAAGACGGTGGATGAAACGATAGAGATCGCTGTCCAGGTGAACGGTAAAATGCGCGCGGTCATTGAGATTCCGACCGGGTGCGATAAAGACACGGCGCTTGCCGCCGCGCATGCCGACCAGCGCCTTGCTCCGATGCTTGCGGACGTACAGATTGTCAAAGAAATCTATGTTCCGAATAAAATCATCAACTTTGTTGTAAAACCCAGATGATGAATAAAAGACCGTCGGCTCGACCGACGGTCTTTTTTATTAGTTAGAATCAAAGAGAAATGCTCAGTTAAAAAAATCAATAGGCGTTTCGTATTGCGAGCCGTTATTCTTTGTTTCGCCTGTGTGTTCTGTAAAATCGGTCTTATTACAGTTTTTCACCGTGAGTAGAATGCCTGTAATCAAAAGTGAAAGGACAAGGACTGCCAGAATCGAAAGCGTTATCCACATCTGTTTTTTTTGCTTTCCAGTTTTCATACAACCTCCAATAAAGATCAAACGGACGTGCGTCACAGGGGCGGGAGATCAGGCTCTTCTGCCTTAATTCTTTCAAACGAAAAATAGGCACCGCATTCTGTACAGTAACTACCCTTGATGCCGGAGTATCCGCACCAGGTGCCGTCGGTCGTCAAATACTCTCCCGATGATTCCAAAATGACAGCACGTCTTGAATCGGAATTCACGACGGCGGGCGCATAACTGTGACTACCGTATTCTGTGTCTGACACCGTGTAACGGTCGCCACAATGGCAACGGTATTCCGTGTGCCCGAACTGTAGACAGGTGCCCCTTGTGTGTGTGGCGACATAGGCATGTGTATGTTCTCTGTATATGGGTATGTTTTTCGCACAAGAGGTGAGTGAAATCGCGAGAGTCGCTATAAGGCACAGTGTGGGTAGCAATCGCTTCATTTGGTATACCTCCGGGGAAACGGTCGGTAGTTGTTCCGTACGGCAGACTACCGACTTTAATGATAGCATACGTGCTTTCAAAAATCAACCTTGCGTTTATCATGAAAGTTTTTCTTTCCGAATTGCGGGAAAACAGTTGCAGTTATTTAGGTAAAATGATATACTATATAAGTCTTGCCGACATTGGAAGAAGTGCATAAATACGAAAGAGGTTCCCGATGTATAAAGTATGTTTCGATCAAGAAAAATACACGAAGTTGCAATCCGAACGAATTCGTGAGAGAATCGCGCAATTCGGCGGAAAACTGTATCTGGAATTTGGCGGAAAGCTGTTTGATGATTTTCATGCATCACGGGTGTTACCGGGATTCGCGCCGGACAGTAAGGTGCGTATGCTGACAGAGATGAAGGAAGATGCCGAAATCGTCATTGTCATCAATGCCGGCGATATCGAAAAAAACAAGGTCCGGGGAGATCTCAGCATTACGTATGACCAAGACGTCCTGCGCCTGATTGATGCTTTTCGCGAAATCGGCTTGTATGTCGGCAGCGTTGTATTGACGCGTTTTGCCGATCAGCCTTCTGCCGTGGCGTTCCAGAAACGTTTGGAATCTCTCGGTATCCGTGTTTATCGTCATTATTCCATCCCGGGCTATCCGGCGAACCTTCCTTTGATCGTCAGTGATGAGGGATACGGTAAAAATGATTATATTGAGACTACACGCCGGCTGGTCGTCGTAACGGCACCCGGCCCCGGCTCCGGGAAGATGGCGACCTGCCTTTCCAATATGTATCACGATCACAAGCGCGGTGTCCGCTCCGGCTATGCGAAATTCGAGACGTTCCCCATCTGGAATCTCCCGCTTTCGCACCCTGTCAATCTTGCCTACGAGGCGGCAACGGCTGACCTCAATGATGTCAATATGATTGATCCCTACCATCTGGAAGCATACGGTGTCACTACTGTCAACTATAATCGTGACGTCGAGATTTTTCCGGTTGTTTCCGCGATGCTCCGACTGGTGAGTGGGGAGTGCCCCTATCAATCGCCGACCGACATGGGTGTCAACATGGCGGGGTACTGCATTACGGACGACGCAGGTACACAGCAGGCGGCAAAAGACGAAATTATCCGTCGATACTACAAAGCCCTGTGCGATATGCGTAAGGGGATTGCGGACGGATCCGAGGCGACCAAGATCGAGATCATGATGAATAAGGCGGGGATTACGACTGCCGACCGCCCTGTAATTGCCGCCGCACAAAAGAAAGCGGAAGAGACAGGAACTCCTGCGGTCGCCTGGGAATTGCCGAATGGTACCATTGTGACAGGGAAGACATCCTCGCTGCTCGGCGCTATTTCCGCCGCACTTCTGAATGCCATCAAGGCACTCGGCGGGCTTCCGAAAGATATGCCTTTGATTTCGCCCGAAATCATCGCGCCCATCCAGTCTTTGAAAATCGATCATCTTGGGAATCATAATCCTCGTCTACATACCGATGAGGTTCTGATTGCCCTCGCTGTCAGCGCGCTGACGAATCCGACCGCAAAATATGCGGTTGACTTGATCGACGGTTTACGTGGGAGTGAGATACATTCTACGGTGATTCTATCCCAAGTGGATGAAAATGTATTGAAGAAGCTCGGCTGCCACCTGACGAGTGAGCCGGTGTATCAAAGCAAGAAACTGTATCATAGTCGATAAACACAAAAGGAGTAGTGATCATGGAAATAGGAACCATCCTGCACGGTTTCCGACTTGAAAAGATCGAGTCGATTCCGGAACTGGACATGGAGGCATATCGTTTTACACATCTGAAGAGCGGAGCTGACCTTGTCTGGCTCTCTTGCGATGACGAAAACCGCGCTTTCTCCATTTCTTTCAAAACTCTGCCCGAAGATAGTACCGGCGTTTTTCATATTTTGGAGCATTCTGTGCTTTGCGGTTCAAAAAAGTTTCCGTTGCGCGAACCCTTCGTCGATCTGATTAAAGGATCGCTCTCCACGTTCCTCAACGCCATGACTTTCCCGGATAAGACCATGTACCCGGTTGCGTCGACGAATGAAAAAGATTTTCTGAATTTGATTGACGTCTATATGGATGCCGTTCTTCATACGCGCATTGACACCAAAGACGAGATCTTCATGCAGGAAGGCTGGCATTATGAGCCCGCCGACGGTACCACTCCCGCAAAATTCACCGGGGTGGTTTACAATGAGATGAAGGGAAGTCTTTCCTCCCCCGATTCTGTGTTCTGGGACGTGATGCAGAATGAACTCTACCCGGATACGGTTTACGCCGTCAATTCCGGCGGGGATCCACGTAACATTCCCGAATTGACCTATGAGGCATTTCTCGCGGCACACAGAAAGTACTATTCGCCAGAAAACAGTTACATTTGCCTATACGGCAACATTTGTCTCGGGGAAATTCTTGCTTTCCTAAATGACAAGTATTTATCCGCCTATGATAAGCAGGGGATTCATTTTGAAATTACACGGCAGTCACCGCTCGGTGATCGCACCGTATATCACACATATGAACTCGGCGAGGACGAACCCATAGAAGGAAACGCCATGCTCGGGCGCGCGATGACGCTATGTGATTACAGCGACCGCAAGACGATACTCGGTATGAAACTGCTGCTCACATCGCTGACCTTTTCCAATGCTGCGCCGCTCAAAAAAGCCGTTTTGCGAGCCGGACTCGGAGATGAGTTTGACGCCTGTGTCAACGATTATCTGTATCAGCCGTTTGTGACTTTCCGTCTTAAGAAAACCGATGCTGCAAAAGCGGATCGGTTCCTTTCCACCATTGATGAAACGCTGCGGAAACTGGTACTGGAAGGGATCAATCGCGATCTCTTGATTGCCTCCATCAACAAACTTGATTTCAGTCTCCGCGAGCGCGACAACGGTTCTGCTCCCGGGGTAGAATACGCCATTTCCGTGATGGACACCTGGCTGTATGGCGGGGATCCCACCGACGCCCTGAAGAATCGTGATCTTCTCAGGGAAATCCGTGTAGATATGGAGCATGGGTATTTTGAGGCTCTGATTGAAAAGTACCTGCTTCATAATGACCACTCTCTTACTGTGATATTCGAGCCGTCGCACACCATGGCTGCGGAGCGCCTTGCACACGAGGCGCAGGCGGTTCACGCCTATGAAGAGAGAATTGGTGCCGAGGGCATTCGGGCATGGCAGGAGAAACTCGAGCGTCTCCGTTTGTTCCAAACCACGGAAGATACGCCCGAGATTCGTGCGCTGCTTCCGCATCTGGAGCGCTCCGATCTGGATCGTCGCTATCGCGGCGTCCCGGTTCATGCCGCCGGCATTGATGGGGTGCCGCACCGATTCTACGATCTTCCGACTTCCGGCATTGATTATCTGCGCGTCTATTTTGACGTATCCGGGGTACCGCTCGAAGATATTCCGTATCTGTCCCTTTTGACGAAAATGCTGTTCAATGTTTCCACGGAAAAGAACGACCTGCTTGCCTACCAGAACGACGTTGACAAAAATCTCGGTGGATTGGATGCCTATACAACAGGCTACGAGAACGAAAACGGGGAATATCATCCGCTGATGGTTGTATTCTCCAAATTCCTCGAAGAAAACTATGCCGAAGCAAAACGCCTGCTATCGGAAGGTCTATTGATGCCGAAATTCCTGCCGGATGAAGTCGCGGATCAGATCAAACAACAGAAAGCATCTTACGAGAGTGCTTTGGCGCAAAGCGGTGATGGCTACGCGACAACCCACGCCGCGAGCTACCTCTCCCGTTCGTATTTATACGACGAGTATTTTGATGGCGTGAAGTTTGGGGATTTCCTCAGCGACCTTTGCCTTAATCTTGACGGCAAGATTACGAATGTTTGTGCAAAACTGGATTCTCTGATGCGCAGCTTGCTGAAACGGGAGCGGGCACTGGTTTCTTTCGTTGGCTCCAAAGCGGCACAGGAAGCGTATATTGCGGCACCGTTTGACTGCTATACCGATGGTCCCGCCGCCGCATCCTGCATCGCAGATCTTCCGATACCTTCTAATGAGGGGATCGCGATCCCGAGCTCGGTTGCTTATGACGGCATGGCGATGAACCTGCATGACTGCGGTATTCCTTATAACGGCTCGTTCCGGGTTCTCTCTAAGATTCTCACCTATGATTATCTTTGGAATGAGGTTCGTGTGCAGGGTGGCGCCTATGGCATACGCGCGATCTTTACGAATCTGCGCGTTCTGGATATGCTTTTGCTCTCTTCTTATCGCGATCCTCACGTTAAGCGAACTTATGAGACGTTCCGCAATATTGTTTCGTATCTGCGTCGCTTCTCCCCGGATGAATCGGAAATGACGAAATACGTGATCGGTGCCGTCTCAATGCTGGATGCACCGACTCGTCCGGCACAGAGTGCGTATCTCGCAGACCTTCGTGCATTCGCGGGTCTCTCTGACGAGCGGATGCAACAGTATCGCGAAGAAACGATCGATGCCACGGCGGAGCAGATCCGTCGGTATGCCGACGTATTGGCACCCGCATTCGAGCATGCAGTCATTTGTACTGTCGGAGCGGTAGACAAAGTACAGGCGGCAAAAGACTTGTTTGACCGAGTACGTTAAATCAAAAAGAATCCCGGACCGGAATCGGTTCGGGATTCTTTTGTCGTTTGCGGTTCAGCGCAGGGAAATGGTATCTTTGGCACCGGCGGTGACAAAGCCGATGTAGGACGTACCGCGGTTAACGACAAGCTGATTTCCGTCGGTATCGTAAAAATCGAGAGTTCCGTCTTCTGCCCGTTGCCAGGTGAAGTTAACGGTTGTGCCCCTCGAAATATAGTAGCCGGAACCACCGTCTTCCATCACGAGATCAAGCGATTTTTTGCTCTCGGTTTCATAAGTGACGGAGGAGGCGCATAAGATGAAGAGGTTATCAAAGGAGACTGCCGTATCGGTTGCGGCGTCGATCTGTTGTTCACCGTACTCGGAGCGGACATACTTGCGTGTGGTAGCGTCATAAGTATAGGTCACGTTGAGATCGTCGGAATAGCGGATCGATGCTTTCGTCGTACGAGTAGCACCCGAGGGCGCCTCTGAACCGTCTTTGGCAAAGACGAAGGGGAGATAATTCGATGCGTCTCTGTCTACGTAGCCGGCTTTACGGATACCCGCATCAATCAGAATGCCATTTGTCATAAGGTCATCCTTATTAAAGCGAGTGTCGTCGTAGTAGTACATGCCGGCAAGATTTTGTGATTCATTGTCCAGCACCGTGTAGGAACCGAGTTCCTCTGCGCTGACAGTACCGTCGGTACCGTTGAAGCACTGAATGGCGTGGAATGCGTTGCAGATTTCCATGAGGTACGAGCGCGTGGAAGCCACTGCACCGATGGTCGTCATGTTACGATAGTTGGTCGTGAGGAGCGTAAGGCGGGTGGAGCCGTCTTCAAGCGGTACCTCAATCAGAATATCGGCATTCCCGATGCCGTACTGCGGGAGGGAATAGGCGGCGTTGGAGATAGAAATAGCAACAGGTCTTAAATCAGCAAGTTCACTTGTTGTTTCAAGACCTGTTAACACATTGTAAGACTTTTTCACCGGTTCCGGGGTCGGAAGGGGATCGTTCGTCTCATTTTTTACTTCTTGATTGGTTTCCGCTTCCTTCGTTTGATTGAGATCCTGCGGCGGCTTACTGTTCGAGAGAGAGGACAGCTTGCAACCGGTGAGAGCGGCGGCGACAATTAAAAGCACGGAAATCAGTGCGATGACAACCGGCCGCACAAAACGTGGGATCTTGTGCGTTTTCAAAGTAAGGGGTACCTCCTAGATATGTTTTTATCGGTTATAGCGAGTCAGCCACGCAGTACCGAATTCAAACGCATCCGCAAGAGAAGTACACATCTTCTGCATTCCTTTGACCGGTTTTTTGGACGCGGTGTCAAACAGAGTTACAATGACTGTGGTCGGAACGTTGACGCCGAGCTTTTCCTCGGACGCCATAATGTTCATAGACACATAGCCTTTATCGGAGAGGTCACCGAGAAAGATATCGTTGCCTTTGCGGACAAGGGGTCTTCCTTGGTATTCCAGATACTTGCCTTGAATGCCATTTGCCGTTATCATATTTCGCTCCTTTCCTGCATAATTTTGAGTTCGGACTGCTTGTCTTGCTGTCATCATCTTATCGCGTGAGTGTATCCGTGTCAATGCAATCGACAGGATAAGCCATGGATGAAGATGTAGGCAAGATAGCACACCGATCTTCTCATTCCGCGATGAACGGTCGGAATCCGTAGAGTTTTTCCACGGGTTGCGGTGTCGGTACGCTTAAAAAGTACAGAGAATCCGCAAAATCGGCAAGTTCAACGGCTTTGCGCGTCTGTGCGTCCATGATATGACGGACATCGGACGGCCGCGACAGAATGGGAAGGGAACTATGCTGTTTCAAATATTTCAAACTCTCTTTGCCGCGAGTGTTCGAGGCGAGCAATCTTGTGAACGCGGGTGCCGAATGCACATCGGAGGAGGTAACGCCGAAGTAGGCATTCAGGAGAGCACGTCGCAGATGTGCCTCGGTCATGTGTTTCGCTTTAAGGAGAGAAATGAACGTTTGGATATTTGTTGCCTTATTGAGGGCGGCTTTCATTTTTGCGGCAAGTGCCGCATCAATGTCAAAGTAGACGGAGAGATCTTGTTCGGTGCAAATGCGTCGCAAATGCGTCAGCATCACCGGAGAAAGACGTTCCATATCGGCAGGCGCCATACCTTTTTGCAGGTCGTCTTGTAAAACATGTGCAAATTCTGCCGTAATATATGGCTTGATATTTGATACTCCATCCTGCCTGATTGCTTGCCGGATGGCACCTGCGGACATGAAGCCTGTGGCGACACAATCGTCACTGTGATAAGCGCCCTGCCGCTCAATGGTGTAAGGTTCTATAGGAGAACCAAGTGCTTGAAGCGCCAATAGATATTCGATCGCAAGGATATTATTGGGCAGAGACGCCTGCCCGGCGGCAACTGGAGATAGAGTACTTCTGATTAGATCTGTACGAATCTGTGCATAACTTTTATGCGGATTCTCCTCTCGTTCGCTTGCGCTTGCTCGTTGGAAATCCGTCGAGGAGAGGTATGATGCAATCTCTTTGAGAGTGTCGATATTTCCGGACTCGCTCCCAAAACAAAGCGCATCAACGCCCGCCAGACTTTGCAGGAGGGTGACGGCAGAAGTCGCATAAATCTGTGCGGTCTGGCACGAATAGGGAAACGGCAATTCGAGGACAAGGTCCGCTCCGATTGAAACGGCGCCTGCCGCCCGACGATAGCGATCCGTGAAAGCAAGATCTCCGCGCTGTACATAATTACCGCCGAGAAGCACCAATACGCAGGTATCGTCGCCGAAGCGGCGCCGCACTTTGCTTATCAGATGCGCATGACCCGTATGCGGAGGATTGCATTCTGCGATAATGGCGGCAATCACAAAAAGCACCTCCCGGGGCAAGATATTCCTTGCAAAAATGTGTATCTTATTGTATAATATTT
>ERZ1034755.152-NODE-152-length-23231-cov-6.814247_pt1 | contig 23231 bp, 24 predicted proteins | sample MGYA00520596_ERZ1034755 | MGnify/ENA primary metagenome ERZ1034755 (study PRJEB33766, sample SAMN09781701) | gut metagenome | biome: gut microbiome | host: Homo sapiens | place: Madagascar | study: EMG produced TPA metagenomics assembly of the PRJNA485056 data set... | reverse complement strand
GACCAAAAAAGGCTCAAAAGAGCCTTTTTTTATATCAAAATGCGTCCGCAAGACATACAATCATACAAAGGAGTACATATGTCAAAAATCGTCTGTTTTAAATGTCCTAAAATATTGAAGCCTTTGTTTAGGCTAATCTTTGCCAAACAGTATTGCAAATGACCCTTGCCGGTGCCTATCGCGCCTGTCTGCCCAGGGGCAAACGGCTTTAATTGCATTAAAGCCACTAGGGTCGCGCCCCGCACAAAATAAAAAAACAGCCAATGGCTGTCTAATTATTTACTCTTTTTGCTAGTCTTAATGCATTTAGTGCAAAGGTATTCTTTGCCTTCCTTGCCGTCAATTTCAACACTGACCTTTTGAACGTTAACACCGAAAGTACGGTTAGTTTTAACATTACTATGGCTTACATTATGACCACTCATTGCTTTTTTGCCACAAACGGCACAAACTCTGCTCATAATCTTCCTCCAAATTTTACTTTACTTGCCTATTGTAACATAAGAAAATAAAATTTGCAAGTGTTATGACTAAATTTATTGTTTTTGCTTGCAATAATTTTGGAAATGATATATATTATGAATAGAGGAGTGTAAGTGATGGGATTTACGACACATAACTCATTTGGTAAAATCAATATCACCAAGAAGGCAATCGCCAAGGTTGCCGCTTTTTCGTGTCTTGATTGCTATGGCGTTGTAGAGTTGCGCTCGCGCAGTGGCAAGCACAACAACACCTTCACCAAACCTGCGTGGCAACACAAGGGTGTTACAGTTCTCACCAATGAAAATAAGATCAATCTACATCTTTATGTGGTTATGAAATACGGGGTTTCCATTTCTGCTGTTGCAGAATCAGTTCGTTCAACGGTTAAGTATAGCGTTGAGCAATTTTCGTGTATGCTAGTAGGGGAAGTCAACATTCACGTTGTTGGTGTAGTTGCATAATTGAAGGAGAAATAATGCCTAAGTCTATTAATGGAGCGACTTTCAAAAAGATGCTCCTTTCGGGTTATCAAACACTAGAAGAAAACAAATCTGCCATTGACGCACTCAATGTATTCCCAGTGCCAGATGGTGACACTGGAACAAATATGAGCCTAACAATGCGCTCCGCAGTTAAAGAAGTTAACGCTTGCGAGAATGCTAGCATTGAAGACCTTTGTTTGGCGTGCAGTAGGGGCGCGTTAAAGGGCGCAAGAGGCAACTCGGGTGTCATCACGTCGCAGATTTTCAAAGGTCTGTGCACAGAACTATCTAATTGTAAAGAAGAAATCGACATCAAAGCACTTGTAAAGGGCTTCCGAAAAGGTTGCGAAGTGGCTTACAAGGCTGTCACTGTGCCAAAGGAAGGCACTATTTTGACTGTCATTCGTGGCATTGCCGACGGCAGTAAAGAGATTGCTCGTAATGAGAAAGATATCGTTGCTTTCTTTGAGAAGACCATCATTCACGCCGAAAAAGTGCTCCAACAGACCCCAGATATGCTCCCAGTGCTCAAAAAGGCGGGCGTAGTCGATGCAGGTGGTCGTGGTCTTATCACCATTTTGACTGGTATGTACAAGGTTCTGTCAGGCGAACCAGTGTCTATTGAGTTTGTGGACAATGTAACCAAGGACATCACTGCCGAAGAGAACCATTTTGTTGATGATGTCGCATCTATCGAATTCGCTTATTGTAACGAGTTCTTCATTCAAAATATGAAAGGCACTACAACCGAAGCCGACATTGATATTTTGCGCGAAAGACTTATGGAAATCGGCGACTGTGTTATCGTTATCGGTGACTTGCAACAAGTGAAAGTGCACGTTCACTCCAACGAACCTAACAAAGTTTTGGGCTATGCGCTCCAACTAGGAGAGTTGTATGACGTCAAAATCGAGAATATGCTCCAACAGAACCGCGATAAGCGTGCCAAGGAGCGTGATAACCTTAAAGAAATGGCAGTTGTAGCCGTTGCTGCGGGTGATGGACTTGCCAGCGTGTTCAAAGATTTGAACGTTGACTATGTCATCAGCGGTGGACAAACTATGAACCCTAGCGCCAACGACATTGCTACTGCTGTGGATAACGTCAAGGCAAAGAACGTGTTTGTTTTGCCTAACAACAAGAACATCATTTTGGCTGCTCAACAAGCCAATGAAATCACCAACGCAAATATCGTGGTTATTCCAACCACCAGCATTCCTGAAGGCGTTGCAGCCGCTCTTGCGTTCGACCCAGAAGGCAAGGTGGAAGACAACACCGAAAATATGACCCAAGCATACGCTGGCGTCAAGAGTGGTTCGGTTACTTATGCAGTTCGTGATACTGAAACCAATGGTATGACCCTTGCGAAAGGTGACATCATCGGTCTTGACAATCACGACATCATCGCGAAATCTCATTCAATCAACGATTGTTGCGAACAAGTCGTTGCCCGCCTTGTCGATGAAGACACCGGCAACATCACTGTTTTCTATGGCGCAGAAGCCAAACCAGAGGACGTGGAAGCATTGAGCACATCACTCGAAAGCCAATACCCAGACTTTGACGTGGTTGTAGCCAACGGCGGTCAGCCAGTTTACTATTATCTCATTTCAATCGAATAACAAAACGACGCACCTAGTGCGTTTTTTGTTTGCAAAAATGTTCATTCTATTTTGCGATTTAATTTGACATTAGTTGCCAAAATCGTTGCATTGGTGTATAATGTTAAACTATAAGGGGATACAAATGTTATCTAAAATCAAGAGTTATGGCCTAGTAGGCATTGAAGGGTATAAAGTGGACGTAGAAGTTGACATCAACCCAGGTTTGCCGGGCTATGACGTGGTCGGCTTGGCTGACACTGCCATCAAAGAGAGTAAAGAGCGCGTCAAATCCGCCATTAAGAACTGTGGATATAATTATCCTATCAACCACATCATCATCAATATGGCACCAGCCAGCGAAAAGAAAGTCGGCTCAAACTATGACTTGTCAATCGCCATCGGCATTTTGACTGCCAGCGAAGTGCTTTTGCAGAAGAATGTGTCCAAATACATATTTTTGGGCGAACTCTCGCTGGACGGAAAAGTGCGCAAAATCAACGGTATTTTGCCAATGCTCATCTCTGCCAAGCAGAACGGATACACTCATTTCGTCATTCCAAAGGATAACGCCAATGAGTCCGCGTTCATAGACAAAATTAATGTCTATGCCGTAGATAATTTGCGCGAGTTGGTCGAATTTTTGAAGGGCGACATCGTAATCGAGCCTGTGCAGACCCGCAGTTATGCTGACGTCATCACCGACCAAAAGACGACCGCAGACTTCGCCTTTGTCAAAGGACAAGCCAGTGCCAAGCGCGCACTCGAAATTGCCGCAGCAGGCGGTCACAACATCTTGATGATTGGACCACCGGGAGCGGGGAAAACAATGCTTGCCAAGTGTTTTCCAACCATTTTGCCGGATATGACCTTCGACGAAGCACTTGAAGTAACCAAAATTCACAGCGTAGCCGGGGAGTTGGACCAAAATCAAGGCATTGTCATCAATCGACCTTTCCGCTCACCACACCACACCACAACGGTCGTGGCATTGACAGGTGGTGGACGTGACGCCAAGCCGGGACAAATCAGCCTTGCGCACAATGGCGTACTATTCTTGGACGAATTGCCAGAATATGACCGCAAAACGATTGAAACCTTGCGCCAACCACTTGAAGACGGTGTAATCACCGTTGCCAGACTTCAAAACACCGTTTGCTATCCAGCCAACTTCACACTCATTGCCAGTATGAACCCTTGTCCTTGCGGTTATTACGGTAGTAGCAAGGTGCGTTGTAAATGTTCGCCAACTGCCATTCATAAATATTTGTCCAAAATCAGCGGACCACTTATGGACAGAATTGACCTTCACATCGAGGTTGACGCCATAAGTTATGATGAAATTCGCAGTGACCATTTGGAAGAAAGCAGTGCGGAAATCAAGAAACGTGTCAACAAAGCCCGCGAATTGCAACTAGAACGCTTCAAAAATGGCAAGAATTATTCTAACGCAAAGATGACCGAAGCCGATTTTAGAAAATATTGCAAACTTGATGACGTTGGCACAGCGCTCATCGAAACTGCTTTCCACAAACTCAATCTCAGCGCGCGTGCATACACTCGCATTTTGAAAGTGGCACGCACCATTGCCGACCTTGAAGGAAGCGCGGATATCAAACCAGAACACATTGCCGAGGCAATTCAATACCGCTCACTCGACAGAAAATTTACAGTTTAAAAAGAGGATTAGACTATGGAATACACAGTAAGAGAACTTAATTTGATATGGTTGGATTGCTTCGATTTTATGACTTACAGCAAGAAAACACAGATGATAAAAGCCTACGGCATTGACCGCGATATTCGCAAATCTTTGCCAAAAGATATGATACCAGCCTTGCAAGATTTCTTGACTCAACAAGAGTTAAACAAACTCAATTCTTGCGCCGATGACGAGTTTTTGCAAGATGTCTTGAAAAAGTATCAAGACAAAAATGTAGTGTTGGTCACTATATATAGTACACAATATCCTGCGTTGCTTCGTGAAACGGACAACCCGCCATACATCTTGTATTGCAAGGGTAATGTTGACCTTCTCAGCACGCGTTGCATTGCCATTGTCGGTACTCGCAGACCTAGTGATTATGGCAGAGTCGTCACCAAGAGTTACGCCAAGGCGCTTGCCGAAGCAGGACTTACAATCGTGTCCGGTCTTGCCAACGGCGTTGACACCATTGCGCACGAAGAAGCCATTTCTGCCGGTGGCAAAACCATTGCCGTTTTGGCGGGCGGTTTCGACCACATCTACCCAGCGTCCAACTACACTCTCAGCGAGAAGATTGCCAGCGACCATTTGCTAGTTTGCGAAAGTCGTCCAGAAGTTCAGCCAATGAACTATATGTTCCCAATTCGTAATCGAATCTTGGCAGGGCTCAGCGAAGCCGTGCTCATCACCGAAGCGCAAGAAAACAGCGGTAGTTTGCACACCAAAAACTATGCCGTGGACTATGGCAGAGATTTGTACGTTGTTCCGGGCAAAATCACGTCACTTGAAAGCAAGGGTTGCAACAAGATTTTGAAAGAAATGCAAGGAGCAATCACGCTTGACCCAAGCGACGTTTTGGAAGCAATGCACATTGTTAAACAAGAAAATACAGAAAACAACAATTTTCAACTTGACTTTAACGAGAGCAATATATTACGATACACTATGAGCGACAAAAAGAGTTATCAGGCCATTATGGACTATACGGGGCTCGCTCCACAGCAACTCAACGCCATTCTCTTGTCCTTGCAGATTAGGGGATTAATTGAGAAGTTACCGGGCAATTTCTATTTGTCGAACTAAAAAGGAAACATAATGAATTTACTATTGATAGAATCACCAAACAAAGTCGAAACCATCAAAAAGTATCTCGGCAAAGACTATGAAGTATTGGCGACCAAAGGTCACATTCGCGACTTGCCAGAAAAGACTTTGGCAGTGAACGTTGAGCACGATTTCCAGCCAACCTATGAGATAATTCCAGCCAAAGAAGCCCTTGCCAAGAGCCTTGTCAGTCGCGCCAAAAAGGCGGACAACGTCTATCTCGCGACCGACCCGGACCGCGAAGGAGAAGCAATTTCTTGGCATTTGTGCTACATACTCGGTATTGACCCAAAGGACGCCAAGCGTATAACTTTCAATGCCATCACCAAGGACGCCATCAACGAAGGACTCAAAAATCCGCAACCGCTTAACCTAAACCTTGTAGATGCACAACAAGCGCGTCGCGTGTTGGATAGACTTATCGGCTATAAACTTTCACCGCTCATCAGCAAGAAAATCCGCAACAAACTTAGCGCTGGGCGTGTGCAGTCTGTTGCGCTCAAAATCCTTGTAATGCGCGAAAAAGAGATTCAAAACTTCAAACCAGAAGAGTATTGGAACATCACGGCAGAACTCAATAAGCAAAATGTAGAAACTGCTCCGTTCAAAGCGGAGTTGTTTGCAAAATCGCACAAGAAGTTTTTGCCAGCCAACGAACAGCAAGCGACCGAAGCGTCCAACACCATTCGCAACAACCCAATCACTGTCAGCAGTGTGAAAAAGACGGTCACGACGTCAAATCCGCCAGCACCATACATCACCAGCACCTTGCAACAAGACGCTGGCAACCGCCTAAAAATGAGCCTTAAAGCCTGCACCCAGTCCGCCCAAAGCCTTTACGAAGGCGTGGAGATTGTGGGTGAGGGCAAGACCGCGCTCGTTACCTACATTCGTACCGACAGCACGCGTATTGCACCAGTAGCGCAGAATATGGCAAAGGATTATATCACTCAAAACTATGGCGACAAATACGTCCCAGCCAAGCCAAACACATTCAAGTCCAAGAAGAGTGCCCAAGACGCGCACGAAGCAATCCGCCCAGTTTCACTCAAATACACACCAGAATATTTGAAAGGCAAAATGGACAACACCTTGTACAAACTCTATTGTATGATATTTAACCGTTTCGTTGCCAGCCAAATGGTACCAGCAAAGTACAATAGCGTGGCAATCGAGTTTAACGCAGGTGATTACCAACTCAAATCCACGGGCAGAACCGTGCTTTTCGACGGTTACACGCGTCTATTTAATAATGATGAAGAGAAATCTAGTTTGCTCCCAGAGATGAACGAGGGCGAAGAGATGAAACTCATCAACTTAACCCAAGAGCAAAAGTTCACCCGTCCGCCAGCACGCTACACCGAAGCATCACTAGTCAAAGAACTTGACGAAAAGGGTATCGGCAGACCATCGACCTTTGCGGCGACTGTTATGACAATCGCGGGCAGGGGATACACCGAAAAGAAAGACAACAAATATTTCGTGCCAACGGAACTCGGCATTCAAGTCGTGGACTATTTGGACAAATATTTCCCAGACCTTATGAACATCAAGTTTACAGCCGAAATGGAAACCAAACTAGATGAGATTGAAGACGGCGGTAAACGTTGGCAAGACACAATCAAGGACTTTTACGGCAATTTCGTTGGCGAACTTTACAGCGCATATCGCACGGGTGATAGCGCGAAAAAGGAAGTCGAAGTCAGCAACGTCAAATGCGAGAAGTGTGGCGCAATGATGGTGTATCGTGAGAGTAAGTTTGGCAAGTTTTTGGCTTGTCCAAACTACCCAAAATGCAAAAACACCAAGAGTTTAGAAACATCGACCGAACCAAAGCAAACTCCGCCAGATTTCAAGGGAATTTGCCCAAAATGTGGCTCGGTAGTCAGCGCCAAGATAAGTAAGCGCGGAAAAGTATTTTTCGGTTGCGACAATTACCCAAAATGCGACTTTATGTCTTGGGATTTGCCAATCGCCGAAAAATGCCCAGAGTGCAAGCACCCACTTTATTGCAAACTCAACAAAGATACACTCGGCACACCACATTGTATCAATGCGGATTGCCCAACAAACAAGCACAATTAAGGAGAGTATATGGATATTAAAGGAACGACCATTATTGGTGTCAAGAAAAACGGTCAAATCGCCATTGCGGGAGACGGTCAAGTGACACTCGGTCAGTCAACAATTTTGAAAGGAAACGCGCACAAAGTCCGTCGCATCTATGACGGCAAGGTCATTGTCGGCTTTGCGGGTGGCACGGCAGACGCGTTCAATCTCTGCGAGAAGTTTGAAAAAATGCTTAACAAATACTCGGGCAGTCTGCTCCGTAGCGCAGTGGAACTAGCGAAACTTTGGCGCGGTGACGCAGGCATTCGCAACCTAGAAGCAATGATGATTGTCGCAGACAAGGAAAATATGTTCATCATCACGGGCGTGGGCGACGTTGTCGAGCCAGATGACGGCGTTTGCGCAATCGGCAGTGGTGGTAACTATGCACTCTCTGCGGGCAAAGCACTCATTCGCAACACCGATTTGTCTGCCAAAGAAATCGCACTCAAATCTATGGAAATTGCCAGCGAAATTTGCATTTTCACCAACAACAACTTCATAGTAGAGGAGGCGTAATATGGAACTTAATTGCTCACAAATCGTGAAAGAATTAGACAAATACATCGTGGGTCAAAGCGAAGCCAAAAAGGCAGTTGCCATTGCACTGCGCAACCGCTATCGCCGTAGCCAGTTGCCAAAAGCAGTCAGCCAAGAAATTACCCCACGCAATATCATTTTGAAAGGACCTACCGGCGTCGGCAAAACCGAAATCGCACGCCGACTTGCCAAACTCGTAAAAGCACCATTTATCAAAGTGGAAGCCACCAAATACACCGAAGTAGGTTATGTTGGTCGTGACGTCGAAAGTATGATTCGCGACCTTGTCGAAGTATCAGTTCGTTTGGTTCGTGAAGAACAAGCCGAACTAGTCAAACAAAAAGCCACTGCCACCGTTGACAAGCGTTTGAAAGACATTTTGTATCCACTCAAAAAGCAAAACAAACCGGAAGAAATGGAAACAGAAGCCTTCCGCACACAGTTCAACCAAGACTTTGCAAGCGGAAAGTTTGATAATGACATCATCGACATTGAAGTCAAAGAACGCCCACAACAGATTGATATTATGGCAGCAGGCGGGGGCGAAATCAACCTAGGTCAAATCGTCGGCAATATGTTCGGCGCACCACAAAAATCTCAAAAAATGACTGTCAAAAAAGCACGCGAAATTTTATTAAACGAAGAGTGCGACAAGTTGATAGACAAAGACAACCTTAACGCCGAAGCCATTAGTCGTGCCGAAGAAGAAGGTATCATCTTCATTGACGAGATAGACAAAATCGCCAATCGTAACGAAGCACACAGCAATGATGTCAGTCGTGAAGGCGTGCAACGTGATATTTTGCCAATCGTAGAAGGCAGTGCAGTCAATACAAAATATGGTGTAGTCCACACAGACCATATTCTATTTATTGCGGCAGGCGCCTTCCACGTTTCCAACATCGAAGACTTGATTCCAGAGTTGCAAGGGCGCTTCCCAGTGCGTGTCGAACTCGACTCGCTTACCAAGCAAGACTTTGAGAAAATCTTGACTCTCACCGAGAACGCAATTACTAAACAGTATCAACAACTTTTGGCGGTAGATAACGTCGAACTCGAATTTACTGACGAAGCAATCGGCGAGATTGCCGACCTTGCCGAAAAGGAAAATCAGTCGCAAGAGAACATCGGCGCACGTCGTTTGCAGACCCTAATGGAGCAACTGCTTGAAGATATCAGTTATCACGCAGACGGCAAAATGGATAAAGCAATAGTCGTTATCGACCAAAACTATGTTGAGACACACCTAAACAAGACATTAAGCAAATATGACATCAAAAGATACATTTTATAATCGAACACAAAACCTAGTCGGCATTGACGGTATAAACAAACTGCGAAACTCGAAGGTCGCAGTTTTTGGCGTTGGCGGAGTAGGCGGTTATGTGGCAGAAACTTTGGCGCGCTCGGGCGTGGGTTCGCTTGTGCTCGTTGATGGCGACGAAGTCAACATCACCAACGTAAATCGTCAAATCATTGCATTGCAGACAAACATCGGGTGCAAAAAGACGGACGAGATGAAATCTCGCATTGCGCAGATAAATCCCGACTGCGTTGTAAACACAATGACTATGAGATTTAACCAAGGAACGCTCGAAAATTTTACCTTTGACTATGACTACATTGCAGACTGCATCGACAGTGTCAAGGACAAAAAATTGCTCATTAAGACGGCAAACGAGCGCGGTATTCCAATCGTCTGCTCAATGGGTGCGGGCAATCACATAGACATTCCGCATTACGAACTTGCCGACGTTTTCAAGACAAGTTATGACCCACTAGCACGCCTTTTACGTAAGTTCTGTGCGCAAGAGCGTATCAAGCATTTGAACGTGGTTTACACCAAATCACCAGCCGTCAAAACGGACGTTCCAATGGTGTCGAGCATAGCCTATCACCCAATGGCTATGGCAAGTATAATCACGTCAAAAATCGTCAATGATATTTTAACCAAAGAAAATAAAGGAGAATAGTTATGGAAATTTTAGACAAACAAGCATTTGAAAAGGCAATCAAAACGGATAAACTCGCACTAATCGACTTTTTTGCCAGTTGGTGTATGCCTTGTAAGATGTTGAGTCCAATTTTGGAGTCATTGCAGTCCAAATATGAAGGCAAAATCAGTTTTGCCAAACTAGACATCGACAAGGAAGAGGACATCGCACGTGAATACGACATTTACAGTGTGCCAACATTGTTGCTCTTCAAAAAAGGCGAGAAGGTGGGAATGTCAATCGGCTACAAAAGTGCGGACGAATTGATTGAATTTTTGGACAGTTATCTTGACTAACCCCCTTGACAAATCCATAAGTCAAATTATAATAACTATTGGAGAAAATTATGACAGAAATTTATATGGACAGCACCGCCACAACGCCAGTGTCTAACGAAGTGTTGAACGCAATGTTGCCCGCATTCACAGAGCAATACGGCAACAATAGTTCGCTTCACGCAGTAGGGCGCAAGTCAGCCACTCTCGTTGAGAATGCCCGCGACATCATCGCCGACGCAATCAACTGCGCACCACGTGAGATATATTTCACCTCGGGTGGCACAGAAGCAGACAATTGGGCAATCCGTGGCATAGCACACGCCAATTTGCGCAAAGGCAACCACATCATCACCACCAAAATTGAACACCACGCCATACTTGAAGCCTGCCACCAGTTAGAGCGCGAAGGTTTTGAAGTAACATATCTCGACGTTGACAGTCACGGTTTGATAGACTTTCCGCAATTGCTTAGGTCAATCAAGCCAACCACCACACTCATTTCAGTGATTGGCGCAAACAACGAGATAGGCACAGTGCAGAACATCAAGGCAATCGCCAACACCGCTCACGAGAAGGGAATAATCTTCCACGTTGACGCAGTGCAACTCTTCCCACATATGAATATTGACGTTGCCGAACTCGGCATTGACGCAATGAGCATTTCCGCTCACAAATTGTTTGGGCCAAAGGGAATCGGTGCACTTTATGTCAAGGACAGCGTGCTTATCGACAACCTTATGTACGGCGGTCAACAAGAACGCGCCAAGCGTCCAGGCACAATGAACGTGCCAGCAATCGTCGGTTTTGGTAAGGCAGTCGAGATTTGTAAGCGTGACCTAAACACCAACGAGTTCAAGATTAAGAAATTGAGAGAATATTTCAAATCTAAACTCAAAGACGAAATCCCAGACATTATGTTCAACGGCAGTCAAACACAAACCATTTCTAGCGTGTTGAACGTGTCATTCGTCGGTGCAGAAGGCGAGTCGGTGATGACAATGCTAGATATGAAAGGTATTTGCGTTTCAGTCGGTGCGGCGTGCAGTAGTAACGGTACAGACATCTCGCACGTTATCAAGGCTCTCGGCTATGACAACGAACTCGCTCAATCAGCAGTCCGTTTCTCAATCAGCAAACTCAACTCGTTTGAAGAGATTGACACCGTCGTAGAAGAATTGAAAGAAATCGTCAAGAAATTGCGTGCAATATCGCCAATCTATAAGAAGGGGTGCGTATGTACAACGAAAAAATAATGCAACTTTTCACCAATCCAAAGAATGTTGGTCACATCGTCAAAGCGGACGCTGTGGGCAAAATGGAAAGCGGAATGTATGGCGAAGTAATTGAAATCAGTGTGCGTATGGAAGGTGACAAAATCATTGACGCCAAATTCCAGACCTATGGCAACGCAGTGGCAATCGCCGTTTCATCGGTTGCCACTCAACTCATCATTGGCAAGACACTTATTCAATGTCAAGACATTGACGACCAAGAATATCTCAACATACTAGGTGAGATACCAGAAAAGAGAATGTATTGCTTAGATATGATGAAAGAAGCCTTGGCACACCTTAATGAAAACTATTACGAACGCCAAGAAAGACTGGCAAAGAAACTAGGTGCAGAGATTGAAGAACAACCAGAAATTCCAGCCGAAATACAAAATGCGGACGAACAAAGCAAGCAAGCAATCGCCGATGAAGATGATGATTTCTCAATAGATTACATCTAAAACACCGCAATATACGGGGCAAACAACACCCTACATACTCAAAACAAATATCGAATAAATACCACATAAACAGCCTAAAAGCACAAAATATGCGGTATTTATTTTTTTTAATCGGTAAATATGGTGTGGGCACAAATTTTCAAAATATTGGCTAAAATATTTGCTATTCTTGTTTTTAAATATTATAATTGTAATTGGTATAAAGGAAAATTCTATTCGTACCAAAAAGGGCAGGGGTCTATCAGTTACAATGTTTAAACACTATTCAGTTCTCAAAAAAGAGTCGATTGACGGACTCAACCTCAAACCAGACGGCGTATATGTCGATTGCACGACTGGTGGTGGCGGGCATTCTTACGAGATTGCCAAGCAACTCACCACGGGCACGCTCATCTGCATTGACAAGGACAAAGACGCTCTTGTCGCAGCGCACGAACGCTTGATTGAATTTGAAGACAAGATACGTTTCATTCAAGCCGACTTTTTCAATCTAAAAGACGTGTTGTATTCACTTTCTATCGACCAAGTTGACGGCATCATTGCCGACCTTGGCGTGTCGAGTTACCAGATTGACACTGCGGAACGCGGGTTCAGTTATATGAACGACGGACCATTGGATATGCGAATGAACCAAGACGACAACAGTTTGACCGCCTATGACGTGGTGAACAAGTATGACGAAGCAGATTTGAAGCGCATTTTGTTCAACTATGGTGAGGAGCGCAACACCAATTTGATTGTCAAGCGCATTATTGAGCACCGCCAAGTTAAGCCTATCGAAACGACTTTTGAACTCAAAGACATTATCACCAGTTGTTATCCAGCAGGGTTAAGACACAAACCCGCCATTGCGAACAAAGTTTTCCAAGCCATACGCATTGAAGTCAACGGCGAGATTAGCGGACTCGAACAAGCCATTGACGATATGGTCAGCGTACTGAAACCAGCCGGGCGCATTTCAATCATCACATTCCACACGCTCGAAGACCGCGCGGTCAAGAATGTGTTTAAATTGCACTCGACCAACTGCATTTGTCCGCCACAATTTCCAGTCTGTGTGTGTCATCACAAGGCAGACTTGAAACTTATCAACAAGAAACCTATTATTCCTAATGAAAACGAATTAAGTGAGAATAGTCGAAGCGCATCTGCCAAGTTGCGCATTGCAGAAAAATTATAACGGAGAAGATTATGCCAGTGTTTGATTTCAATCAGCAACCAACGACTGCCACAACCACCGCCACCCAGACCGAAACGAAGAATTACTTTACCAACGATTTGGGGCTCGACCGCGCTAGCCGAATCGAAGCGGAGTACAAGGCAGGCGACAACACTTCCACTGACGCGAAAGCCAAGTTTAAAGAAGTGCGCGAATTTAACGAATCTACTTTTGGCGAATACAAGAAAGTGAGTGACGACAAAAAGAAACTCCAAACTTTGCGTTGGCGTCTTGTGTTGTTCAATTACATTTTTATTTCGCTTTGTTTGTTCGGCTTTTGCATATACAATATTGTCGAAATTTCACATCTCAACTACAAACTCAAAATCAAACGCACCAACGACAATCAAAGCACGGCAAGCGTGGTCTATCACATCGACCAAGACGAACCATCGCTAGACGATTTGCTCACAAACCTGTAATATTTTCAAGGCTATAAAATACTCATATAATATGAGAGTATATTATAGTCTTTTTTCTTTGCGAAAGCGATTTTTAATATTCATTTTGGTGGCATTGTCCTGCTTTTTCGCGCTTTTTTGTCGCTTGTTTTATCTCACGATTTTCAAGGGCAAAAGTCTGCAAGTTCGGGCGTGCGACCAATGGTTGAGAAGCCTGCCACTCGCCGCCAAACGCGGTGAGATTTTTGATTGTTCGGGCAATCTGCTCGTGACCAATGAAACCACTTACGACATTTATCTGCGTGCGCGCAACGTAACTGACCCAGCCAAACTGGCGCTAGTGCTCAGCCAAAAACTCGGCGTAGATTATTCCAAGACTTACGACAAAGCCACCAATATCAAGGTCAGCGAGAGCCTTGTCAAACTGCAAGTAGATAGCAAGACCGCAATGGAAATCGTGGCGGAAAATATGAAGGGCGTGTATCTGTCGCAAAACGTGGGGCGCGTCTACCTATATGACGACCTACTTACGCAAGTTTTGGGCTACACCACGATAGACAACCAAGGTCAAGCGGGCGTCGAAGCGTATTATGATAAATTTTTGCGCGGAATTGCGGGTAAGAGTCTAACCCAAACCAACGCGCAAGGCAAGGAACTCGAAGATAGTTTGAGATATTATTTGCCAAGTACTGACGGCTACAATCTCAATCTCACCATTGATTTAACAATGCAACTAATCTTGGAAAAGCACTTAAAAACCGCCTATGAAGAGAACAAAGCACTCAAAGTGGGTGGCATAATCTTGGACGCCAAAACGGGTGGAATTTTGGCGATGTCAAATAAGCCAAGTTTCGACCTTAACGAACCGCCAAGAAACGACATATCCACGCTAAACAACTTAACCAAGAACTCGGCAGTAGTAGATATATATGAGCCGGGAAGTACTTTCAAGGTCATAACGCTGACGGCGGGGCTTAACGAAGGAGTTTTGTCACTCGACGACCGATTCTATTGCTCGGGTGCAAGCGTCATCAACGGGGAACGCATTAAATGTTGGCGTTCACGCGGGCACGGCTCGCAAAACCTTGCCGAAGCGCTCAAAAACAGTTGTAACTGCGCCTTTATGGCGATTGCCGAGCGACTTGGCACGGAAAGGTTATACAAATACATTGAGATGTTCGGTTTTGGCAAGAAGACGGGCGTAGATATTTCCAGTGAGAGTAGTGGCATCGTGATGAACAAAAACGCCGTGCGCCTTGTTGACCTTGTGCGTATCGGTTTCGGGCACGCCATTGCCGTCACCACACTGCAAATGGCGACCGCTTATGCCGAGATTGTGACAAACCGTCAAGTCAGCCCACACATTTTGCAGAGCGTTGATAGCATTGCGGGAAAAGAAATGACGTATTCGACGGCGGGTGCGAAGTTGGAACTCCAACAATCCACGATTGACACTGTTCGCACCTTGCTGGGCTCAAACTTAAACGGCTTTGACGGCGAACTCACTGCTGTGGCGGGCTATGACGTTGGTGGCAAAACAGGTACGGCGCAAAAGTATGTTGACGGACACGTGGCACAAGGCAAATATGTGGCAAGTTTCATCGGTGTCTATCCAACCAAAGACCCAAAATACATTATGATTATAACCGTCGATGAGCCAAGCGCGGGCGCGTATTATGGTGGTGTGGTGGCAGCGCCGGTCGGCAAGGCTATTTTTGCAGAAATTTTCAACGCCAAAAACATCGCCCCAGATAAGCAAGATAATGTGGTAGATTATCATACAATAGAAATGCCAAACTTACTCGGTATGTCACTGGCGGGTGCGTGTGCCAAACTCCGCACGCTCGGGCTGGTGACCAACGTGCAAGGCGAGGGCGAGTTTATCGTGGCGCAATATCCGCGTGCTGGCATAATGCTAGCCCCAGCCGAAGAAGTGGTATTGCAGACTAATTAAAGGAGTATTATGCAGTTATTAGATTTGTTTAAAGGCGTGCACATCATAGACAAAGAGTTCGTAAAAGAATTAGACATTACATCAGTCGAGTTTGACGCAGACAAAGTCATACAGGGCTGTCTGTATTTTAATCTAAAAAATTCGCCCACGAGCGCTATCACGGCATTTGAGCGCGGGGCAGTGTGTATGGTGGTAGATAAACCGCTCGGGTTGAACGTGCCACAAATCTTGGTGAAGTCCGCGCGCATAGCCCTATCTTACGCGTGCGCCAACTTCTACGGCTATGACCCAAACGACTTTGTAATCATCGGCGTAACGGGCACAAACGGAAAGACAACGACAACGCATTTAATTAGCCAAATTTTGACCAAAATGGGCGAAAAAACCTGCTTAATTGGAACGGAAGGAATTACGCTCGACACACAGATTTACCCCGCAAAACTCACCACACCAGACCCGACCGACCTTTTCAAGATTTTTGCCGACTGCAAGCGTGCGGGCGTAAGGTATGTGATTATGGAAGTGTCCGCCCACGCGAGCGCCTTGCATAAAGTCGAGCCTATAAAGTTTGATAGTATGGTGCTGACGAACATAACGCAAGACCACCTAGATTTCTTTAAGACTATGGAAAACTATGCACAATATAAATATCGCCTTGTGCAGAAAGATAAATGCAAACACGCGCTTATCAACATCGACGACCCAACTATCAAGGCGCATTTCCAGACCTTTGACACTCATATCGAAACGATAGGCCTGTCATTCAGTGCCGACTACACCTTTTCAATCGGCGACCAAACGGTGCGCGGAAGCACTTGCCATTTGAACGACCACGGGGTCGGCGCGGACTTTGCAACCAATTTGATAGGCGAGTACAACGTTTACAACCTTATGAGCGCCGTTGCCGTGTGCCTTCATCTCGGCTACGACTTGCGTGACCTAGTGGAAGTGGTGGGCTCAACGCATTTTGTCGTGCCGGGCAGAATGGAGCAAGTCCATTTGCCAAGCGGTGCGACGGCGGTCATTGACTATGCGCACACTCCTGACGGCGTGGAGAAGTTCTTGTCCAGCCTTAAAAATTTGTGCCAAGGTCGGCTCATAGGTGTGTTTGGTTGTGGTGGCAACCGCGACAAGACCAAGCGCGCAATAATGGGCGACATTGCCAGCCGAATATGTGACCGCGTCATCGTTACCAGCGACAACCCGCGTGACGAAGACCCCAATATGATTATAAAAGACATCGTAAGCGGTATAAATTTGACAAATTTCGACCAAATTACCAATAGAACAACTGCCGTAGAAAAAGCGATTTCAATGTCCAAAACGGGCGACATAGTCGCCATATTCGGCAAGGGCGCAGAAAAGGCCCAAGAAATAAAAGGCGTAAAATACGCATACAACGATCGCGACGTGATTAGAGATATAACAGGAGTGTAGTATGAATAAGGTTATTTGGATTTTAAGTTTTTTGGCAAGTTTTATTTTGTCACTGGGCGCTACATACCTTGTCATTCGACTTTCTAAAAAATTAAAATCTCAACAGACCATTCTACACTATGTGGAAGAACACAAATCTAAACAAGGCACTGCCACAATGGGTGGTATTGCATTCATCTTATCTACACTAATGGTATCACTCATAGCCAATGGTTTCCACACCTATTGGCTTATGGGACTGGCTGTCGGCACAGCGTTTGGCTTGCTAGGCTTTTTGGACGACTTTATCAAGATTAAGTACAAACAAAATCTAGGACTTCGACCATATCAAAAGATAATTGGTCAGTTCGGCATTGCAATCATACTTGCCGTTTATGTCTATTTCTTTTCGGGGTTGGGTGGCAGAATTATCTTGCCATTTAGTTTAAGAACGGTAGATATTGGCTTTTGGGTTATTCCGCTCATCATTGTTTTGTGCTTGGCGCTCACCAACGCCGTGAACTTAACTGACGGGCTGGACGGACTAGCCAGCAATGTGTCAGTTTACTATTTTATCTTTACACTCATTATAATGGCAATCATCACGCGTAATCAATTCAATCTCGCCGAGAGCGAAAGCATAATCTCGGGTTACAGAAGCCTAATGGTGCTTGTAATCAGCCTAATGGGTGGGCTAATGGCGTTTTTAGTGTTTAACACCAACAAGGCGTCAATCTTTATGGGCGATGTGGGCTCACTCGCGATAGGCGGTTATGCCAGCGCGGTGGCGTGCCTTATGGGTATGGAACTCTTTGTGCCCATTTTGGGCATTATGTTCGTCGTCACCACGCTCAGCGACATCATTCAAGTTTTGCACTACAAACGCACGCACCGTAGGGTATTCCTAATGGCGCCGTTGCACCACCATTTCCAAAAGAAAGGTCACAGCGAAGCCAAAATTGTCTTCTGCTATTCGATAGTGACAATTCTTGCCGGACTATTAAACTTATTATTCATTTTTATCTCATAATTGGACAAGCGAGAGAATAAATTATGGTATGAGTAAAAATGGTAAAATTTTGATTATCACCACACTCGTCATAGCAATCTTTGGAGTGGTTATGATATACAGTGCCAGCCACGAAGTTGCGGGCTGGCATTATTGTGTTAAGCAAGCAGTCAGCCTTGTAGCCGGTGTTGGCGGTATGGTGGGGCTGATGTTCGTAAACCCCAAATTTTATCGCAAATTTTCGCTTGTGGCGTACATAGTGGGCATTGTTGTGCTCATTTTGGTGTTTGTGCCGGGACTCAGCACCACCAGTTACGGCGCAACGCGTTGGATTAGACTGGGGTTTATCAGCATTCAGCCGAGCGAAATCGCCAAGTTTTGCCTTGTCATTTTCCTTGCTAATTATGTCTGCAAATACGACATCACCAACAAGCCTTGGCGACTTGTACTCGCGCTGTTTTTAGGCGGGATTTATTGCTTGCTCATTATGATTGAACCGAATATGTCAATCACCATCTGCGTGGGCGTTACAATGCTTTTTATGCTGTTTGTGGGTGGCGCGCGCCTAAAATTTTTCGGGCTGATTTCCATTCCGCTCGTGGCACTTGCCGTCTTGCTAGTCATCATCGAGCCATATCGACTGAGCCGTATCGTAGCCTTCCTTGACCCGTGGCAAAACCCGCTCACCGAGGGCTATCAACTTATTCAATCGCTTTACGCCATAAGTTCGGGCGGAGTGTTCGGCGTTGGCTTGTTTCACAGCCGACAAGCGCATAAGTTCTTGCCGTTTGCCGAAAGCGACTTTATATTCTCGGTGATTGTGGAAGAACTCGGCTTGTTTGGCGGAGTGGTGTTGATTGCATTGTTTGCCTTGATGATTGTGCAGATTTTCAAAATCGCTCACCGCGCAAAAGACAAATTTTCCAGCCTTGTGTGTATGGGCATAGGCGCGCTCATATTTTTCCAAGTGGCAATCAACATCGCCGTCGTCACAGGCTCAATCCCGCCAACCGGCATTCCGCTTCCATTCGTTTCGGCAGGCGGAACGTCTTTGCTCGTCTTTATGTCCGCCATAGGCATTGTGCTGGCAGTAGATAGGCAGAGTAGAAGAGAAGTTAATTTTTCCAAAAGCAATGTGATGAAACAAAATTTCACTAGATAATCTGGTGAAATTTTATTTTTTGAAAACAGACAAAAATTAGGTGCGAATTTCATATTTCTATGGTATAATTTAAATGTAAAATTATGTAGTGCAAAATTGTAATAAGGGAAGTGGTGTAAACTAATGAATATTAAAATAGATTATTCCCAAAAGGTCGGCTCGGGTTCTGCCAGCGACGTATATAAGTTGAATGACGCAGAAGTGATTGTTGTAGGCAAGCGTGATGATTGTTATGCCAATTTTAAGAGCCTTTTTGAAAAATACAAGGCAATCGCAGGCAAGATTTTGTCGGTAAACTACCCAAAGATAAGCAAAATCATCGCACCTTGCACAGATTTTCATTATGGTGCAATGATAGAGAACTACATTGACGGCGGTGAACTGAAGAAAGTCATTTCCACTCTCACGGACAAGCAAAAAGAGAAAATTGGCAATTCACTCGGCAAGTTTATCAATGAAATGCACAGCATTCAAATGGCGGGCGACAAGGCGGGCGAGATTGCAATCAATATGCAGAAATTCGACAGAAGCGCAAATATGTTGAAGTCGTATTTGTCGCAAGACTATATGGACAAAATCGGCATAGTGCGTCAAAAGTATTTTGATTTTATGACGAAAAGCACATTTTGCACCACTCACGGCGACTTAAATGCGGGCAATATTTTGATTAAAGACGGCGAGTTGGCAGGCATAATCGACTTTGGCAATATGGAGTATTATGTGCCCGAAGTAGAGTTTGCACATATGTATTTTTTCGATAAAACAATCTACGACAGTATGGTGGCCAGTTGCAAGGACAAGATTGCAGACGAAGATGTCATTTTGGTTGAGTTGGTTATGTCAATTAGGCATTTCAAAAACATTGTCAATTTCGACCATAAGGTCAATGAATGCTTGCAAAAAATTACATCAACTATGGACATTGCATTGACACGGACGCCAGTTGGGACGAAATTTTAAATTATCAATAATATAATTTTTTTAGAATGAGAAAATTATTGCAAATATAAACGAGATATGCTATTATACAACAAATGTGGAGTGCAATTTATGATTGAGTATGAATACAGTATAAGAGCGAAAAGTGTACAACCATTCATCGAATATTGTCAGCAAAATGGATATAGATTTGTTTCAAAATCAAAAGAGAATAGGCAAGTTTTTGAGAATATAGAAAATAGAAAAATAATTTCTCGAATTACCATAACTGACAATGGCAAGGGTAATGTTTGTCTTTTTGATTTCAAAAATAATTGCACAGGGAGTGACACTTTTAAAGTAGCAAAAGAATCGCAAGCATTGCAAATCAATATAGAAGATATTGAGATTGTAAAAAATATGCTCACCACAATCAGATTTGAACAAGTGGCAGACAATTTGAGAACTAGATATGTCTATGAAAAAGACGGCATCAAATTTGAAATTGATGAGTATGTAAGACCAAAAATGAATGTCATTGGCATCGAAGGTAAGAAAGAAATAGTCGATAAAGTTTATCAAGAAATAAAAGAAAACGCAAACTATGCTGAATACATAGAAAAGTAATGACATTATGTTTGATAAGATATCAGTATAAAAAGCAGAGTATAAGACTCTGTTTTTTTTACAGAAGCATTATTTGACAAACCCTTGAAATTTATATATAACAATATTATGAAGATTGTAGATATTTTATCGGGCAACCACACCGTCAAGTTATATACCAATGGTGTCAGCGCACCCACGAAGATTATACTATGTATGCACGGGTTTAACGGCGATTTATGGGGCGACGGCTTTTCTAAATTGCGAAAGAAGTATGACGATATTCTTGTCTGCTCGTTCGATTCCGCAGGTCACGGCGAAAGCGAGATAAAATCGCTAGACATCACACTTGACCTTGTGATTGACGAAATCACCGATGTGGTCAATTACCTTGCGAAAACCTACCCAGACGTGCCGTTGTATTTCTACGCTATAAGTTATGGCGGATATCGTGCAATGGTGTCGATTGCAAGGAACGACTATTCAAACCTTAAAGGCATAATTCTAGTCAATCCAGCGTTAAAAATGTTAAATGTTTTAGAACACCTTAAAGATTTCAGTTATAAATCGCTGTCACCGGACGCCGTTGTACCGATGAAAGCAAGCCAAAATAAATATTTATCCAAGAAATTTTTAGATGATTTATATCTTAATGACGTATATAAATTGCAGTATAAAATGCAAGTTCCAATTAAACTCATAATCGGCACGAATGATGACTTGATTCCAAGACAAGATTTAATCGAATTTGTCCAAATGACGAAATGCGAGTGTATATACCTTGACGACGGACATTGCATTGACACGGACGCCAGTTGGGAAGAAATCGTTAAATTAATAAAGGAGTTGTGATGAAAAATATAATAATTGGTGGAACGGTGCGAGCGGGCAAAAGCACGCTTGCCAACCTAATTAGGAGAGAGTTGGGTTATTCGCTATGCGAGAGTGACACGATTGTCAACGCGTTCGATGTCGTATTTCCCGAACTGGGCATAAGGCACAAGAATATTGACCTTGCTCGCGAGAAATATAAGCCATTTTTGTTTGAAGTCTTGAACGGCTTTTGCCGAGATTTGAAATACAATGGCAACGTCACCATTTTCCCGGGCGCGCAATTTTTGCCCGAGCAGATTGCCGAATACCCAAAGAAAGAGCGCTACATAGTCATATTTTTGGGTATGAGCGAAACGACGCCCGCCGAACTATTGCATAAAATTAGGCAAATGGACACGCAGAACGATTGGACGCACGCGCGCACTGACGAGCAACTTTTGAATAACTGCACTCAAATCGTGAACGAGAGCCGAAAACTGAAAGAAGATTGCCAAAAATACGGGTTCTATTATTTTGACACTTTTACCGACCGCACCGCAACGCTGAACAAAATCGTCGAAATCGTGCGAAAAGAAAATAAACAATAGGAGAGATTTGTGAACCACGTAATGAAATTAAGACCGACATATTTTGATATGATAGCCGACGGCACGAAAATCTATGAAATAAGGCTGAACGACGAAAAAAGATAACTCGTTCAAGTTGGCGACATCATCACTTTTCAACGTGAGCCAGAACTAGAACAAACTTGCACAACCATTGTGACAGAACTTTTGCATTTCGACACTTTTAATCAAATGACAAGCAAACTTCCGCTCGACAAAATCGGTTTTGCCAATATGACCCCAGCCGAAGTGGTGGAGATTTACCACCAGTTCTACACGCCCGAAAATGAGCAAAAGTATGGCGTTCTTGCCATAAAGGTTGAAAATATCAAATAAAAAAAGTAGAGTATAACAACTCTACTTTTTCAATTAAACTCGTGTGCTTCCACCAATTCTTTCAGCAACATATTTTTCTAGGCTATAACTTGGGTCAGTTTCCATAATCGTGGCAATTTCCATAGCGCACTCTTTACCCACATAGCGCAAATGCCATGGCTCAGGTCTTTTCACGCCAGTTGACTCGGCGTTTTCGCGTGTGTAGCGCACAATGAACCCGAATTGTGGTGCGACCTTATTGATAAACTCAAAATATGCGTTAAGGTGCTTTTTGTTGTATTGCTTTGCCAAATATTTGGTTAATGGATTTTTACCATATTTGCGTGGGCTGACGTCAATGGCGAGTCCAGTGTGGTGCTCGCTATAACCAGGCACGGCGACCATATCTAGCACTTTTTGTTTGGCAAGAGTGACGGCTTGGTCGTGAGGGTTGTTTTGCTCATATTCTTTAAGATAAATGCCGTACATTTCTTGCTGTGTCAATCTTTGAGCGTTGACCGTTCTGCCCGCCGAGTTAAGACTGCACGGAATACGCTTCTTGCCCAAAAACTTTTTTAGCGCCAAATACGCGTCATATGTTTCCTTTTCGATGAACGCCTTTTCGCCAGCGTCAGGGTAGTTGACCGTGATGTCATCAACATACTCAAAATCTGCGTAATCACTAGGGTTAAACTTGTTGTCACTATTCACAATTCGCAAATATTTGTCCATACCAAACTCCTATTATACATATATTTTAC
>ERZ1034755.149-NODE-149-length-23584-cov-7.586978_pt1 | contig 23584 bp, 27 predicted proteins | sample MGYA00520596_ERZ1034755 | MGnify/ENA primary metagenome ERZ1034755 (study PRJEB33766, sample SAMN09781701) | gut metagenome | biome: gut microbiome | host: Homo sapiens | place: Madagascar | study: EMG produced TPA metagenomics assembly of the PRJNA485056 data set... | reverse complement strand
AAATATTATTATTTTAGCGTGCAAAGAAATACTTGAAAGGGGTGAAAGCGTTGGCATTGTTTTTGCCGATGAATCGCGAATGAAAAATGTGATAATCGCGCAAGGTGAATGTGTGGAAAATTTTAACGTGTTTGACACCTACAATTTAATTAAGCAAGCACCTACAAAAATTAAACGTAAATATGAACTAAAATGTAAAAATCTCGCGCCAAAAATTAGATGTGTAGAAATATTTGAGAACTACAAAACTTGCAACCTTATACGTGTGTGCTATCGAAACAAAATTGAATACAGAAACGTGTTTAATCAATGCCTTGTAAGAGTGCATTTTGACAATGTAAAATTTGCTTGTCAATCGGCAATCGTAAACCGCATAAATCTATACGATATGTTTGAGAGTGATGAAGTAAAATTTAACAATGTTTTTGACGGCTATGACATCAAGTTTAATGACGCGCGTGTGCAACGAATTTATGACGATATGGTGGTTGCCGACACGCAACAAATATGTGCTGACCTAGGTCGCCTTTTCACTCATGAACCGCACTCAAAAGCGTACACATATTTTATGCGTGAGATTGTTGGTCTGCATAATGAGAACAACGCGCTGGTTGTGCGACCAAACAGTCGGCTAATCGGGTGCGACTTTACTATTTGCGATTTGGGTGTCGCGGTCAAAAAACGCAACAAATCGTGCTACGTGTTGGACGGAAAAGTTTTCTCGGCGAGCATACCAATAAATTGCGAAGATATTTCAAAACTAGATTGTATTTTATATTAGATTGTGATATAATGTCGGTATGGAAAATATGTTTGAAGAAGTGGCGCGCACTAACGCGCCGTTGTATGAGAGAATGCGTCCAACCAGCCTAGAAGAGTTCGTCGGGCAGAAACACATCGTTGGACCCAACACATTGCTCTCGCGTGCTATCAAATCCAACCGCTTGGGCAGTTGCATTTTTTACGGCCCACCCGGCTGTGGAAAAACAACTCTCGCAAACATAATCGCCAACACGTTTAACGGCAAGTTTGTCAAACTGAACGCCGTATCGAGTGGTGTGACTGACGCGAAGAAGATTATCGACCAAGCCAAAAAGGATATGGAAATCTATGGCAAGAAGACTTACCTATTACTCGACGAATGCCACCGCTGGAACAAAGCCCAAAGCGACTGTGTGTTGGAAGCAATCGAGCGTGGATACATAACTTTTATCGGCTCGACCACCGAAAACCCAAATTATTCGATGACGCCCGCTATCGTGTCCAGGTGCAGACTGTTTGAGTTTAAGCCACTCACCACTGCGGATATCAAAGACGCCCTACTCCGCGCATTGAAAGACAAGACTCGAGGAATGGGCAATTATAACGTGAAGATTGACGTCGAAGCGCTCAACCATTTCGCGAACGCAAGTTCGGGCGACCTTCGCAATGCACTCAACGCACTTGAACTCGCCATACTCACCACTGAGCCTAACGAAAAGGGCGAAATCGTGATTGACAAGACGGTTGCGGAAGAGAGCATTCAACAGCCAGTGATGAGCGTTGATGAAACGATGTATTACAATCTATTGAGTGCATTTTGCAAAAGTTTGCGCGGAAGCGACGCCGACGCGGCGATTTACTATTCGCAAAGGCTAATCACGGCGGGTTGCGACCCTCAACTCATCGCGCGACGACTGATTGCACACGCAAGCGAAGATGTAGGAATGGCGGACAGTCAAGCGTTGATTATGGCGTGCTCGGCGCTGTACGCCATCAAAAATATGGGCGTGCCGGAATGTTTGTTACCACTCACCCACGCCATTATCTATGTGTGCGAAGCGGAAAAATCTAATTCGGTGGTTATGGCATTGAACTCGGCAAAGATTGACGCGCAAAACAATCCTGATGACAAAATTCCACCATATTTGAAAAACCACACCGAAGATAGCAAGGACTATAAATATCCGCACAATTACGGTGGATATGTTGAACAACAATATCTGCCAGACAGCCTAAAAGACCGTGTTTACTATCACCCTAGCAAGAACGGAAAGGAAAAAGATATTGTGCGAAAAAAATTTAAAGATTAAAAAAATTGTGAAAAATATTAATGAAACAACAAAAAAGAGATTTAAAAAACTAGAAAATCTCTTTTTTTTCATTAAAAAAACTCCCGATTAGGAGTTTCTTGTATTTGACTGGGTCATTTCTTTGCTAGCGAGCATTTGAGCATATAGTCGACCCACTCTGCCCGATTCTGCAATCTGGCGCAAAGGCATTTGCATATTGAACTTGCCGACATTATCGCCCGTAACTGTGGCATAAGTGTATGGCGTGTAATCGTAAACCTTGAACTTTGCATTCTTGGTGTCGAGTGGTTGGTCAACGACAAAACGAATGGACTTGTCGCCATAGTTGATAAGGTATTGAACAAGTGCGCGTTCTTTGTTCTTCAAATTAGTTCTGGTGTAATCATTGCCTAGAGAATTGCAAATGAAAATGTTGGCATATTGTGGTTGTTTCCCAAGTTTAGTGCTCATTGCGTCAACAAATTCGCCGAAAGTAATTTTTGGCTTTTTCGCATTGTTAAACTCGGCTTCCAATATCTTCAAATAACCTTGAATGGAAGCAAGGTCGCCGACTCCGATGTCACCCTTGTTATATTCGTTGAGCCAGCGAGTGTATTGATTGATAATATCTACAAGTTTCATAACTATCCCCTTTTTGATTTGTATTATACAACCGACAAAAAAGTTGTCAAGGTCAAGCCCGACAACTTTTCATAATTATTTTGCAAGTTTTGCAGTTTCGCGTGCGATAACCAATTCTTCGTTGGTAGGAATGCGGTAAATCTTGACGCGAGATGTTGGAAGAGAAATGTCTTCAACAGTGCCACGTGGCATAACCTCGTTCTTGTGGTAGTCCATATTAACGCCCAAAAATTCGAGATATTCACAAACGCGTTTACGCATTTCAGCAGTGTTTTCGCCAGCGCCGGCAGTGAACACCAATACGTCGATACCACCCATTGCAGCAGAGTATGCGCCTACATATTTTGCAATGCGGTAAGCGGTCATATCCATTGCCAAATTTTCTCTATGTTTATCAAGGTTGGCTTCGATGTCACGCATATCGTTGGTGTAACCAGTGATGCCGAGCAAACCACATTTTTTGTTTAGGAAATCTACGACTTCGTCGATGTTTTTGAGATTGTAAATCTTGGCAATTTGTGGCAAAATACTTGCGTCGATGTCGCCACTGCGAGTACCCATAATCACGCCTTCAAGTGGAGTGTAACCCATACTGGTGTCAACGCTCTTTCCGTTCTTGATTGCGCAAACTGATGCGCCTGAACCGATGTGGCAAGAAACGATTTTCTTGTCTGCGACAGAACCCAAAATGCGCTCTACTTCGTCACGAATGAATTGGTGGCTAGAACCGTGGAAACCGTAACGACGGATTTGGTGGTCAGTGTAAAGTTCGTAAGGGATTGCGTACAAATATGCTTTCTCTGGCATTGTGCTGTGGAAAGCGGTGTCGAAAGTGGTTGTTTGAATAGTGTTTGGCATTGCTTTCATACAAGCCTTGATGCCTTTGATGTGCCCTGGCAAGTGAAGTGGGCTATATTGCAAATTTTTCTCGAAATCTGCCAAAACTTCGTCAGTTACAACGACTGTGTGGTCATATTTAGGGCCAGCACTCACAATGCGGTGACCTACGGCGTCAATCTCGTCAAGAGATTTCACAACGCCCAACTTTTCGTCGGTCAAATATTTGAGAGCGATGTCAGTGGCAACGTTGTGGTCTGGCACTGGAAGTTCTTTTTGGTCTTTGCCTTTTGGTGATTTGAAGCGAGCAAAACTCTCTGGGAAACCAATTCTCTCAACTGCGCCACTGGCGAGTGTGTCTTCACTGACTGTGTCGATGAGTTGGAATTTGAGCGTACTGCTACCTGCGTTAATAACTAAAATTTTCATAAATTCTCCTTGTGTTCTGTTTGTAAAATTGTGATTATGGTGGTGTAGAATATGTCCTGCACGGTCGAACCACGCGACAAGTCGTTGACTGGTCGGTCGAGCCCGACGGTGATAGGTCCTATGGCGGTGTAGTCTGCCAAACGCTGAACGAGTTTATACCCTATGTTGCCCGCATCAATGTTTGGGAATATGAGCACATTTGCTTTGCCAGCGATGTTGGACTTGACCTTCTTTTGTTTGGCGACTTCGGTGCTGAGTGCAACGTCTGCTTGAACTTCGCCCAAGAAGGTTACCTTCTGTTCATTGAGAAGTCGAGCGCATTCGCGCATTTTGTCCGCGCTGTCGCCCTTACCCGAGCCAAGTGTGGAATAACTGAGTAATGCCATTTTGCCCCTGCCCACGATTTGATTGTAGAAATCAAGCGAATTGCGAGCAATGTTAGTCAACTCTTCTGCTGACGGGTCAATGTTGAGCGCGATGTCAGCGAACAACAATGGCTGAACGTTAGGCTTGACCATAAGCATTGCCGAATTGATAAACTGTTTATGCGAACGCAACAACTGTAAGGCAGGACGCAGAACGTCTGCGCTGGTAGTGATTGCGCCAGTGACCATTCCGTCCACCGCGCCAGTATATACCAGCATTGTGGCGAGATGTGTGCGGTCAGTGAGAATCTCGCGTGCTTCGGCGAGTTTAAGCCCTTTGTGTCGGCGCAACTCATACAACTTGATTGCCAATTCATCAATGTTCATTCTCTCTGGGTCAAACACCGTTATGCGCGGGTCGGGAAAGAGAGAGCGTTTGCCGATGACACACACTTCGCAAATATTTTCCTTCAAAAGCAAGTCTATGGCGTCACGAATGCGCTCGCACTTATCTGCTTCCGGAAATATGATTTTCGCGTGCAATGCTTTGGCTTTTGCGGTTAATTTCTCTATTTGTTCCATCTTTTGCATTATATCATTTTTCGCCCGTGCAGTCAAAGTTATTTGGGGCGTCCTGCAAAAGTTTTTTCAATTTATTTATGTTGCGTTTCATCGCCTTGTAGCCCGCGGTGATGGCGATTGTGGCGTTTTCTTTATTGTAGCCGAGCGAACTGAGTCCGCACGTGTTAGTTGTGATGCGAAGGTCGTCATAGCGCGGACTGAGTGCAGTGCAACGGCTGTGGAATAGATTGACCATATTAAAACTGTCGGCTAGATAACTGAGTTTGCTCGTTTCGGGCTTGTATTTGCCGATGACGTCAATGCTGACGATGACGGCGTCCTTGTCAACCTTGCGCGCAACGTCGTCGGCAAGGTTGTTCGCCACTCCGCCGTCACACATTTCTATGCCGTTGATTTTAACCGGCGGAAAGACGATTGGCATTGACATGCTGGCACGTACGGCTTGCCACAATGGACCTTTGTCTAGCACGTAATATTTGCCAGTGTCAAGACTGCTGGCAATCGCCATAAATTTGATGTCGGTCTGTGTGCAGTCGGTGTCGTGAAAAATGTTTTGAAAAATCTTGTCCACCTTTTTGCCCATCAACAGACTATCGCGGAATGCAAGCAACGGGTCAACGTCAATGAACTTACGTCTGTGAAATTTGTATGCCCAACTTTCGAGCCAGTGGGCGTCGGGCTTGAACGCGTAAAGCCCGCCCACGATTGCGCCCATTGATGTGCCGACGATAAAGTCGGGTGTAATGCCGTTTTCTTCCAGCGCTTTCAACACGCCGATGTGGGCGTAACCCTTGGCTCCACCGCCAGATAAAACTAGTCCAAACTTCTTCATTTTTTGCCGTCCTTTTCAATATAATAATATATGACATCTAGAATAAAGTCAAACGCCTTTGTGATGATATTTTGCATTTTGTTCATCTCGCTTTTCGTGGTCAAGCCTGATGTTTTTATGCAGTCCACTCTGCGCGGGCTGACCGTCTGGCTCAACTCGGTTTTGCCGTCGCTGTTTCCGTTTTTTGTGGTATCCAAACTGCTCACCAATTCGATGCCACCTTTTAAGTCGGTGAGCGCGAATATTTTCGCCATAAGCATTGTGTCAGGCTACCCTGTCGGCGCAAAACTTTTGGCGGACAAGTGTCGCATGGGCGAAATCGACGGTGAGTATTGCACGCGGGCGCTGGCGCTATGCTCGACGAGCGGGCCTTTGTTTCTGCTGGGCGCGGTGGGGATTGGAATTTTTCACAGTTACAAGGCGGGAATTATCTTGCTGGTGAGTCACATTCTGGGCAGTGTGGCAAATGGGCTAATTTACTACCGCAAAAGCGCAAACAAAATGCGCCCCACTCCGCAAAAGAGCATTAACATTGGCGACACTATGTATGACAGTATTATCAGCATTCTTATGGTAGGCGGATTTATCGCGCTGTGCTTCGTGGTGGTGGATATGCTGGTCGAGTTCGGTGTGATTGGCGCGCTGGCGGGGGCGGTCAGCAAGGTGTTTGGGCTGAACGCGGACGTCGTGAGTGCGGTGCTGTGCGGGTCGGTGGAGATGACGCGCGGTTGCGTGGAGATTGCCGACACGGGCGTGAGTATGACCACTGCCCTAACCATTTGCTCGGCGCTGATTGGCTCGGGTGCGATGAGCGTGTTTTTGCAGACGGTTTGTTTCCTACCACCCGCCGTCAAGCGCGGACGACTGATTGTGCAAAAGATTACACAAGCCGTCTTGTGTGCGATATTCTGCCTAGTGATTTGCCTAGTAGTGTATTAGATGTGGCGTGGGCAGACTGTTCGCTTGTCGCCCTAGCCTTACGAATATATTTTCGAGTAGAAAAAAGGAACAATCGATGTTCCTTTTTTGTTTCATTATTTTGGTTGTTTTCGCGTTAAAACGTAATACGTTCGCCGACCTATGCTTAATATGAGCAATGCGACCACTGTCCACATTACGATTCTCAATCTTTTGGTTTCGTAATCCATATTGGTTGTTCCTTTGTTTTTATTAATGTTATTCTATCTCAATCGTAACATTTTACGCAAGCGATTTGTGCAGAATGTAGAAAAATGTTGAAAGCGCGCGCACTGACGAACTATATCTGCCGATTGGCAAGCATTCCGCGATATAATAGTCTGCTGATTGGCGAAAATTACACACACAAAAAAGGACTTGTGACTGTCCTTTTTGCATTATTCAACAGAGAGTTTGTTGAGTTCTTTGATAATTGGGCGGGCGCGGTGGTGACACTGGCAGAAATTGTCTATGCCAATCATCAAGGCGTTGACGAGTTGGTCATCACTGCGGGTAAGTGCGGTGGAAAGTGCGGTGAGCAAGGTTTTTAAATCTTTGGTGTCAAGGGCGTTAAGGCGGTAATCTTCGATGTTTTCGAGAGTTTGGTTGACATAGGTGTCCATTGCGCGCATTGAGCGGGTGCTGGAAGCCAAGTCCTTGTCGCTGTATTCGCTCTTCAAAAGGTTGTTGATAGAATCATTGAACGGCTTGATGAGAAGATTAGCGAAAGTGGTGAACTCTTCATTGCCTATCTCGTTGCCCTGGCGAATATATTTATTGACGAAATCGTAAAAACTGATGACTTCTTCGTCAATGTAGCGCAAGATGTGATAAATAAGTGCTATTCGTTCGCGGTCTTTGTCGGGCAGAGTGAGAGTGTTGGTTTGACCAAGTTCGTCGCCAGTCGCCTTCTTGAAGCCTTCGTTAAAGTCGTAATTGTTGACACAGCGAGCCACCAGACTGGTGAGCACGTCGCTCTCGTTGATCGCGCGCAAAATGGCGCGAACCTTGATGTCTGCCAAGATATATTTGCCATTCAAAAAGTCGTTGCATTTATCGTTAAAATTGTTGATTGCTTTAAAATCTTTTTCCGTCATAATCGCCTAATTGCTCCTTTGTGCATATCTAACTATGGTTATATTGTAACAAATGAAAAAAAAATTTACAATTAAAATAAATGATTTTAGCAATTTTGTTGTACTTTTTCAAAATTTATGATATAATGCGCTTGCAAAAATGTGAGGTTTTATGGATTTTGCCAATGATTCTACCACCAATAAATTAATCCTGCTCTACGTTTTGGACAAAATGGAGATTCCGCTCACCGAGAACTCTATTTTGGAGATTTGTTGCAGTTACAACAACTGGATTAACTATATGGACTTGAAGGACATATTGTATCAGTTGCTGGAAAGCAAGTTGGTCTATCGCCCAAACACGCAAAACAACGAAGAGCGCTACAACATCACCTACAACGGCAGAACTTGTTTGTCACAGTTCTACACACGCATTCCTGCCAGTATGCGCGACGCCATTAGCGAGTTCGCCAAAAACAAGAAAATGCACTACAAACGTACGCAAGAATATGTTGGCAAATATTTCAAAAACATTGACGGGTCATACAATGTGAACTTGCGCATTGTTGAGCCACACACCACCGACAGTTATTTCGACTTGGAATTCAAAGTGCCTACACGTGCCAGTGCTATCAATGTATGCAAAAAATGGCGCGAAACAGCGGCTAGTGTGTATGAACAAATTTATTCAAAACTTATTGAAAACTAGGAGTTATTATGAAAATTGCTATCGTTGCTGACGTAATGAGCGAAAGTTTGAAAAACAATGTAAAAGTTTTTAGAGATAACAAGCACCTTGTCAACATCTACTCTACCGACGTTGAGAATGCGCAAGGCGTTATCAAGGCGGAAATTGGACACAAGTTGTTCAACAAGAGTGTTACCTTCGCCAAGGCGGACAAGTTGGCAATCGCCAAGACTTTGGACGGCGCGGACGTGGTGCTGGTGACCACTGCCAATCCGGCGCAAAAGTTGGCTCAACGCATCGCCAAGAAAAAGGCTATTCCTTGTGCCGTTATTAGCCACAACAACGCGAATGCTTTTGAACTGCACTTCTACTCCAAGTGCGATGACTGCCTAGTAGATGAAACGGACGCCAAGAGTATGGAAAGAGTCTTCCGCGAACTTGCCACCAAGAACAAACTCGCCCGCCAAACACATGCACAAAACGTACGCAAAGTGCGTTTGCAAAAAGACATCAAGGCTCGTAAGAAACAAAAAATGCACAGAAAACACAAATAACTAGCAGTTTGGCTAGTTATTTTTTTACCTATTGAATGTGGGTTCGATTGGTTCGGTGGTGTGGCGGTTGCCCCGTCGCCTACACGTGAGCGAGCCATTAGGCGACATTTTGAACTCTGTGCCGTACATTCCTTTGAGCGTGCCGAGAGAATATTCGTCATTGTCTTCCATATCTCTGTCAATGGAAAACTCGACGTCAACGCGCGTCGGCGAAAAATAGGCTTCCATATACGAGAACGGCGAGTAAAAACTTATGGCAAAATTTTTTGCATTCTTGTTGTTGATAATCTCGTAACCGATTTCGTCTTCTTTGGTATCGACGAACATATACTCTGCCCCACCTTTCATCATCAATTTGCACGACAACGGTATGGTCTGCAAAATGCCTTTTAGTATCTCAAAATCTTTTGGATAGTGCGTTTTTATCGCTCGCATAATCTTATCACTATACATAATTTAACATATGCGAATGCGTGCAAAAAGATGTGTTGAAGAAGCACATATTAACTAATATTAGATTTTTGTAATAAATTGCGTTTTAAGATTGTACAAAAAAACCTTTCCAGTGCGCGAGTGCCATTTATTTTTTGTTAGTTTTTTAGTAGCAATAGTCACCATTCCACTTGACAAAACATTATTATCAACATATAATAGTTGGCATATTGGGGTATCGCCAAGTGGTAAGGCTACGGTCTCTGAATCCGTCATCCGCTGGTTCGAATCCAGCTACCCCAGCCATATAGTATTGTTGAAACGACTATTACCACAATATATAGACCGAAAAAGTCTATATATTTTTTTAGTCAAAAAAGTCGCCCAGAAGTCGCCCAGAAATCGCCCAAATTTCAATACTCCTTTTGGCTTTCGAAGAGAGTTATACTCTCTGCGAATAAGACAACCATAGTTATTGAAATTTGGCAAAAATCATCACCTTTTTCGCCTTATGTGCACAAAAAAAGGAGTATTTGCATACTCCTTTTATTCTTTGTTTGAATCCTGCTCGGTTTCGGTTTTTGAGGCGTCCTTGTCGTCTGGTGAAATAGTTTCATCAGGCGTAGGGTTAGTGTCGTCATTTGACTTTTTTGTGGCGCTGTGGTCCTTAACTATGCCTACCACAACCAAAAGTCCAAGCACGCTACTAGAAATTTCGGTCACGAGCGCGTTGTCAATTTTCCAGCCGAAAATGGCTTGCAAAATGAGCAATATGGCGCTGACTAGGCTTACCCAAAAACCGCCATTCTTAAACTTATTCATTTTCACTCCTTTTTGAGTGGGGCTGAGTGTTTGTTTCTGTAACGGGACTAACTATCCAACCAATAAACTCACTACACCCACACTCGTTACATTCTATGTTTCTTATCCAATTTTGGTATTGACGTTTAGTCATTTTATCTCCGTCGTGGTCAAGGTTATTTCGTCCAGATAGGCGGTGTCACTGTTGGCGTCCACCATAATTTTGGCGCTTGTTGCTTTGGCGTAAGGTGCAAAGGCGTTATAGCCGTCCTTGGTGCAAACAAAATGCAGTGTGGCGCTGTCGGTCACGATGTCAATTTTAGTGCCGAGCGAGGCGTTGACTTCCACCTTAGAAATGCGTCTGCCGTTGGCACCAAAATCCACTCTGTTGGTGCAAATCGTTTTAGTGGTGTTGTTGGTCAGAAATTTACCTTTCTCGCACAACTGTCCTATCTCGCGCTGGTTGGCGTTGTTGAAAGTGACGACCAATTTTTGCATTGCGAAATCGTTGACGGCGAGCATTGACGCAATATCTACGCTACGCACGACGCTCGTGTCAAAATTGGTGATGTCAACCGCCATAAAGGCGTTATGAGTCAAGTTTTGCTCGCTTGCTTTTAAATCTGGAAAGTTTAATGTGCAAGCCAAATAATATTTGTTGCCCAAACATTCCGCCATTGCGTTAGAGTTTTCTGTCTTGCAAAGAACATCGTCGTATGGTGTGGTAATTTTTGATACATTAATGCCGTTGAAACTATTGAGCCCGTTGCGTGACAAGAAAATTATTTTGTCACCGCACACTGCCACCGTCTTTTCATAGATTCGGCTTGGGCTGGAATAGAGTTGCGAAATGGCATAAGTTCCGCTTGCCAAACGCGTGAGTTTGGTAATGCCGTACTCTCTAAACACATAAACATAGCCTTTGAACGATATGACTTTTAGGCTCGCTCCCCTATTGTCCGTTAGGTCAATAGTTCCGCTGTTGGTTTCGTCCACGAGAGTTGGGTCAAGCGTGGTGGTGAAAAACAGTGTTTTGGCGTCGCCGTCGGTGGTGGCATACAAAATGCCGTCATTTTCGCACAGGCTGGTCAAGTGGTAGTCCAAGTTGAAGGCTTGTGGTGCGTTGGTTGTACATTTCCAAACAAGCATATTGTCCGTGAGATTAGACAGAATTATCATATCTTCGCCATTCTGTCTAATGTTGAGAGCCACTGGTATGCTCGTTAGGTTGAAATAGCCATTATATACCTGCCAAATTTGCGTGACTGGAACAAACGGAGTAAGTTCATAAATTCCGCCGTCCGAACCGTAAAATTGCAAACGTCTATCATACTTGTTGCTTGCCAAACTATTTTTGTGGTAGCCCTTGAAATATGAGAACACTTGCAACTTGTTCATACTGTCTTTGAGCGAACTATAATCCACGGTGTTTTCGACGCAACCTGGGGTCAAGTTTCGTGGCAAAGTCAACGGCTCAAAGCCCAAGCCCGTAGTGAGTTTGCGATTTTTGAGTTGGTAACCATACTGCTCTTTAACCACAAACTTGTCGGTGTAGTCCGTCTTATCTACGGTGAAATCGTTGATGACATATTTTGTGGTTTTGGTGTTAATCATACCCACCTCTTGTATGGCAAAGTTACCATTTTGCAACCCACTCTTTTGGGCAGTCTTGTGCGGTAGATTTTGTCGAACTCATTGAACTCGGCATATCTGCCCGTCATCAAGCAATAACTGGCACACACGCCGTACGCGAGCAAGTTGAAGTCCACGCGGTCGGCGAAATAGCCTAGTTTGGAATATATGTCTTTGACCACTGGAATTTGGTAATAGTTTATGGTGTAAACACCGTTCTTTTCAAATACTATGGCGTTGTCTTCTGCCATTGAATAGTCAACGCTGTTGCCAAACCCGTCCGTCACGGAAATAATGCCCGCAAAGCTGTTGAGTTTGCGAATGAAAACCTTGTTGTCGGTCGTCACCGCTTTGACGCTGGCGGGTATGCGGTAATAACTCTCTGCCAATTCGCTCACGACAAAGTTGAGCGCGGACAAATATGTTTTTAGGCGTGGATAAGAGGTGTAGATTGTTTCAAGTTCGCTCGCTTGCTCACTGCTCGTTCCGTTCTCACTGCCTTCAATGACAGTGGCGTTGAACGGCGAATATCTGTCTTCAACTGCTAAAAGCGTTTCGCTGGTGGCAAGTTCGCTGTCGTCTAATAGCCTAGCACTATTCAAAATGATATGTAAGGCGTTCATAATTCACTCCTTTTTTGTGATTGCTGGTGTATTTTTGTATAAATTTCTTCCTTTGTTTTCTCGTTGTTTAGTCTAGCAAGTTTTAAGTTGTAATCGTCGATTTCGTCGAATATTTCTCGCGCAAATTCATTGCGACTGCGCAAGAGTCTATCGACCACGCGACTATCTAGCGAGGCAGAATCAACAGACAGGCAAAAGGTATTGCCTGTCTGTCTGCTATTATGAATCTCAAAACATTTTCGCTCTGTGTCAAATACAATCTCATAATGCGAATCTATACTTTTTACTCGCCCAACAATATTAAATAAATCGTGAAAAAGTTTGATTTTCATTTTCTCCCCCTGTCCAAGACAGATTAATTGCCACTCTTTTCAACAACAGTGATGAATGGGTTGGTTACAGTTGACTTAACGTTGGTGAACTTGGCTTGACCGGCTGGCAATTCGCACAACAAGTCAGCGTACTTAACCAATGTTGCGGTGTATGCTGGGTAACCTGGTTTTTGACGAATGATGTTGCCACCTTCGCCTTCTAGCCATTCCCAATCGCAGAGTTGGCAAAGAGTGAATTTAGATGTGTCCAACATATACAATGTGCCGTTTTCGATGAAGCGGTCGCTGATTACTGGAATGCCGTTGAATGTCAAGGCTTTGAATCCGCCGTCCAAGTTTACAACGTCAATGTTACGGCTGTAATTAGCAAGGTATTGTTGGTATGCACGACGAACATCGCTTGCGCAAGTGATGAAGTCAACATTTGCGCCAGTGTTTTCTTCTAGTGAGTCGATTGCAGTTTGCATTGCGCTGTCACTGATTTCGATTGCGCTAGTAGATTTGTATGGTGTGAGCCAAGTGTTGTCGGCGCGAGTGAGCCCGTACAAACTTGTGCTAGCACCAAAGATTGCTCCAAGACCAGTGATTTCATTGTCCTTTGAACCTTGAATGTAGAATGCGTGTGAAGTAGTCAATGCTGTGCCTGGTGCGGTCGCGAACTTGATTGTCTTGTTGGCGCGGTCAACAGAGGCAACTTTTAGACCAGAGTTGTCGGCAACGATTGTGTCGCCAGAATAGCAGTCGAGAATCATTCCTTCTGCAACGCCCTTTACGCTATCTACTGTGACAACTTTGCTAGTTGCGTTGTATGAAGCAACTGTGCAAACTTTACCACTGCCGTCGCCGTACAACATTCTGCCAAGATTGAACTTGCTGGCGGTCAAAAGTCCGTCGATTTCTGCGTTCAAAAGGTTGACGAATGCGCCTGGGTTAGCACTGGAAGCGCGAATGGCTTTGTCACTGATTTCAAAAGTGCCATAAAGGTTTTTGAGTGTGGTCTTGAATTGTTTGTAGTTGTTGCCCGATGCGGTTGGCAAACTGCCGGTTTCTGTGCCCGCACCTACACCGCCGTTAAGACCTACTTGGCAAGGCTTGATGATGTTTTTGCCATAGACGTCAGTGCTTGATTGTTTAATTTTCGCCAAAAGTGGATTGGCTTGTGTGTTCAGTTGGTTGCAAGCCACTGAAAGATACGCTTCTTTCAAAGCGTTTTCTGCTGATTGTAAACTAATCATAAAATCTCCTATTTTTTAGTGATAATCTTTCTCGCCATTTCCCCTGCTTCGTTGATGGTTTGGGGATTGGTTATCTGCCTGAGAGATACGCTCGACTTGGACGACTTCGCCACGAGAGGCACGGTCTTTTTGTCGGCGAGTTTGGTTAGGTATTTGGTCACGATTTGGTCGCACAAGGCTGTGTCGCTAAAAATATAGTTAGACAAAAAGTTTTCATCACGCACCAAGTTTTCGGGTTCGGTGAAATGTGACTCCAAGACTTCTGTGTATGCCTTGTTTAGACTCTTTGGGTCTAGCGGACTTTCGCTGGAAATGACCTTGTCCATCATCTCTTTGGCGTACTTTTGGGCAAGCGGACGGCTTGTGCTAAACTCGTCAACCGATTGCTTTATCTTTTGAATCATCTCCAATGGTTCGACCGAACTTGTATTGGACTGGTGGGCGTTGAGCGCCTGACATTTTCGCGTGAACTCGGCTTGAAGGCTGTTGTACGCCTTCAAGAGTTCGTCCGCGCTGGCGAATTTGCCATAATCTTTGGAGCCGTTGCTAGTGTCTATTTTCGCGTTTTGCGATGCCGATTCAAGATTAGTAGAGCCAAGCGAATCATTCGTAGAATGAGTAACAACTTGTCTATTGCTCTCGCCTCCTTGATTTAAAATTTGCTCATCGTCTGCTAATGGACAACTAACGTTTGGTTGTTCCAAATTTTCCATAATTATTCTCCTTTATTTTCTTCGTCTTTGATTGTGTTTTCTTTGGCTAAAATCTGTTTGTGTATGTTGACGTGGTGTTCAAACTTCTTAAACAAGTCTGGGTTCTTCTCCACCGCTTGTCTAAAATCTTCGCCGAGCATAAATGCGATGTGCTCGTCAATGTGCAACTTATGGTCGTCGATTGACGTTGGAGTTGTTTCCTTGCCACCTAGCATATCTATGCACTCTTGGTGAGCGTGGTTGATTTGCAAAGTGGTTAGGTCTTGTGTATGCTCCCAGACGCCAAAGCCGAGCAAATCTAGGCATTTTTTGCGCATATTTTGCGATAGTTTGCCTTCGTTGTCATAGAGAAGTCCGCTCTTCAAAAGGTCTAGTACCATTGTACGCTTTTGCGCGATGGTTTCGCTGGCGTCGCTGGTGGTATCGAGTACGACGTCGTCCGAGCAAATTTCGTTGCTCGACCAATAATACATTTCCACCTTACCATTCTCACCCACGAGTTTGAGTAAGCGCGGAATGACGGCGAACTGTTTGTAAAGTCGAAGCACGTATTTGCCGATTATGCACATTGCTGACTTGACGCTGTCTAACGAACTGGCAATGCGGGTGTCGTCTTGCTCGCTCAAAAGTTGCAATGCCACGCCCGACATATTGGTGTAATTGGCGAACGACTCGCGCATTAGGTCACTGACGCCCGAAATGGTCTTAAATTCGTCCAAAAGTTTGCCCTCTTCGGTGTCGAAATCAGTGTTGTTGTTGGCAGTGGACATAATGGCTGGCGCTTTGCCACCCTGACGATAGACAAGCACTTTGCCTGGGCTAAGCCCTTCTTCTTCAAGCATCTCGGTATCGACCGAGCCGTCTTCCACCGTAAGCACGCCCATTGTGAGTCGGTTGAGATATTCGTGTTTGCGGTTGCGGACAGCGTTGTATGCGCGCTGGATTGGTATCATACGCTCTACAATGCTTGTGCCATAGAAACAGCCTGGCATAAAGATTGAAATTTGCTTGATGAATGGCAATTCTCTTTGACCTTGGTCACCGTTGATGTATGGCAAGTCACCGTCAAACAAGAGTTTGTCGCCCGCCACGATTGTGAGCCTGCCGTTTGGACGGTCGGTGGACGGACGTTCGTATCGCTCGATGACTACGCAATGGTCTTTGAGTTCGATGTCGCTAATTTTGTTTATGCTGGCGTCATAACCAAGACCACCACTAGCGTTGGACTGGTTGGTGAGCGAGAATGAATGCACTTTTTCCGGCATTACATCGACGCCCCAAATGTCCTTGACTTCGCTGACGTGGTATGCCTTGGCGTGAATAATGCTCTTTTGGTCTGCGACGCTTTCGCACGACAAGTTTTCTGGGAAAATCTCGAATGGCGAGCAGACGATTACGTCAACATCGCCTTCACGCACGAGTTTGCCCTTTTCGTCCGTGGCAATCACCTTGCCGAGAGAGTTGTTCCACACGACTTTGTAGAACGCCGTGCCACACACTTCGCTCCAAATGATTGCTTGCTTGGTTAGGTCGTTGAGCGCGATTTTGTTGCTGACCGCATTCAAAATGTCCTTGCTGACCTTGGCGGATTGCATATCTCGTTCGTCCGTACTGGCGGGCAAAACTGCCATATTTGGTCTAAGACGCGCAATCTTGGCAGAGCGCACTTCAATGGTAGGTGCGATGTGGTTGAACACTTCCTTTTCCTGCCAAAAATATTGCTTGTCCGCCGTCGTAACCGAACCGTTTGGCGCGATTTGGCTATACTGGTTGCCCATCAAAAAGTTGAGATTGAGTTGCCATTGTGCTTCGTAACTCTTGCGGGCTTGCTGGCGAGCGATGAAGTCACGTCTTATGCTGGCGACGAGTTCTTCTTGTTTTAACTGTTTAGTCTTCACTATTGTTCTCCTTTTTTAGTTTGTATGGTGGTGCTGGACTGGTCGGCGTGATGTAACAGCCCATAAAGGCGTACAGCGCACGAAAACACTCTTCGCACAAGTCCATATTTGCGCGGGTGAGTTTCTTCTTTTGAGATAAACGAAAGCGGGCGTTTTTGCCACAGTTGTCGCATTTGGTGGCGACGTTAAGTTTTAGTTCCATTTTTATCTCCGTTTTGCAATGTCTTCATTATCTTGTTGACTTCCGCTTCGAGTTCGTCGTCCGTCATACTTGCGTACTCCCCTTGCTCGCCGTCTAGGTCGTATATGAGTTTGATGAGATTTACGTCGGGCGGAATGGTCTTTTCGGTTATCTTTTGTTTGACTAATTGTAACCCGTCATTTTCCGTTTTGTTATATTCACTGACAGTTTCGGTCAAAGTGTAGCCAAAAGCGTAATCTTTTAGTTTGCCTTTGAGAGATTTTGTCGTGGTTGTTCGCTTGGTTTTAGATGCCATATTTCTTTCTCCTAATTAACCTATTCAAATGCTTCTGGCGCTCATTCTCGACAGGCTTGGCGGGGTGATTATCTGGTCGCGACATTATGTAATAGCGCAGTTCGTCCATTGAATGGTCGTCGCGCTTGATTGGGTGGTCAGCGTTGCCCCACAAATAACCTTTCATTTCCCTTATCATATTGGTGCAAGTGGAAAAAATGAAAAGTTTGCGGTTGCCGTTGGCGTCACACAGATAGGACTTCACGCGGTTTATGCCCGAAAACAAGTCCTTGTTTACATTGGTGTTGACGCTTATGCCGTAATCATAAAAAAGGTCGGCGACACTGCGCGTGCTGGCGAGAGTGGTCTGGTTGGCGGCGCTGTCTATGAGCGCTTCAATGTTGCCGTTGGGCAGAGTGTGCCAATTTAGGCGCTCGCAAATCTTGTGAATGCAATCGGCGTGGTAACTGATATCTTTTTCACGGTCGTAATGCTCGGCGACGACATATACATTGCCGTCATAATCCACCGCGTACCAATGGCAAGACAGCGGGTTTTTGAGCCCCGGGTCGATAGAGAGTTTGTCTTGCCAATCGTATGGAATGTTGAACGGCTCAATCACATTGATTTCTGGGTCAAACTCGGGGTAAACTTGCCCGCCTTCGCTCATAAACTCGCCGTATTTTCGCGAGCGCAAAACGTCAGGGCTTAGGTTGGCACACATTTCTCTTTTGGCACGCTCACTGATAAACGGGTTGTCGTCCCACGACATCTGCGTCGTCCAAATTTCTGGGTCGCTGGTCTTGTTGAGATAGATTTGGTCATAGACAAAAGTCAAGCCTTTAAGTGGCGTCATTGTGCCGAACATATCGCCGTCCTTGTCCAAAAGTCTCATTTTGCATTCGGTGTAAATGTCTTCGGGCGGTTCTTCGTCAAACCAAACATAGTCGAGCGATGTGCCTTGAAATTTCTCACGCCCTTGGTCGCAACTCTTAAAGCCGATTGTACTGGTCGTGCCGAACACGTTCTTGATGACCAACTGGTCAATCACTCCGCGCTCTGGACTGTCCTTACGACCCTGGCTCATAGTGATATCTACAATCCATTCGGGGTTTAAATATTGCAAAATTTTGGCTTGGGCGACGTCGCGTTGCACTTGTGTGGTGAGCGACACTACCCAACCGCTAGTGGCGTGCGTGAGATGACGATATGGGTGATTGCCACGCGCGAAATATATGGTTTCCACCGCACCGCACTCGGTCTTGCCCGAACGGTTGCCACCAAACACCCAACGGTTTTTCTTGGGGCACTCATGAAACAAAAGTTGTTTTTTGTGAACCTTGTCGCCCGTGTTGTATCTACTAAGCCGATTGTTCTTGTATCTGCGGGCTTGTTCGCGCTTGATTTTTAGCAATTTGATGACTAATTCTCTATTCATTTTCTCTCCAAAAGTTCAATTTAGCAAAAAATACTACAAAACTGGTGCTTATTTTACGGATTTTGCCAAGGCTCAAAATATGAGCGCGAGTACGCATTTTGCTAAAATTGTGTTATGAAAATTTTTATCGTTATTGCCATACTTTTGGCATTTTGTCCTATAAAAAACACGTCCGCGTCGCAGTCGTGTTTTGCACGAGTTAATGGGTATAATGTGTATTTGTATCGCTCGCCTAGTTCAAGCGAGAGCCTTGACAACAAATATTTTGCCATAGACCGCACCTATTTTGTAAAAATTACTGCCAGTGCGGACGACCATTTCTACAAAGCGGAGTACAACGGCATAAAAGGTTATGTCAAAAAGCAACTGGTGTCGTTTGTAGATGGTGAGCCGAACTGCCCGTATGCGTCCGGCATAAGTTTTCGCATTTATGGTGACCAAAGCCGAAGCCTTAGGAGTGAGCCGAGTGACGAGGGCGGGAGCAGTACACTCATTGAATATCTGCCACTCTACACCACCAACATCACCTATTTGGGTGCGATTGAGGGCGTGGAAGTCATCAAAGAACGCACGAACGTCTGGTATTATTGCAAATACACGGGCGAAAAAACTCTCTTTGGGTATGTGTATAGCGATATGTGTGACAAAATGAACAAGGTGCTTTTGAATACGGAAAATATGACCTATATCGACGAGCCGAGTTGGTTACGCCCGAGCGTCGCCGAAACAAAATTGAGCAAAAAAAATACCAATATTATTATCGGTATTTTGGCTGTGCCCACGGGAATTATCACCTTTATGCTGATTGCTGGGCAGAAATTGTTGTCTAATAAAGAACCGAAAGAAAAAGCACGTAAAAGAGAAATTAGCGAGTTTTAGGCGGTTATGCGCGAACACGCATAAGTATGCGACAGATTGAAAATCCAAGAGTCGTTCTGTTGCAAGGCGTCCATATCTATGCCCTTGACACGATTGGCAACGGACACAAACTCATCAACGGCGGTCTTCATATATCTAAAAGCCGTGCGCTCACTGACGTCAAAAATCTCTTGAATTTTGCCAATTTTAAATTCAAACTGGCTCATAAGCACCAAAATCTTTTTGCTAGTGTCATTGGTAAGGCTAATCACCTTGTCAATGTATAGTTTGAGATTGATAAGGTGCTTTTTTCTCTGCATCAAATCAATCATTTTCTCTGCCAACGTTTCCGTGTCGGCGTGCGCATACATCACCCCAAAATTTGTGGCGTAATTGTTAATCATTTTGTCGATTAGGTCACAGGTCTTGAATAGGTAACGATAGGAATACAATAATGATTGAGCGTGCTTTTTGTCTAACATATTTTCTCCTTATTTGAATTGTATATTATAGAATTTTGAATTGTCAATTATTTTTGCGAGTTTTGTACAAAATTGTCGAAAGTCTGCATTTTGTACAAATATATCTCAAATTTATCGAACGTTATCGAACATTTGTTCGACGATTTCATTATATTTCAATAAAAATATTTGTCAACGATTTTATGACAAATATTTTTTCGATTTATTAAATTTAAGTTTTTTACTCCAAAGCAATCTTTGAAATTGACACTTCATAGGCGCGCCTTATTTCTGGCTCTTTGCCTTCTTCCACGACCTTTGTGTATTCCCTACTCTGCACGCGACCGATAAGGGTTATGCGCGTGCCTACTTTGATGTCGCTGACGAACCTTGCGTTTCTGCCCCACGCAATGCAAGGAATGTAGTCGCTCTTGTTGTATGCGCGGTTGACGGCAAGCAAGATGTCGGCGATTTCGCGATTGAATGGCGTGGTGCGGTAGATTGGTTCTTTACAGATGTAGCCTGACAACTCTACAACGTTTGGGTTGGCGTCGTCCTCTACATCTACGATTTCGCGGACGAACACGGTGAGCACGAGTTTACTTTTGTCGCCAACGAGTTTGTTGTAACTTCTAAACTGACCTTTGATGGCAATTGGCGAGCCGATTTCAAATGGTAGGTTGCCCATTATGCGCTCGCTGATTGTGATTGGTATGATGTCGTATTGCCCCGATAGGCGCAAGATTGACATATTGAACTGGTAGAATGATTCGCCAAACACTTCGTGGCTAAATTCGGGCTTGCTAGAAATCTGCCCTGAAAGATAAACTTTGTTGTTTTCTAATAATTCGTGATTCATATTATTTTTCCTTTATTTTTTTATTTGTGTGCCCTGATTGTTGATTGTGTAGTTGTCAGTATAGATGAGTTCGCCAACTGGCACAACTGTTAAATTTTTGTTTTTGAGATTTTCAAAGACGAGTGTGAGCGCTGGCACGATATTGTCCGCATTGTTGTGACAAAGAATTATGCTACCCGCTTTGGCACGGCTATTGATTCTGCCCGCAATTTGCACGCTGGACAAACCTTTCCAATCCAAACTGTCAACGTCCCATTGAACGACTTGCAAATTCATATCTCGCAAGGTGGTGATGACTCTGTCGTTATATGAGCCATAAGGCACGCGAATAAGTTTGGGCTCTACGCCTAGATTGGTTTTGATTATCTCAATGTTTTTGCTTATATCTGCGCGAATCTCGTCCGCACTGAGTTTGGCTAAGTCGCGGTGAGTGTTGGAATGCAGACCCACTTCAAAGCCGTTGTCCACGATTTGTTTGGCGGTTTCTAGGTTTTCTTCCACCCAAAAGCCTACCAAGAAAAATGTGGCTTTGACATTATATTTCTTGCAAGTATTGATGATTGCGAGAGTCTTATCTGCTCCCCACGCGGCATCAAAACTTATGGCGCATTTTGACTCGTCTGTCTGCACGTTGTATATCGGCAACTCACGATTAGTGCTGGCAAGATACACCGCACTGGCGGAACGACCGAGCCCACCGACAAAGCATAGAGTCAGCAAAAAAACGAGCGCGAGCACAGTCAAGAGTCTGCGTTTTTTGATAAAAATTACTTTCATAGATATCTACCTCTCCATTTTATAATACCTTATTTAGATTTGTTTCTTTTTATGACAAGTTAAAATGTAAAAAACGCAGATAATTTGTAATTACCTGCGATTTTAGTGTTTAAAATGTCGAACGAGTTAGACGTCAAAATATCTCTTGATGTGGTTCAAAGCGTTCTTTTCAAGACGGCTGACTTGGGCTTGCGAAATGCCTACGCTATCGCTGACTTCCATTTGAGTTTTGCCCGAGAAATAGCGCATTGACAAAATTTGCCTTTCGCGCGGTTCGAGCAAGCGAATGGCGTCTGCAAGGTCAAGGTTGTTGGTTAGGCGCTCGGTAGTGGAGATGTTGTCAACTAGGCTGTCTTGCATTGTGATTGCGTCTTCGCCGTCAGTATAGACTGGGTCGCTGAGCGAGATTGGGTCGGCAAGCGCGTCAATGGAGTCTATCACTTCTTTTAGGGTGATGTTTAGGTCGAGTGCGACTTGTTCGAGCGACACATCGTCATACTCTTTGGAAAGGCGTTCCTTGCTTTTGAGAACCTTGTAGGCGGTGTCGCGCAGACTTCGGCTGACACGCATTGCGCTGTTATCTCGCAAAAACCTTTTTATCTCACCCACAATCATTGGTACGGCATAGGTGGAAAACCTAACTCCAACGCTCAAATCAAAGTTGTCAATGGCTTTGAGCAGACCTAGACAACCCACTTGAAAGACGTCGTTGACGTTTTCTTTGGTGGTCATAAATCTCTGCGTGATGGACAGCACAAGACGTATGTTGCACATAAAGAAATAATCCTTGGCTGGCTCGTCGCCCTGCTTTATCTTATATAAAAGGTCGTTGGCTTCTTTATAGGTTATCTTTGGTAGTGTGGCGGTGTTGATTCCGCTGATAAACACTCTCTTTACCATACACACTCCTGGTTCCTATATTCTTAACAGCAAACGAAAATTTATGCGTCTTATGTGCATTTTCCCAAAAAATAACAAAAAAAGTATAAAGACGATTTGAACCAACATTTTTTTCGGGCGCTTTTTATTTTTAATTTGATACAATTTGGCTATGGAAATAATTTTGGAGTATGCACTGTTGCAAAACGCAATAATTGACTATTTTCTCCTTTTCTTATCTGCGAGCACAATCCATATCCACCCTAAAAAAATTAGGATTATGCTGGCAAGTCTAATAGGTGCGTGTTTCAGTCTAATTTTTCCATATCTAAATTCTCCGTTCGTCATCAATTTGTTCAAGGTGGCTTTGGCGTGTGCTATGGTCATCGTCTGCCTTGGGCAAACCACTTTCAAAAAGGTGTGCTTCTGCCTTTTGAGCCTGTGCGCTTATACATACGGGTTCGGTGGTCTGGTCTATGCACTTGGTGGCGAACAAGTCGCTAATGGTTATGCCCTGCCCGGCTATGTGATGTGGCTGATGTGCGGTGGCATTGTAATATTTTTCATTCTGGCGGGTATCTGGACGAAAATGCTCGCCAAACGACAAAAGAAAAAGCAATTCTATTTCGACACGACCTTTGTGTGCGGGAGCAAAAAATACACCACGCTCGCCTATCTTGACTCGGGCAACAACTTGACCGACAACGATAATACGCCGGTGGTGATTATAACGCCAAAAGTGATGACCAATATTTGCGACATCAGCCTTGAACGGTTGTTTAAAAAGGATTTCGACGGGCTAGGGCTGAAAGACTTGCATTACATCAACCTTGACACAGTTTCGAGCGGGCAAAAGATTATGGTTTTCAAGATTGACCGCTTGGAAATAAGGCAAGACGGCAAAAAACAAGTGCTGAACGATGTGAGTTGTGGGCTGTGCTACAAGACTTTTGCCAATTACACCGCGCTACTAAATTGCCAACAAATAAATTAGGAGAATTTTATGAATATATTTAATAAGATTACTAATATCATAAACAACTTTTTGGACTACGACATTGATGACCTTGTCTGCTTTATCATTAGCCAAGAAGCCTTACCAAATCCGCTAACTGACGAGGACGAAAACAAATATGTGGCACTCCTTGACACCGAAC
>ERZ1034755.147-NODE-147-length-23639-cov-7.003519_pt1 | contig 23639 bp, 15 predicted proteins | sample MGYA00520596_ERZ1034755 | MGnify/ENA primary metagenome ERZ1034755 (study PRJEB33766, sample SAMN09781701) | gut metagenome | biome: gut microbiome | host: Homo sapiens | place: Madagascar | study: EMG produced TPA metagenomics assembly of the PRJNA485056 data set... | reverse complement strand
TCGTCGCACGGGGGGCAAGGTTTTCCGGCTTGTCGCTCGCCAAAATTCATTCACCGAAGGAGTTTTGACGGCTCCCCTCGCAGGCAACCAAGCCCTCCGTGCGTCGACGGTCGTCGTCGCCCGGGGGGCAAGGTTTTCCGGCTTGTCGCTCACTGAAATCCGTTCACCGAAAGGATTTCAGCGGCTCCCCCCTTCAAAACCTTTTTAAAAAATTTTTATAGCTGGCGCAAATAATTCATGTCGTCGCCGCCGCAAAACCAAACCCAAAAGAAAACCGATTTCGTTCTGTAGGGGCGACCATCGGTCGCCCGTTTTTTCATGCCAAAAAACAACAAACGCAAAAACGAGAATCCCTTTGGCGGAACGCGGGTTCCGATGGCGTCGTGCAGATTTTTGTGAAATGCGAAAAAATCTTTGCAACGGCGGCTCCCGTCTCTTGCAAAGCGGGTGCGGATATGGTACGATAATAAAAACGGATCCGGGTTACGGCATGTCGACGGGCGGCGTCTGTGGCGCCTCGCGGGTGGGATACCGTGCCCGGATCGTTGTATTTCAGAGAAAGCACCCGAAACACACCTGAAAGGGGAACGACTTATGCATCAATCACTCGGGCTCGGCGCCATGCTCGACTGCTCCCGCGGGGCGGTCATGCACCTCCCGGCGCTGAAACGCTACATTGACCTGCTCGCGAAGATGGGCTACAAAACGCTCATGCTGTACACCGAAGACACCTATGAGATCGAGGAGGAGCCGTATTTCGGCTACCGCCGCGGCAAATATACAGTGAAAGAACTCCGTGAGGTCGATGCTTACGCCGCGGAACGCGGTATCGAACTCATGCCCTGTATCCAGACGCTCGCTCACCTCGACGGGCTCATGCGGTGGAGCCGCTTCCGGCCTTTTCTCGACACGGACAATATTCTGCTCGTCGACGATGACCGCACCTATGAACTGATCGAGCATATGTTCGCGTCGCTCGAGAAATCGTTCACCTCCCGCCGGGTACATATCGGCATGGATGAAGCGTATCGTGTCGGGCTCGGGAAGTTCCTCGCGGAACACGGTTTCGAGAACCGGACGGAGATTTTGCTCCGCCACCTCTCGCGCGTCACGGAGATCGCGGCGCGGCACGGTTTCCGCCCCATGATGTGGAGCGATATGTTCTTTTTGCTCGCGACGGGCAGCCACTACTCGCCCGACGCGTGCTTCTCGGAGGACGTGCTCGCGAAAGTGCCGCAGAACCTCGATCTTGTGTACTGGGACTACTATCATTTCGATAAGGATTTCTATGCGGGCGTCCTGCGCGTGCATCAGAAATTCCACAATCCCGTCATCTTCGCGGGCGGGGTGTGGACATGGCGCGGATTCTCGCCGCTCTCTCATCAGGCGCTCGAGGTAACGGACGCCGCCATGGCGGCTTGCCGCGAGACGGGGTGCCGTGACGTTTTCTTTACGCTTTGGGGCGACGACGGCGGCGAGTGCTCCTATTTTGCGGCGCTCCCGACCCTGTTCTATGCCGCCCGGGCAATCGACGGCGTACCGGAGCCCGACGCGCTCCGCCGCGCGTTCCGTGACGCGACCGGCGAGGACTACGACGACCTGATGCTCCTCGGCGAGGTCGGCGACCCCCTGGGCGCCGCCGGACAGCATTTTTACGGCCCCGCCAAGGTGTGGCTCTATCAGGATCCGCTCCTCGGATATTACGACCGGACGGTGCCGGAGGGCGCCCCCGCCTTCTATCTCGACCTCGCCGCAAAAATTGACGCGGCGGCAGAACGCTCCGCGACGCTCGGGTATCTGTTCCGCGCGCAGGCGGCATACGCCCGCGCGGTGGGGCGCAAGTGCCGTCTCGGCGTCCGCGCGCGTGCGGCGTATCTTGCAGGTGACCGGGTGGCGGTGAGGACGCTCGCGACGGAGGACTTCCCCGCTACGGCAGATGCAGTCGACGCCTTCCACCGTCTGTACGAAGCACAGTGGTTCTCGGAGAACAAGCCGAACGGCTACGAGCGCCACGACACCCGCCTCGGCGGTCTTTCGGCACGGATTCGCTCCTGCGCCGCGCGGCTCGCCGCCTGGGCAAACGGAGACATCCCCTCCGTCCCCGAACTCGCCGAAATGCCCCTCCCCGTCGAGGGCGACACCGACCACCTCCCCGACGAGCAGTATTACAGCAAGATTACCCTCCCCCTCTGATCCGGCATCGCCCCTGCGGGGCGTCCGTTTTTCCTTGACAAATCCCGTCGCTCGCCGTAAAATAAAAAACGAAATCTCCTAAATGGGTCAGACCCGGAGGAATGCCACTACGGTGGCGGTTGCTTCCCTATCCCGGGAAGCGTGAAAGTCTTTTTATGCCTCCCGGAGACGGGAGGTGACACCGATGTTTATCACTTGAGAACAGTTCTTGCTGTTCGGCACGTTAATCGTTGCTCTCATCGAGTTGATCCTTTGCATTCATAACAAAAAGAAATAACCGCCTGCATCTGAACAATCAGGCGGTTATTTCTGTCTATTGTAAGGGAGCAACCGTCGCCGGTGTTCCTTCGCCATGATGATCATCGACTTGACGCTTTTGTCAAGTCCTTTTCTTTTTACGCCCTTACTCGGCGCTCGGTTGGCGGCTTTCGCACGTCGCCTGTACGCGTCCGCCCACGACGCCCGCGAACGTCGTAGCGTCGTACACACCGACGGCGGAGTCGCCGATCGTGTCGCTACTCGACCGTGACGCTCTTCGCGAGGTTCCTCGGCATATCCGGGTCGAGCCCCCGTTCCGCCGCCACCTCCAGCGCCAAGAGTTCAAACGCCACCGCCGCCGGCAGCGGCATCAGCATCTCGTGAATGTGCGGCAGTACGAACCGCGCCGCCGTCGGCGCGTCCGCTGTCAGCGTCTCGTCTGTGATGAGATACACCTCCGCGCCGCGCGCGTGTACCTCCTCGACCCCCGACAGCGTCTTTCCGACGAGCGCCGATTGTGTCGCGAGTGCGATGACGGGCACCCCCGCCGTGACGAGGCTGATCGTCCCGTGCTTGAGTTCCCCCGCCGGGTACGCCTCGGCGTGCAGATAGGAGATTTCCTTCAGTTTCAGGCTCCCCTCGAGGCACGCGGGATAGTCCGCGCCGCGCCCGATGAAGAATGCGCTCTCCGCCTGCGCGATGCGGTGTGCCATCCGGCGGATTCCCTCCCGCCCGTCCAGCACCCGGTGGACGGCATCGGGGACTTCGGCAAGCCCCGAGAGCACCTCCCCCCCGACGGCGCGCCCCCGTTTTGCCGTCGCGATCTCCGCGAACAGACGGTACACGGCGGCCAGCTGCGCGCAGAACGCCTTGGTCGTCGCGACGGCGATCTCCGGCCCCGCCTGCGTATAGAACACGCGGTCGGACTCCCGCGCGATGGTCGACCCCACCACGTTGACGACGGACAGTACATACGCCCCCCGCCGCTTTGCCTCCCGCAGGGCGGCGAGCGTATCCGCCGTCTCCCCCGACTGCGACACGGCAACCACCAACTCGCGCGGCGCGAGCGGCACCGGGTGATAGCGGAACTCCGAAGCGACGAACACCCGCACGGGCACCCCCGTCAGTTTCTCCCCGAAGTATGCCCCCGCGAGCCCGACATGGTATGCCGAGCCGCAGCCGATGAAGGTCACGCCTGTCACATTCCCTGCGAGCGAGGGCGGCAGGAGTGCCTCTCCCTCGGTGGCGGTATGCGCCACTACCTGCGGAATCTCATGGATTTCCTTCTCCATAAAAGACGAATACCCGCCGCGCTCCGCGGCGGCGGCGTCCCATGTCACCTCACGGAACGCGGGCGCGTCCCCCGGGAACGGTAGCGTCCCCCCGCGCGGCGTCAGCCGCACGATTGTGTCCGTCGGCGGCTCCCACACAAGGCGGGTGTAGGGCAATATCGCCGGAATATCCGAGGCGAGGAACATCTCGCCGTCCCCCCGCCCGACGAGCAGCGGGCTCTCCCGTCGTACCCCGTACAGTACCTCCGGCTCGCAGGCGAAGATCACGCCGAGCGCATAGGTGCCCCTGAGGCGTCCGACGGTATCCCGCAACGCCTCCGCCGGGGTGCGCCCGGCGGCGACGGCGCGCGCGAGCAGATGGACGATGACCTCGGTGTCCGTCTCGGAGGAGAAGGTATAGCCCTCCCCCGCGAGTTCACGCCGCAGCTCCCGCCAGTTCTCAATAATGCCGTTGTGCACGACGGCGACGCGTCCGCCGCCGTCGAGATGGGGATGGGCATTGTGTTCGAGCGGCGCGCCGTGCGTCGCCCAGCGGGTGTGCCCGATCCCCGCGGTGCCCGGTATTTCGGCACCTCCCTGACATTTTTCGAGGAGCCGGACGAGTTTCCCTTCCGCCCGACAGCGCACGATCCGACCCCCGTCCGCGAGGACGGCAATCCCGGCGGAGTCATACCCCCGGTAGGCGAGCCGACCGAGCCCCTCGAGCAGGAGCGGCGCCGCGGGGCGCACGCCCGTATAACCGATAATGCCGCACATATCAGCGTCTGCCCTCCTCTTTGACGATTGCTTCTATCCGATCGGCGAGCCGCCGCGCAAGCGGGATTTCCCGCGCCTCCACGAGAATCCGCACAACGGGTTCCGTGCCGCTCGCACGCACAAGCACCCTGCCACTCCCCTCGAGCGCCGCTTCCGCGGCGCGTACCGCCTCCGTGACCGACGGGCGGCACACAATCTCCCCCGGTGACAAAACGCGTACATTCACCTGTGCCTCCGGGTACGGCACATAGGGGGCGACAAGTGCCGAAAGCGGCTTTTCCTCCTCCAGCATCACGCGCAGTACCTCGAGCGCCGTGAGCAAACCGTCGCCCGTCGTCTGGTATTTGGAGAAGATGACGTGCCCGGACGGCTCTCCGCCGAGGCACCACCCCCGCTCCGTCATTTCGGCGTACACATACTTGTCGCCGACGGGCGTCCGCATGAGAGGAATCTCCTCCCGCGCGAGCGCCTCCGCGAGGCCTTCGTTTGCCATGACGGTGGAGACGATCCCGCCCCGGAGCACCCCCTCACGCTTCATGTGCACCCCGGCGGCATACAGGATCGCCGCGCCGTCCACGATCTGCCCGCGCTCATCGACGGCGATACAGCGGTCGGCGTCGCCGTCAAAGGCGAACCCCACGTCAAGCGAGCGGTCGCGCACGAGTCGCGTGAGTCCCTCGGGGGCGGTGGAGCCGCAGGCGCGGTTGATGTTCGTGCCGTTCGGATCGGCGCCGATGACGTGCGTCGTCGCGCCCAGCGCGTCGAACACGGCGCGCGCGATGGAGAAAGCGCTCCCGTTCGCGCAGTCGAGCCCGACTTTCACCCCGCGGAGCGAATAGGTCGCATGGGAGAGCAGATAGCCGATATAGCGATTGCGCCCCGCCACATAATCGACCGTCCGCCCGACCGCCTCCCCGCGTGCCGCCGGGAGTTCGGTATATTTCTGCCCGAAGAGCGTCACCGCCCCGTCGAGATAGTCCTCCGCCGCGGCGAGTACCCCGCCGTCCTCTTTTTCCCCGGCGCGGTTCATCACCTTGATACCGTTGTCACCGAAGGGGTTATGGCTCGCGGAAATCATGATTCCCCCGTCGAAGCCGTCGCTCCGCGTCACAAAGGAGACGGAGGGGGTCGTCGTCACATGGAGCAGGTAAGCATCCGCGCCCGAGGCGGCAAGCCCCGCCGCGACGGCGTATTCCAGCATATATCCCGAGCGGCGGGTGTCCTTCCCGACGGCGACGCGCGCCCGATACGCCGCGTTACCGCGGCGGCGCATTGTCTCGTTATAGTAAAAGCCGAGAAAACGCCCGAGGCGGAACGCATTTTCCGCCGTGAGCGTCGTACCCGCCTCCCCGCGGTAGCCGTCCGTGCCGAAGTAGCGACCCGGTCTTTTCGTTGCCTCCGCCATGTCAGCCACCCCGCACACCGGTCAGGCGACTGCCCTCGGGATGCACCCCGCGCACCGACGTGAGCGGATAGACGATGCTCCCGCGCCCGAGGATTGTCCCCGGGTTCAGGACGGCGTGGCACCCGATCTCGCATCCGTCGCCGATGACGGAGCCGAGCTTGCGGCGCTTGGTCGATATGGGCGGGGTCGTGCGCAACACGATGGGCGCCCCGTCGCAACGCATGTTGGAGAGGATCGCGCCTGCGCCGAGATGCGCGCCGAAGCCGAGAATGCTGTCGCCGATGTAATTAAAATGCGGCGCCTTCACGCCGTCGAAGAGGATCGCGTTCTTGACCTCGGTCGAATTGCCGATGACGCACCCCCGCCCGATCAGCGTGGAGCCGCGCAGAAAGGCGCCGCTCCGTATTTCGCTCCCCGCCCCGACGATACAGGGCCCGGCGATGGTCGCCGTCGGCGAGACGCGGACGTCCCTCGCGAGGAATACCCCCGGCGTGATTTCGGTATAGTCGTCGCGCGAGAGCGTCTGCCCCCACGCGCGGATCAGGTCGGATAGATCCGCGAGGATCTCCCACGGACACTCCCCGGCGAGCACGTCTGCCGCCATGGTGTGCGTAAGATCCAGCCATTGTTCGCTATGATAGTCTGTCATCTCATCACCTCGCGACAGTATATGCCGCGCCCCACGCCCGTGCCCCGCAGGCGTCCCCCAAAAAACAAAACCCCCGCGGCAAACGCCGCGGGGGAACCGTATGATGTGGGATCGGTCGCGGATGTCACGAGAACTTCAGTCCGAGGAACCCGAGCGAGAGCCCGTCGATGAGGAGCCCGACGAGCGCCCCCATGAGATACAGCGCGATGACGATGAACACAGTCTCACGCACCGGACGGTTCAGACGGCAGAGGACGAGGATCCCGACGCCCGCACCCGTGAGCAGCCCCGCGTAAAGGGCGCCGACCGAAATCGCACCGGCAAGATACAACTCGGTCACGGCGATGGACGCCGCGCAACTCGGAATCAGCCCGACGAGGGACGCGAGAAAGCAGGTGAGCACGCCGCGCCCGGAAAGGAACGTCTTCAGCGCGTCATCGCCGATGAAGTGAAACAGCAGGTTGAGCAGGAGCGAGAAAATCAGCAGGAACACGCCGATATGCACCGTGTGCCGCAGGGCGGACTTCAGAATGCCGTCCTCACAATGGCAGCCCGTCCGCTCGCAGAGTTCGTGGATCTGCCCGACTTCGTGATGATGCTCGTGGTCGTGGCTGTGTTCTTCCGATGCGTGTACGCGCTCGGTATCGTCCTCCGCGGCGGGCGCCTGCGCGTCCTCGGGGCTGTGCGTGTGATGGTGCCTATGCGCGTGCTCGTGCCCGTGCGATGCCCCGTTTTCCGGCTCCTCCTCGTGGTGCCAACGCTTTGTGGCAAGGCGGAACAGCCGCAGCACAAGGTCGACGAGCATCCCGACGAGCGTACCGATGACGAGTTTCCCGCCGATGACGCGGAGAATGCTCCAGGGGGCGAACTTCCCTCTGAACGCGGCGGACAGCATGATCGGGAGCATCTCATCGGATGTCGCGAAAAAGACGGCGTAAAGGGTACCGAGCGTAATGACGCGCCCGGCATACAGCCCCGCCGCCGCGGCGGAAAAGCCGCATTGCGGCACGCACCCGAGCAGTGCCCCTGCCGCCGGGGCAAAGGGGCCGGCTTTGGCGATCGCGCGCTCCGCCCGCTCTCCCATGCGGTGTTCCATCCACTCCATGAGCAGATAGGAGAGGAACAGAATCGCGATGACGGGAATAAATTCAAGGATCGTATCGAGTAAAACGTAACCGAGATTTTCCCCGGTGTCCATGTGCAATGCAAACATTATGATTCCCCCCTGCAGGCGGCACAAGTGCCGAATAGAATTGTCTGGCTCTCGTCGAGCGCGAATCGTGAAGTGGCGAGGATCTGCTTCTGCATGAAGTCGGAGACGCACCCCGCGAGGTGGAAGAGCCGCCCGCAGACAATGCATTTGAGATGCAGGTGCGTGCCGCACCGCTCCCCGCCGACATATTGATAATAGAAGGTTTTGCCCCGTCCGAGCGTGAAACGGCGGATATGCCCCTCATCGGTGAGCACACCGAGCAGACGGTAAACGGTGGACGCGCCGATCGGTGCCGTGCGGGTGAGTTCCCGCGCGAGTTCCCCCGCCGTGAATTGCTGTGCGGCGTGCGCCGCGAGGTACCCGATGAGCGCCTCTTTCTGTTCCGTCTGGTACGTCATTCCGTGTCTCTCCCGGCGCTGATCGGCGCCCGCGATCTCCGTTTCTCCGGGTTCGTTTCCCGGAGTTCGTTTCTCTGTATCCGTTTCTTCACGTCTGTTTGCCCCGCCGTCGGCGGAGAAAATCAATCCGGATCCACGCGCAAATTTGAGAATGATTCTCAATTTCACCCCGCTATGATAGCACGCGCAGGCGCTTTTGTCAAGCCTTTTGCAAAAACGCCTGCCGGATTGTCATTTTTTCGTGCCCCCTCGCCCGCCCGTTTGGCTCTCCGCCCGTGACTGTCAAACAATTTCGCGACAGACAGCCGCAAGAATCATTCCGCGCGGGTTAGCGCCTCATCGGAAAGCTCTTTGGTAGGGGCGCCCACCGGTCGCCCGCATTCGTTTCCCCTTTTTGCTTGCTTCCCTTTTTGCTTGCTTCCCTTTTCGCCTGCTTCCCTTTTTGCTTGCTTCCCTTTTCGTTTGCTTCCCTTTTTCCTCCCGCGCCAGCCAATAAAATCATGGAAGTTTTTCTGGGAAGGGTACGGGGAACCCTCTTTGTCCACAAAGAGGGTTCCCCGCTTAAAAATAATTGTTTTCGTTTGTTTACGCGTTTTTGTCTGCGAACCAGTCCTCGGGCGTATCCACGGAGAATCTGGCGGTCAGACCGCTCGTCTCGATGACGTCCTCGGTGGCGAACACGAGGATTTCCATCTCAGGTGCTACATAATTCTTTTTCATTTCGACCCGTTCTCCTTTCAAGCGTTCGGTTGGTTCTTCAGGCAGAAGTTGCGCGCGGCATACAGGTACTGCGCCGTTGCCGTTGCGACCTTCGCATATGTCTCGTTGCCCGCATAACGGTTCAGATACTGCACGAGCGAAGTCGTCGCCTCCAAAGGCTCTGTTCCCTCGGCACCCGTGAAGGTCAGCGTGATCTCATTGTAGAGGTCCGTCGCCCAGAAACCCTCGAACTTGACCGTCTGTGTCGCTTCATCTGCCGTGCCCGTCAGTTCCGTATGGCCTACCTTCATGGTAACGCCCGTATAAGCGGTATCTTTCAGGTAGACCGTCAGCGCAATCGTCTCCGTGAGACTTGCTCCGATGCCGGGCATCGTCTCTGCGTTGTAGGTGTACTTGCCCGTATCCTCCTTGACGATCTCGGCAAGCGGCGTCACAGCCGTCCAGTCGGCGTCTGCGTGCTTTTCGTCAAACGCTGCTTTCGCCGTGGTCGTACCCGCTGCGGCATCCGCATAGTTCACGATGGAGAGGAGCAGAGCGTCGAGCCCCGCCTTATCCGTCTTGCCGTACATATTGATGGCGTACTGCAGGGGCGAATAGGTGATCGTCTCCGTGCAGGTGACGGGCGTCTCCGGCGCGTCTTCCGTCGTGTACTGTACTTTGTAGACCTTGTTCGTGCCGAACTCGGCGGCTTTCAGCCCCTCAATCGTGAACACGTAGTTGGTACCCTTCAGCTCACCGTTCGCCACCGCTTTACCGTCATTGTTGACAATGCTGATGGTCTTGACCGTCACGCCCGCGTTGCGGATCGTCTCCGTCTTGACGAACAGGTTCAGCGTCACATTCTCGCCGATCGTCAGGCTCGCGCCGTCGATCGTGATTTCGGGTGTTGCGGGGGAATTTCTGTCGGCGATCCATTTCAGTTCCGGGGCGGTCGTGCCGGCGACCCACATCGGGGTGGAGAGCCCGGTGTTCAGAATGCCGAGGGCGGTTCCGTCCGTCAGAGCCGCGGCACCGGCGTCATACTTCTGGTTATTGGTTTCGTCCTTTATGGTAATCCCCGTGTTGACAGCAAAGAGATCAGAATTGCCGACTCCGACGCAGTTGCGGACGATTGCCGCGCTCCCGGTCAGATAGGAAACCAGTATCGCACCGGCTTTCGTCGACAGGTTCTTGTCCAGAACCCCCTCGGAATAGCAGTTTTCGATCCGGGGTGCTTTCTCATCGGTCGTCAGACCGGAGGCGAGAAAGCCCTTGATGTCGCCATAGTTCGCGCAGTTCGAAAAGGTGTTGGATCTGTTGTTTGCGTGGCCGACGAGCCCCGCCACCCGCAACACTTTTGCGCTTGTTTCGGAGATGATATCCCCGTAATTGGCACAGGCGGTCATTGACACCGCACCTGCGCTCGAGTAACCGACGAACCCCGCCATGCCCCCGGTTTTCCCGTTCCCGTTGCAGATATCCGCGGTATTCATACAGGTATCCAGCGTCAGCGCGTCGCCCGACATGATCCCGCCGACGAAGCCGCCGGTTGCGTGGACGCCGGTCCTCATATATCCGCAGTTGACGGAGCCCCTGATGGTCAGCGCCGCTTCCGTCCTCGCTACAAAACCGCCGGCATACCCCGTCGTCGTACCGTTCGTGCCGTCAATCAGTACCGTTCCGGCAAAGGTGCAGTTCTCGATGCGTGACGGCTCCCCTGCCGCGCGTGCGGCAAAGCCGCCGAACCCGTATGCATCGTTGTTCCCCTTCGTGTAAGCCGAGGTCGATATGTAGCAGTTGCGGACCGTGCCGCCGTTCAGCGTCACCGCCAGCGGCGAGTAGTACGCCACCTGCGTCCCGACCAGATACCCGCCGTAGAGATGGAAGTTTTCCACCGTCCCGGACAGTTCCGTGAAAAGTCCCGCTGCACTCGCGGCGTAACAGTACGGATTGTAGATGGCGTAACCTGCGCCGTCCAGAACACCGGCAAAAGCGGGAACAGGCGTGAAGGACACCGCGTCGAGTTCCGTTTTGGTCGGCAGGTTGCTCTCATTCCAGTCGCCGAGTTTCGCGTTCATGTAAATATTTCCGGTCAGGCGGAAACAGGTGTTTTCCGTCGCCTTGGCGGCAGCCACCGTCGCGAAATAGTTCCAGTCGCGGAAGTTCCCGATCAGGTACGGCGACGACGATGTTCCGTCGCCCGCCAGCGTATGCCCCTGCGGCACGGTGCCGTCCTGCGGCTGTGCGCCCGTCGGCAGGGTTCCGTCCTTGCCGGATCCCCCCGTAGACTGCTCCGCCCCGACAGCGAAAGTCATCGCGGGGAGCATCGCCACCGCCATGCACACCGCCAAGAGAATTGCCAACACTTTTTTCTTCATGTAAAGCCTCCCGTTTGTTTGTGTTTTCGTCACGACGACCCTTTCCGTCACGTGCGTTTGTTTTCGCAAAAATAACCGTTTCTACTTGTATTGTAGAGCAAATTATCCAAGGATCTATGGATAAAGCCGCTATAAAATTGCACAAAATGAACATATTCCCAAAAGTCCCGCCACTTTACACACATTTGCCGTCAACCTTTTTGCCGGTGTTTTCTAGAACAATGTTGCCGAATGGTCTGCCTGTATCCTGTCTGCCACCCCGGACAGCGTTCCCCCGTTTGTAGGGGCGACCACCGGTCGCCCGCACGTCTCGGGTGTCATTTGCACATGCCGCGACCGAAAAAAAGGGCGGCCAATGGCCGCCCCTACTATCCGTCATTTCTATATCATCCGACGCAAAAATGTCATTGCCTGCCATCGCGCCGCTTCGCTACCACCGGACTGTCATTCACTCCGCCCGCGACCGCCTCCCTTTTCACCACCGCAAACGCGTTTCCCCGGGAAACGCTACCACGAACAAACGGCATCCCCGAACAAAGCACGAGGTTCGTGGCGCTCCAAATCCCCTGAGCAGAAAAGGCGGCATGCCCATGAGGGGCATACCGCCTTTTTTGGAGCTGCTAATGGGATTCGGGTCTCGCCTGCGGGCTCGGTCTTCCGCGGCTCTGACAGCCCACCGGGCTGTCATTCACTACCGCTCCCCTCCGAATCCCATTAGCAAGAATACGGGAGCCCCGGTTGGGGCTCCCGTATTCTTTGGAGCTGCTAATGGGATTCGGACCCATGACCTCGTCATTACCAATGACGTGCTCTACCGACTGAGCTATAGCAGCGTTTCAAACGCATAGGGTATTATAGCAAACCGTCCGGGGTTTGTCAATAGCCGCGTATCAAAAAATGTCTTTTCTCCCGTGCGGAACAAAACCACCGCGTGTTTTCGGGACGCGATATCTCCTTCATAGGGGCGGCACGGCGCGCAAAACCGTTCTCCTCTGCCCCGCTTCCGGACAAACGTCAGCAGACAGGTCGGCGGCCGGTTTACGCTTTAGCACTCTCTGTGCTAGAGTGCTAATGTTTACGATTCGTTCACATTTTCCCCTCTAATTATTCACAGAATGCGGGTACCATAAAGGCAAATCAGAAAAAAGAAGCCAACACCGCACGGTGTCCGGGACGGAGCCCCGGGCGGCGGGCGGTCGACCGCCGGGCAACCGGCAGAAGGAGGTACCTTATGAATACCCAAAGATTCACCCAAAAAAGTATGACCGCGCTCGGCGACGCGCAGAGCATCGCGACCCGAAATTCCAACCAACAGCTTGAACAGGTTCACCTGTTCCTTGCTCTGCTCTCCGACCCGGAGGGGCTCGCGACCGGCATCTTCGGCAAAATGGGGACGGACGTCGCCGCCTTGAAGCGGGTGCTCGAAGCCGCCGTCGAGCGGCTCCCGAAGGTTCGCGGCAGCGCGACCGAAGCGGGCAAGATCTACGTCTCGCAGTCACTGAACGAAGCGCTGGCGCTCGCCGAGGAAAAGGCGGACGCCATGCAGGACGACTATGTTTCCGTCGAGCATCTGCTTCTGGCTCTGACCGAAAAGGCAGATGCGACCCTCGCCCCGATTCTGAAGAACGCGGGCGTGACCGATTCCGCCCTCCTCGCCGCCGTCAAGGCGGTGCGCGGTAACAGCCGTGCGACGGGCGACAATCCGGAAGCGACCTACGACGCGCTGAAAAAGTACGGGCAGGATCTGGTCGAAGCGGCGCGGAGCCAGAAGCTCGACCCGGTCATCGGGCGTGACGACGAAATCCGTAACGTGATCCGTATCCTCTCCCGTAAGACCAAGAACAACCCGTGTCTCATCGGTGAACCCGGTGTCGGTAAGACCGCCGTCGCCGAGGGGCTCGCACAGCGTATCGTGCGCGGCGACGTCCCGGAAAACCTCAAGGATCGTACCGTGTTCTCGCTCGATATGGGCGCGCTCATCGCGGGCGCAAAATACCGCGGCGAGTTTGAGGAACGTCTGAAAGCGGTTCTGAACGAAGTCAAATCGTCCGAGGGGAAGATCATCCTCTTTATCGATGAATTGCACACCATCGTCGGCGCGGGCAAGACCGAGGGCGCCATGGACGCCGGCAACCTGCTGAAGCCGATGCTCGCCCGCGGTGAACTCCACTGTATCGGCGCGACGACGCTGGACGAATACCGTAAGTATATCGAGAAGGACCCGGCGCTTGAACGTCGTTTCCAGCCGGTGCTGATCGACGAGCCGTCCGTCGAGGACACGATCGCCATTCTGCGTGGTCTGAAAGACCGCTACGAAGTCTACCACGGCGTGAAGATTCACGACGCCGCCCTGATCGCCGCCGCGACCCTGTCGCATCGGTATATCACCGACCGGTTCCTGCCGGATAAGGCGATCGACCTGGTCGATGAAGCGTGCGCGCTCATCAAGACCGAAATGAACTCCATGCCGACCGAGATGGACGAGATCTCGCGCCGTATCATGCAGCATGAGATTGAGGAAGCCGCTCTCTCGAAAGAGACGGATAAACTCTCCGAAGAGCATCTTGCCGAGATCCGCCGCGAACTCGCGGAGGACAGAGAGACTTTCGCCGCCATGAAGACCCGGTGGGAAGCGGAGAAGGAATCCATCGGCAGAGCGCAGAAGATCCGTGAGGAGATCGAAGCCACGAACGCCGCCATCGAACAGGCGCAGAACGCCTACGACCTCAACCGCGCGGCGGAACTGAAGTACGGGAAACTCCCCGAACTGCAGAAACAACTCGCCGAAGCGGAAGCCAAAGAAAACACCAGTACAACCCTGCTCCGTAACGCCGTCACCGAAGAGGAGATTGCGCGGATCGTCGCCCGCTGGACGGGGATTCCGGTCTCGAAACTGATGACCGGCGAACGCGAGAAGATCCTGCACATGGAGGAGATTCTCCACAAACGTGTCATCGGGCAGGACGAGGCGGTCAGCCGCGTCGCGGACGCGATTCTGCGCTCGCGTGCGGGGATTCAGGACCCGAACCGTCCGCTCGGTTCCTTCCTGTTCCTGGGGCCGACCGGTGTCGGTAAGACCGAACTGGCAAAGACCCTGTGCGAGACCCTGTTCGATGACGAGAAGAACCTCATCCGTATCGATATGTCGGAGTATATGGAAAAGCACTCCGTGTCGCGTCTGATCGGCGCGCCTCCCGGATACGTCGGCTACGACGAAGGCGGGCAGCTGACCGAAGCGGTTCGCCGTCATCCCTACTCCGTCGTGCTGTTCGACGAGGTGGAAAAGGCGCACCCCGACGTCTGGAACCTGCTCCTGCAGGTGCTCGATGACGGTCGTATCACCGACAGTCAGGGGCGCACGGTCGACTTCAAGAACACCATTCTGATCCTGACCTCCAACCTCGGCTCCGAGGCGATTCTCGAGGGCATCGACGCGAACGGCAACATTTCCGATGAAGCCCGGAGTACCGTCACGGCGCTCCTGCGCCGGAGCTTCCGCCCCGAGTTCCTGAACCGTCTCGACGAGATTGTGTTCTTCCGTCCGCTGACGCGTGAGAACATCTCGAAGATTGTCGATCTGCTCCTTGCAGGGCTCAACAAACGGCTCGCCGACAAGCACCTGACCATGACCGTAACCGACAGCGCGAAGGCGCACATCATCGAGTCCGGCTACGATCCCGTCTACGGCGCGCGTCCGCTCCGTCGGTATCTGCAGAGTCACGTGGAGACGCTGGTCGCCCGTAAGATCGTCGAGGACGATCCCGCACCGGAGACCAACTTCACGCTCGACTTCGACGGTAACGACCTGGTTCTCCGCTGACGTCCCGGTGACTTACTGCGGAATCGAACGGCCGCGAGTGCCACAGGGTTCCGGCGTGCGCACAGGGTGTCACCGCCCGAAGGCTGCTTGCTCCCCCGCCGGAGCCCTCGGATGTGAGATTGCCGGATCGCGGGAAACACCATGTTTCCCGCGCCGAGACACCGCACCGGTATGGACAAGCAGTAAATAATTATTTACACCCCCGCGTTGCGGGGGTGTTTTTTTTATTCTTCGCGCCGCTGAGGGTACGCCCGGGAGGGTGCCTTGTGAGATCATGTCCGACGGGCGCGCCTAGAGGCGCGCCGCGGAGATTGCCGCTCCTGTCGCGCCGCCGGGGTGCCTCCTTCTTTTCTTCCGTTTCTCCCCGTGGTTGTCCGCGTGCTTTGCCGTTTTCCGCCATCGTCCCCTTACCGATCCTGACCACTTTTCGTTTCCCCTTTCTTCCCCCGTTTTTTCCGCTTTTGTCCCCACTTTCCCACTTTCCCACTTTCCCACTTCAAATTCGTTTCGTTTTTGCCGGCAAAAACAACGGGGCGGAGCCGAAAATACGGCTCCGCCCCGCAGAAATGATGTCATTCTTCTCTTTTGTTGTTCCCCTCTTCACCCGACGCGCGCAAAATCGCGGTCGGCGGGCTGTGAGGGTGACGGACTCACGACTTTTACCGCGCGTCGGGATCGTCCTTTGATTCCGCGGGCGCTCCGTCGTGGGTGCCGCTCTCGGCGGCGGCAAACACAGGCTCTTCCTCTGCGGCAGATGTTTCGTCGGTCTGAACCCCGTCACTCTCGGGTTCTGCGACGATCGTCTCATACGGTTCCGGTTGTTCCTCTGCCACCGTGTCGGGCGTCCCGGCGGTCATGTCGATCGTCTCCGGTGCGGCGGAAATGGCAGCCTGTTTTTCCTGCCGCTTCGCCGCACGTTTCTCCGCACGCGTCATCGGTTTGCTCTCGGGGTCGGATTCCGCAGGCGCGTTCTGCGAAGTGGAAGCCGATACACCGTCGTCAAGGACGGTCACGAGTTCGCCCTTCGCGCGCAGATCCTCCCGCAGGGTCTCGCGGGTCTTATGTTCGACAAAGTACAGGTATCCGATCGAGAGCAGATTCTGAATGCCGTCGATCATCAGAGCGATGCCGATAATCTTCGACACCTTGGCGAGCTCCTCCGCAAAATCAAACTGCACGCGTACAAGCACGGTGCCGAACGAGATGGAGGCGGCGGCGAGCACCAGCATAATCCACCAGACGGCGGAGCGGTACCGCTTCGAAAGAATGGCGGTCTGCAACTTGAAGGAGCCGTCGATCATGAGGTAAATCCCCGCGACGAACGTCAGGTACGAAAAGGCTCCCTGCGGCGAGAAGATCATGAATCCGCCGCAGATGGCGGCGACACCGCCGAGAACCATCTTCGCCCAGAAGCGGAAGCCCCGTTCCTCATTCGCAAGCGTCAGCGCGAGGAACGCCACGGCAAAGACGATCGCCGTCACGCCGATACCGATCCGCACGCCCTTCAGCGCGTCCTCCGGGAACGAGAGAAAGCAAAGCCCGGCGGCAGTGAACAGAATGGCGAAGAGGAGATATCCCCACTTGAAGTTTTTGATTTTTTGCCAGAGTTTCTTCATAAAACAAACTTCCTTTCAAAAAATTGCGGCGCTGCCGTTCGGCATACGCGTTGCACGGCACCGAAGCTTGCGGTACCGCGGCGCTCCGCACGCGATGCATGAAAACACACGACGAAAACGGAAAGCACATACAGACAGCGCACGAAAAACAGGAGATTCAGGCAAATGAAGTAGCGACCGCGCCGGCAGATTCAGGCACGCGGCGGCGGCACGATACGGAGATCCCCGAGATAGCCGTCGTTCCCGTATTCGGCAAGGTGAAACCGCTCGCCGTCATACTCAAAGACAGAGAAGGACGCGTTCGAGGCAAGACGCAGCCGCTGTACTTCCTCCGGGGCAAGCCCGAGGACGCGTGCGGTAAACATACAGATCACAGCGGCGTGAGAAGCGACAAGGACGCGCCTGTCCGGATTTTCGTCGGCAATGCGCGAAACCGTTTCAAACAGTCGGTCGGCGGCGTGCTGGGTGGACTCGCCGCCCGGCGGCGTCGAGCGCCCGAGATCGACGCGGAAAATGCGGTACTCCTCCGCCCATTTCTCTTTGATGAGGGTAAAAGGCAATCCCTCCCACTCGCCGGCATTGATCTCGCGCAGTCCGCGCTCGGGGATCACCTCGAGCGAGAGCCGCCGCGCGAGCGGCTCGACCGTCTGCCTGGCGCGCAGGAGGTCGGAGGAATAGACGCGCGTGATGCCGAACTGCAAAAGGTACTCGGCGGCGCGTTCCGCCTGTCGGTGCCCAAGCTCGGTGAGTGGCAAGTCTGTATGACCGAGGAGACGTCGCTCGAGGTTTCCCATACTTTGACCATGCCGAATCATATAAATGGTAGTCATGTCAATTTTTGCAATCCTATAGATGAAATAACGTGCGTCAACGCACGGCAGGAACCGCAATCAAAAAGAGAAGGGAAAGCAGCGCGTGCCGATGCCGACGGTCGTGAAAGGGGCACCCATTGCTTCATGCATACCTCCCCACGAGAACCGGGCAAAGCCGCGCGTCGTACCCGATGAGGATCCGGCAGAGTCGCTCCGCCGCGTCGTACCCGATGAGGATCCGGCAGAGTCGCTCCGCCGCGTCGTACCCGACGAGAATCAGGCAGAGTCACTCTGCACGTCGCTCCTGATGAGAATCGCGGCAGCGTCGCCCCGATGCAGCGCGCGATACGAGAATCGGGTAACCCCCCCGACCCGTACGCAAAACCATACCGCCAAGCGGGCTTACAGGCAAGAACGATACACCGGAAACGGTACCTACGGATTTTCCACGCAAATGTCATCGCCGTGGGCAGACAAACAATCTCCCTCGGGGAAAAATACGCTCGAAAAGCAGATCGCCGAAAGCAAACGGCTAAGATCACGCAAAAAACAGAGGTTTATATTTTTATTCTACCACACCAAAGCCGGAAAAGCAACGGGACGGAATGCAAATATGCAATTTGTTTACACAGCCGGCCGAGCCGAAAAGCAAAGCACTGTTGCCTAGCTACGCATATTGCATTTATTGCCTTTACAACTGAACATTTTACGCCAAAAAAGTTGTTAAAAAACGTCGACATAATGACAATGACGTTTGTCAGTTTGTCAGTAACTCAATTTTTGAATTGAAAAAACCGACAAATCACCGCTGGATTTTGCAAAAAATTTGGCATTCGTTTTTCCGTAAAAAACCAGCAAAAACACCAGATTTTAGAGAGTCGCCCGCAAAAAGCCCCGAAACCCCTAGAAAAATTTGAAAAATTACACCGAGAGACGGCTACCGCCGTAGAAAAACGGCTCGAAATCGCCTTTTTAGCGCATAGCACAGGCTCGATACGAGAATCTCGCCGAAAATATCTATTGTTTCACGTGAAACGGCGCGGCAAAAGCAAGCGAGCGACGGTTTTCGGTGCGGCATCGGGAAATACCACCGTTTACTCAATTCAGTCTACGTAATTGCGCAGTCCGCCACCCCTCCATAATATTTCGGCGGCATAAATCTTGATTGGAATCACCAAAAGCGCAAAATACGTAAGGAAGGGGAGATGTTGCTCTTAGATGTTGCTCTTAGATGTTGCTCTTAGATGTTGCTCTTAGATGTTGCTTTCGGCGTCTCGAAGCACTGTCGAACGGCAAATCAACCCCCGTAGAACAGCAAAGTCGAGCAAATACTTATAATCCGGCACAAATACTGATTTTTAACGCCATTTCGTCGCTAGCCCTCAGTCTTTTTATCGTCTAAAGCTGCGCAGGAGAGTATTAGGCGCATGACATAGGGTGCATAGGGTGCATAGGGCGTTTTGGCCGCAATTCGCCTTTTGGTGATCATCAACCCGTGCTCCCCCGATTATTATTCTATTTTCTGATAGAAGACATAGAAAATGCCACATTTCGGGTTCCCATCGACGTTCAAAGGTCATCTGTTGCTTGCTAGAGACCGTGTTCCACGTGAAACATTCGGTTTTGTAGCGCCCCCAATTTACCGATGGACGATAACCTTCTTGCCCCTGATGACGTTTTGTGCCACTTCTATATCGGTCAAAACTGCGCTCAACGGCATGTAACCGGTAAATCATCGGCAGTCTGAAGCATTGTTTCACGTGGAACACCCCGTTTCTGCACGTCAGTCGGTTTGCCTCTACGGCACACCGCCGGCGCAGCCTTCGCCGTGCCGCGACGCGACGCGCGGTGTCCTTATACGCCCGCTCCTACCACAAATCGCAGTACTGCCGCGCCCTTTTCTCCCTCAAATCACGTACCGACAACTGTTTTTATGCTCGTGCGTGGTTTCTTGCGGTTTCTTTCAGAAGCGAACGTTCCGCACCGCTTTGTTTCACGTGAAACGGTTTGTATGGCCGCTTCCTACCCCTCTTAATGGGTTCCGGTATCGAACAACCGGCAATTAGCCACGTTCAGCCTCGCTCAACCGTGCGGCGCATCAAGAGCCCGTGTAGGTCAGTCGGTCAAAGGAAGAACGATGAATCCAAATCAATCCGCGGCTGCCTTTGCCTTTGCCTTTGAAAAATCGGCAAAAGTATATATCAATGCGAGGTAGCAAGTGTGCTGAAGAGCAAATTGGCGCGAATGCCGGCATTCCGGGGATAGCGATGGCTCCCGAGCAAACGCAGATATGCGGACAGGCACAGATAACATCGAGGTGAGATCAGGCGTATAGACGGGCGCCGATGGCATCGGGGCAAGGCGCAGGCGCACAACCAGGCACGCATGTCATCATGGCAGGTCAGAGCGGGTAGACGGTGAACAGGCGTCGACGTCTTCGCGGCTAGCGGGGAGCAGGTGGCTGAGCGCACTCTTATCACAGCGAACAGGGCCGGGCAGACAGGCAACGATGTCATCAAAATGTGCACGGGAGGACAAAGGAAAACCTTTGTTCCCGTGTAAAGGCGCTCAAAAGTGATTGCTCGTTTGTGCGAAAAGAACGCCGAAATCCACTTGGACGCACAGCATAACGCAGCGGCGCTCTTTACCGTTAAGGCGTCCCGCTTCCGACGATGGTTCGAGCGCAGTTCGTTCCCGCGCACCCTTGCCGCATACGAATATATCACCGATGGCAGCACACCTCTCGTCACAACCGCATCCGCTCCACATGGTCGTTTGCATCGACGAAACGGTAAAATTGCAAAATTCAAAGCCACTTTCCTTGACATTTTGCGCGCGCGCAGATATAATGAGAATAAGAATCAAAAGCAGACGCCCCTTCACCGCTTCGGAGATTATTTTCTCTCCAAAGCGCACCCGGCGCGCATCGGACAGTAAAGTGCCGTTTCTCGGGTGCCTCGTCCTCGCAGGATTGTCGTCCTTAAGGTTCGTCGTCCTCGCAGGATTGTCGTCCTTAAGGTTCGTCGTCCTCGCAGGTTCGTCGTCCTTGTAGATTCGTCGTCCTCTCGGGTTCGTTGTTCACTCGGGTTCGACGCTCTTGCAGGTTCGTCGTCTACCCGGGGTCGCGTTCTCTCGCGCTTCTTTGCTTCCGCGTGCAATTGCTGTCGGCGTCATTTCTTTATTGCCGTGCCCGACACGGCATTTCCGCCGGTACATACCTGTACCCTTTCGCCTTTGTGTCACCATAGAAAGTACGATCAATGGGCCAAATCATTTCTTTTTCGAATCAAAAAGGCGGGGTCGGCAAGACCACGACCTGTATCAATATTGCCTCCGCGCTCGGAATCTTGGGTAAAAAAGTGCTGCTTGTGGACTACGATCCGCAGGGCAACGCGACCAGCGGTATCGGTGTGGACAAGCGGGGGCTGGCAGACACCGTATACCGTGTCGTCACGGGTGATATTCCGATTAAGACCGCAATCCGCAAGACAGATTATCGTGGAGTCGACATTCTGCCGACGACCATGGATCTCGCCGGTGCGGAAATCGAACTTGCAGGCAGTTTTTCACGTGAAACAAACCCGCTTTCCTGCCTGAATGACGTCAAATATGACTATGATTATATCCTGATCGACTGTCCGCCGTCGCTCGGATTCCTCACCGTATCGGCGCTTTCGGTGTCCGACGGGGTACTTGTGCCGATGCAGTGCGAATTTTACGCACTCGAGGGGCTTTCACAGCTGATCCCGAACATTCAGCGCGTACGGAAGAATTATAACCCGTCGCTCCAGCTCATCGGTATCCTGCCGACCATGTATAACGGTCGACTGACGCTGACGCGCCAGGTGATTGCGGAAATCAAGCGTTATTATCCGAATAAGCTGTTCCGCACGCCCATTTCCAGAAGTGTACGTCTCTCGGAGGCGCCCGGATTCGGCAAGCCGATCCACTATCTCGATCCCAACTCGAGAAGCGCCGAGGAGTATACCGAGGCGGCAGAAGAGCTGGTGCGCCGCATCTGAAAATGCGTTTCTTTCTTGCCGTCCGAGCGCTGTCAAGCGTCAGCAACGTTAAATCAGCGTCGCGCAACGCCAAATGAGTCTCTCGCTACGTCAAACAAGCGCCCCTTTAACGCCGTCCGAGTGCCGCACAAGCGCGGCGCAACGTCAAGTACCAACCCGCCCGAGGCAAAGTTCCTCTTACCGGTTGCGAACGCCCTTTCTCGCCCGTTGCGAATCCTTGCTTGTCCGCTGCGAATCCTTACGTGCCTGTTTTACGGTGTTGTGAACGGGTTCGGCGCCTCTTCGAGGATTCTCTCGCAAATTGACTTGGGGTTTCCGCGTTTTCGGAGAAATTGATGCCCGCCAATCTGTTTTTTGGAGGGTGGCGCCAGTCATTTTCGGCATCTGATTGGGTTTTTCGTGCTACTACCGCTTTCATTATTATATTTCTTCTGCAATTTTCATTTCGCTTCCGTTTCGGATTTTCGTTCGTTTTTTCATTCATTCCGGTGAATTTTTAATTGTTTTTCCGCATTTTTCTGTTTGAACGTTATGTTTCACGTGAAACCGACGCCAGACATTAAAGGCTAATAAGTAATATTTCCATATTTTGCCATTATTGTATTGACTGCATTGCTGCGATACGGCTGTAAGGGCAAGCAACGGCAAAATACGGATTCAAAGAGATCATAAAGAAAAAGGAGTATCAGACATGAGCGCAAAACAGACAGGACTCGGACGGGGGCTTGACGCCCTGTTTACGGATAACGCACGGAGTGACGGGGAAGGGAGCCGCCTCTGCACCCTGCGGGTGGCGATGATCGAACCCAAGACCGATCAGCCGCGTAAGACCTTTGATGAAGAGGCGCTCGCCGGGCTCGCGTCCTCCATTTCGGCGCACGGGCTTCTGCAGCCGATTCTGGTGCGCCCGCTCCCGAACGACCGTTATCAGATCGTCGCAGGTGAGCGCCGCTGGCGCGCGTCCAAAATGGCGGGGCTCACGGAAATCCCCGCGATCGTCATCGAACAGGACGACGCCGAGGCGGCGGAGATCTCGCTCATCGAGAACATTCAGCGCCAGGATCTGAATCCGCTCGAGGAAGCCATGGCTTATCGTGCGCTGATGGACAATTTCGACCTGACACAGGAACAGTTGTCGGAGCGCGTCGGCAAGAGCCGTCCTGCCATCGCGAACGCCCTGCGCCTGCTCGACCTGCCCGAGGAAGTGCTTGTGATGCTGCGCGACGGCGCCATTACCGCCGGGCACGCGCGCACCCTGCTCGGGTGCCGTGACCGTGAGGCACTCATCAAGCTGGCGGCGCAGGTCGCCGCAGGCGGCATTTCCGTGCGCGACCTCGAAAAAGCCGTCAAGCGTGCCAACCGCCCCGCGAAGCCGGAGGGGGAGAAGCCCTATCACGTGGACTATGCCGCCGATCTCGCGCGCCGCATGACGAGCCATCTCGGGCGCCGCGTCGCCATCTCCGACCGCGGTGTACAAAAATCCGTCACGCTGTTCTACGACGACAACGAGGACCTCGAGATTCTCCTGACGCAAATCTGCGGCGCCGACTTCCTCGATCAGATCTGACCCAAATGTGAAGGCGCCGCCACCCGAAAACGGTGGCGGCGCACGTTTATACCCCCGGGGTTTCGGGGGAGAAAGGAACTGCACGATGACATCTGTTTTGCGGGGGCGCGCGGTCGTCTCCTATTTTGCGGATCTGTTCCGCGTGGAAAACGGCGGGGAGGCGTTTGCGTTTCTGCCGTATCTCATCACGGCGGTCGCCGTCGGGGTGATTCTCGCCGCGGTCTGTTTCACGATACTTCGCGCCCGGGAGGCAGCGTTCTTACGACGCCTCGCGGAGTCGGGTGCCGATGCACCCGACACGGCGAAAACACTGCCGGAACTCGGTTATATACCGGGTACCTTCCGCTATCGGCGTCTTCTTCGCCGTCTTTCCGACCCGACGGGCATCTTCTACCGTAACGCGTCCTCCGACGCCCTTGACCGCCTGAAGGCGCAATTCGCCGCATCGGACGCAGAGGGGGGCACCCCTGCCGTTACGTCGGACGCGAGCGCTGCTACGGACGGTATGAGCGACGCGGCGAATGACACCGCCGTCACGGAGCCGACCCAAAAGAGCGGCGA
>ERZ1034755.144-NODE-144-length-23993-cov-13.213928_pt1 | contig 23993 bp, 19 predicted proteins | sample MGYA00520596_ERZ1034755 | MGnify/ENA primary metagenome ERZ1034755 (study PRJEB33766, sample SAMN09781701) | gut metagenome | biome: gut microbiome | host: Homo sapiens | place: Madagascar | study: EMG produced TPA metagenomics assembly of the PRJNA485056 data... | reverse complement strand
ATATATAATATAATAAAAATTGAAAAAATGAAAACACACAACCCTCTTAAAAATAACTGAGACTATTGAGACTGAGACGGCAGACCACTTAGCTTCTTCTCTAAAAGGCTAATAATCAGTTGTTTACCAGGAAACGAAAAGGTAAATGTGAAGTATGACATCTCAAAAAGACAGCTCCAAAGGTGCTAAAACTGGGAAATATGAACGAAAATAGTGCTATTTTTGAATTATTAACGAACTATTGATTGATAGAATGCGCCCTGAATCAAAGTTGTTTGTTGGTTCAGGGCGTTTTGTGTTTTCTTTTTTCGGATATTTTAGTACGCATTTCATTTGTTTTCCAAATTATTTTTTTATCTTTGCATAAGATAAGCTGCACTCGGCAATTTGAAAGCAAGTTTTCATTGCGCTCATTTGCATTATCTTTGCAAAAGATAAGCTGCATCTCAGCAAAACATTCAACACTTAAAAACTCAATAACAATGAAACATTTGGATTTTTCACTCTTCACATTTTTTGCCTTGCTGATATTCTCTCAGCCATCTTTCGCCCAGAAACCGAATGCGAAACAACTGCCTGTGCGAGAGAATTACGAGTGGCAAGGTGAGTTGCCCGTTTACGTCGAACAACTCAAACAGGAACTCACATACCCTATGGCATGGGGTAACAGTCCTATCAAAAACTTTGCAAAATGGAAGAAGGCTGCCCGTCAGAAGATATTTGAATGTATGATGGCACCACCTCGCCGAGCCAAGTCGTGGGACATGAAGGTGATAGCCGAAGAACAACGAGATGGTTATCGTGCACAGAAAATCAGCTTCTGTGTCAACGCCTATGCCCGCATCACAGCCTATCTTCTTATACCCGACGGCAAGGGACCTTTCCCTGCCATCAATGCCCTCCATGACCATGGAGCCCACCTCTACATCGGCAAGGAGAAGATGATACGTCCCTTTGATGTCGACACCGCCGTTGTCGCCGATGCTGATGCATGGGCAAAGAAGTTGTACGAAGGTCAGTATCTTGGCGACTATCTTGCCCGTCACGGCTATGTAGTCTTCTCTGCCGACGCATACCCTATGGCATGGGGTAACAGTCCTATCAAAAACTTTGCAAAATGGAAGAAGGCTGCCCGTCAGAAGATATTTGAATGTATGATGGCACCACCTCGCCGAGCCAAGTCGTGGGACATGAAGGTGATAGCCGAAGAACAACGAGATGGTTATCGTGCACAGAAAATCAGCTTCTGTGTCAACGCCTATGCCCGCATCACAGCCTATCTTCTTATACCCGACGGCAAGGGACCTTTCCCTGCCATCAATGCCCTCCATGACCATGGAGCCCACCTCTACATCGGCAAGGAGAAGATGATACGTCCCTTTGATGTCGACACCGCCGTTGTCGCCGATGCTGATGCATGGGCAAAGAAGTTGTACGAAGGTCAGTATCTTGGCGACTATCTTGCCCGTCACGGCTATGTAGTCTTCTCTGCCGACGCACCTCTTTGGGGCGAGCGTAGCCGTAAGGAAGGTATCGACCGCAACAAGTATGATATTATCGCCGGCAACATGATGATGCTTGGACGTGACCTTTCTGCCTTTATGACCTACGACGATATGGCTGGAACCGATTTCCTGTCTACTCTCCCTATGGTCGATAAGGACAGGATAGGATGTGTGGGATGTTCTATGGGCGCATACCGTTCCTGGATGCTTGCTGCCCTCTCCGACAAGATCAAGGCGAGTGCCAATATCTGCTGGATGATCACTACCGACGATCAGCTTACCCTGCGTTATGGACGAAAGGAGAACGGAGGGTTTGCCAACTGCATTCCTGCACTCCGTCAGTACCTCGACTATCCTCACATCGCCTCCTTGGCTTGTCCTCATCCTTCTCTCTTTATTAGTGGCACCCTTGACCATCTTTTCCCCGTCCCCGGAGTCAAGAAGGCTTTCGCGCAGATGCATGCTGTATGGAACAGCCAACATGCAGACTCTCTCCTTACCACCGAACTTTGGGACGTGCCTCATTCCTGCGGACTTCGCATACAGCAGAAGATTCTCCAATTCCTTGACCAAAACCTTTGATGAAGGAATGAAAGGGACTTCCTGTAAATGAGCACGCCAAGTGTCTAAAACTTTCCAACCATATAGGTCGAAAAGTTTCGACCTATATGGTTGGAAGTCCAAGATCTCCTATAAGCAGTACGCCCTGAAAGGGCAGAAGCTCTTAGCCCAGGGCAACGCCCTGGGTATAAAGGCAGTCAGCAAGGCGCCCTGTAAGGGCAAAAGCTTTAAAATACACCTAATAAAAATGGAAAATCCGTTGCGATATGTAACGCTTTTGCCCTTACAGGGCGACAGGTTTGCGTTCATGATAACCCAGGGCGCTGCCCTGGGCTAAGAGCTTCTGCCCTTTCAGGGCGTGCTGCTTATAGGGGCTTTCAGCCCGTGCCAACCGTACACGTCGAATCATGTCTTTTATAGCAGCAAGGCAATTAAAGACAAAGAGGAAAAAGAACGTGTGTACAGGTCAAATCATCTTTTATAGCAGCATATTACTGGTCAGGATTCTCGACGAAACCCTGGTACTCGGGGACGAGCCCAGACATGATAGCGTCGTAACTCTTTGTCATCTGGTTCTTGATATTCTCGGCACCCTTGCCTATTGGCTGGATGGGCTCGTGAATAGTAAGACGAAGAGGATGCCAGAAAATCCAATACATGTCCTTCATGCGCGGCTTCACATCGAAACTGCCGTTGATGGTGAGCGGACAGACGGGCAACTGCAACTCGTCTGCCAACATGAAGGCTCCTCGACGGAATACACCCATGTGACCTGTGAAGGTGCGGGCGCCTTCGGGGAAGACTACCAATGACATTCCTTCCTGTAGTTCCTCGCGGGCCTTGTCGTAAGAGGCACGTATCTTGGAAGGGCCGCTCTTGTCGACAAAGATGTGATGGGCATACTGGCAGGCAATACCTACCAAGGGCACCTTGCGGAGCGCCTTCTTCATCATCCACTTGAAGTTACGACCTAAGAAGCCATAAATCAAAAAGATGTCGAATGACCCCTGATGGTTGGCCACGAACACGTAGCTCTGATTCTTCTGCAGATGTTCCCTGCCTTCTACCTTGACGGGCAGCAGGAGAAGACGGATCCACAACTGCGACCACAACTTGCCAGGATAATAGCCCCAGAAATGGCCATTACCCAACATACAGCCCAAGACTGTGATGACACTGGTCAAAATGCTTGCCACCAAAAGGATTGGAAGACAAATCAACAACTGATAAATGCGATACAGATACTTCATTTGTGGTTCAATATTTTTTTGAATGATTTTTTTCGTGGAAAGTTATTTTTTTGAGAAGTTAGAGAAATTAAAGGAAGTTATCACTCCCTTCGGTCGTTCGAGAAGTTAAGGGATTTCAGTGTGATAACCACAATCTCGGCGGTGGAACCGACACGGATGGGAACCACACCACCTAAGCCGGCGGTGGTAAAGAGCTGACAGCCCTCGCGCTCATAGAGGCCATAGTCATAGGGAGCAAACATCGTGGGACGTAATCCGAACACGGATATTTGTCCGGCATGGGTGTGGCCGCTCAGAGTGAGCTGCGGCGCCACCAACACCTCGCCTTTCCGGCCATACACCTGGTTGATGCGCGAAGGAACCATGTCCTCCCACTGCGTGGGGATGTGCTGAAGCATCAGGACGAAGTGGCCTGGACGGATGCCCCGAAGCGCCTTTGCCACATTGGCATGAGCAGGTTTCTTGAAGTTTCCGGTGCCCGCAACATAGATGGAGTCGGAACCGCGATGCACCACGGCGTGCTCGTTGAGAAGCAGATGCCATCCCATCTGCCATTCCAGCCGGCGAGTCTCCTGCTCCTGCCTGAGACAGGTGGGCGAGTCGGCTTTCACATAATAGCTGTAGTCATGATTGCCCAGCACACTGTATACGCCGTCCTTGGCACGCAGGGAGGAAAGCATCCTGACGTAAGGCTTGAGCTCGGACGGACGGATGTTCTGAATGTCGCCGGTGAAACAAATCATATCGGGATGCTGGGCATTGATGCTGTCGACATCACGCTGTGGCAGATCACTGCGCCAACCGTAATAGGATCCAGCATGGAAATCGCTGAAGAGAACAATGCGATAGCCGTCGAAACTGGCAGGAAGCTGGGGCACAGCTATGGTGACGCGCTTCACCTCCAACTCACGGAAGCCATAAGTGAAGCCATAAAGGAAAACTCCGACGGACAGGAGGCCCATGACAAGACCTATGAGCCGACCCCAGTTGCGCCTGCCCTTGAGTGCCTTCATCACACACCAGCCTACAAAACTGAACAGGGCATAGACGAAGACGGGAACGGAAAACAGCGCCATGACGACAAACCACACGTCGACAAGCACCGGACGGTCGGGCACGAAGTTGGGCTGTAACGCTAAATAGCCACTATAGCCAATGACGACGGATGCCGGAAGCCAAAGCAACAAGCGCCTCGCCAAACGGCTGCGACGCAGCTCATGACAGAAGCACCACAGATAAGGCAAAAGGGTGCCCAAGAGAATCCATATATATATGCGTGCTATCATTTCTTAATCAAACTACTCTGTAAATAACGGCGCATCAACTCGACGGGGATGCCACGGCGACGCGCATAGTCGCGCAACTGTTCTTCGTCAATCTTGCCCAGGTCGAAATAATGGGCCTGAGGATGGGCGAACATCAGTCCCGACACACTGGAATGGGGCATCATCATGCCGCTCTCGGTAAGCCGGATGCCAATCTGCGACATGGTGAGAAGCTGGTCGAGCTCGAAGTTGACGCTGACATCGGGCAACGACGGATAGCCCACGGCAGGACGGATGCCCTGATATTCCTCACGATGAAGCTGCTCCATCGTGAGACGCTCATGGGGAGCATAGCCCCAGAAGTGGCGACGAACCTCTAAGTGCATCTTCTCGACCGTGGCCTCGGCAAGGCGGTCGCTCAGCACCTGTGCCATCATCGACAGATAATCGTCGCCCCTGTAAGCCTCCAGCACTCCTGCCTCGACGGAGGCACAAAACAACCCTACCCTGTCGCGCACGCCGCCTGAAAGAGGACGCACGAAATCGGCAAGACAGAGATTGGGGCTTCCGGCAGCCACTGGATGCTGCTGGCGCAACAGAGGAATGCGGGTGAACCTGGCATCGACTGTGTCATCTGCATAAAGCAGCAGGTCGTCCATGTCGGCATTGGCTGAGTAAAGGGCAAAAATCGCATGGGTGTGATAACGCCCCTGCCACGACTGCATCATGGCGGAAGCTTCATCACGCAGCCGCTGTTTCTCGGCCAAAGGCTTACCACTCATGCCCCAGGCATGATAGAAATAAAGCCAGTTGATGTAGGGTACTACTTCGTCTATATCGTATGTGAGGACCTGCGGGTGCATCCTTTAAACTTTAAACATTAAACATTCCCTCAAGGCATCTGTATTAACTTCTTAACGCCTCCTGAATTTTGCTTCTGGATTTAACTTCTGAACAGAATGGGCTGTCCCTTAACAGAGGCATCGAAGGCACCCTTGTCGTAGACGAGACGGCCATTACAGAAGGTCTGCTCCACTCGCCACTGGAACTCGTGGCCCTCCATAGGACTCCACCTGCACTTACTCTGAATCTGGTCGCGAGTCAGTGTCCAGGGAGCATGGGGACGAACGATGACGATATCGGCCTGATAACCCTCGCGCAGGAAACCACGCTTCTGTACTTCGAAGAGACGAGCAGGCTGATGAGCCATCAGCTCTACCATCCGCTCGAGGGTAAGCACGCCCTCGTCTACCAGTTCGAGCATGGTGACCAAGGAGAACTGAACCATCGGCATGCCCGAGGCAGCCTTGGCGCAACCTCCCTGCTTGTCTTTCCACTCATGGGGAGCATGGTCGGTACCTATGGTGGCGATTCTGCCGTCAGTCAGAGCCTTGCGCAATGCCGTGCGGTCGGACAGGGTCTTGATGGCAGGGTTGCACTTGATGAGCGCCTTCTTGGTAGCATAATCCGCCTCGGTGAAATAGAGGTGGGCAATGACAGCCTCGCCCGTCACCGAGGAACCTGGCGTAAAGAGGTCGAGCTCGCGAGCCGTTGTGACGTGAGCGATATGCAGACGAGTGCCATACTCATGGGCCAGCTGCACAGCCAGACGACTGCTCTCATAGCAGGCCTGTTCGCTGCGTACCGCGGGATGAAACTCCACCGCGGGGTCGTCGCCATACCGCTTCTTGAAGGCTGCCATATTGCTGTTGATGATGTCGGTATCCTCGCAATGAGCCATCAAGGGCAAGTCGAGATCGTGAGCTGCCTGGAAGATGCGGCGCAGCGACTCAGCCTTGTCGACAAGCATATTGCCAGTGCTGGAGCCCATGAAGAGCTTGATACCGGGAATGCGATGACGGTCCAACTGGGAGAAACTCTCCACATTGTCATTGGTGGCGCCGTAGAAGAAGGCATAGTTGACATGACTTTTTTGGCTGCCGAGAGCCGTCTTGTCGGCCAGGGCTTCGAGTGTAGTGGTCTGAGGCACCGTGTTGGGCATGTCGAAATAAGAGGTGACGCCGCCAAAGGCTGCGGCCCTGCTCTCACTCTCGATGTCGGCCTTGGCGGTGAGTCCGGGCTCACGGAAATGCACATGGTCGTCGATCACTCCTGGCATAACAAAACACCCCGAGGCATCGACTGTCTTGTCGAAACTGCCACGAGGTGCTTCTTCGCCATTATAAATATGTGTTATCTGTTCGCCATCGACAACGAGGTATCCTCGGAATGTCTTTCCCTCGTTGACGATAGTTCCATTTTTAATCAATGTTTTCATACCTGCTTATTCTTTTTTTTCTGGAATGGTAGGACGCGCCAGGTCGTTGGGTGTAGGCGCTGGCGCTGCTTCGGGCGCAGGCTGGGCTGACACGGCAGGAGCTCCGGGCTGCATATCGCGGGTTCCGTTCATGATCTGCTCGTTCTCCTGAGCCTTCTGATAATAGTCCTTTACATAAGAGTCGTTCTTGAAATGGTCGGTGGCCTTGCTCATGATGTCCTCTATCCATGGGGTGAGCATGGGATACTGATTGCCCATGGTGACGAGGAAGAAGACGCCTGCTCCGAGCACATTGTCGAAGTTGTCGGTCACGAAAGTAGTCACCAACTTGTCTTCCTGTTCAGCCAGGCGGTTGGCCTCAGCTGTGAGCTGACGGGTCACGACGTTCATGTCGCTTCCGTTCATGATGGCCTGGTCGTGCTTATGCACAAGTTCGCGCTGCTGGTTCTGCAGCTGCTGATATTTCTTGAAGAAGCCAAACAACTTGTCGTTAAGAGGGCTTCCGCTTACCACCTGCTGTGTATCGTCAAGCTTGACCGTGATGGCTCCGCTCTCCAGGACAAGGGGCAACACGGGCTCATCGTCCATAAAGATATTGGCCATTCTTACAGAATCAAGTGTGCCGTCGAAATGGAACTGTCCGTGAACGACGTCACAGGAGTCGACGCTCTTGAACTCTGCGTCCTTCAAAACTTTCAGGTAGAGCATACGTCCGTCCAACGTGCTCACATTGGAAGTTCCGGTTATGTCGTAACTGTTGGCACACGATGTCAACGCCAATAAGGAAATAAATGCGTAAAATATCTTGTTCATAAGCTGTTTTCTATTTCGGCTAACAAAAGTACAATGTTAAATTGAAGTACGAAAAAAAATTTATGCTATTTAATTGAATATTGCATGTATTTAGGTTTTATTTGCATTCTTCCTTTTTCAATTCATGCGAAATACGGTGTGTGGTGTACAATTCGATGAGGGCTGCCACCAACAGAAACACCACCCACTTGTTGTAGAAATAGGTGATATAGGTCTCGTAGTTGGAAAACCAGTTGCGGGCAAAGGCATAGACTGTATCTACCATCGAGATGCCCGACAGCACGAAGAAGATGTCGGCCACTGCCTGAATGCGCTTCAGACGGTGAACCACCTGCGACGAGCCTTCATAGAGTTGCATCGATTGCATCACACTGAAAGCTACCGTGCCCAAGAGGAAAAGCCAGCTGGTGTAAAGGGTCAGCTGGGGATAAATCATATAACCGAAGGCGAAGCAGCCTGCGCCTATCACCATCAACACTCCTCCTAATATAAAAATAGATGTTTGAATCTTATTCAGTTGTTTCATTGTCTTGTTCGTTGTCATTATTCGGTAAATCAGTACTCAGCACAAAAATATCCTCGTCATCAGCCTTCATGAAATAGCGCTCACGGGCTATCCGCTCGTAAGCCCTGCCGCCATGGTTCATCTCATGCCACATCTGGATGTCATTCTGATAGAGAGTGGTGTACTTGTCTATCTCCAACTGCAGGTTATGGATCTGAACTTTATATTTTATATGCTGCATAATGCTGTTGTCGTCGATGAAACCGACCACCAGCACGCCCACCACAATCACTATAAGATACTTATAATGAGAGAGGTAGTTCCATATTATACTCAATCTTCTGCTCATTAATTTATGAATTTGTTTGCAAAGATAATATTTTTTTGTTATCTTTGCATCATCATTTAAGAAAAAATAATGGAAGAATATATTGTTTCTGCAAGAAAGTACCGTCCGATGACCTTTGATTCGGTTGTAGGACAGAGCGCTCTGACCACAACGCTCAAGAATGCCGTGAAGAGCGGCAAGCTGGCTCATGCCTATCTGTTCTGCGGTCCAAGAGGTGTAGGAAAGACCACCTGTGCACGCATCTTCGCCAAGGCCATCAACTGCGAGCACCCCAAGGAGGACGGCGAGGCATGCAACGAGTGCGAGAGCTGCAAGTCGTTCAACGAACAGCGGTCGTACAACATCTTTGAGCTCGACGCCGCCAGCAACAATGGTGTGGACCACATCAAGGAGCTGATGGAGAAGACGCGCATACCGCCACAGATCGGAAAGTACAAGGTGTTTATCATCGACGAGGTACACATGCTCAGCTCTGCAGCCTTCAATGCCTTCCTTAAGACACTGGAGGAGCCGCCACAGCACGTCATCTTCATCCTCGCCACCACCGAGAAACACAAGATTCTGCCTACCATCCTGAGCCGATGCCAGATATACGACTTTGAGCGCATGACCGTGCCCAACACCATCAACCACCTCAAGATGGTGGCTGAGAAGGAAGGCATCAGCTACGAGGAGCAGGCGCTGGCAGTAATAGCCGAAAAGGCAGACGGAGGTATGCGCGACGCTCTCTCGATATTCGACCAGGCGGTGAGTTTCTGCCAGGGCAACCTGACCTATCAGAAGGTGACAGAAGACCTCAACGTGCTGGACAGCGACAATTACTTCAAGCTGATAGACTGTGCACAGGAGAACAACGTGTCGGAGATGATGCTCCTGCTGAACGGCATCTTGGACAAGGGATTCGACGGTGGCAACATGATACTGGGTCTGGCACAGCATGTACGTAACGTGCTGATGGCGAAAGATGCCAAGACGCTTCCCCTATTGGAAACCAGCGAGGCTCAGAAAGCCAAATATCAACAACAGGCTCAGAAGGCGCCTACACCATTCTTATATAAGGCGCTGCAGATAGCCAACAAATGTGACATCAACTACCGACAGAGTTCTAACAAACGACTGCTGGTGGAGCTCACACTGATAGAGATCGGACAGATCACCCAGCCCGAGGACAAAGACATTCCGAGTGCGGGGCGTACGCCCAATAGATTAAAATCCCTGTTTCAAAAAATCATAGCCCAGCTGAAGCCTGCCATTCAGGGTGCAGGTGCTGAGCTTAAAGGCAACGGTGAGGAGAGCAACGAAAAAACTCCTCAGACTGCTGTCCAGTCCCTTCATGCTTCGGAAAACGAAGCTAACAACGAGGCTGCCGATAACAAACATCAAGTAAAACCCATCAGCAAAGGCGCCGTCAAACTGGGAACCATCGGCATGACCTTCAGCAACCTGAAGAAAAACATGGAGATGGTAAAACAGCAGCTGAACCCTACCGCCGACGTGAAAGCCATCAGAAGCACTGATGACTCCGAACAATGCGAATTCAACGAAGACGCCCTGCAGTATCAGTGGACGGGCATGTGCGTACGCATGGCACAGAACAACAAAGAACTCATAGGTCTGTCGCACCGTATGCAGGCCATCAAGCCAAAGCTGACGAAATGCCCCAACATAGAAATTGTCGCCGACAACCAACTGTTGCTCGACGACATGCAAAACATTAAAAACAGAATCAGAAACACACTGGTTCGGGGGTTGCACAACACCAACATCGTCATCTCCTACCGACTTTCTCACAAAGAGGAAGTCAAGAAGATTCTCAACAAGAGAGAGGTGCTGGAGAATATGAGAAAGGAAAACCCTGCCTTGGACAAGCTTTGCAATACGCTGAAGCTGGTGATGACATGATGGCTTATCGGGAGTTAAAGGAGTTAAGACAACACATTTCCTCAAATGCTATTGTCTTAACTCCTTTAACTCCTAAAAAAAATCTCCTTAAATCAGCGACATTCCCGCTTTCTCACATTCCTCGCGCATTTCCTCAGGCCATATACTTGCCTGAATCTCGCCGATGTGAGCTTTATGCAACAGAACCATACAGAGACGGCTCTGGCCGATACCGCCACCAATGCTCAATGGCAACTTGCCGCCAAGCAACTGCTTGTGGAAATAAAGTTTCTCGCGGTCTTCCTTGCCTTCCAACTTCAACTGGCGCAACAGACTCTCCTTGTCCACACGAATACCCATGGAACTCAACTCGAAACTTCTGCCCAATACAGGATACCAGATCAGGATATCGCCATTAAGACCTGGCAAACCATTCTCAGCCACCGTACTCCAGTCATCGTAGTCGGGAGCTCGGCCATCATGCTTCTTTCCATCGCTCAACTTGCAACCGATTCCCTCGATGAATACGGCACCATACTTCTCGCAGATGGCATCCTCACGCTCCTTGGGAGTCTTGTCGGGATACATATCCAACAACTCCTGGGCATGAATAAAGTGAATCTCTTTGGGCAGGAAAGGCTTAATCTGTGGATAATGCTCACAGGTGAGATACTCAGTGCGCAAAATGGCAGCATAGATGCGACGAACCACATTGCGAAGGAAAGCCAACGTGCGGTCTTTCTTCTCGATCACTGCCTCCCAGTCCCACTGGTCTACATAGAGAGAGTGAAGGTTGTCCAACTCCTCGTCGGCACGGATGGCATTCATATCTGTATACACGCCATAACCAGGCTCTATCTCATACTCAGCCAAGGTAAGGCGCTTCCACTTAGCCAGCGAGTGAACCACCTCAGCCTGAGCGTCTCCTAAGTCCTTGATGGGGAAGGTTACAGGACGCTCCACACCATTGAGGTCGTCATTGATACCTAAACCTTTCAACACAAAGAGAGGTGCTGTCACACGACGAAGACGCAACTCTGTAGCCAAGTTCTGCTGGAAGAACTCTTTTATCAACTTGATTCCCATCTCGGTCTGACGCATGTCCAGCAATGCCTGATAACCGATAGGCTTTATAAGCTTACTCATTTTTTGCATTAGTATTTAAAATTCTGTGCAAAGATACAAAAATATTATCATACTGCAACTATTCTGAACAATATTTTTATATTTTGTTAATCATTTTATCCATTTTCCTTTCTTTTTGTATAGACTTTATGCACTTTTTACTAACTTTTCCGACTTTTCGGCTCTCATACCTCACCAAATGACGAAAGAAAGCAACCTGTACTCACTTTATTCATTCAAAATTTGGTCAATTCAAATAAAATCTGTATTTTTGCACACGTATATGCCAACGTACAGCACGTTTCCTATACCTTATTATATATAAGGGCTCCGTAGCTTAGCTGAATAGAGCGTCAGATTCCGGTTCTGAAGGTCCTGGGTTTGAATCCCAGCGGAGTCACTAATTTTATTAAAAAACTGCAGTTTCACAAGGGTGGAAGTGAGAGAAGTTAGAAAAGTTAAAGAAGTTACAGCCATATCCTTTACTGCCAAAGTATCAGCAAAAGACCATTGCCTTAACTCCATAACCGCTAAACTCCAGAACTTCTGAACCCAGCGAAAGTTCTATTTTCAAAATTATGGACTTAGTAGAAAGATTTATCAATTACACCAAATTCGACACACAGTCGAGCGAAGACTCCAACAGTGTGCCCAGCACTTCGAAACAGTTGGAATTTGCCAAGTACCTGAAAAAAGAGTTGGAAGACGAAGGACTCAGCGATGTGGAGATGGACGACATGGGTTACATCTACGCCACACTGAAAGGCAATACCAAGAAGGAAACACCTACCATTGGCTTCATTTCACACATGGACACCAGTCCTGATGCAAGTGGCAAGGATGTCAAGGCAAGAATCATACGCAACTATGATGGAAACGACATCGAACTGAGCCCTGGCATCATATCAAGCGTGAGCAAGTTCCCTGAGCTGAAAGCCCATAAGGGCGAAGACATCATCGTCACAGACGGCACCACTCTGCTGGGAGCCGACGACAAGGCTGGTATTGCCGAAATCGTACAGGCGATGTGCTATCTGCGCGACCACAACGAAATCAAGCACGGCGACATACGTGTAGGCTTCAACCCTGACGAGGAGATCGGTATGGGAGCTCATCATTTCGATGTAGACAAGTTTGCCTGCGACTGGGCTTACACCGTTGACGGAGGCGACTTGGGCGACCTCGAATACGAGAACTTCAATGCCGCTGGTGCCAAGATCAAGATCAAGGGTGTGAGCGTGCATACCGGTTATGCCAAGGGCAAGATGGTGAACGCCAGCCGACTCGCCGTAGAGTTCCAGAACATGATTCCCGAGGACGAGACGCCAGAGGCTACCGAGGGCTACCAGGGTTTCTATCACCTCATTGGCATCGAGAGCCGATGCGAGGAAGCCAAGCTCAGCTACATCATCCGCGACCACGACCGCAGCAAGTTCGAAGACCGCAAGAAATTCATTGCCGACTGCACCAAGAAACTCAACGAGAAATACGGCGAGGGAACCTGCACGGCCGAGATCAACGACCAATACTACAACATGAAGGAGAAGATAGACCCCAACATGCATGTCATCGACATCGTGCTGAGAGCCATGCAGGAAAGCGGAGTTCCTCCTCGCGTGGAACCTATCCGTGGCGGAACCGACGGAGCACAGCTCAGTTTCAAAGGTCTGCCCTGTCCTAACATCTTCGCCGGTGGCGTCAACTTCCATGGTCCTCACGAGTTCGTCAGCATACAGGTCATGGAGAAAGTAGTTCAGACCATCGTCAAAATAGCAGAAATAACAGCCGAATACAACGACTAATCATAAGAAGTAAAGGAGCTTCATGATGCCAACAAAACCTAAACACTACGTCAGGTTCTGGCTCATGAGCTCCTTTGCTTTTAGAAAGTAACTCAACTTTCACAAAAGGGGAAGTTAAAGAAGTTAAATTAGAAAGTCATGGCAGAAATTCCATTCCTCGTAAAAGACCTCGCACTCATCCTGATGGTAGCAGGAATTGTTACCCTCTTGTTCAAGAAACTCAAGCAACCCCTTGTGTTAGGCTATATCGTGGCAGGTTTCCTGGTCTCTCCCCACATGCCCTACACCATGTCAGTGATCGACGACAACGACATTCAGACCTGGGCAGACATCGGCGTCATCTTCACCCTGTTCTCGCTCGGACTCGATTTCTCATTCAAGAAGATCGTGAAGATGGGAGCATCGCCCATCATCTCCACCGTCGTCATCGTGTTCTGTATGATGATGCTGGGCATCAGCGTGGGTCATGGATTCGGCTGGAACAAGATGGACTGTATCTTCCTCGGAGGCATGCTTGCCATGAGTTCCACCACCATCATCTATAAGGCCTTCGACGACATGGGACTGCGGCAACAGAAGTTTGCCGGTATGGTGATGAGTGTGCTCATCCTGGAAGACATTCTTGCCATTGTCATGATGGTGATGCTTTCGGCCATCGCAGGAGGAAGCACGCCCGACGGCGAACAGATGTTTGAGTCGGTCATCAAGATTGTCTTCTTCCTCATCCTGTGGTTCATCGTGGGCATCTTTGCCATCCCACTCTTCCTCAGGTCTGTGCGCAAACTCATCAACAGCGAGACGCTTCTCATCGTGTCCCTCGGACTCTGCTGCGGCATGGCGGTACTGTCCACCAAGGTGGGATTCTCCAGTGCTTTCGGTGCCTTCGTCATGGGCAGCATCCTTGCCGAGACCATTGAGGCAGAGAAAATCATCAAGCTGGTAGAGCCTGTTAAAAACCTCTTCGGAGCCATCTTCTTCGTGTCGGTGGGTATGCTGGTTGATCCACAGATCCTGGTCGACTACGCCCTGCCTATCCTTGCCCTCGTGCTCACCATCCTGATAGGTCAGGCTGTATTGGGAACCTTTGGTTTCATGCTGGGCGGTGAGTCGCTCAAGTCGGCCATGCGATGCGGCTTCTCCATGGCTCAGATAGGCGAGTTCTCGTTCATCATCGCCTCGTTGGGATTGTCTTTGGGTGTCATCAGCAAGTTCCTGTATCCTGTGGTCGTGGCGGTTTCGGTCATCACCACCTTCCTTACACCTTATATGATACGCCTTGCCACGCCAAGCTACCAGGTCATGGAGAAGCATCTGCCCAACAAGTTGATCACAGCACTCAACCACCTGGCGACCAACCGCCCATCCACCACACAACAGAGCAAATGGAAGGCACTCCTCAGACAGATGACTGTCAACACCGTGGCCTACTCCATCCTAAGTGCGGCTGTCATAGCCTTGATGTTCACGTTCGTACTTCCCTTAATGCGCAACCTACTGCCAGGCTGGCGACTCCACTGGTACGCCAATGCCATCACGGGCGTGCTCACCGTCATCTTCATAGCACCCTTCCTGCGTGCCATCGTGATGAAGAAAAACCACAGCAACGAGTGGAAACGACTGTGGGTGGAGAGCAGCATCAACCGCATACCGCTCCTCTCCACCATCGTGGTGAGGTTTATGATAGCCCTGGGCTTTATCTTCTATATCTGCAACTTCCTGAGCCGGTTTACCGATGCGCTGATGATCAGCATCGGTATTGTGGCGGTATTGCTCATCATCGTTTCCAGAAGAACGAAGAAACGAAGCATCAAGATGGAGCGTCTGTTCATCCGCAACCTTCGTTCACGCGACATCGAGGCACAGGTGAAGGGCACCAAACGGCCTCTCTACGAGGGACACCTGCTCGACCGAGACATCCACATCAGCGAGTTTGAGGTGCCTGAAGACTCTACCTGGTGCGGACACACACTGAGAGAACTCAACCTGCGTCAGCGCTTCGGCATCGACATGAGCAGCATCTATCGCGGATCAAGAAGAATCAACATCCCCAACGGCGACACCACTATATTCCCCTGCGACAAACTGCAGATCATCGGCAATGACGAACAGACCCAGAAGTTCAACAACGCCCTGCAGACTGAACTTGTACCCGAGGACTTGGATATAGAGAAAAGAGAGATGAAGCTTCGCCAGCTGGTAATCAGTGGAAAGAGTGAGTTCTGCGGCAAGACCTTGGGCGAAAGCGGAATCCGTGACAAATACGACTGTATGGTTGTCGGACTGGAAGAAGGCTTGGAGAGTCTTACCAAAATTTCGCCTTCCTACACCTTCCAGAAAGGCGACATCATCTGGATCGTTGGCGAAGAGGCGGCCCTGCAGAAAATCATGAATAAGAATTAGGAAGGGAGAGATTTCAGGAGTTATGGGGTTATGGAGTTAAAGGAGTTAAGGAGTTAAGGAGTTAAGACAATAGCATTTGAGGAAATGTGTTATGCTAAATGGGTAATGTTTAATTTTCAATCCACAAAGGCTATTGGCTATAACTTCTAATGACCGAAGGGAGTGATAACTTCTTTAACTTCCGCAAATTAAGGCTGTTGTCTTAACTCCCTTAACTCCTTAACTCCTTTAACTCCAGAATAAATCTCCTTTAACTCCAGAACAAATCTCCTTAATTTAGTAAATGCGTGGTCCAAATATAGCTGTACCTACACGAACCAAAGTGGCTCCATGCTGGATAGCTATCGGATAGTCATGACTCATGCCCCAGCTGCGCTCACAGAACGCATCATCATCGGCAAAGTACTTGGCTTTCACCTCATCGAAGAAGCGAGCTGCCGTGTCAAACTCGCGGGCTATCTGCTCGGTGTCATCCGTATTAGATGCCATCATCATCAGTCCACAAATCTGCACATGCTCCATTGAACGCCATTCTCCTTCTTCCAACAAGGCACGGCAAGCGTCCAATGTCAGTCCGTACTTGGTCTCTTCCGCAGCAATATGAAGTTCCAACAACACCTTCACCACCCTGTCGTGCTTGGCAGCCTGCTTGTTGATTTCCTTCAACAACTTGAGACTGTCCACAGCTTCTATCATACTGATGTAAGGTGCTATGTACTTCACCTTGTTGGTCTGCAGATGACCGATGAAATGCCATTCTATGTCTTTGGGCAGGTCTGCCACCTTCTTGGCAAGTTCCTGCTCATGACTCTCTCCAAAAATTCGTTGTCCCTCTGCATAGGCAGCCGACAAATACTCCTCGGGATGAAACTTGCTGATGGCGACCAGACGAACACCCTTAGGCAGCTGGTCTAACACCTCATGCAAGTTTTTTGCTACATCATACATTATATTATAGTATTATTGAACTTTAGCAAGTTTTTATGCCTCTTCGTACTCAGGCTTGTCGTTCTTCTCTTCCTTGTTTTCTCCAGGAACAGTATGTTCAAAAACGTCCATCACCTTGGTCTCAGCCAGAGCCACAACATCATAATCGTTCATGGTCTTACCCATCACCTCGTCGATATAGCGCAGGGCACGAGCAAGCGACTTGGCCTGCACCAGGTAGTTGACGGTGGTACGCTTCTCCTTCTCGGTTTTGTCATCAATGGTGATAAACGACAACTTGGCCTTGTACCATTTGTCGTCGCCATCCATATCACTGAAGAACACCTCACCATAGGCAGCCTTGCTGATGCCCGACACCTTAAATTCGCCAGACACATAGACAGCCATCTCGTCGGTGATACGACTCTCAGCCTCGGTAAAGCTCAGCGCGTCTACTACATAAGCCTCGGTAACTGGCTTCTCGGAGCCATCCTCCTGTGCCTTGGTGTATCTTACTTTGGTTTCAAACCATGTACTCATTCTTGATCTCATAACGATTCGTTTTTAATTGGTCATTAATATTAAAATAGAACTCGCGCAAGTACAGAAACTATCTTCTTGAGAAGTTATTTTTTTAAGAAGTTAGAGAAGTTAAAGAAGTTATCACTCCCTTCGGTCGTTAGAAGTTATAGCCAATAGCCTTGGAGGAAATGTTAAACATTTTATTTCATGTCCACAAAAGCATTTGTCTTAACTCCAGAGAAATCTCCTTAACTCCAGAGAAATCTCCTGGACTCCCAAAAGACTCCCTCTTGCGAAAATTCCATATCCTTTTCGAGATGCAAAGTTATAAAAAAGAAAGCATAAGAACAACACAATGCTACAGAATTTAATAAAAAATAAAAAATCTGTCGTTTCTTTTCTCAAATATCACTGAAATTTCTTACCTTTGCATCCGAAAGCAAAACAAGCACATTTGTATTTGCAAAACTATAATATAGAAAACTCAACTTTCGCGTGTGCGGGAAGTTAACTCCTGAACCTGCGAAAGTTCAACAGAAAGTATTAAAGATGCCTGAAATATCAGTACGTGGACTTGAAATGCCAGAGTCGCCTATCAGAAAGTTGGCGCCTCTTGCTGCCGCAGCAAAAAAACGAGGAGTCAAGGTGTATCACCTCAACATTGGTCAGCCCGACCTCCCTACTCCTCAGTGTGGTCTTGATGCACTGAAGCATATCGACCGCACCATCCTGGAGTATTCTCCCAGCCAGGGCTATCTTAGCTATCGCGAGAAACTGGTGGATTACTACAAGAAGTTCAACATCAACATAACTGCCGACGATATCATCATCACAGCAGGAGGTTCAGAGGCTGTGCTCTTTTCATTCATGAGCTGCCTCAATCCTGGCGATGAGATCATCGTGCCCGAACCTGCCTATGCCAACTATATGGCATTCGCCATCTCAGCAGGTGCCAAGATACGTACCATTGCCACTACGATAGAGGAAGGCTTCTCCTTGCCTAAGGTCGAGAAGTTCGAAGAGCTTATCAACGAGCGCACACGCGCCATCCTGATCTGCAACCCCAACAACCCTACCGGATATCTCTATACCCGCAGGGAGATGAACCAGATTCGCGACCTCGTCAAGAAATACGACCTCTACCTCTTCTCTGATGAGGTATACCGTGAGTACATCTATACCGGAAGCCCCTATATCAGTGCCATGCACCTCGAAGGCATCGAGCAGAACACCGTGCTTATCGACTCAGTATCGAAGCGTTACAGCGAGTGCGGTATCCGTGTGGGTGCCCTCATCACCAAGAATGCCGAGATACGCAAGGCGGTGATGAAGTTCTGCCAGGCTCGTCTTTCTCCACCCCTTATCGGACAGATTGTAGCCGAGGCCTCTCTCGATGCGCCAGAAGAGTACTATCGCGATGTGTACGATGAGTACGTAGAGCGACGCAAGTGCCTCATCGACGGACTCAACCGCATACCCGGTGTCTACTCTCCTATTCCTATGGGAGCCTTCTACACCGTGGCCAAACTGCCTATCGACGATTCTGACAAGTTCTGCCGTTGGTGCCTTGAAGAGTTCGAATACGAGGGCGAGACCATCATGATGGCTCCTGCCTCCGGCTTCTATACCACTCCCGGTGCAGGCAAGAACCAGGTGCGTATGGCTTACGTACTGAAAAAAGACGATCTGGATCGTGCACTCATAGTACTTGCCAAGGCTTTGGAGGCTTATCCAGGACGCGTTGAGGACGAAGGAATATAATATGCATTTTCCAATATTATATGCATTTTCCATTACAACATGCATTTTCCACTTTTCATAGCTAAAAGATTATACAGCGAGCAGGGCGACAAACGAAAAGTTTCTCGCCCTGCCATACATATTGCCACTGCCGGAGTAGCCATCGGACTTGCCGTCATGATTATCTCCGTCTGTGTGGTGCTGGGATTCAAACACACCATCCGCGACAAGGTCATCGGCTTCGGAAGCCATATACAGGTGGCCGATTTCCTCACCCTGCAGCAGATGGAACAATACCCCATCGTCATCGACGACTCCATGATCGACGTCTTGAAACATATTCCCGATGTGGCTCACGTTCAGCGCTTTGCCATGAAGGAAGGAATCCTCAAGACCGACAGCGATTTCCTGGGCGTGGCATTCAAGGGAGTGGGTCCCGACTTCGACTCCACCTTCATCCACAACAACATGGTGGAGGGAAGCATTCCTCATTTCTCCGACAGCGTGAGTCACAACAAAATTCTTATCTCTCAGTTGATGGCGGACAAACTGCACCTGAAGTCAGGACAGCGCATCTTTGCCTATTTCTTCGACAACAACGGTGTACGCACGCGAAGGTTTACCATTGCAGGCATCTACCAGACCAACCTGAAGAAATACGACGAGACCATCGTCTTCACCGACCTCTATACGGCCGTCAAACTCAACGGATGGGAAAGCGACCAGGCAAGCGGAGCCGAGCTTTCCGTCAACAACTTCGACAACCTTGACATGGTAGAGAGTCGGGTAATCAGCAAGGTGAAAGGCACAGTAGACCATTATGGCGAGACCTACAGCAGCGCCACCATCAAGGAGCTGAACCCACAGATTTTCCAATGGCTCGACCTCATGGACCTCAACGTATGGATCATCCTCGCCCTGATGCTCATCGTGGCAGGCGTGACGATGATCAGCGGCTTGCTCATCATCATCCTGGAACGCACCTCGATGATAGGCATCCTGAAGGCTTTGGGCGCACGCAATAAGACCATCCGCCACACCTTCATGTGGTTTGCCGTCTTCATCATCGGCAAGGGAATGCTCATCGGCAATGTCCTGTCTTTAGGACTCTTAGCGCTTCAGCAAGCCTTCGGCATCATCAAGTTGGACGCACAGACCTATTATGTGAGCACCGTTCCCGTAGAGATCAATGCCTTGTATATCGTGGCGCTCAATGTGGCAACACTCCTCATCAGCGTCTTCATGCTGGTGGCACCCAGCTACCTCATCTCGCATATCCATCCAGCCAAATCGATGCGATATGAATAATCACAACAGCATTATAGCCCACATTCATGGGCTATAATGCAAGAAAAACCACTTTTTTTCCCTTTTTATTCATTTTGTGCACATATTTTTTTGTTGTGTGCAGAAATTAATGTATCTTTGCACAAAATTTTGTAAACTGTGCAATGAATTCAATACCAAGTTTCAACTCGTATATTGAGCAAAGCATCATCAATAATTGGCATTTGGATGCTCTTACCGATTACAAAGGAGCAACACTGCAATATCATGATGTAGCCAGAAAGATAGAAAAGCTCCACATCCTGTTCGAGAACAGCGGTGTGATAAAGGGCGACAAGATAGCTGTTTGCGGACGAAATAGCAGCCAGTGGGCAGTAGCCTTCCTGGCCATTGTTACCTATGGTGCCATCGTGGTTCCTATACAGAATGAGTTCAAGCCCGAACAGATTCACAACATCGTAAACCACAGCGAGAGCAAGATGCTCTTCGTGGGCGATGTAGTAGCCACAGAAATCAATGCCGAAGAGATGCCCTCGCTCGAAGGTATCGTCTATCTTCCCGATTTCTCGCTCGTCCTTTCCCGTTCTGAGAAACTCACTTATGCCCGCGAACATCTCAATGAAATCTTCGGACACAAGTATCCCAAATATTTCCGCAAAGAACATATCAAGTATCATGTTGACGACCCTGAGGAGTTGGCAATGATCAACTATACCAGCGGTACTACAGGTTTCTCTAAGGGAGTGATGCTGCCCTATCGTGCCCTCTGGGGCAACTTAGACTATCTCATGGACACCGTAAAACCCAAGATAGGCAAGAACTGCAACATCCTCTCCACCCTGCCCATGGCTCACATGTACGGGTTGATGACCGAGTTTATCTTCAATATCGTATTGGGCAACCACATCTTCTTCCTCACCCGCCAGCCCAGCCCTACACTGATTTCCGAGGCTCTCAACGAGACGAAGCCCGACATCATCTTCGCCGTGCCATTGGTGATCGACAAGATCGTAAGAAAGCATGTGTTCCCACGCGTGCAGACCAACTGGGTCAGACTGCTTACCAGCATGCCTGTACTGAGCAAGCGCATCAAGGAGAAGATACGCGAGTTTGTGCTGGGCGAGTTTGGCGAGCATCCTTACGAGGTCGTAGTAGGCGGTGCGCCTCTCAACAAGGAGATAGAGAACTTTTTTGTCAGCATCGGCTTCCCCATCGCCATGGGTTACGGAACCACCGAGACAGCTCCCCTCATCACCTTTGCCCATCAGGACGACTACGTGGCAGGAAGCTGTGGCGTGGCTGTGAAGCACATGGAGGTAAAGGTGCTGAGCGACGACCCACAGAACGTACCTGGCGAGTTGGTTTGCCGTGGCATCAATGTGATGAAAGGATACTACAAGAATCCCGAGGCTACCCATGCTGTCATCGACAAGGACGGTTGGTTCCATACTGGCGACCTGGCCACCATGAGCGCCGACGGACATTTCTTTATCAAGGGACGCAGCAAGAATATGCTCTTAGGTGCCAACGGACAGAACATCTACCCCGAAGAGATAGAAGACAGACTCAACTCGATGGCATTGGTCAGCGAGAGCATCATTGTTCAGCGAAACAACAAACTCGTGGCGCTGATCCACCCCGACTATGACGAGGCTTCTTCCATGGGCTTTACCGCTGAGGACCTGGAGCACATCATGGATCAGAACCGTGTGGAGCTCAACTCCCAGATGCCATCGTTTGCCAAGATTTCCGGCATTCAGATACACGAGAACGAGTTTGAGAAGACTGCCAAGAAATCCATCAAGCGCTACCTGTATCAAGAGGCAGCCTCATAAACCACTTAGACAATTCTATTAGAATACAAGCATATGGAGATACCAAGCTTTAATGCACTTATCCAAAAGAGCATCATCGACCATTGGGACATGGATGCTCTTACCGACTACAAGGGAGCTACCTTGCAGTTTCACGATGTAGCACGCAAAATAGAGAAATTGCACATCATGTTCGAGAATTCTGGCGTAGTAAAAGGTGACAAGATTGCCCTTTGCGGTAGAAACAGCGCCAACTGGGCAGTGGCCTTCCTGGCAACTCTTACCTATGGAGCTGTCGCCGTGCCTATCCTGCACGAGTTTATGCCAGAGCAAATCCATAACATCGTCAACCATAGCGATGCCAAACTGCTGTTTGTGGGCGATGTCGTTGCCACACAGATTGACGCTACCAAGATGCCCGGATTAGAGGGAATCATCTATATACCCGACTATTCTCTGGTGGTATCACGTACCGACAAACTCACCTATGCACGCGAGCATCTCAACGAGATGTTCGGTATCAAGTTCCCTAAGTATTTCCGCAAGGAACACGTACATTATTATATTGAGGAGAACCCAGACCAGATAGCGCTCATCAACTACACCAGCGGTACTACAGGCTTCTCCAAGGGTGTCATGGTGCCTTACCGTGCACTCTGGAGCAACTTCGACTTTGCTATGAGTGTATTGCCCAAGGAGATCAAGGCTGGCGACCCTATCATCAGCATCCTTCCACTGGCTCACATGTATGGTATGGCATTCGAGTTCCTCTTCGAGGTTCTTTCCGGTTGCCACATCTTCTTCCTCACCCGCATACCAAGTCCGGCTATCATCGCCGAGGCTTTCAGCCGCATCAAGCCAGCCATCATCATTGCTGTGCCGCTCATCATCGAGAAGATTATCCGCAAGAAGGTGTTCCCCAAGATTCAGAACAACCGCATGCGTATGCTTCTCCACATGCCTGTCATCAGCAAGAAGGTGCGCGAGAAGATATGCGAACAGGTGACACAAGCCTTCGGAGGCAACTTCTACGAGATTATCATCGGTGGTGCAGCCTTCAACAAGGAGGTGGAGAGCTTCCTGCATGGCATTGGTTTCAAATACACCGTGGGCTATGGTGCCACAGAGTGTGCGCCTATCATCTGCTATGAGGACTACAAATATTTCGTACCGGGTTCTTGCGGCAAGGCTGCCAAGAACATGATGGTGAAGATCGACAGTCCTGACCCTGAGAATGTTCCTGGTGAGATCCTGGCAAAGGGTCCTAACGTGATGTTGGGATACTACAAGAACGAGGAAGCCACACGCAACACTATCGACAAGGACGGATGGTACCACACCGGCGACCTTGGCACAATGGATGGCGACGGCAATGTCTACATCAAGGGCCGCAGCAAGAACATGCTCTTGGGTGCCAGCGGTCAGAACATCTATCCTGAGGAGATCGAGGACAAGCTCAACTCTTTAGCACTCGTGAGCGAGAGTGTGGTGATACAGAAGGGCAACAAACTCATTGGCTTGGTACATCCCGACTACGACGAGGCTCAGACACTCAACTTAGGCGAGAAAGAGCTGATGGATATCATGGAGCAGAACCGCCAGGAGCTCAACACCATGGTTCCTGCCTACTGCAAGGTGTCAGAGATAAGAATCCACAAAGAGGAATTCGAGAAAACTCCTAAGAAGAGTATCAAGCGATTCCTGTATACTGAATAAAGGAGTTAAGGAGTTAAGAAGTTAAGAAGTTAAGAAGTTAAGGAGTTAAGGAGTTAAGGAGTTAAGACAAATGCTTTGCTCATAAAAGCAGCACGCCCTGAAAGGGCAGAAGCTCTTAGCCCAGGGCAACGCCCTGGGTATAAAGGCATTCAGCAAGGCGCCCTGTAAGGGCAAAAGCTTTAAAACTTTAGGCAATAATAAAGCTTTTGCCCTTACAGGTAGGGTGTTCAAAATTCGAATCAAAAATCCGGTA
>ERZ1034755.143-NODE-143-length-24050-cov-12.871348_pt1 | contig 24050 bp, 27 predicted proteins | sample MGYA00520596_ERZ1034755 | MGnify/ENA primary metagenome ERZ1034755 (study PRJEB33766, sample SAMN09781701) | gut metagenome | biome: gut microbiome | host: Homo sapiens | place: Madagascar | study: EMG produced TPA metagenomics assembly of the PRJNA485056 data... | reverse complement strand
ATATTATATATTTTTAAATTAAAATCCGCGCGTAGCGTACGTACACGCGAGAAGAATAAAAAAAACGCGCAAGGTTGACAATTTTCCCTCTATTGAAAACACTGGATTTTTTACGCTCTCTCTATCCCACGCATGAGGCTTGGAAGAGAGAAAAAAAGACTGATTCGGGAGGCGTTTGCATGGGCTATGTCTCTTTTGGTACAAAATACAAAGAATCAGAAAAACAGCGCAAAAATACCAAAAACAAAAAGCTCCTTAAAACATGGGTTGAAAGTGAGGGACAAGATGAGCGAAAAAAGCACAAAAACAACCGGACGCGGCGCAAGCAATGCAAAAAATAACGAGACGCGCGCGAAAGCAAGAATGAAAATCAGCGCCGAAAAACTTATTACTGCGGCAGAAAAAAGCAACGGAATTATGTCCGTTTGCGCACGGCTTGCTGGTATTAATCGCCGTACGGTTGAAAAGTATTTTGAGCTTGTCCCCGAAGCGAAAAACGCATTTATGGAGCAACGTGAAGTTATCATCGACCTTGCAGAAAGCAAACTGCTGAACATGGTTAACGCGGGCGACAAAGACGCGGTGTTTTTCCTCCTCAAAACGATTGGCAAAAAGCGTGGATACAGCGAGCGTTCGGAAACCGAAGTCTCCGGCGCGGTGCAAACTGTCGTTGACCGCTTTACACTCAAAATCGAGAACAACTAATCACATCATACAGCGCCTAAAAATGGCACTTCTTGCTTTTTTCAAGGGAGGTTGAAAAATGAATTACGGTGTTCCTTATATGGGGTCTAAAAACTCGATTGCAAAGGATATTGTTGACTTGTTCCCGACTGCGGAATATTTTGTTGACTTGTTCTGTGGAGGATGTGCAATCACGCACGCGGCGATGTTGTCGGGGAAGTATAAAAGATTCATCATCAACGACATTGCGCCAGACATGCCGCGCCTGTTTGTGGATGCAATCAACGGAAAATACCGAAACGAGAAACGGTGGATCAGCCGCGAGGACTTCGAGCGTCTGAAAGACACGGACGCTTATATAAAGTACGTATGGAGCTTTGGAAATGGTGGAGATACTTACATGTACGGGCGTAAAATAGAGGCGTGGAAAAAAGCGTTGCATTACGCTCGAGTTTTAGGCGATTTTTCACTTTTGAAGCGCTATTTTGGGATTGTTACTGATGACGCATCACGGCAAAACATACGTTTGAATACTGAAAAATGGGGGCTGATAGATAAGCTGAAATATAGCTTGGAAAGCTTGGAAAGCCTGGAAAGCCTACAAAGCCTACATAGGCTAAAAAGACTGCAAAACATGGAAAGACTGGAAAAGATTGGAGGACTGGAATCATTTTCTGGTGATTATCAAGCTGTAAAAATCCCAGAGAATTCGGTTGTTTATTGCGATCCTCCGTATGGGAATTGTGATGAAACCATGTATCGAAGAAGTTATTGCAAAGGTTTTGATTTTTCCCGTTTTTTTGACTGGTTGCGCAAGGTTGATTTTCCGGTTTTTGTATCTGAGTATGTGATGCCGGAAGATTTTGTAGCTGTATGGCAAAAAACAAAAAGATGCACATATTCGTCACATAAAGCAAAGTACACCGTTGAACGTGTGTTTGTGCATGAGCGGTTCGTGGATGATGTAAGGCGGAAAATCAGCGGGCAACCGGAGCTTTTTGAAAAGAACGGAGGGAGGTAAAAAATGGCTATTGGCGAAACTTACGATATGTTTGTCGCTAAATTTGAGGTTAAAAAAACGACTGATGACTGCTACACACCGGAAAACATTTACAACGTGGTGCGGGATTGGGTATGCAACAAATACAATGTTGACAAGAATAAAATAGTTCGCCCGTTCTATCCGGGAGGGGACTATCAAAATTTTGATTACCCTGCTGATTGTGTGGTTGTTGATAACCCGCCGTTTTCAATTTATGCGCAGATTTTGCGGTGGTATGAGGCGCATAACGTGCGCTTTTTCCTGTTTGCTCCGGCTCTTACGCTGATTTCATCTTTTTTGAAAACACGAAAAATAACGTTTATTGCTACTGGGGTATCTGTTATTTATGCAAATGCTGCCAATGTTGGCACATCGTTTGCAACAAATCTAGATGATCCCAGCGTTGCATTGAAAAGCGAACCTAAACTTTTCAAAATTCTTGATTTAGAAAACGAGAAAAACAAGAAAAAGGGGAGAAAATCAATTAGAAAACTAAAACATCCAGAAGCTGTTTTTACTGCTACAAAATGTAACTGGATGAGTTCGCACGGGATTGATTTTAGCGTAAAACGTGAAGATTGCTGTTCTATCCAAAAGCTTGACAATGATTCAAAAAATATTTTCGGCGGCGCGTTGTTGCTGTCAGAGCGAGCAACAAAGGAACGGGTGGAAAAGGAGCGGGTGGAAAAGGAGCGGATGGGAAAGGAGCGGATGGGAAAGGAACGGGTGGAAAAGGAACTGATGGAAAAAATCGAGCTATCGGAGCGAGAAAAAGAAATCCAAAAAATGCTTGGACGGTGATATATGATGGCGGTGAACGAAATCGGGCTTCCGGCGTTGCATCCTCGGCAAGGTTGCGTGCTTAAAACGGACGCAACAGAGATTTTGTACGGCGGGGCTGCAGGGGGAGGGAAAGCACTATGGATTGAAACTCCTATTTTGACCGCTTCCGGCTTTAAGAGAATGGCTGATGTGCATGTTGGTGATGTCGTTTTTGACGAAAACGGGAAAGCATGCAATGTCATAGCTGAAACGCCAATTTTGGGAGATAGACCATGCCGGAAAGTCGTTTTTGATGATGGTTCTAAAATCATTGCCGATGATTTGCATCAGTGGGTGACAAAGACCGACGCGCAACGGGAAGCGGAACACAAAAGAACGCCCGAATATCGCGCAAATCGGCGCGCAAAACGTCCCTTTCGTGGCATGGGCAAGCGTCCGGATTTAGCAGTTGCAAACTCAAAACGCGTGTATTGCAACGATGACCGCAAGTTTGAATCTGTCGTAACGACGGAAACCATTGCGGCAACTTTGCGAGTGCGTGGACGGCTGAATCACTCTGTAGCGGTTTGCGGGGCAGTAGAAATGCCGGAATCGCGGGAGGAGCTGATAATCCCTCCTTATGTGCTAGGGTTGTGGCTTGGTGATGGTAACTCCGACGGTTGCGGCTTTTCCACGGGCGATGACGATGTTATCCCTTACATCCGCGCTTGCGGATTTGAAGTTACCAAACGCGCGGCGAAATACAAGTGGGGGATAATCGGTTTAACTCCACTCCTTAAACGCCTGAATCTGATACACAATAAGCATGTGCCGGAACGGTATCTTTTTACCACGATTGAAAACCGCATGGAACTTTTGCGCGGCTTTATGGATTCCGACGGGACGGTTGGCGAGAATGGGCATTGCGAGTACACCAGTATAAACAAAGACATTGCGGTATCGGTATGCTTTTTGCTTAACTCGCTTGGAATTAAGGCAACTCTTACGCATGGGATAGCACGTCTAAACGGCAAGAATTGTGGAATAAAATACCGTGTACACTTTATTCCGTGGCAAGCTGATATAACTCGATTGGACAGATACAAAAAACGCATAAAAACGGCACGGAATGCATACTCACGGCGGCGGATGATTGTATCTGCGGAGCGTTGTAAGAGTGTGCCTGTCAAGTGCATCCAAGTTGATTCCGCGTCCAGCTGTTATCTTGCCGGGAAAAGCTGTATACCCACGCATAACTCGTTTTTAATGCGCATTTTTGCCATTATGCTTTGCGACAACGTCCGGGGCTTGCAAGTGTACCTTTTCCGGCGGTTGAGTGATGACCTTTTGAAAAACCATTTCGAGGGGGAAACAGGCTTTCCGGCGTTGCTTGCTGAAGCGGTGGAGCATAAGAGCGTACGCATTACGACTAACCCGCCGAAAATACGCTTTGTGGAATCGGGTAGCACTATTCATCTCTGTCACTGTCAGTATGAAAAAGACGTGATGAAATACCAAGGCGCGGAAATCGGCGTTCTGCTGATTGACGAATTGACGCACTTTACAGAGTATCAATACCGCTTTTTGCGCGGTCGCTGTCGAGTGTCAAAGCAAGTCGCGATTGACCCGGCTATCAGAAAGTTAATTCCGAACTTAACTTTCCCGAAGATTTTGTGCGGGTCTAACCCCGGCGGTCCCGGTCATAACTGGGTAAAATCGATGTTCATTGACCCTCAACCCGCCGAAACGATATGGAAAACATCCGCATCGGAAGGCGGCATGCTCCGGCAATTTGTGCCGGCGAAGCTGTCAGATAACCCGTCGTTGAATCAGGAGGAATACGCAAACCGCCTGCGCGGATTAGGGCAAGACTGGCTGATTAAAGCCATGCTCGAAGGTGACTGGAACATCACGGCGGGAGGGGCAGTTGATGACCTATGGAACGAGCAGATTCACGTTATGCCACGCTTCAAGATTCCGGGATCGTGGTACATCGTAAAGAGCTATGACGATGGCAACTCACATCCGTGGGCGGTTGGCTGGTTTGCTGTATCTGATGGTACTGATTACGTAACAGCGGACGGAGAAAAGCGTCCTACAATCGCGGGCGATGCGTTTTTGATACAAGAGCTTTACGGTTCCACGGGCAAGGCAAATGAGGGCGATAAATCGAGTATCAGAGACCGTGCAGAGCGTATCAAGGAAACAGAGACTATGCTCGGCTATCGCGTTGATGAAAGTATTGCCGATTCTGCTATTTTTGCTTCAACTTCGGCGGCGCAAGTAACTGTTGCGAAGCAGTTCGAAGAGTACGGCGTGTTTTTTGCGCCTTGCAACAAGGCTCCGGGCACTCGGCATCAGATGTTGACGCTACTTAGGGAGCGTCTTACAGGCGCAATAGAGCGCGACGCTGACGCGGGTTTGTTTGTGTTTGACCATTGCCGGAATTTCATTCGCACGGTTCCAGTTTTACAGCGCTCTCAAAGAGACCCTGACGACGTGGATACCACGCAGGAAGACCACATCTATGACTTGACGGGGTATTTCTTGCTTGGCGAGTATGCGTCCCGTAAAATCGTGGTTGCATCGGCTGGTAATGTGGGCTGACGGTTGACAAGAATAGCTTAAATGTGGGCAAAATGGCAAAAAAATATTGAAACAGGGAGCCGAATATGGCAGAAATAAGACGCGATGAAGAACCGAAACTTTCCGAATTTGCATTCAGCGATTATGATGATTTTGTGGCACGTCGCCGGCGTGTTGCTGATTGCTTAGGTGGACAGCTAATTGTTAAAGGTGAAGCGGATAAGTACCTTCCGCGCGACAAGTGGCAGAAAGAACACACCGAAGATTACGCGGCATATCTCAATCGCGCCCTGTTTTTCAATTACACTCGAAAAGCGTTGAATAGATACGTTGGTATGCTTGACATGGGAGAGCCTGACATTGTGTTCGGTTCTGATAAGCTCGAATTCATGCGCGATACGGCAACACAGTTCGGCGACGGGCTGAAAGCACTACAGAGGCGTGTCAATTCTGCACAATTGTCGCGCGGGCTGATTTGTCTTTTGCTGGAATCAACGGGAGACAATGACCGCCCATTTGTTATTCAAACTTACGACGCAAACGCTTTTTTACGCACAGATTTTGTTACTGTTGACGGCAAGAGTGAAATCAAGTTTGTGTTGCTCGATGAATCTGGCTACGACTACAACCCCACCACAAAAAAGGATGAGTACAAGTACCGCATGCGCGTTCTTGGTGTTGACGGGCGCGGCTACTACTATCAGGCGGCAATCTCGCCGGAAGAGTGGGCAAAATTTGACATTGACGATCCCTCCGGTAACGTGGTTTATCCTGACTGCTTCGGAAAGCCGCTTGATAAAGTACCTTTTACGTGGTGCGGAGCGTCAAATCTTTCCGGAAAAGACTTTCAGGAACCGCCTATTTTGAACGTGGCGGATGCGGAAATTTCACTTTACCAGCTTTACGCGGATTTTCGGCAAGTGATGTTTATGACTGGACAAACGCCTCTGGTTGTCACCGGGCTTAAGGGCAAGGTTGAGGATATCAACAAGTCCTTAAGTGTGCTAAAGGTTGGCTCCGGGGCGGTTATGGGCTTGCCAGAGGGAGCTACTGCTGGTTATCTTGAGATGGCGGCAAGCTCCCTGCAAACGATTTCCGGAGAAGTTGAGACTTTGAAAAAGCTCTGTACGGATGACGCGCTGAGTATTGGCGACGCACGGGGTAACGAATCCGGCGTTGCTTTGCAGTTGCGTGTTGATTCTAACACGTCCCCCTTGCAGATTATCAACTCGACAGCGGGAGATGCAATTACAGATCAGTTGCGCTATGCGGCGCGTTGGCTTGGCTTGTCCGATGATGAGATACTTGAGACGCGTTACACGCCGTCCAAAGACTTTGCGGAAGCGAATCTCACGGTACAAGAGCTTGTTGCCATTGAGAGCTCGGAATCGCTCACGCAAGAGGAAAAGCGCAAGGCGTGGACAGATAATGGTTACGGCAACCCTAAAGTTACGTTTGATGAGTTTTTGGACCAGAAAGACGCCGACACGGAGCGCAGTATGGCGGGCGCGATGTCGCAGATGATGACAAGCAACACGGCAACGGGGAATCCGTTTGCAACTACTGGAAACGGCGGCAACGAACAATCTAAAGAGAGCGTAAACAATGGCAACGAGAAGAACGCTTGAGGAACTTTCGGAACTCATTAATAATCACCTTGCCAATTTGCAGCGTATCGGCGTGAACTGGTCGGGCGATTTGCTGGAAAGATTGAACGATGTGCAATCCGAACTGATGGACTACATACTTTCCGCGCAAAAGAGTTTCGGGAGTGCCGGGCTTGATTCCGGAACGAACAAGCGATTGAAAATAATCAAAACAAAAATCGAATCCCTGTTGAATCAAGCGTATTCGCAGGGATACGAAACTATCAGCGCACAGGCGGCTGGATTGGCTGAAAATGAAGCTAAGCATGCGGCAAGCCTTGTCCGGGCGATGACCGGAACGGCGGTTGCTCAAGTTGGGAAGCGGGCAATTGAAAACATCGTCAAATATGGGCGTTTCAACGGGCTTACGCTTGCGGAGATGTTTAACTCGATGTCGGTTAAGGATGCGGACAAAATCTACACTACAGTAGCAAAAAACATCCTTTCCGGGTCCACTCCGCAAAGCCTGAAAAAAGCGGTACAGCACGTCTTTGACGTCTCAAATTACATGGCTAAAACGGTCGGTTTGACGTGTGCAAATGGCATATCAAACGACGCGCGGCTTGCTACTTTTGCACAAAACGACGATGTAGTCAAGGGTGTTGAGATACTTAACTCGCTTGATGGGAGGACTTGCCCCACGTGCGCACAAATCGGGGGCTTACGCTTTGCGGTTGATGCAAAAGATATACCAGTTCTTCCGGTACATCCGCGTTGCCGATGTTGCTATATCCCTGTTACGGTTCTCTCTGATATGTCAGAAGTTACACGCCCGGCGGCGAATGCCGATTTTATGGCAGAGGCAAAAAGGGCATATGAGGCAAAACGTCCGGACAAGAACTGGGAGGCATTGGCTGAAAGCTCGAAAAAGCGGTACTATCACAAAGCAATTCACGCATACGAAGAGCGCACGGGGAAACCAGCGTTTCGGCAAGTTTCCGGCGCCATGACTTTTGCGGAATACTTTGAGTCTCAAGATGAGCAGTTCAAGCGGGATTGGCTAAAGCCCACTAGATACAGATTGTACAAAAAGGGTATGCTGTCCCTGAACGATATGATGGACCCGGCAACGGACCGTTTTTTTACGCTTTCCGAACTCAAAAAACGCGATATTGACGCTTTTAAAAAGGCTGGGTTGATGTGATGAAATCGTGTTTAGGTTGACAACTTTTTCCTAGTTTAGAAAGTTGCAAACATGATGTTTGTAACGAAAAAAACAAACTAGGAGTGGTCAATCATGGGATTGCAATTTAAAGTCGAAAATCTGAACGATGTGGCAGAGGAATTCAAGAAGCTTTACACAGAGCGCGATGGCGCGTTTTATCTGGATGTTGAAGGGATGCCCTCCGGCAAGACAGATGAGGATGTGAAGAAACTGCAAAACGCGCTTGAAAAAGAGCGGAACGATCACAAAGCGGCAAAAGAGAAAATCCGCGCATTTGTGGACGAATTCGGCGATTCTGAAAGCATCCGGGAGCGGTTTGACGAGCTTGAAAACCTAAAGTCGAGCGGCGGGAAGTCGAACGAAGAGTTGCTGGACTACAAAAAGCGGCTCCGTGCGACTGAGAAAGAGCGCGACAGCTACAAGACGCAGTTTGAAGCGCGTCAGAAACGCCTTGACGAACTGGAGGCAGTCGACAAAAAAACAAAAGTGCACGGCAAGCTGAAAGAAATCGTTGAAGCGCTTGATGCGAAATACGACAAATCCAAAATCTATTCAGTACTTGAGGACTATGAGGACATGTTTGAGCTCGATGATGTCGGCGATCTTGCGCCCTTTAAGGGTAAGGCGCTTAAAGACTGGATTCCAGCAAGAGCAGACCTTTTTAACTTTTACGTTGCCTCAACTCCGGGCGGTTCCAAACCGGGAAATGGACCTTGCGGCGCTGAAAAAGCCAACGCGTCGGGAGATATTTTTGAACAGATTTCGGATTCGCTCCATGGCTAAAACAAACACAAAAAACAAGAAACATACATAACAAAAGAAAGGCTGTAAAGCATGAAAAACAACATGTATGAAGTCGCGGTCGCACTGGCTCCGAAGCAGAGTCAGCTTATCGACTACCTCGTTGAGGATGCTGTCATTGTTAAGGAAATCCCTTTTCAGGCGGCAACTCATGGAATCAAGAACGTGTTCGAACGTGTGAAGGACGTTACGGGTCCCACTCTGGTTGACCTTGACGCACCGCTCCCGCTCGTTACCGCTCTCACCGAACTCGGAGAAACTCCGCTGTTCAAGATTGGCGGCAAGCTCGAAATTGGCAAGGATAAAGCGGAGGCAATGCGCGGAAAGACTGAGTATCTCCGCCGCCGCCTCCCTGCTATCCTCAAGCTCGCGGGCGCGTCCCTTGACAAGGCAATCTACTATGACGTTATGCTCAAGCGCGCCATGGAGATGAAGCGCGTCAAGTCTTGCACCGCGTCTGTTACTGACACCAGCGAGAAAAAGTACTACTCTATGGTTGCGATCCGCTGGTCCGCCGGTGAAAACTGCGGCCTGTACAACGACAACCGCACGAACGGAAGCGCGGAAGGTTCTTTCTTCACCATGGACAACCTTTGGGGAGGACAGCTCGGCACGCTTTCCGGCGGTGAAACCGGATGGGCAATTGACGTTACCTCCATGATTGGGCTTCAGCTTGAAAACCCGAAATACATCATGGGTTTTGTCAACATCACGGAGGACAATCTGCCCTCTTACGCGGACCTTATCGGAATCGCCAATGGCGTGCGTGGAAACGGCGCGAATGCGCGAATTTACGCATCTCCGGAACTGGCAGATATCCTCGCATCCAAGTACAGCCGCGCGGCGGGCGACAATTCCTTCAGCTCGCTGGTTACTGTTGATACGGAAGGCAACGTCCGAATCAAAGGTATTCCGGTCGTGGGAGACTACAACATTCTCGCCGGAACTGAGGCTGGAATTCTCACTTCTACCCTTGCGGCTTGACGCAAGAGAAAGGCTAGGTAAAAATGAACGACATTGGAACACTCGAAAACATCAAGGAAGGACCGTTCTTCTATCATGACGCACCCTTCCGCGATAAGGCGCTCGGCAACTCCGGGGCTATCGAATCGGGAACATTTGACATGGCTTGCACGCAGGGAGCACTGAAAATCATGCTCTTTGCTGTTACGGGCGCAACCGTGGCGGCAACGAAGACCGTCAAAGTCGAACTTCTCGGAAGCGACAAGGAAGACGGCACGTATACTGTCTACAAGACGGTTACGATTACGGGAGCGGAAACCACCGGAACCGCAATCACGGCTGACGAAAAACAGCCGCTCGTGCAGTTTATCCCCGAACCGGACGCGCCGAAATACGGCAAACTCAAAATCACCACCGACAGCAACCTTTCTGCCGTCAAGGTGACTGCGAAAATCGGGTATATTGCCCGGTAATCCGGATGCGGGCGGCGATAACATCAAAGCCCGCAAATATCTTTACAACGATTTTCAGGAGGCATCGATAAAATGTATTTCAAACTTTGTCAGAACTGCGACCGCTTTTTTTACTCTTCTGCGGCGTTTTCCGCGCATAAATGCAATGACCCTGATTGCGATGTGGGCGCGCCTGTAAAAGCGCGTGAAGCGACCGGAAACGCGAAAGAAACCGAAAAGACAGAACTCGCTCCAGTCCCGATTCCCCCGGCTGAAAACGCACCGTCGGCAGTTGATGAAAAAAAACTCCGGAATCGCTTGCTGATTGCCGTCAAAAAGCGTCTTGCGGACAAGGGGATCGACTGCCAGACACTCAAAATGGAACAGGCGAAAGCGCGGTATATTGAGGAGTTCGGCAAGCGCGATTTTGATGTCCTTGAAAAGGCGATTAAAGGGGCATAAGAATCATGGCAGAAACACTCCCTGAACTTAAATCGTATTGCTCGAAAGAGTGGGCAGATGCGTTCTTTTCGTCCTTTTTGTGGTCCACAAACTGGAATGGATCGTCCGACAAGCAGAAACTCGCGGCATTGTGTACAGCGACTAACCTTATTCAGCGGTTTACGCTGTTTTACGATGACAGCGGGGAGGCGTTCACGTATGAACCGAACGGATCGCTTGAGATTCCGGACCTTCTCAAGGAGGCAACAGCAAAAGAGGCTATCTATCTCTTGTCGCTTGATGAATCGATTATCGAACCGAACAGCTTGCTTACAATGGGCATTCAGTCGGCAAACGGCGTTGTTTTCAGCAAAGATTTTCAGGGGGATATCTTGACCATATCTGTTCGAAACTTGATCCGCTCGATGGGCGGAGAAATCCTGCCGGGCGCAAGCGCGGATGAAAACGGGGCTATAGTGCAGGGGAGGACTGTACGATAAAACGATTTTTGCGGGAATAAGGGCGCACCTCCTCGCCCTGATGGTTTTGCCCCTGTACCAGTCTTTATGACAAAACAGGGGCTTTTTTATACCTTCTTGAGTTCAAGATTGACAATCTTGCCTTATGTGTAAAGTGATAACAAGGGAGCGTTGAAACATGGCAAAACTCACACCATTTCAAAAAATAAGCGGGAAGCTTGTACGGGCTAAAGTTTTCCGGAATACTGCAATTTTGAAATACAACTTTAAAACTTACGACTGGGAGACGGGCGAAGACGCAACGACGACGATTACACGGGAAATTCAGTGTTACCCGCCCGAACCAGTCAATCAGCGGCTTGTTGACGGCAAGAATTATCTTTCCGACGATCAGATTATGCGTATACCTTACACAGAGATTCTAAATTCACGGGCGGCGCAAGATGGCGACCCTGTAATCACGAATAACGGAAGGATAAAAACACTTGAGGAAATGCGCCCTTACAACGCAACTACGGGAGGGATTGCTACAACGACGGATACAATCGAATTCAGCGGAAAGACTTACCATATTGCGGCGGTTCGTGGTGATACGTGGATGGGCAACGCTCCGGCAGATTACTACTTTACTTTACGCGGGTGAGACGATATGCATTTTGATATGACGGACCCCGACGGGCTGAAGAGATTTGCGCGTAAAGTTGAAGACAGGGTTACACATTTTGCGCGAACTGCAATGGTGGAGGCGTTCCGGCGAATTACGATTAAAACTCCTGTTGATACAGGCAACGCGCGTTGGAACTGGTGGTGTTCAATCGGAACGATTGATTACAAGTACGACTTGCATAACAGCCTTGTGATTGATTATGGACGTGCAAATCAAGCATTTATAAGGGTTAAAGCTGGCGATACGCTCTATCTTGCCAATTCCACGCCCTACATAAAGCGGCTGAACGAAGGATGGAGTAAACAAGCTCCTGCGCGGTTTGTGGAAATGACCGTTGAGGGCGTGGGAAACGACGTAAAAAAATACGCAGAACAAGCAATCAGGGAGAATCCATAAAATGGCGATTGACGACGAGATTATCAGGAACGCAATGAGGGCGCGAATCATCAAGAACAACATTTTTGATGAGGGCGATTTTCAGTTTGAAAACGTGAAATTTGACCCGTCGGGGAAAAATTTGTGGGTACGTGAAACGTGGATTGGCGGCGATGAGGAAATCTACTCAACAGCAAGCACGCGCATGGCAACGGCGCTTGTTGAGTATGATATTTACGCAAAAGCGGACACAGGAACCTTGCGTTGCGGACGGGCGGCGCTGGCAATCGAAAACGAGTTTAACCTACTTACAGAGGGAGCAATTATCACAGTTGCAAACCATCCGGAACTTGACATTATGGTGTACAAAACGGGCGTAAATACGCGTTCGGAAGATACATGGTATGTCCAGTCTGTCTTGCTGTATTTGCGCGTGATAAATCGCCCGAATTTAGCGCAAGGTTGACAAGGTTTGCTTATATGACTTGATTTTTTTAGAGGGGAGCTGTTCCCACGATTGAGGCGGGACTTGCTTCAGTCGCTCCCCTCGACTTTTAGGGGAAAACAAGGTTTTTGAACATAAAAACAAGCACAAAGACAGGAGAAAAAAGATGTCTAAAGCTGATGGAATCGAATCAAGAGCGCTTGATATCAAGGCGGTTTTCAAGGCAAGCGGAGATGAAGCAATCGCGCTTGAGTGGACAAATGAGGAACTTCCGGGCGCGGGTTCCCCTGAATCGTGGAGCATGCTTACGGACCAGAAGAGAATCAAAGAAACAGGCATGGGCGGCGAGATGAACAACGTTACGCTGACTTGTCCTTTTGACCTTGCGCTCTACAAAAAATTTCTCGGTTACAATCTCGACGGCAAGGAAGGTATCTTGACTTTCAGTTCAAAATACACTGAAAAGTCTTCCTCCTACAAAGTCGGCGTTGGCGCAATCGGTTTCAACTCAAACAACCCGAACAGCGCGTTTGAATTCACTGTGAATTTCATTGTCAAGGATGTTTCCACCGACAGCGCGGGTGATGCGACTTTTGACGCAAATTCTATTAAGGAGACTCGCGCTCTTGACTGGAAAGTGTCGTTCTCTCTTGAGGCTGGTTCTGAGACCACTCAAACGGCTGTTACAGATACTCAACTCGAGTGGACAAACCTTGCGTTTCCCGGCATGGAAGACCCTGAATCGTGGACGCTCCGCAGTGACCGGAAGCTGTACAAGGAAAGCGGAATTGGCGGCAATTATACGGATGTTCAAGTCACGGTTCCTTACATCGAGGAGAATCACGCAAAATTTCTCCAGTACAACCGCGACGGGCGGCAGGGAACGCTCACTTACACGCATAAAACTGCGTCTCCGGCGCGTTCAATTTCCTTCAAGATTGGCTTTGGTGAGGTCGGCAACGCGTCTTCCGCTCCTAACGGAGGGATGGAACACACGATTGGCTTTATCGTCAAGTCCTGTGACCAAGTCACAAAGCCTCAGGAAACAGAATAATCGCAAAAATACGCCATAACATAAACAACCCTAAGGAGGCACAAACATATGGCTATTGATTTGTCTACTGTAAAGGCACTGGAAGTCCCCACGAAGGAAATCAGCGTCAAAGTCGGTGAAAAGGTACAGAAGCTCACAATCCACCCTTTCAAGGGGCGCGGGCGCGTGGCTCTGCATGAATTCAACATTGAGTTCGCGGGTGCGGGCGAACAGCTTGAAACGCTGGCGCTTGTTTATGGCGCTGACATGTCTGAAATCCAGGCAAAATTTCTGCTTGACAATGCGCCGGAAACTGCTCTTGAAATTTCTCAAGCAGTGTGGGAATTTAACCATGAGTATTCCGCGAAAGTCAAGGCTGAACGCGAAGAAGCAAAAAAAAAATCCGGAACGGCGGTGACGGAGACGAATACGCCGAACTGATTTTACTCGCCTCGGAATATAAGGATTTAAGCGTCCTTGAAAAGCCGCTCTCGGCCCGTGATGTTATCTGGCTGAGGGCGGCGTCTTTTTGTGAAAAAGAGCTGGAAATCAAGGAAAAAGACTGCCTGCTGAAGCAGGTCGGCACTCTTTACAGCGACATGTACATGTTAGGGCTGGATTTGCGCACCATGCTTATTGACATTGATAATCTTTCCCGTGCGGAATACTCTGGAAAGATGTTTGATGAGCGCAACTTGCCATCCGTCATTGCGGAGCGACGGAAATTTATCAAGACACACCGGAAAAAACGTGCGGACGAATATTCCGACGCGGAACGGAAGGAGCGCGTTGAAGCAGTTCTGACAGGCAAAAAGACAGTAAAACAGCTCGAGGAGTGGGTTGAAATCGAAGAAGACTTGTGATATATTACAGAGCTCTTCTCCCCCTTATGAAGAAGAGTAGCGGGGAGCGCTCCCCCTCGTTGCGCTCCTCGCTTTTTTTATCTATAAAATTCTTCAAAAATATGTTGAATCAATCTAACTGTAAGTGTGGATGCTATTATAGCAAGGAATGAGATTATAAGTGACGAAAAGATAATTTTTACAATGATTGAAAATATCCTCTTTGTTAATGCTATTCCGCTTATCCATGTGCCACAATGACGGCATCTTTTCGCGCCGAACGGTATTTCCGAAAGGCAGAACGGACATTTTGTTGAAAAATTTTGCTCTTGTATGGCTTGTTGCGGATGTTGTTCAATATTTTTTTGCTGTTCTTTTGATTCCTGAGTGTGAACGGGCTTTTGATTTGAAATCTCGAATTCTTTAGAACATTTTTGGCAAGTGATTGTTTTTCCGTTGAATTCGTCGTCGCAATTATAGCCTTGACCACAATGAGGGCATGAAATCTTAATCATTTTCTTTTTCCTTTTTGATTTGTTGGTTGTTTTAATATAGCATTGGTTCGGGAGGGTTGCAAGTTGACAAGTTGCCCTTTTTAAAATAACTGAGGAGATTTTAAATGCCTACTGATATTACTACGCTTGCGATTGAGTGCAAAACGAACGACGCTATAAACAACGTTCGAAACTTTTCCGGCGAGCTGGAACGCGGAAGGAAGACGGCTGACAAGTTTAAAAAAACTATTGCCGGGGCGTTTTCCACGGCGGCGGTCGCTCGATTTGTGAAATCATCCATTGCGTCTTATACAGCGCTTGAAAACAGCTCGCGCGTGTTCGCGGCAGTGTATCGCGACAACGCGCAGACGGCGAAAAAAGCACTTGAGCAGTTCCGGGCAGAAATGAATCTTACGACTGGACAAGCACAAAAAATGCTTGGAATGACTGGAAATCTGTTGACTGGATTTGGCTTTACACAGTCGGAGGCTTTGAAACTCTCTACATCTTTGGCGCGTATCGGCGCGGACTTGGCGGCATATCGCGGTTACGCTGGAGGAGCTGAAGGGGCGACTATGGCGTTAACTCAGGCGATGTTTGGAGAGACGGAACGGGCGAAAATGCTCGGTATCGTTATACGCCAAAACTCGAAAGATTTTCAGAGCTTGACTAAAAGCTTGATGAATTCGCATGGCTATACTGAAAGCATGGCTAAGGCTATGGCTACGATTCAAATTATCGAAAAACAGGCGGCGAACGCTTCAGGCGCGGCGACAATGGATACGATGGCAAATGCGATGAAACGCGCCGGAAGTGAAATCCAGGCTTTGCGCGAGAACGTCGGGAAATATTTTGCCGATGATGTAAAAACGGGCGTTAATGTCGTTCGTGATCTGGCGGAAACATTTAATGAACTCAACCCTACGACGCAAGAATTTATCGTAAAAACGGGCGCGATTGTTGCTGGTATGGGAGCATGGAGAACGGCGGCTGGGGCATTGAACATTGCGCAAGCGTTGAACAATAAACTCACGGCTGACGGGGTGGGGAAAAAGGCTGAATCTGTGAGGGCGAGAGCCGGTGAAACGGCGGCGGTGAAAGCTGAGACAAAAGCTCTCCAGTTACAGAATGCAGTAAAAAAAGAAGAGCTAAGTCTTAAAGACAAGCAAGAGAAGTTTAGTGCCGCGCAAGTTCATTACGAAGGAGCAAGGCGCGAGGCGCGTGGATGGTATCGAGCTCAGGATACAGCATTGGCGAATCTCAACGCGGCGCGGGCGGCACTTGGCGGGATTGACAGAGCGGAAGACCCGCTCCGATACGGGGAACAGCTAAGTAAAATCAAGGAGTTGAAAGAGCATTACAAAGGGTTTACGCCATATGTCAATAAGGCGACGGAGGCGCTGAATAAGGCTGATGATGCGCTTGCGGCGGCGGGACGGGCTGTTGAAAAGCAAAAACTCGCATTGCAGAACGCGACGTTGGCGGCAAAAGCTGGAAGTGCGGCGATTGACAAAGTCGGAGTGTCGGCACAGAATACGGCGGTTAAACTCACGCTTGCACAAAGGGCAATAAATGGATTTAAAACCGGAATCGGGAAAATCGGGCGAGGAATCGGGATGGGGCTTGATTTTCTCGGTCCGGTAGGGCTTGGTATGATTGGCTTTGAGGCGGTAAAAGCGATTTATGATGCATTTGACGTGTCGGGAGCCAGAGCTGTAGAGACGGCACAAAAAAGCATTGAAGCAGATATGCGGCAACTTGAGACATTGCGCGAGAGAGAGCGTACGATGAAATCAACCTTTGCAACGTATCAGAAGAATCTCGAAGTCCTTTCCGCTCTAAGCAAAGAAGAGCGGTTGACTAATAGCGGGCGAAAAGCGGCGATTGAAATCATCGAAAGCCTCAAAAAAGCGAACATTGACCTGGGTGCGGTATACGACGAAAACACGGGGAAACTTACGCTTGCGGCAGATGCGCAAAACAGGCTGAATGAAAAGCAGAAACAGGCGGCAAAAGCGAACCTTGAAGCGCAATTGAAGTCAGAACAGGCGGTTGCTAAAGGGCTTTCCAACAAGATAAATCTCAAGATGGAGGAGAAAGATATAAGTAAGAGTGATATCGCTATGCTTGGAGCTACAAAAGGAGCGGCGGCTGTTTTGAAGTCGCTGTTTACACTCAGTACAGCCCCTATTGAAGAGCTTGATAAAGAGCTTGATGAAGTGCGCAATCGGAAGACTAAGGAAATGGAATCTATATCTGAGGCGCAAGATGCGAATATTACGCGTATTAAAGCAATCAGAGAACAGCTCAAAGCACTTGATGATAGCGAAGGTGAAAATGCCGCTCAAAAAACGATTGAATTCGCTAAACAGGAAATCCAGCTGAAAGAGCAATTGAGGCTGAAACAGGAGATGTACAAGTTTGACAGCCTTGAAACATCAGCTGACAAGATGGCGGCGATTCAAGAACGGATTAGAGCACAAAAGGACAAGATTACAGAATATCGGCAAAACTCGATTGCCGGTGTTGCGCTTGAACCGGGACAAACGGAAAGCTGGGAGGCAAAACGGCTGAAAGCGGAAAGCAAGCTTATTGACCTACAGAGACAGGAAAGAGCAATCGGGAAAGAACGCGCCAATGACTTGAAGCTGTATTCGGAAATGCAATTTGATATGAACATGCATAACGCAAAAAGCGTCAAAGAACAGCTCGGCTTGATGAAGCAGAGGCACGCTATCTATAAGGCTGAAATGAAGTCCGCTATGGAAGCGAACGACATTCAGAAGTTTAATTCCGCAATGGAGAATTACAAACAGAGTGCGCAAGAAATTGACATGCTGGCGAACGGCAATCGGCGTTCCGGCTGGGCTGTGACCAGTTCGTCGGCATTGCAGTATGGCACAATGGAAGCTCTAAGGGAGCAAAGTAAAATTTATGATAAAGACGGCGACAATATGCAAGAGCGCAACAAGTCGTACAAGACGATTAACGAGTATTTGCCTGTGTTGACGCAAAATCTTATTAAGCAGGGCTTGGCGATGACAGAAAAAGAGGAAAACTATAACAAGCGGCAAGAAAGCATAGCAAAGCAGACGGTGAAAGAGGCTGTCAAAGAACAGGTTAAAGCGCCTGCTCAACCTCTGCAAAAAAAGATAGAGGAAGTGGACTATACAAAGTCTTACACCCCTGAAGAGCAAAAACTAACGCCTTACTTTGACAAAGCACTTGAAGCTGTTATGGTTGACCCGGAAGCGGAGCGCATGAAGGAGACACAGGCGATAGCGGACAAGGCTAAAAGCGAAGCGTTTGCGAAGCAGATGGAAGCTGTCAAAGTGGCTCAAAACGAAAGTTTGAAAGCATATAGTCAACAGCGAAAAAGCTCGGAAAGCGGCGGAAATAGAACTGTCCAAATGCTTGAACAGAACGCAAACAAGAAGCTGATTGATTCGCTTCCGAAAATCGAAAAATACCTAACTGTAATTACGGACAAGATAGCGAAAACGTCGGAGGCTAGCTCGGGGCAATCGGTTGTACCTTATTGATATTTTTTTTGGCACAAATGCGCGGTTTTAAAATTCCGCGCATTTTGTACCAAAAAAAAGAACTGGAGTTTTGAAGCGCTTGTTTTGCTTTTGCCACGCTTGAAAGCTACTTTTTTTGTGGATTCCTGATTCGCGAAATTTGAAAAACGGCGAATGTGGGCTATCTTAAAACGGGAAGCAAGTATCAGCAATAAAACAGCAGGAAAGGAGGCGCGGCATGTGCTACAGCGCTAAGGCGGTTGCAAACTTTTTTATCAAGAAATCACTGGAAGACCATAAACCATTGACGCATTTACAGTTGCAAAAGATGGTTTTCTTTGCGCATGCTGTTTACTTCAAAAAGTATCATAAACCGCTTATTGTCGACCCGATTTTTGCTTGGAAATATGGACCTGTCATTCAGGATTTGTATCTTGAGCTGAAGCATTATAAAAATGCTCCTATTAGTGGAGCAATTGCTTCTTGCGATATTACACCTGACGGTGATATGTATTCCAGAATTCCGGAAATCAATTGGAATGATTCAAAAATGGTTGATTTTTTGGATGATGCATATAATTCCCTCAGCAAAATGAAAGTCTCGCGTCTGTGCGCAGTCTCTCACGCTGACGGAGGAGCATGGTATAAGACATTGCAAAACAATGGCAAAAATCCAAATGACCACGATGTAGATATACCGCGCAATCTTATCATCCCTGATGCTGTTATTGAGGCTTGCGGAAGATGAGCAAAAGCGATTTTGATGAAATTGAATCTGTTCCGGTGGATACTGACGTTTCGGAAGACAGATGTCGTGCGTTTCAAAAAAGCCTCAAAACAGATGATGCGGCAAAAACAGAAAAAGACTGTTTGAAAGACATTTTTTCAAGGTTTATAATGGACCTGACGAAGATATGGGTAACTTTTATTATACTTATGGTCCTTTTTACCAGTACGGGCTTTATCCATCTTTCGGACACGGTTTTAGTTGCCTTGATTGCGGGAACAACTGTAAATATCATTGGTTTGGTTGTAATCGTTGCGAAACACCTTTTTCCGTCGGGAGACAAAACAAAATGCCGGAACTACGAGGAATAATGTAGCTCCGGCATTCGTTGTTTTTGGTTATTTTGGCTTGGTTTTTGATCCTTTTGGTCGCCCGCCCTTGAGTTCGTCCGGTCTTCCTCCTTTAAGTCCGTTCTTGGCAGAGGCGGCGTTTTTCCAGCCGCCGCGCTTTTTGTGACCACAGCAGGGGCAAACATCGCCGGGCTTCAGGATGATTTTTGGGAATTCCATTTGCATTTTCTCCTTTCTGATGTAAGTTACAAGGGGGAGCCCCTTTCGGAGCTCCCGATGGTCTTACTTCAACTTTCGGATCGCTCCGGAAAGACGCAGAAGCTTAACCATCTGCCGGGCTTTCGCCCGGCTGGCTTTTCGGTGTTGGTACCACCGGAGAGCCTTTTTTATTGCCTCAATCATCGTTTTATCTCCGATTTTCGGCTTTGGTTTTTCTCTTTCGGCATTTCACCGTCCGTGTTTTCAAAGAGCTTCTTTCTTTTGATTATAATATAGCCTATATTTAGGCTATTTCAAGTTCAAAAACGAAAAATATTGGATTTTTTTAAGCTGGTTTCCGCGTCTTGGGTTGACAAGTTTTGCTATAGTGTAACAACGACTTCGACTTTAAGGAGGATTGCACATGGAGAAAGACGCGAAAAAAGAAATGAGTTGCCTTGCGATTGAGGAGCGAATTTTTGACGGTGAAGAACAGGCGGCGGTGAACGCGCGGGAACTTTGGAAAGCTCTGGGGAGCAAACAGGAATTTGCGAACTGGATTAAAGACAGAATCGCGGACTTTAAAGAGGGGCAAGATTTTACCGTTGACAAATTTATCAACGGACGAAATGAGCGTGGAAGATTTGCCTCAAAAGAGTATTACATCACTCTTGATGTTGCCAAACATCTTGCGATGCTGGAACGCAACGACGCCGGGCGAAAAATCAGGCAGTATTTTATCGAGATTGAAAAAGAGTATCGGCGGAAAGCTGAAACGCCGCGTCCGGAACAGATTGTTGCCGGAATGGTTAAAAAACTCGGCTGGGAAGAAGTCGCAAATCGTTTGAGTATGTACGAGATGGCGATGGAGTATTTTCCTAAAAACGCGCTCGGAACGCTTGCAGAAGATGGAAGAGTTCGGGGAACCGTTCGGCGCGGTTCCAATCCTGTTCGCGGTGGAAGACCAGCAACAGTCATTACACAGCATCAGCTCGATTTATTCGATTTTGCGCAGGAACATGGCATGCTGGTTCTTGTTGATGAAGATAAAACATCCACGTTTTATGCGCCTGTTGCAAGGGTTGTTTGCGGAGGCTGAATACCATGGCTATCACCTACAAGTACGCAGTTGACGGCGACACATGGAGCACGGACACGAACGGGACTACAACCCTGACGCGCGAGCTCGTGTTTGAACTTACTGGTGCGGACTATGGCAAGCTCGAAAGACTGTACAAGAGCGCGGATGCGCCTCAAATACCCGTTAAAGGAGCGGCGCATCCGAACAACTCGCTTTTTAAGGCTACGGGGGAAAAGTCGGTTCGAAAAGAGGCTGATGGAAAGAACGCCGTTGTTACAGTCAAGTACTCCTGTGATGACAGTATAGAAGATACGAGTTCAGAAAAGAAACCGTGGGAACTCGGCTTTTCATCCCTTTCTACTTCAGTTGAAGTCGTTGCAAAACCGATGACGCGCGATTTTTATGGAGCTCCTCTTGAATCAACATCCGGAACGGGTATTGAAGCTATGCACGATGAACGGCATATTATCTTACGTGCAACGTATGCGATTGAACATTTCAAGTCGGAGTGGATTGAACAATACAGCGGGACTGTCAATGATCGAGAAATGCAGTTCGGTAAAAAATTCAAGCTTCGCGCGGGCATGTGGCGAATTCGGGACATTTCCGGAACAAACGTTAAGACCACTGACGACAAAGGCAAGGAGAAGTGGAACTACTGGAATGTCGCGGTTGAGCTTGAGGGAATTCCTTGGTTTGATGTGAACTATAGTTCCAATGAAAAATTTTATCACTATGTCGACGGAGACTGGCAGTTATTAGGCAAGGGGCAACTCAGCGGATTTGCGACTGTTGTAGGCAATCGCTCGACGCGTATGCTGGTTACAAGCGGGAGCAATAAACATTCAGTTCGTATCAATCAGTGCAAGACGTCGGATAGTGCGGGGATTTTTTACGGTTCGTACGATGAATGTATCAAGAAAGCAAAGGATGCAAACAGCATTGAAGAACCTTCGGAACCCGTATGGCTGAAAATGGACGGCACGCCGGAACTTCCGGATGCGAACGGCAAAGTTATCCATAACTGGCTATGCTACAAGGATTTTGAGTCTAAAGACTGGTCGGCATTGTCGTTCCCGAAAAAGTAAGAAAGCGAGGAAAATCATCATGGCTGACAGCGTACAAGTATACAAGCGCACGCCGGAGCGTGACAGAATTTTAACCGCCGTTCCGCGCCGTTCCCACGTTCCCACGGGAAACAAGGTGCAGAATGTGAGTACGAGGAGGGGAAAAGAATCTGATTCTGAACAGGATGTCTTTGTTTGCAAAATTTCCAGCTTGCAATCGGGGGCTATACCTATGTATAATGGGACCATGTATTCTTCTCTTGATATTGAGGGACAAGGAACTCCGTGTGTGGTTTGCCCGTTGGAAATTGCCGGGAATACGGATTTGTCCGGGATGTATTGCTTGGCCCACAAAATAACAATCCCGAAAACTGGGGAAGATATAGAATGAGTTTTTGTAAATATTGGGGCAAATTCCATATTCCGAAAACGCCTACGACCATTGATGAAACGGAGGATATTTGGTGGTCAGATGGTACGAAAGACATTAATTTTTTGTCCGCTAATAATTATATTATATCAAAAAGTTTTACAGGCAATCTTGTATGTCGATTAGGTACATTCAAGCCTATTTATAGGGATGTAAACGAGGGGATTTATTTTGTAGCAAGCGGATGGTATTTATACCGTGTAGGGCTTAATCAGTGGGTTATATCAAATCGGCTTGGGGGAAATCTATCATTAAATGGGGAAGGCGGCTATGTCGGCAACTTTAGCGACCCGTTCGATGGCGGTGAGTTTGAATTCAAACCGTCCGGTTCATTTATAACAGAAAATGAGACTTTAGCTAATCTTGGGAGAGCGCCTCGCTACGATTCAGTGTTCTTGAAGTGGGATTGGGAGTATTGGAAGAGAACAAAAAATGATACGCGTTACGGCGAATACGTAAATCCGAAAACCACAGAAAAGAGATATGTCGGCTATCCGGCTTGGAAAAGCGGAGCAGATGCCATTTATCTGAAAACAGGAAGTAAGACGTATACTGGAATTACTCATATTGCGGATGGCGACAAGTGGGTTATTGGTACGTATCAAGATGAAAACGGATGGTACGAAAGTGACAGAGAGCCTAGCAAAGATAGAACTACTGCATTTAAATTTACGTTGCCCGAAAACTCTGAAAAAAAAGAGCAAAACGAAGATATAGTATTGGCTTTTGATAAGTATGTAGATGGGCGCGAGCTGGGAATGTCTAAAGATGTTTTTGTGTTTGAGGCGGCAGTATGGAAATAAGCGTAAACAATAATATAATTCCTGAAAAATGGGTGGATTTTGAGCGGAATCCCGGACTGGCTATTGCTTGCTTGGTGGAGGCGTTTAACGAACGGCTTGCACTGTTGGATAACAATCAAGGCTTTTCGGTTTCCAGCTCTATAAAATTTGTGCAAGGATTTACTGCGTTTGATTATGACATTATCTTATATTTAAGAGATGGAATATCTGCGTGCTTGCGCTATTTTTATGATCTGGATTATGACGAAAAGCACCTTGAAGAGCACAAAGGTAACTTAAAAATGCTGGATTTGAACAGCTTTGACAAGGATACAGTAGACAAGTTTATCAACATCCCGCCGCGCGGAAGCCTTATTGGATCATTTAAGGATTTTTATGGCGCGTGCAAAGCAATCCTTCAAAAAATGACTGCGATACATTTCACCGGGGATGTCTACTCGCTGAAAGAGCATTATACATCAGGAGCTCTCCACTATAATGATTTCGGAGATGTGCCAATTCAACCCCCTATTGATTGGTTTAAAATAATGCTGGAGCAAACAGGAAATTTTACAAAGACTTGCAACGCAACCGCGAATCTTGATGACGTAAAATATGATTTTGATTACAAGGTATATAATGTTTATTCAACGGGAAATTTTTGCAATCATGTCTATTTAGGCGAAAAAAAAGAAGACGGAGAAAGTAGGTTGAAGGATATTCAGTATTATAAAACGTCAAAGAACGCTATGCAAGAAATAGTAAAACGTTCCGGCATAAACTCGATTGATATTATGACATATAGTAAAGTGTGGTTTGCTTTTATTGACTTTGTAGAAAATAAAGCTCCATCCTATTTTAGAAAAAGCGATGTTGATTATATGTCAGAACATCTTGTGCAAGGTAAAGACAATAAAGACGGGTATTCCGTTGTAGATGCATTCACTCGGTTTGAGGAGTGTTTGAACTATGTAGACATGTCTATTTTCCCCTCAGATATTAAAGATGATATAAATT
>ERZ1034755.139-NODE-139-length-24201-cov-6.942806_pt1 | contig 24201 bp, 18 predicted proteins | sample MGYA00520596_ERZ1034755 | MGnify/ENA primary metagenome ERZ1034755 (study PRJEB33766, sample SAMN09781701) | gut metagenome | biome: gut microbiome | host: Homo sapiens | place: Madagascar | study: EMG produced TPA metagenomics assembly of the PRJNA485056 data set... | reverse complement strand
ATCACGCGGTAGGACGCCTGCGCCTCGTGGGTCGAGGAGATACATCTGCCCGCGACGAGGAGGTTGGCGCTCCCCTTCGGCACAAGGCAGCGATAGGGGATCGTGTAGTAGGTATAGGGCTTGAAGTAATAATGTGTCGTGCCGGAGCCCTCGGGATTATGAATGTCGATATCATAGTTGCAGGCGGCGATCCCGTCATCGAACTTGCGGCAGGCGAGCAGGTCGTCTGCGGTGAGGGTGTATTCACCGTCAATCATGCGCGACTCGCGGATACCGATATGCGTCGCCGTTGTGAGCAGGACGGACTTCTCACAGCCGGGGACGTATTTGTGCAGAAAGCGGAACATTTCGAACACCTGTTCGCGCGCCTCTTCTTCGGCTTTGGAGAGATCGAAGGGATCGACGGGATTGCGCTTCACGATCCGCGTGGTGTTGAAGTGCAGGACGGAGGGCGAGGTGGTGTCAAAGACCAGTACGTCCTCGCGCGGGTTGGTGATCTCGCCGCGCGCTTTCGCCTCGCGGTACAGTTTCTGCATCAGACCGCGGTTTTGGTTGAAGGTCTCGAGATCCACGTCGCCGATGCGGAAGCAGAGCGTCATCGGCTGGCAGAGGTGGTCGCCCTCCCGCCCGAGACGGGTGGGGAAACCTGCCGTGTAGGCAACATCGGCGTTGCCCGTACAGTCGATGTATTGATCCGCCGTCAGGGGCAGGATCTCCGTCCCTGCCGAGACACGGATCGAGTGAATCCTGCCGTCTGCCGCATCGCAGTCGAGGAACTTTGCGTGGTAGAGGACATCGACGCCCGCTTCCCGCGTCATGCGCGCGAGCAGAATCTTCAGGTACTCATCGTTAAAGAAATAGAGCGGCTCGGTATTGAAACGGGCATCGTCTCCCTCGAGCTCCCGCGTCAGGGCGGCGAGGCGACGGACAATTTCTCCGAAGATGCCGCGCGCGAGCATCACGCGGGGCTTACCCGGCTTTTCGGGGCCGATCGGCGTAAAATATTCCATAAAAGGCATGACGAGCATATGGTTGATGGCGCCGCCGAGCGCGTTTCCTGCCTCAATCAGCAGGGTTTTCTGCCCGAGCCTTGCGGCAGAGATCGCCGCGGCAACACCGGCGGGGCCGCCGCCGATGACAATGACCTGATACTGTTCCATAGTAGCCTCCGAACGTTTGACTAACCGCATTGTAGCACAAACGGACGGGAAAGTAAAGGAAGCGGTGCCGTTTTTACCGTCTTTTTTTGCCAAACTTTCGGGAATGATTCTTTGGCACTCGGGGCGCAAAGCTATCCTAAAAATAAACGCGCACAGGCACGCGTACACGTATAGGGGATCTTTCTGTGCGGAGCCCCCTTGTCAAATGCCGTGGTTATGGCACCTCCGGGGGGACACCAGGGCAGAAATCAAGTAAAATAAAAAGTAAATAATTTGTTAATTATGAATCAAAATGTTAAAATTTCGTAAATAATTTAACGCCGCTTTTCCAAAATGTGTGTGCGCGAATGCTTTTTTCCGGGGAGGGGAAATTCGGCAGAGCGGAGAAAAATACGAAAAAATTTTGTGTAATATTATCAAAAAGACTTGACAACCTTGCGCGCGTGTGATAAAATCCATTCTTGCATCGGCACGCGATCCCTCACATTTTCCCGGCATCGCGTCCGTTTTCTTTTTCACGCGCACGCACCCGTTAGGGATATTATGCGCTTTTACGCACACGCGCGTGAATTGGCCGCTCCGGCGGCACCCGATTTTGTTATTTTTGAGACTGGAGTTGAATGTATGCTGAAACTACCGCCATGCAAGACCGAGAGAAAGAGTTTCTCCCGCATTAAGACAGTCGCTGAAATGCCCGATCTGATTGCCGTTCAGACCGAGTCTTTCAAGTGGTTTCTTGATGAGGGGCTCCGCGATGTGCTGCACGATGTGTCGCCTGTCGTGGACTACAGCGGGAAACTGGTCGTCGAGTTTATCGACTATACTCTCGACAGCCACGCCAAGTACACGATTGAGGAGTGCAAGGAGAGAGACGCGACGTATGACGTGCCTCTTCGCGTGCGTGTCCGCCTAACCAACAAGGAGACCGGCGAGGTCAAGGAGTCCGAGGTCTATCTCGGCAACTTCCCGATGATGACCGCCACGGGTTCCTTCGTCATCAACGGTGCGGAGCGCGTGATCGTCTCCCAGCTCGTGCGTTCCCCGGGCATCTATTTCCCGGCGGCGGTGGTGGACAAGGCAGGGCACCACTCTTTCACGTCCACGGTGATTCCGTACCGCGGCGCATGGCTCGAATATGAGACCGATGCGACCGACGTCCTATACGTCAAGATCGATAAGACGAGAAAACTCCCGGCGACGGTGTTGCTCCGTGCGCTCGGCATCGAAACCAACGAGGCGATTCTCGCCATGTACGGCGACGAGCCGATTCTGACGGCGACGTTCGGCAAGGACGAGTGCGGCGTGCTCGCGCAGGAGAACAACTCCTCCGAGCGCGACGAGGCTCTCAAGGAGATCTACAAGAAGTACCGTCCGGGTGAACCGCCGCTTGTCGAGAGTGCGGAACTCGCCCTCAACAACCTGTTCTTCGATCCGAAGCGATATGACATTTACCCCGTCGGTCGGTACAAGTTCAATAAAAAACTGGCGCTCGCCGCCCGTATCCGCGACACCTATCTTGCGGAAGCGGTTGTCAGCCCCCTGACCGGTGAGGTCATCGCGGAGGCAGGCGCTTATGTGAACCGTGAACTCGCACAGGCGATCGAGGACAGCACCGTCAACCGTGTGGAAGTCTGCAAGAAGCCGGGTGAGAAGGCGATCGTCGTGTTCTCGAACCACACGGTACGCCCCGAACTCATCCTCGGCGACGATCTCTCGGACTGCGGCATCGACGGCAAGGTGCGCGAGTCCGTACTGCGTGAGATTATGGATACCTGCGAGGGCGACCTCGACGCAATCAAGGAGCAGGTGAAACTCCGCCGCGACGAACTGTCTCCCCGCCATATCACGAAGGACGATATTTTCGCGTCCGTCAACTATCTGCTCAACCTCTATCACGGCATCGGTCAGTTCGACGATATCGACCACCTCGGCAACCGTCGTCTGCGCTGTGTCGGTGAACTGCTCCAGAACCAACTCCGTATCGGTATGTCCCGTATGGAGAAGAACATCAAGGAGCGTATGTCCGTCCATGATACCGAGGATATGACGCCGCAGTCGCTTATCAACACGCGTCCGGTGTCCACCGCAATCCGCGAGTTCTTCGGCTCTTCGCCGCTCTCGCAGTTCATGGATCAGAATAACCCCTTGGCGGAACTGACGCACAAGCGCCGTCTCTCCGCGCTCGGCCCCGGCGGTCTTTCCCGTGACCGTGCGGCATTCGAGGTTCGTGACGTCCACTATACGCACTACGGCAGAATGTGCCCGATCGAGACGCCTGAAGGTCCGAACATCGGTCTGATCTCCTATCTCGCGACCTATGCGAAGATCTCGAAGTACGGTTTCCTCGAGGCGCCTTACCGTATCGTCGACAAGGCGACCGGCAGAGTCACGGACGAGGTCGTGTACATGACCGCGGACGAGGAGGACAACAACATTATCGCGACGGCGAACGAGCCGCTCGACGAGAACGGCTACTTCGTCAAACAGCGCGTCATCGCACGTGACAAGGCGGAGATCATCGAGGTGGATCGCTCGCAGGTCGACCTGATGGACGCCTCGCCGAGAATGGTCGTCTCGGTCGCGACCGCGATGATTCCGTTCCTTGAAAACGACGATAACACCCGAGCCCTCATGGGTTCCAACATGCAGAAGCAGGCAGTCCCGCTGATGGTCACCGAGGCACCGATCGTCGGTACCGGCATGGAGTACAAGGCGGCTGTTGACTCCGGCGCCGTCATCTGCGCCAATGCCGCCGGTATGGTCGACCGCGTGACGTCCGATGAGATCACCATTCTCACCGACGAGGGGAGAAAGGACGTTTACCACCTGACGAAGTTCAAGCGGAGCAACCAGGACACCTGTATCAACCAGCGCCCGATCGTCGATGTCGGCGAGCGCGTGGAAGAGCATCAGGTCATTGCCGACGGTCCCGCGACCTCCGGCGGTGAAATCTCTCTCGGTCGTAACGCCCTCATCGGCTTCATGACGTGGGAGGGTTACAACTACGAGGACGCCGTTCTGCTGAACGAGCGGCTGGTCCGGGAGGATATGTACACCTCCATTCATATTCAGGAATATTCGATTGAGACGCGTGACACCAAACTCGGCCCGCAGGAAATCACCCGCGAGATTCCGAACGTCGGTGATGACGCGCTGAAGGATCTGGACGCCGACGGTATCGTCAAGATCGGCACGTATGTGCGGGCGGGCGATATCCTGATCGGTAAGGTCACGCCGAAGGGCGAGACCGATCTGACCCCCGAGGAGAGACTGCTCCGCGCCATCTTTGGTGAGAAGGCGCGCGAGGTGCGTAACTCCTCCAAGGTGCTGCCGCACGGCGAGAGCGGTATCGTTGTGGATGTCAAGATTTTTGACCACACCAACTCCGATGACCTCGCCCCCGGCGTCAACAAAGTTGTCTGCGTCTATGTCGCACAGAAACGTAAGATTTCCGTCGGCGACAAGATGGCAGGCCGTCACGGTAACAAGGGTGTCGTTTCCCGTATTCTCCCGCCGGAGGATATGCCGTTCCTCGCGGACGGTACGCCTCTCGATATCGTGCTGAACCCGCTGGGCGTTCCTTCCCGTATGAACATCGGGCAGGTTCTGGAGATGCACCTCGGTATCGCCGCCCGTCGCCTCGGTTACAAGGTGGCGACGCCCGTCTTCGACGGCGCGAACGAGCGCGATATCATTGAGCAGCTGCAGCTCGCGGACTACTCCCGTGAGATCCTGCCGGGCGAAGCCGTGAAGGGGAAAGCCCTCTTCATCGAGACGGTGGACGCCGACGGCAGACGCGATCTGCAGAGGGTCGATGACTCGATCGTCAACGATGACGAGAAGCTGCAGGCGCTCATGGCGGAGAACACCGTGCGTATCATTGACGGTAAGCAGATCCTGTATGATGGCAGAACCGGTGAGCCGTTCGATAACCCCGTTACGGTCGGTATCATGTACTACCTCAAGCTTCACCACCTGGTCGACGATAAGATCCATGCCCGTTCGATCGGTCCGTACAGTGTCGTGACGCAGCAGCCTCTCGGCGGTAAAGCCCAGTTCGGCGGTCAGCGTTTCGGCGAAATGGAAGTTTGGGCGCTCGAAGCATACGGTGCCGCCTATACGCTGCAGGAAATTCTGACGGTCAAGAGCGACGACGTCGTTGGCAGAACCAAGACGTATGAAGCGATCGTCAAGGGCGAGAACGTTCCGACGCCGGGCATCCCCGAATCCTTCAAGGTGCTCGTGAAGGAACTGCAGTCCCTCGCGCTGAACATTCAGGTACTTGATAAAGACGGTCAGGAGATCGAACTCTCCGATCTCATTGATGACGAACCCGTGCGCCCGATGATGCCTTACCGCGGCGATAAACGCCGTGAGGACGAGGCGTTCTTCGAGGAAGGGGAGACCCCTTCCGATGAAGAGGAACTCGGCGACGCAGGCTACGAGGTGGTCGATGACGATGACGACTATATGCCGGACGACACCGATGCAGACGCATACGGTGCCGACGACGGAGCCGATGACTACGACGATCTCGATTCGTGATCCCCGCCCTATCAAAAGAGAAAGAGAGGAACGGTGCGCCCCCAAGAAAACGGGGCAACACCTTGAATAATATGAGTAAGAAAGTTTTTGAATCCATTCGGATCAGCCTTGCGTCTCCCGAAATGATTCGCTCCTGGTCTTACGGCGAGGTCACGAAGCCGGAGACCATCAACTACCGCACGCTCAAGCCGGAGCGTGACGGTCTGTTCTGCGAGCGCATCTTTGGGCCGACGAAGGACTGGGAATGCTCCTGCGGCAAGTACAAACGCGTCCGCTCGAGCGGTAAGATCTGCGAGCGTTGCGGCGTGGAAGTGACGACCAAGCGCGTCCGCCGTGAGCGCATGGGGCATATCGAACTCGCGACCCCCGTGTCGCACATCTGGTATTTCCGCGCCACCCCGTCCCGCATGGGGCTGCTCCTCGAGATGTCCTCCAAACTGCTCGAGAGAGTCCTGTATTTCGCAAGTTATGTGGTCGTCGATCCGGGCGATACCGGACTGCTCAAGAAGCAGTTGCTCTCCGAGGCTGAATACAGTTCCGCCCGTGAGAAGTGGGGTGACGACTTCCGCGCCGGCATCGGCGCCGCCGCGGTGAAGGAACTGCTTTTCACCGTGGGTCTTGACGAGACAGAAAGCCGCGAGCGCGTGGAGATCGAGCGCCTTGACGAGCGTCAGCGCGAGATTATGATGAAGCCCGAGAACGAGCGCACGGAGGAAGAGGCACAGGAACTCGCGACCCTGCGCGAAGGGGAAGAGGCACGTCTCGCCCGCTCCGCGGAACTCTGCACACTGGGTCTGACCCGTCTGTCCGATGAGCTGAAAGCCGAACTGCTCGGTTCCACCGGCCAGAAGCGCACGAAGATCGTGAAGCGGCTCGAGGTGGTGGAATCCTTCCGTAAGTCCGGCAACCAGCCGGCGTGGATGATCCTCACCGCGCTCCCTGTCCTGCCTCCCGAAATCCGTCCGATGGTGCAGCTCGAGGGCGGCAGATACGCCACCTCCGATATCAACGAACTGTACCGCCGCGTCATTTCGAGAAACAACCGTCTGAAAAAGATGCTGGAAATGCGCGCGCCGGAGATCATTATCCGCAACGAGCGCCGTATGCTCCAGGAATTTGTCGACGCCCTGATTGATAACGGCCGCCGCGGCAAGCCCGTCGTCGGCGCCTCCAACCGCGCGCTGAAGTCTCTCTCCGAGATCCTCCGCGGTAAGCAGGGACGTTTCCGTCAGAACCTGCTCGGTAAACGTGTCGACTACTCCGGCCGTTCGGTTATCGTCGTCGGCCCGGAACTGAAAATTTATCAGTGCGGTCTGCCGACCGAAATGGCACTCGAGCTTTTCAACCCGTTTGTTGTCAAGCGTCTGATGGAAACGCAGAAAGCCATCTCTATTAAGGACGCAAAGAAGAAAGTCCAGAGACAGCACCCCGACGTCTGGGACGCGCTGGATTACGTCATTCGCGAGCATCCCGTGCTCCTGAACCGTGCACCGACGCTGCACCGTCTGTCCATTCAGGCGTTCGAGCCGATTCTGGTCGAGGGGCGCGCCATCAAACTGCACCCGCTCGTCTGCCCGGCATTCAACGCCGACTTCGACGGCGACCAGATGCCTGTCCACCTGCCGCTGTCTGCAGAGGCACAGGCGGAGGCGCGTGTCCTGATGCTGTCCGCGAACAACCTGCTGAAGCCGATGAACGGCCACGCCGTGACGGTTCCTTCGCAGGATATGGTTCTCGGTTCCTACTATCTGACGATCGACGCTCCCGAAGCCGAGAAACGGTATCCCGTGCCGGTCTACCGCAACTATGACGAGGCGGTCATGGCGTATGAGAACAAACTCATCACGCTCCACACCCCGATCAAAGTGCGTGTCGAAAAAACTTTTGACGGCAAGACCGAGACGCGCATCATCGACGCGACGCTCGGACGTCTGATCTTTAACTCCAAGATTCCGCAGGATCTCGGCTACGTCGACCGCACGAACGAGGAGACCAAGTTCAACCTCGAGATCGACTTCCCGACGACCTCCAAGAAACTGAAAGAAATCGTCGACCGCACGATCAAGTATCATGGCTTCGCCGTGACGGCGGAAGTGCTGGATAACATCAAGGCGATGGGGTATAAGTACTCCACCAAGTCCTCGATTTCCATCTCGGTCTACGATATGACCATTCCGCCTGAGAAGAAAGAACTCATCGCGAACGCCGAGGCGAAAGTCGGGCAGATCCGCGAGGCCTTCGAGGAGGGCGAACTTTCCGACGAAGAGCGCTACAAAGCGACCGTCAAGGTGTGGGAAGAGACGACCGATAAGGTCACGAGTGCCCTGACCCACGGTCTGCAGAAGTACAACGCGATCAACATGATTTCCACCTCCGGTGCCCGTGGCTCCATCAAGCAGACCCGTCAGCTCGCCGGTATGCGCGGTCTGATGTTCGCGACCTCCGGTAAGACGCTGGAGATCCCGATCAAGTCGAACTTCCGTGAAGGTCTGACAATGCTCGAGTACTTCATGGGGGCAAAGGGTTCCCGTAAGTCGCTGTCCGATACGGCACTCCGTACCGCAGACTCGGGTTACCTGACCCGTCGTCTTGTCGACGTCTCGCAGGAAGTCATCATCCGTGAGATGGACTGCGGCGCGACCGAGGGCATCAAGGTCTCCGAGATCGTCAACCCGAACGACCGCGAGCACCCGCTCGAAACGCTCAAAGAGCGTCTGCTCGGGCGCTTCGCCGTCTCCGATATCATGCACCCCGAGACCGGCGAGCTGCTCGTTCCCGCGAATGAGATGATCACCGAAACCGAGGCGGACGCGATCGTCGCCGCCGGCATCACGGAGGTTGAGGTCCGTACCATTCTGCGCTGCCGTGCCGAGCGCGGCGTCTGCGCACACTGCTACGGCGCCGACATGGCGACCGGCAAACTCGTCAGCATCGGCGAGGCGGTCGGTGTCATCGCCGCACAGTCGATCGGTGAACCCGGTACTCAGCTTACGATGAGAACGTTCCACACCGGTGGTGTCGCCGGTTCGGATATCACCCAGGGTCTGCCGCGTATCGAGGAACTGTTCGAGGCGCGCAACCCGAAGAAGCCCGCGATCGTCACCGAATTCAGCGGCGTCGCGCACATCACCACCGAGAAGAACCTCTCGAAGGTGGTCGTCACCGACGAGGAGGGCGTTGCCCATCCGTACGAGATCCCGTTCGGTATGCGTCTTGAGATTCACGACGGCGACTATGTTGCCCGCGGCTCGGCGCTGACCGAAGGTTACTTCGCACCGGCGGACGTCCTCCGTATGAAGGGCATCGACGCGGTTTACGACTATATCATCCGCGAAGTGCAGAAGGTGTACCGCGGTGAGGACGTCGACGTGAACGACAAGCACGTGGAGGTCATTACCCGCCAGATGACGCGTAAGGCGACCGTGGAGGATCCGGGCGATACCGACCTGCTCTCCGGCTCGACCGTCAACGTTACGGACATCACGCATGCCAACCGTCTGATCGACGAGCGCATCGCCGCCGGCGAGACGGGGCTCCGTCACGCACTCGGCGCGCCGATGCTCCTCGGTATCACGAAGGCGTCGCTGCACACCGATTCGTTCCTCTCTGCCGCCTCCTTCCAGGAGACGACGAAGGTGCTGACCGAAGCCGCAATCGCCGGTAAGGAAGACCGCCTGCTCGGGCTGAAGGAGAATGTCATCATCGGTAAGCTGATCCCTGCCGGTACCGGTCTTACGACCTACCGCGACGTGGAGATTGAGACTGCAGACGGCACGATCCTCGACGACGAGGCGGCGGGTGAGTAAAACCTTCCGTTTTCGGCAAATATATCCCTGTGCCGTGTGGGATTTTTCACGGAAAAAACGCGGATATACTTGACAAAAGATTGCCGATAATGGTAAAATACCTTGTAATGTTCTGTGAAGGTGTCGTAAGACGCCTTCGCGGGCGTTCACAAAGATTCTGACATAGGGGTTCCCCTATTGAAGGATAGACATTTTAAATTTTGAAAGAAGGAGGAAGAGTATGCCAACCTTTAACCAACTCGTGAAACAGGGTCGTTCCGAAAAGCGCTACAAATCCAAGGCGCCCGTGCTGCAGAAGACTGTCAACACGCTGAAGAACGTCTCGGTCGAACAGAGTGCGCCCCAGAAGAGAGGCGTGTGCACGAAGGTGACGACGACCAGCCCGAAGAAGCCGAACTCCGCTCTGCGTAAGATCGCGAGAGTCCGTCTGACGAACGGCATGGAAGCAACCACCTACATCCCCGGTATCGGTCATAACCTGCAGGAACACTCTGTGGTTCTGATCCGCGGCGGACGTGTGCGTGACCTGCCTGGCTGCCGTTATCATATCATCCGCGGCACGTTGGACGCGCAGGGTGTGGCGAACCGTATGCAGGGTCGTTCCAAGTACGGTGCCAAGAGGCCCAAGAAGAAGTAATATTCCTATCTCAGAATATTACGGATTGTGCTGTCACCACCTGTGGGAATGAAATTTAGAATGTTTATTTTTCAAATACTGCTAAAGTTGACGCACTAGACGGAACACAGTTCCGAGTACCTGTGAGATTCATTTTTATGAAGGAGGGAAGAACAGTGCCAAGAAGAGGTCAAATTTCCAAGAGAGACGTTCTGCCGGATCCGCTGTACGGGTCCAAGCTGGTGACGAAGCTCATCAACAATGTGATGCAGGACGGTAAGAAAGGCGTTGCACAGAAGATCGTGTACGATGCGTTCGCCATGATCGAAGCAAAACAGGGTACCAATGCCCTGGAAGTGTTTACCGCCGCTCTTGAGAACGTTATGCCTGTCCTGGAAGTTAAGGCTCGCCGTGTCGGCGGCTCCAACTACCAGGTGCCTATGGAGGTCCGCGCCGAGAGACGTCAGACCCTGGGCCTGCGGTGGATCATCAGTTACGCGAGAGCGCGTGGCGAAAAGACCATGGCAGAAAAACTTGCAAACGAGATCATGGATGCTAAGGCCGGCATGGGCGGTGCTTTCAAGAAGAAAGAAGACACCCATAAGATGGCTGAGGCAAACAAGGCGTTTGCACACTATCGTTTCTAATCACTCGTTAGGACAAGTAAAGGAGACACAAGTCAATGCCAAGAGAATATTCGCTTGAGCACACAAGAAATATCGGTATCATGGCACACATCGATGCCGGTAAGACCACTACGACCGAGCGTATCTTGTTCTACACGGGTAAGACCCATCGAATCGGGGAAGTGCACGACGGTGCGGCGACCATGGACTGGATGGTGCAGGAGCAGGAGCGCGGTATCACGATTACGTCTGCCGCGACCACGTGCTTCTGGACGCCCACCCGTTTCCATGACGATCCTGTTAAGGCAAAGGCGAACACCTGCCGTATCAACATCATCGACACTCCCGGCCACGTTGACTTTACCGTCGAGGTGGAACGTTCCCTGCGTGTTCTGGACGGTTCTGTGACCGTTTTCTGCGCGAAGGGCGGCGTCGAGCCCCAGTCGGAGACTGTGTGGCGCCAGGCGGACAAGTATCATGTTCCGCGTATGGCATATGTCAACAAGATGGACATCACCGGGGCGAACTTCTTCCGCGTGGTGGACATGATGAAAGAGAGACTGCACGCGAACGCCGTGCCGATCCAACTCCCGATCGGGAAGGAAGCGGACTTCCGCGGTATCATCGACCTGATGACCATGGAAGCGGACGTGTACTACGATGATCTCGGTAAGGATATGCGCGTGGAGCCGATTCCGGAAGACCTGCGCGAAAAAGCCGAGGAATACCGCAATGCGATGATCGAGGCGATCGCCGAAACCGACGAGTCGCTCTTCGAGAAGTATTGCGGCGGTGAGGAGATCACGATTGATGAACTGAAAGCGGCGCTCCGCCGTGCCTGCATCAACAACGAGATCGTCCCCGTCATCTGCGGCACCTCTTACAAGAACAAGGGCGTGCAGAAACTGCTCGATGCTGTTATCGACTATATGCCTGCCCCGACCGATATCCCCGCCATCAAGGGTGTCAATCCCGATACCGGCGAGGAAGACGAGAGACGCGCGTCTGACGACGAGCCTTTCTCCGCACTCGCATTCAAGATTGCGACCGACCCGTTCGTCGGGAAACTCTGCTTCTTCCGTGTGTACTCCGGTGTGCTGGAAAAGGGCACCGCAGTATTGAACTCTACCAAGGGTAAGGAAGAGCGCCTCGGTCGTATTCTGCAGATGCACGCAAACGACCGGAAGGATATCGATGTCGTCTATGCGGGCGATATCGCCGCCGCCATCGGTGTGAAGAACACGACGACGGGCGACACCTTCTGCGACGAAGATCACCCGATCATCCTCGAATCCATGGAATTCCCGGAGCCCGTTATCCGCGTGGCGATCGAGCCGAAGACCAAGGCAGGGCAGGAGAAGATGGGTATCGCACTTGCCAAGCTGGCTGAAGAGGACCCGACCTTCCGTACCTACACGGACGAGGAGACCGGACAGACCATCATCGCCGGTATGGGCGAGCTCCATCTGGAGATCATCGTTGACCGTTTGCTCCGCGAGTTCAAGGTGGAAGCCAATGTCGGTAACCCGCAGGTTGCCTACAAGGAGACCATTCGCAAGAAGGTCGACCACGAGTGCAAGTACAAGCGGCAGTCCGGCGGTTCCGGTCAGTACGGTCATGTCAAAATCATTCTCGAACCCAACGAACCCGGCAAGGGTTATGAGTTCATCAACGCTGTTACGGGCGGTGCGATTCCGAAGGAATTCATCGAGCCTGTCAACCAAGGTATCCAGGGCGCTATGCAGAGCGGTGTCCTCGCAGGTTACAACGTCGTTGACGTGAAGGTCACGCTGTACGACGGTTCTTACCACGAGGTCGACTCCTCCGAAATGGCGTTTAAGATTGCCGGTTCTATGGCATTCAAGGAAGCGATGCGCAAAGCGGATCCCGTTCTGACCGAGCCGATCATGAAGGTGAGTGTCACGACGCCCGACGATTATCTCGGGGACGTCATCGGTGACATTTCCTCCCGCCGCGGTTCGATCGAATCCATGGAGCCCGTTTCCGGCGGTCAGATGGTCATCGCCTCTGTCCCGCTTGCCGAAATGTTCGGCTACGCGACCGCTCTCCGTTCCCGTACGCAGGGTCGTGGTGTCTACACCATGGAGCCCAGCAAGTTCGCGGAAGTGCCGAAGAGCATTCAGGACGAGATCATCAAGGCTCGCAACGCGAAAGCGTAACAGCAAATTCAACCCCCGCGTACAGGGTACGCGTTTCACAACAAAAAACAAAAATTATATCTATGGAGGATATTTACAATGGCAAAGGCAAAGTTTGAACGCACCAAGCCCCATGTCAACATTGGTACCATCGGTCACGTTGACCACGGTAAAACCACTCTGACTGCCGCAATCACGAAGTACCTCTCTCTCGGCAACGACGCGATCGAGTTCATGGCATATGACCAGATCGATAACGCCCCCGAGGAAAGAGCTCGTGGTATCACGATCAACACCCGTCACGTCGAGTATGAGACTGCAAAGCGTCACTACGCGCACGTTGACTGCCCCGGCCACGCCGACTATGTCAAGAACATGATCACCGGTGCTGCTCAGATGGACGGCGCTATCCTCGTCGTTGCAGGTACCGACGGTCCTCTGCAGCAGACCCGTGAGCACGTTCTGCTCGCTCGTCAGGTTGGCGTTCCTGCCATCGTCGTCTTCATGAACAAGTGCGACATCGCAGACGAAGAACTGCTTGACCTCGTCGAGATGGAGATCCGTGACCTCCTGAACGAGTACGACTTCCCGGGCGATGAAGTTCCGATCATCCGCGGCTCTGCCCGTGTTGCCCTCGAGTGCCCGAGCAAAGACCCGAACGCTCCTGAGTACGCTTGCATTAAGGAACTGATGGACGCTGTCGACGAGTACATTCCGACGCCTGCTCGTAACGACGACCTGCCCTTCCTGATGCCTGTCGAGGACGTCTTCTCCATCTCCGGCCGTGGTACGGTTGCTACCGGTCGTGTGGAGAGAGGTGTCGTTAAGATGAACGAGACCGTTGAGATCGTTGGTCTCTCCGAAGAGAAGAAGAGCACCGTTGTCACCGGTATCGAAATGTTCCACAAGCTCCTTGATTCCGCTGAGGCAGGCGACAACGTCGGTCTGCTCCTCCGTGGTATCCAGAAGAACGAGGTCGAAAGAGGCCAGGTCCTCTGCAAGCCGGGTTCCATTCACCCGCACACCAAGTTCGTTGGCCAGGTTTACGTTCTGACCGAGAAGGAAGGCGGCCGTCAAAAACCGTTCTTCGCCGGCTACAGACCGCAGTTCTACTTCAGAACGACCGACGTTACCGGTGTCATCAGCCTGCCTGATGGTGTTGAAATGTGCCGCCCCGGCGACCATGTCAACATGACCGTCGAGCTGATTACGCCTATCGCTATCGAGACCGGTCTGCGTTTCGCTATCCGTGAGGGTGGCAGAACCGTTGGTTCCGGCGTCGTTTCCGAGATTATCGCGTAAGGTTTTACCCGTGAGACGCACGCCCCCGGGCGTGCGTCTTTCTTATATTTCCGCGTGGCTCTGGCACTCCGCGATGCCTTTGTTTCGGCTTGACCGTCAAATGCGTCCGACGGATACGGTTGCCACGTCGAAACACAACTGCATAAACTGATGTAACATTATCTTGGGGTTTGGTGCAATTCCATACCGGCGGTGATGCCCTTCGGGGACGAGTCCGCGAGCGTGAGCCGATGAGGTGTGATCCCTTAACCGACGGTACAGTCCGGATGAAAAAGATAAGACAAAACCCCGCCATTTTCGGCGGCGTTCACGCGCTTTCGTGAATGCCTCCGTACGGTGGGATTTTTGTTTTTCGGGAGAGCCCACTCCCGGGAAAGATGCAAAATGGCACAGGCAAAAAACTCGCAGATACAACTGCGTCGTATGCTGATCGCGGCACTGTTTGTCGCGCTCGCGTATGTTTCAAGATTCGTTTTTCATTTCAATGTCGCGTTTCTCACATTTGAGTGCAAGGACGCGTTTCTCACTGTCGGCGGAATGTTTTTGGGGCCGCTTTGGGCGCTCGGGATGTCTGCCACCACCGCGCTCCTCGAATTTATCACGATCAGCGATACCGGCTGGTACGGCCTTTTGATGAATGTTGCCGCCGCGGTCGCGTTCTCCTGCGTAGCGTCGCTCGTCTATCGGTTCCGTCGCACACTCGGCGGGGCGATCGGCGGACTTGCCGCCGGGGTCGTGGCGCTCGTCGGCGTCATGCTGCCGCTGAACCTTCTGGTGACACCCGCCTATATGGGGGTCGCCGTCTCGGAGGTGGTCGCGCTCCTGCCGAAACTGCTCCTGCCGTTCAATCTCCTCAAAGGGATCTTGAACATGGCGGTCGTCCTGCTCCTCTACAAGCCGCTGACACGGGCGCTCCGCGCCGCACATCTGGCGGACGGTATTGTGGAGATGCCCGCGGCACCCGTCCGGGAGTCGGACAGTGTGGAAAAGCCGCAGGAACATAAACGCTGGCGTTATCGCTTCCTGACGCCGCTCCTCGGCGCGGCATTGTTGGTAGCGGCGCTCCTCGTGTTCTTCCTTGTCCTGCACGGGAAAGTGACCGTCGGAAAATAAACCGAAAATCCGTGCGGAGCCTGTGATAACGGCTCCGCACGGTGTTTTTCGTCTGCGGATATCACGTAAACAGATACGCAAACAGATACGCAAATGCGCAAGGTCGTGCTCTCCCGGGCGGCTTGACACCGAGGCGCGCAGAGACTATAATGAAAGCAAAGAATAACGGGAGGTAAGAGGATCGTGACGCATACAGAGGATGCACAACAAGTGGTGCGGGCGCTCATGGAGCGGGGGTGGCATATTGCCTTTGCGGAGTCCTGTACGGCAGGACTGTGCGCCGCGCGTCTGGTCGACGTGCCGGACGCGTCGCGCGTTCTGGACGTCAGTTTTGTGACCTATGCGGAGAGCGCCAAGACCGAGTACCTTGCCGTTTCGCCCGAGATGATCGAGCGGTACGGGGTCGTGAGCGAGGAGGTCGCCGCCGCCATGGCACGCGGCTGCGCCGCAAGAGCCGGGTGTGAGGTGGCTGTCGGTGTGACGGGTTTTGCCGGGCCCTCCGGGGGGACGGACAAGGCGCCGGTCGGCACGGTCTGCTTCGGCTTTTTCGTCGGGGGAGCGGTCACGACCGTGACCCGCCATTTCGGCGCTGTCGGCCGCGCCGAGGTGCGCGCCGCCGCAACCGATTTCGTGTTTGCGCGGCTGTGTCAGATGCTGGTGCAATCCGTTTGAGAAACTATGTATATTTGCTCTCATAGATGAACCCAAAAGGAGACTACCTTGCGGCAGTCTCCTTTTGTTTAGTTATCATCGCCGCAGCAACCATCGCCCGTATTACGGTTTCCACCGATATTCTCCGGCGGTGAGGGCGATGATGAGCGACATGTCGTCCGGCTGGACTTTCGCGTCGACGGCGGCTTTGTTGCGTGTCTGGGCGCCGCATTTTTGGCAGCGATAGGAGAGGACGTAGCCGCGCTTCGGGTCGGGGTCGGCACGGTAGGGGAGCATCAGTCCGCCGCACGGGTTGGCTCTGTCGCCGGGGAGAATATCCACATGAATCGATGCGAGGCAGCGCGGACAGTGGTTGCGGGAGGTGTAGCCGAGCGGCTGCACCTCGAGGCCGCATTGTCGGCAGACAAAGCCGTTATCGTTTTTGGTAAAGCGTTTGTGTTCCATTCCGTCTCCTCACTTGCCGATGCAGAAGTGCGAGAAAATGCTGTCGATGATCTCCTCGGAGACGGCTCTGCCGTCCGCCTCGGAGAGACAGCCTAGCGCCCGTTCCGCCTCCGAGCAGGCGACCTCGGCAGGGACCCCGGCGGCGACGGCATCCGCCGCACCGGCGAGCAGTTCCCGTGCGCGGGAGAGCGCGCCGAACTGGCGCACATCCGAGAGGATCGCGTCTTCGCCGACGCGCGGTGCTCCTTCGGCGAAGAGAGCGAGAATACAGTCGGTCAGCGGCTTCGCGTCACCGCTTTTCGCCGAGAGGCGGACGACGTGATGGAATCCGCCCGGGGTCGGAAAGGCGTTTGCCCCCGCTTTGTCGCATTTGTTCAGGCACAGAATGACCGTGTCGGGGTGGGCGCGTAAGGTGTCGAGCAGTTCTTCGTCCTCGGGCGTCAGCGGCTCCGACGCGTCCAGAACCGCCAATACGAGCTCGGCACGGCTGAGTGCGTCACGCGTGCGTGCGACGCCGATCTTCTCGACGGTGTCGTCGGTCTCGCGGAGCCCGGCGGTGTCCGTCAGGCGGAGCGTGAGGTCGCCGAGCGAGACGGTGCGCTCGATCAGGTCGCGGGTCGTACCCGGGACGTCGGTCACAATGGCGGCGTCCTCGCGGCAGAGCAGATTGTAGAGAGAGGATTTCCCGACGTTCGGGCGTCCGCAGAGCACGGTCGGGATCCCGACACGGATACTGTGCCCGGTTTTGTAGGTCGCGAGCAGGGCAGAGAGATCCGCGTCGAGCGCCCGGAGCCCCGCCAGCAGTTCCTCGTCCGTCATCGGGGCGAGATCCTCCTCGGGGTAGTCGATCGTTGCGTAGAGGGAAGCGATCAGGGTCACGAGCCGTTCGTGCAGTCCGTCGAGCGCCACCGCAAGGCGTGTGCGGCTCTTGCGTGCGGCGAGGCGCATCTGCCCCTGTGAGGTGGCTTCGAGCAACTGCCCGATGGCATCCGCCTCGGTCAGCGTGAGCGTACCGTTCAAATAGGCGCGGCGGGTAAATTCCCCGGCGGTCGCGGGAACCGCTCCCGCGGCATACAGCCCCTCCAGTACCGCGTGAGAGACCAATACACCGCCGTGACAGGTGAATTCGACGGTATCTTCACCCGTATAGGAGTGCGGGGCAGGGAAGCGGAATGCCAGTCCGTCGTCCACGCTTTCGCCCCCCGAGAGGAAATCGCCGCGCACGGCGGTACGCGGGGCGCGGGCGGAAAGCGGTGCGCTCCCAATCGCCGGGCGGAAACAGCGGTCGGCGATCGCGAATGCGTCGGCGCCCGATACCCGGATAAGGGCAACCCCACCCTTACCGGGTGGGGTCGATATGGCGGCGATGGTGGCGGTCAGGTCACGCATCGTCGGTTTCGTCTGCGGGAGCGGTTTCGATGACCGTTTCCGTCTCCTCGACGGTCACGATCGGCGCGTCTGCCGCTTCATCGGCGACCGTCTCGACCGTGGTCTCTTCAACGGTCACGTCGGTTTCCTCGGTCGGCACGTCCTCTCTCGGAGCGTCGGCCTTGGGTTTCGGCTCACTCTTGCGTTTGCCGCCCTTCAGCGCTCCTTCGGGGTAGATGACGATACGGCGGTTGGAGTCGGAACCGATCGACTGAGTGGTGACACCCTCAATGGACTGTACTTCGGAGTGAATGATTCGTCTTTCGTAAGGGGTCATGGGCTCGAGCGTCACCTTTGTGCCGCGGGCAAGCACCTTGTTCGCCATGCGGCGCGCGAGACGGCGGAGCGTCTGTTCACGCTTGGCACGGTAGCCCTCGACGTCGATGGTCACACGACTGCGGTCGCGCTCCCCGTTCGCGCCCTTCTGCGAGGCGGCGAGGTTGGTGAGGTACTGCAGGGCGTCGAGTGTGTCGCCGTGGTGCCCGATGAGCAGAGAGGCGTTCTCGCCCTTGATGCTGACGCGGCGGGTGCCGTCGTCACAGCGGAGCAGCTCGGTTTCGACGTCGGTGAGTCCGAGGTCGGACACCAGCGTGTTCACGAAGTCGAAAGCGCGGTCATCGCCCGGCTTCGCGTCAATGTGTTCAAAATGCAGATCTTCCTCCGGCACGGCGGCGGGTTTCTCCGGCGCCGGTTTCGGGGCTTTGGGGGCTTTCGGCGCGCGTGCTTCTTCACGGCGAGCCGGTTTCTCGGGCTTCGGCGCGGCAGGTCTTTCCTCGCGCGGGCGGCGCACTTCGCGGCGCGGTTCCGCGTCCGCAATCTCCATGCTGGCTTTCACCTTGGCGGGACGGACACCGATGATCCCGAAAATACCGCGGGAGCCGAGGTCGATCGTCTCAAAGGTGATGTCGTCCAGTTCTCCGGCGCCGAGTGCGAGGCGGGCATTCTGCTGTGCCTCGGCGAGGTCTTTACCGGAAGCAATTACTTCTTTTTTCAAAATCGTAATCCTCTTTTATTGATTAGTATTCATCGTCGTCATCCACATAGTGGAGCGATTTGGGCTTTCCGTTTTCGTCGACGCTGGTCCCCGTGATGGTGCGTTGACCGGGACTGCCGTTCTTTTTCATTTCGCGTTGCATCATGCGGATTTCTTCATCCGTATATTTCGGGAGCGGCATGACCTTCGCCAGGACGAGGATCTGGATAATGCCGAGAATCGAGGTGTACACCCAGTACACGCCGACAGCGCCCGAGACGCCGAACGCGATCCAGAGCTGGAGCAGGGGCATCGTGATGTTCATGAGGAACATCGACGTTTTCTGCTGCTGCGCCATCTGCTGGTTCAGCCCGTTGTCGTTGAGCTTACGGCTGAGCCACGTGGTCAGAAGGGCGAGCCCGCCGCACAGGAACGGAATGATGAGCAGGAACAGGTTCCACTTGTTCCCGTCCAGTTTTTCCGCGACATTGAAGGCAGGGCGGAGCCCGAGGTTAATCTTACCGAAAATATTGTAGTTCGGGAGTTTTTCCACACCAATCCCCGCAATCTCCCTGAGGACATCCGGCTGTTCCTTAAGTTGCCCGATCATCTCGATATGGGCGGCGTCCGGGATCTTTTTGAACGCTTCGACCACATGATCGGGGTACAGGGCGTTATAGAGTTTCAGCACGACCCCGTCCGCTAGTCCGACGCAGTATTTCAGCGGCATACGGATGATGCGGTAAAGGGCAATCAGGATCGGGAACTGGATGAGGAGCGGCAGACACCCGGAGAGCGGGGAGTAGCCCTCTTTCTGCTGGAGTTCCATCATCTCCTGCTGTTTTTTCTGTTGGGTAACGCGGTCATTGCGCCCGGCGTACTTCTTCTCGATCATCATCATCTTCGGGCGGAGCATAGCACCCTTGATCTGGGTCTTCTGCTGTTTGATACCGAAGGGGAGTGTGATGAGTTTGATCGCCAGAGCGAACAGGAACAGGGAGATCAGGTAGTGACCGCCGCTGATCTTATTGAAAAATTGCATGACATAGCCGAAGGGAATCGCAAAGATATCCCAGAAGCTACTGAAATTCATACTTAACATACTGTTTTCCATTTCTCACGGTCGTTGGCATTCGCGCGCATGATCTTGCATTGGATGACACTTCTCGGCGGCTTCCTGCGTCGGAGCCCGCTCCGGGGGACGGGATCATACCCGCCGCGGGAGAAGGGATTACATCGGAAGATGCGTCCGATGGAGAGGAGCAGAGCCGGGAAGAAACCTCGTGTTTTGAAAGCCTCGATGGCATAGGATGAACAGGTCGGACGGAACCTGCAGCAAGGCGGTTTGAGCGGCGAGATGCATTTTTGATAGAGCCGGATAAGTCCGATGGCGAGCCACTTCATCTGACAAACAGTCCGAGTTTCTGGAAGGCACGGGAAAGATCCCGCGCGACCTCGGTCGATTTCATTTTAGTGGCGGGTTCACGGGCGGCAATGATGATGAGATGCCCGGGGCGAACTCCGCGGGACTTATCGAGCTGACGGTAGGCTTCACGCAGGATCCTGCGGCATCGCGAGCGCACGACGGCGCCCCCGAGCTTTTTGGAGACGGTGAGCCCGATTCTGTTTACCATGATTTTTTGCGGATGGGCGCGTTTCAGTTTCTCCCGCAGATAGTCGGGCAGGACATACACCGCGAGCGACGGTGTGACGAAACGCTGTCCTTTGGAATACGCTTTCTGATACAAATGGTTCTCACATACGGCGGTAAACTTCACTTTTGTGATCCCCCTTGTCCGACGGTGTTTAAGAAAAAAACCCGATAAAGCACCGTTGGGCTTATCGGGATGTCTTGCGAGCCGATATTAGTAGGTGAGTCTCGCTCTACCCTTGGCGCGTCTTCTTTTCAGTACCTTTCTGCCGTTGGCAGTCGCCATTCTCTTACGGAAGCCGTGCTCTTTGCTTCTCTGTCTTTTCTTAGGCTGATAGGTTCTTTTCATTTTAGCACCTCCTCTTTCGATAGTCGGTAACCGACAGGTACCGCGTAGGTTCGCGTATTCACAACACGATTATTATAAAGGAACGAGTCTCCGTTGTCAATACTTTTTTCTAAATATTCGTGCGTGCGCGCAGAGAAACTCGTCGCCGGTACTTTACAAAGCGGGTGGAGTATGCTACAATATTCGGGTAAGAGACAGGGGGAGGGGATCGCGTGGAGCAGTATACCGTCGGGCTGTGTACGCTCGGGTGCAAGGTTTCGCAGTACGAGACCGAGGCGATCGCCGAGGACTTCGAGCGCCGGGGCTTTGTCCGCCGCCCGTTTGATGAAGTCTGTGACGTGTATGTCATCAATACCTGTACCGTGACGGGGGAGGCTGACCGCAAGTCGCGGCAGTGCATCCGCCGTGCCCGCCGCCTGAATCCGGCGGCGCTCATTTATGTGACCGGCTGTTATGCGCAGACCTCGCCCGGCGATGTCGCCGCGATCGAGGGGGTCACGGGCGTGACCGGCTCGTATGGAAAAATGGAAATCGCCGCCCGCGCGGTGGCGCAGCTCTCGGCTCCTCCTTGTGCCGGGGGCGCGGTGACTGTCGACGTTTCCGACCTGGAATCGGCGCCGTTTGAGCCCATGCGTGTCGAGGCTTCGCCGCGCACGCGCGCTTATGTGAAGATCGAGGACGGGTGCGAGTGCCGATGCACCTATTGCGCCATTCCCGGTGCCCGCGGCCGTGTGCGGTCGAAGCGACCGGAGGACGTCTTTGCCGAGGTGGAGACGCTCGCCCGCGGCGGCACGCGCGAGGTGGTTCTGACCGGGATTGAGACGGCGTCCTACGGCGCCGACCTCGGCGATTACCGCCTGATTGATCTGCTCGAAGAGTTGGAATCGCGGCACCTCGTTGACCGCATCCGGCTTGGTTCGCTCTCGCCGGAGCTGATGTCGGAGCGCTTCTGTGAGCGCCTCGGCGCGCTCCGTACCGTGACGCCGCATTTTCATCTCAGCATGCAGAGCGGCTCGGACGCCGTGCTCCGTGCGATGAAACGCCGCTACAACGCGGGACAGGCTCTCGCGGCGCTCGCGCGGGTACGTGCCGTGATGCCCGATGTGCAGTTCACGACCGATATGATGGTCGGTTTCCCCGGTGAGAGCGAGCGCGAGTTTTGCGAGACGATGGCATTTGCCCGTGAGGCACGTTTCCTCACGATGCACGTATTTGCCTATTCCAGGCGGAAGAACACGCCTGCGGCAGACTTCCCGGATCAGGTGCCGGAGGAGGTCAAGGCGGAGCGCAGTCACCGCCTGATCACCCTCGGGCATGAAATTCGTGACGAAATTCTCGACGGGATCGTCAAGGCGGCGCCGGAATTGCGGCTCCTCCTTGAAACACACGAGGGCGATGTATGGCGCGGGCATACCGACGCTTTTTTGGAAGCGGAAGTGGCGTTCGGGGGAGATCGGCACGGCGAGCTTGTGACGGTGCGCCCTACCGCCGCGCGGGACGGGCTCTTACTTTGCGATGATATAAATTCAAATAGAGAATAAGACGGAGACACAACATGGAAAACACCAAAAAGACCATGGACAAAATCGTAGCCCTTTGTAAAGGGCGCGGCTTTATTTTCGCGGGTTCCGAGATCTACGGTGGACTTGCGAACACCTGGGACTACGGTCCTCTCGGGGTGGAATTCAAAAACAACGTCAAACGCGCGTGGTGGAAGAAGTTCGTGCAGGAGAACCCGTACAACGTGGGGCTCGATGCTGCGATTCTGATGAACCCGCAGACGTGGGTGGCGTCCGGGCACCTCGCGGGCTTTTCCGACCCGCTGATGGACTGCCGCGAGTGCCATGAGCGTTTCCGCGCGGACAAACTGATTGAGGATTACTGTGCCGCCGAGGGCGTGACGCTGGAGAAGCCGATCGACGCCATGAGCCAGGCGGAGATGAAGGCGTTCATCGACGAGCATAAAGTGCCGTGCCCGACCTGCGGCAAGCATAATTTCACGGATATTCGGCAGTTCAACCTGATGTTCAAGACGTTCCAGGGTGTGACCGAGGACGCGAAGAACACGGTGTATCTGCGCCCCGAGACGGCACAGGGCATTTTCACGAACTTCGTGAATGTGCAGCGCTCTTCCCGGAAAAAGATCCCGTTCGGTATCGGGCAGATCGGCAAATCGTTCCGTAACGAGATCACGCCCGGTAACTTCATCTTCCGCGTGCGCGAGTTTGAGCAGATGGAACTGGAGTTCTTCTGCAAGCCGGGGACGGACCTTGAGTGGTTTGCTTACTGGCGCAACTTCTGCCGCGAGTTCCTGCTCGGGCTCGGGATGCGGGAGGAGAATCTGCGTCTGCGCGACCACTCGCCCGAGGAGCTGTGCTTCTATTCCAAGGCGACGACCGACTTCGAGTTTCTGTTCCCGTTCGGGTGGGGCGAGCTCTGGGGTGTCGCCGACCGTACCGACTATGACCTGACCCAGCACCAGACCGTCTCCGGGCAGTCGATGGAATATTTCGATCAGGAGAGCGGGGAAAAGTATATCCCGTATGTCATCGAGCCGAGCCTCGGGGTCGAGCGTAGCGTGCTGGCGTTCCTCGTCGATGCTTATGACGAAGAGGAGATCGCCGAGGGCGATACGCGCGTGGTTCTGCACCTGCATCCGGCGCTCGCGCCCGTGAAGTGCGCGGTGCTGCCGCTCTCGAAGAAACTCGCTGAGGACGCGATGCCGCTGTACACCGAGCTCTCCAAAGTGATGAACTGCGATTTCGACGTTGCCGGTTCCATCGGTAAGCGCTACCGCCGTCAGGACGAGATCGGTACGCCGTTCTGCATCACCTATGACTTCGACACCAAGGAGAACGACGGCTGTGTGACCGTGCGTGACCGTGATACCATGGAGCAGGTTCGTATGCCGATCGGCGATGTCAAGGCGTATATCGAATCGAAGATTGCCTACTAAGCAAAAAGTGCTTTCGGTTTTGCCGGCAAAGCCGCATACAGAATTTCCGATAAAATCTCAAACGGGATTCCGACGGAATCCCGAACGAAACGTTTCGGCGCGCCCCACGGCGCGCCGTTTCTTTTTGACAAATTGATAAAAATACGAAAAAAGGCTTGCCAAAGCGCAAAAAATATGCTACAATCATTCTCGCTTAAAAAAGCATCCGATAGGGGTGTAGTTCAGTTGGTAGAATCGCGGTCTCCAAAACCGTTGGTCCTGGGTTCGAGTCCTAGCGCCCCTGCCAAAACTCCCGCACGAAAGTGCGGGAGTTTTGCTTTTGACAGGGGGCGCGGACTCGAACTCCGTTTCCCGGTGGGAAACGGGTTCTCCGACGGCAAAAACGAAGCAAATCGCCTCGC
>ERZ1034755.137-NODE-137-length-24278-cov-15.560170_pt1 | contig 24278 bp, 30 predicted proteins | sample MGYA00520596_ERZ1034755 | MGnify/ENA primary metagenome ERZ1034755 (study PRJEB33766, sample SAMN09781701) | gut metagenome | biome: gut microbiome | host: Homo sapiens | place: Madagascar | study: EMG produced TPA metagenomics assembly of the PRJNA485056 data... | reverse complement strand
TTGGTGGCTGCACTACAGTAGCCAGTGTTGGTGGCTGCACTACAGTTGCCAGTGTGATTTTTGCTGCTCTCTGCTTTTTCTTTTATGTACTCAACCGCAGCCTTTACAATACCAGCGATACCGATTTCCGCCCGGAGCTTTATTTTCGTTCCAGCTCGCTTTCTGTCGTCTCCTTCTTCGTCCGTCACACCGTCAAGATCGGCCTCGAAAAACCGGCTGTCGGCTGGAGCGTAATGGGCGAACACATCAAGCGGATATTCACAGCCGTGGAACCCCTTTTTGCAGAGCTTGGCTTCTGCTTCTTCATGTTCCTTGCCGAGTTCGAATTGGAAACCACGGCACTTCATGTCCTTATCTGTCCCTTTGTATACGAGCACTTGACATTCCTCCTTTAATCCTGTATATTTGTGGTGGTGGATTGGCTCCCGTCTTTTGCGGGGGCCTTTCTTTTTTTGTACTCCTCCTGTTGGCGGCGGATACAGCGCAGCACCCATGCCGTGAAATTGCAGTATCCCATTTCGATAAGCTGCTGCCGGAACTCTGCCATATCTACGAACTCCAGCGGAATACGGACAGACAACTTATAGTTTGCTTCCCGCTTCCTTCCGGGCTTGTCCGCTATCAAGGCTTCTGCTTCGGCAGTCCGCCGGATTCCGTAATAGCCCGGCTTCTTGCACATGCTGTCCAGCGGCTTGTTGTATCCGGGGAACGCCTCCCGAATGGCTTTGATTCGCTCATTCTGCGTCATTGGGGAGCCACCCCCATAAAGATAATCATCCAGCCGATCATTGTTGCGAATGCCAGAAGGACGGTCAGCCCCTCCTTAACCCACTCAATGATCTCCGACTTCTTCCTGTTCATGTCACTCCTCCTGTCTCCGGTGGGTAGATCCTCCCGCCGACATACTCTGATGCTCCGTCTGCTTCTCCTGCATCTCCTCCGCCGATGTGCTGCCGGTCATCGTAGGTCAGACCATGTGGGTCCCCTGCAAAGATCGTCAGCGTAACTAATGCGGCAATCATGGCGGTGATGAGGAAATGATAGAGGGCTACGGCTGCCTTATTCTTCATCTTCCGTTTCTTTCTGCGGGAGCTTCGGTTGGAATGCCCACCACTGGACCTCGATAGCGCAATCCACATTATCTGCGCTGACATTGAACATCTGATGTTTGGTGCTGAATGGCAAGGTAGCATAGTGGGTTGGCGATACCTGACACAGGTAATTCCCGTCCTTGCTGGGTAAGATCTCATTCGGGTTAAACCACCGGATAAATGTGTTTGTTGTTAGTTCCATGTTGTTCCTCCTTTTCTTCCACTCCGTTCGGTGGAAAATACTTTCTAATGTCTTTGATTGCGATAAATAAGGTGTCACAGACTTTATAGGCTTCTTCCATCGACCACGGCACCTTTCCGGTCATTCTGTCGCTGATCTGCTGGCGGGTCATGCCTGTCCGCTTGGCAAGGGTCGTCTGATCGTGCCCAAGCTCCAACATCAGCGCTCGCAGTTTTCGGTATGTATCAATTTTCCTCGGCATTGCCTTTCCTCCTTACCGGGCAAAGTGCAGCCAAATATTGATTGCCGTAAATATCACGGATATTATGCAGCACGCTATTTGCAACCGGGTTAGTTTCTTATAATCCAACTTCACCACCCCTTTCCTTAATAAGCTCGTCCAGCGCAGCGTTAAAGCGCTGTTCCGCTCCCTTTGGGCTGCAGTGTCCATTAAGGACCATGCTCAGCCACTTTGTGGAGCACCCTATTTTGGCTGCAAGCTCTTGCGACGACACCCTGTTATTGTGCATTTTGCCGACCAGCTCACCTGTCCATTGTGCAGGCATCCGAAATTTCCTCCTTTCAATTCAAAATATTGAAGTTTTTTCGCCTTTATGGTAGAATGAATTTGCAGAATAAGTCCACCATAGGCAAAAGCGAAATTCACCTTTGTGAGTTTCTATGAATAGTATAATTCAAATAATTGAATTATGCAAGCATAGAATTCACAAATTTGAATTTTTGTTGTAATGCACAAAAAGGAGTGTATTATTTGTGTTTTATGACAAGTATTGTGAATTGTGCAAGAAAAACGGGATTTCCCCAACAAAAGCCGCAGCAGAGATCGGTCTTGGCATGGGGACACCAACCGCATGGAAAAAACGGGGCACTTATCCAAACCCGGCACAGGCGAAAAAAGTAGCGAATTATTTCAATGTTTCAATCGATTGGTTGATGGATAATGAAATAGAAAAACAGCCCACCGAAGGTGAGCTGCATCCTGCCAATAAAAAACTTATGGAGCTTTCCCGGACTCTTTCTCCGGAGGAAGCCGAGAAAGTATATAAGGCCATTTCGCTGCTATTAGAGAAATAGCTCTTTCGCATTGTTCAGGTGTCATTTGTAAAATAAGCTGCTCTAACGCCGTGTTCCAATCCATTGGTGCTCCTCCTCTTTTGTCGATTATTGTCAAATAAAAATCCTTCCAAATTCAGCATGTATTTGGTACAATTCTATTGTAACAGATCCCGTTATCAATCTGTACCGCCAAATTCGGCGGTTTCGGCGCAAAATCTGTCATGTTTTTCGGGCAAAAGTGTCCGGTAACAAAAAGCAGGAGATGAGTTTGTGAATTCTGACGAAGAAAGGAATTGGGATTACTTCTTACTGGAGGTAGCCGCAAAGCGGCAGGAGCAGGGCATGACCCACAAGGACTTGGCTGATAACGCCGGAACAGTCGAAAGGACGATCTCACGGCTGCTTTCAGAGCCAACTAAAAATCCGAGCCTTTTCCTCGTGGCTTCCATTTGTCAAGCGCTGCACATGTCTCTCGATAAATATTTTGTCCGGGAAGCCTATAAAAAAGCCGACAGCCAGAGCAGCGAAGAAATGATAGAGATGCTGAAAGAGCAGGTGCGCCAGCGCCGGAAGCTGACCAACACGCTTTTTGTAGTTATATTCGTCCTGCTGGCGATGATGATTTTATACCTCGTCCTGATCGATGCAAATAACCCTAACTACGGTTTAATTCGGGATTAAGAACAGAGGTTCTTTCCAAATATAATCGTACACCGTAAAGTGTACAATAATCAGTACTGGAGGAGAAAACTATGGAGGAAATGGAGAAAACAACGCCGGAGATCAAGCCAAAGAAGAAAAAACCGATGGTAGCAGCAATAATCCTAATTGTTATTGTCATTGCAATCATCGGAGCGCTTGCCGGTGGAGAAAAGGACAAAGACAAACAAGACAACCAGCAAAACCAGCAGCAACAGCAAAAGGATCAAAACATTGATGTTGATATGTCTGTTATTGCAGCGTCCCTAAAAGCTATTCTCGATAAGAATTCAGACGGAACATCGGTTGAATATGATGTCGACTATGACGATGACAGCATTACAATCTATGTAAAATCCGATGGGGCTGCTGCTGAAATTGCTCAAGCAAAAGCGTCTGGCTATGATGATACATATGAGCCATGGGTAAAAATGCGTGATAGCATGGTTACTCTTTGCAATTCCGCTGTTGATGCAGTAGAGGCGTTTGGCGTAACAGGAAAATATGTAACAGTCACAGTGGTCAACGACGCCAATGAGGAAAACACCCTATTGATGATTATGAACGGCGTGGTTGTATATGATGTAATGTCAGAAAAATAAAAAACACCGCCCTCGTTTCCGAGGGCGGTTGTCTATCAGGAGGGGAAAATGAAAGAAAGGACAAATACGGCAAAGTGGCTTGAGAAGCAGAACCGCTGGCAGATCGCTGTCCAGAAAGATGGCGTAAGAAAAACATTTACAAGCAGTCGACCGGGGAGGGAAGGGCAGAGGGAAGCAAACCGAAAAGCAGATGATTGGTTGGCATCAGGCATCTGCGGGACGAAGCTGCACCTATCGGAGCTGCACGAAAGCTATATGGAGCAGATTAAAATTCGGACTTCGCAGTCAAATTGGCGACCGCAGGAAAGCCGCTGGAAAACATGGATTGACCCAAGGATAGGCCACCTAAAGGCAGATGCACTTTGCGATGGGATTTTGCAAAAGGTTATCGACTATGCCTACAATAACGGGAAATTGTCGAAAAAGTATCTGCAAAGCATCCGTGCAGACATGGTTTCTTTTTGCAAATATCTGCGAAAAATGAAAGTAACCGGCTTTGTCCCGGAGGATATAACAATTCCAAAGGGCGCACCTGTTGGCGTTCGCAACATTTTGCAGCCGGAGGACATTGTAACGCTTTTCTCCGTTGATACGACAATCTACAAGGGTAAATTGGTAAAAGACCCATATATAAATGCTTATCGCCTTGAGGTTTTGACCGGTCTGCGGCCGGGAGAACTGCGCGGTATCATGCGAAACGATTTTAAACAGAGCAGATTGGAGGTAAGACGGTCGATAAATGAGGACAACGAAATCACTACAGGCAAAAATGAAAACGCGATACGCAGCGTTTATTTGGGCGAAATCGCAGAGGCGATTGTAAAAGATCAGGCATCTAAATCAAACGGCCTGTATCTGTTCCAAATGCCAACAACCGAAACCTATCGGAAGTTTTTCCAAAGATATTGCAAAGCAAACGGAATTCCGAAAACGACACCATACGAGCTGCGCCATACTTTCGTTTCCCTTGCACAGTCCCTCCCGGAGGGTTGGGTAAAGAAATTGGTCGGGCACTCCAAGAGTATGGACACATTCGGCGTTTACGGCCACGCTGTATCCGGCATGGATCGGCAAATAACCAGCGCGCTTGATGGCGTGTTTACATCAATTCTTGGACGGCAGGGAAAAAAGTGAGTTATTTTGTGAGTTTTTTTGCAAAAGAAAAAAGCCAGTAACCCGCATGGTTACTGGCTTTCTTGTTGGTGCGGAAGATGGGACTTGAACCCACACGCATTAAACTCTATATGCGGGAAATGCTGTATTTAAGCTGGTTTTCCGCTCTCGTTTCCTGCACAAAAGGAATAAAAAACACACCTTCGGAATAAAAGTGAGTTACAAAGTGAGTTATTCAGCCGCCGTATCGTATTGCTCAATGGCGGATAAAATTCTGCCACGCAATGCCTGTGCGGATGCGTGTTCGGTTCTGTATTTTTCTTTGACTTCCTCCAGCTCGGCAAGCAGTTTGTCATAGTCGGTCTGCGGTTTTTCTTCCTCTTTGTAGGTAATACCGAACCAGTCGCATACGCCCTTGCAGAGTGCCTCGGCGATTTGCTTTTTGTTCTGTACAATCCAAATGGCATCTTGCCCATTATCATGGAATGCGATTTCAGGATAGATCGACAGCATCGGTGTTTTGCCAATTTCGTAAAACTCGTCCTTCTGATAGACCCCTCGGTGGGTGTTCCGGGGATAAATCTCCATCAGTCTGCGGTAGACCATTTGGCAAGCTCGGTCGCTGATGCCTCCGGCTTCGCCGTAGCGCAGGACGGTCGGGCCTTGCGCGGAACCCTCTTTCAGCGTGGCAGAGCTGGCGTTGGTATGAATGGGCATGTGGAGATCTGATCTCCAAGCGATACTTTCGGCAACCCGCTCCTGCATGGTCTTATCGGGAGACGCGACCAGCACATCGAAGCCGCAGCGGGTGAGAGCATCGGCGCAATAAGCGCCGATCTCTACACACACATCATGTTCATATACGCCGGGGAACCCGTAGTATGGGGCATGGGGAGCCGGTCTGCGTTCCGGAGAAAGATACACTTTAGGCATCTTCTTCCTCCTCATGGACATACTCTGCTTGTTTCTTTTTCATAGTAGCCGCATCGTAAGTGCCGTTTGCAGCAAGAGCCACAATAACCGAATTCAAAAGGCAGAGAATAACGCCCTGAGCCGTTACAGATGCGTCATTGAACGCTTCCGCTCCGATCAGGATAAGAGCCGCTACGATGTAAGAAAGAAGCTGTGTATTGATGTTCCGCAGGGGGGTCTGCTTCAAAAACTGCGTAATGATGGTTACCATCATTACTGCACCGGCATAGGTTCCGAGGGTTGTCCAATTAACAAATTCGTTCATGTTCATGCTCCTTTTACTTAATGATATTGTTTGCAATGGCTGCTACAATGGCAACCGCAATCGCTGCACCGATTCCGGTTAAAATAGATCGGAGGACAGCATTCCAGCTATCCCCCGGCTTTCTTTCCAGCGTTTCAAGACGCTCACCCTGTCGGCTTAATTCGGTTGTCATTGTTTCCATATTGGTCGCTAAGCGATTCACGCTGTTGGCAATCTCTCCGAATGCTTTCACGCTATTTTCGAGATTGTCGATCCGGTGGTTCTGCCGCCGGTTTTCGTCCTCCATGCGTTTTTCAAACTCTGCGTGTTCCGCTCGGGTGATTGGATCGTCCATATCGGCGGTCTCCTTAGATTATTTGTTTGATAGTTTAATATAGGTGATCGTTTCCACGCCTGGTCCCTTTGGGGGATTATATTGAGGGCAAATCTTTACCAACCCTGTTTTCCCGGACAGACTGACCGTTTTCCGCTCAGAGTACGGGACCGTAACAAGGGTCTCGCTTCCGTCGGAGAAAATAACTGCAAGGTCCGTATCCGGACCGGTTCCGGGCTTTTCGGAAAACTCATAATCGTTTCCGATTACAAGCAAATCATGGTCGTCGATCTGGAAGCCCGCATAGGGCAGCGTTGCTACCTCAAAGCCCTTATAGAAGGTAAGTGCGATGTATGCCTTGGGGACAGATCCAATTACTCTTGCTTCATTGCCGCCTTGTTCAGAGCTTGCTGGCGGGAGCGGAGAAACAAGCGTCAAAGCGGGATTGACCTCCGTGCTGATTTTCCCATCGAACAAAACTATCTCCGGCGGATAGAGGGTTGACATGTCAACGGGAATCGGGATCGTTACGGTTTGCGCTTTGGAATAATATCCATCAGGTGTAACCGCGCTAATGCTCCAAGTCCCTTTGGTCAAAGATAATTTTGCAACCCCATCAACGGATGTCGCCGTTACGGTCTTGTTGCCATTTTTAGCGGTAACAACCGCTCCGGAAGTTACGGATACCACCACATTTTTTCCGTAGCCTCCAACAGTAATTGGGTTTCCTAAAATTGTGCACATATTTTCGCCGCCTTTCTCAAAGTTTAGGTTGCATCAGTCGCCGTCAAAGACGTGGTCAGCTTGCCCTTGTAGAGGATAAGGGTGTTTTTCAAACCAAGGGTGACCTCCGTAGTCAGAGCCATTACCATAATGGGGAGACCGCCGGTTGCAGCAGAAAATAAGCCGATGTGGGTAGCCTTTCCGAACTGCTGTCCCTCATTGGGTGCGTCCCAGGTAAGGTTCGTACTGCCGTTTGTGATAGATCCGGCTGCAGCTGCGTCCATTTCGGCTTTCAGCCGCTTATAGCCGGTGCTTACTGCAGGCTCGGGGAAAGCAGTACATTCTCCTGCCTCGCTGAATGTCGGTGCTGCATTCGAGAAACCGAGGTAGCAAGCGTTGCTGGTAGGGATAAGAGATGTGCCACCGCTACCGAAGCGACCATAGAATGCGTTCAGAATGTTGTTTGCGAGATTGGTGCTAATCATAGTAAATACCTCCAATTTTTATTGTGAATTGTTGCGTAGACCGAAAGTAATAGACACATGGTTTTGATTAGGTTGTTTCTTTTACAAGATTGAATATAAGTTCCAGTCTTTGAGCATTATTGTTGGAATAGGAATTACCAGTAATTGGAAGCAAAGCAGAACGAATGTACTCGTCAGCGCTCAGGAAAATTTCTGGAGACATACCATCTTTAGCGGAAATAATAGATTGCAGCGCCTGTTCCGTCTCTGCTGCGTATGAAAGATCAATAGGGTTGAGACTTCCCCACCCGGCTTGAATTGGCACATCTGGTAATCCGCTTTGTCCAAATAGAGCCTCCCAAAACGCTGACAGAAGAGTTTGAGCATTAGGAGAATATACATGCACACCAAAACTAAAATTTACAAGTAAAAGAAGCTCAGACGTATTCCCAGCAACATTTGCATTAATTGCTGCGATGTTTGTACTATCAGTTTCGCATGACTGTGTGAAACTTTTTCTGTAAAAGTCCTATGAAAGGTTCTTCTATGATACAATAAATATCATTAGGAGGACCTATTATTATGGCAAGACAAAAGAAACCGGTTCACAGAGTACAAATGACAGAGGGAAAGAGGAACATCATCCGTCAGCTCCTCGAAGAATACGACATTGAAAGTGCTGAAGATCTTCAGGATGCACTCAAAGATCTTCTGGGCGGCACTATTAAAGAGATGATGGAAGCCGAAATGGATAACCATCTCGGATATGAAAAATCAGAACGCTCTGACAACGATGATTACCGCAACGGTTATAAACGCAAGCAGGTCAATAGCCGTTATGGTTCTATGGAAATTGAAGTGCCACAGGATCGGAAATCAACCTTTAAACCGCAGGTGGTAAAAAAACGTCAAAAAGATATTTCCGATATTGATCAGAAGATTGTTACTATGTATGCCAAGGGGATGACAACACGTCAGATTTCTGAAATAATGGAAGATATTTATGGATTTGAGGCTTCTGAAGGCTTCATTTCAGATGTAACGGATAAAATCCTGCCGCAGATTGAAGATTGGCAGAATCGCCCGTTAGACGAGGTCTATCCTATCGTTTACATTGATGCCATCCACTATTCAGTACGGGATAATGGAGTTATTCGCAAACTGGCTGCCTATGTAATTTTGGGCATTAATACAGAGGGGAAGAAAGAGGTCCTTTCAATTACCATTGGGGAGAACGAAAGTGCGAAATTCTGGCTTTCTGTCCTAAATGAGCTGAAGAATCGGGGTGTAAAAGATATTCTGATTATCTGTGCGGATGGTCTTACAGGGATCAAGGAGGCAATCGCAGCCGCTTTTCCAAAAACAGAATACCAGAGATGCATTGTTCATCAGGTAAGAAATACCCTTAAATATGTTCCGGATAAGGACAGAAAAGCATTCGCAGCGGATTTAAAAACCATTTATCAGGCATCTGATGAACGAAAGGCATTAGCAGCCCTTGAAACAGTGACCGAAAAATGGACGTCTAAATATCCGAATTCAATGAAACGCTGGAAGGATAACTGGGATGCTATCTCGCCAATTTTTAAGTTTTCAACGGCTGTCCGAAAGGTCATATACACAACCAATGCGATTGAATCCTTAAATTCCACCTACCGGAGGCTGAATCGCCAAAGAAGCGTATTTCCAAGCGACACAGCATTGCTGAAAGCGCTGTATTTAGCAACATTTGAAGCAACGAAACGCTGGACCAGCACGATCCGGAACTGGGGGCAAGTTTACGGGGAATTGAGCATTATGTACGAAAATCGGCTTCCAGAATAGTCAAAAAGAGCGATGTAAAAACGGGCGGAGCCCCCGCCCGCTCTTGACATACCCATAAATCACTGTTATATATAAAGCAATGGCTAAAAGCCTGTGTTGCAAGCCTTTAGCCATTCTAATCATAGAAGAATCTTATTTACAGAGATTTTTTCATACCCTCTTTCGCATCGATACATTCCATTTTCGTATACAGGCATTTGTGCAGTTGGGTTTTTTATGTTGCATGCAACAATGACATTTTCAGTAGCAGAAGACGGTACAGACCAACAGTATTGATATTTCACTTTATCGGACTCATATGCAGAGGCAGTGTTATTATACGAGACACAATATTCATTATAACCAATACTTTTCCATGATCCTTGATTGTCAAATATGTTGGCTAAACTTCTTCTAAGTGCTCCGAGCAGCCCAGCCCAATCTTTGGTGTCTGTTTCCAAAAACTTCGGGGCTTCGCAATCGCCTCTTACATCATTCATAAACAATGCTTTATCGGCTGTCCCAAAAATAGCATTGAAATTGTTGTTCGCCGTGGTTCCTGCTGTCATCAGCTCAGCTGCCCATGAATTTAATTTTGAAAGAACACTCGGTTGTAATGGTGTTAAGTCATCATTTAACGAGTAAGCAAGATTATTGTCCACTCCAATTGGGTCGGCTGTCCCTCTTTTCCCATACACTGTTATGGATAAACGGTCTGGCGATATAATTACACAGCCTTCACCAGCAGCATCGCCAAAGTCGGATACGTCAACTCCGCCGCCTCCACTATCAAGCGTACCAGTTACTCCGCCGATAACCACGTCTTTTTTGATGTTAGCAGGGATAAGCGTGCTCGGTTTCGTCACAGTTGCTTTGGAAATGGACTTGCCAGCAGACGGTGTAATAACTTGGTTGCCGTCAGCCATCGAAAGGGCAACTGTTACCTCTTCTGTTTCGCCGCCGCTGCTGGGAACGTTGGTTGTAACGGTAACTTTCGACAACCCATCGTAACCAGCATCTGGCGTTACTTCCGTGGTGCCGTTTTGGGTGACCTCCACGGACTTTTCCTGCACGGTAGCTTCCAAGTCAAATTCGACCTGCCCGCCTGTGCTACTCGGCACCTTGATATGCTTGATACCGCTGTATGTCTTTTCTTCACCGCCAATATCTTTCAGCTTGATGTCAGCCATTAAGTCACCTCCAATACTGCGTTATTTTGAGTTGCACTATAAACTTGTGTAACGGAAAGAACGTCACCGTTCTGGGCAGGGTATTCCCAAGGAATAACTGCCGCTGCTTCTGCTTTCCAAAGCATTTTCATGCCTAAGATGCTAAGCATATCCACAAGTCCGACCTGCTGCGGCTGCATGTCAGACACCGCTTTCAGTGTGGATCTCTGGCTTGCCGGGGTAGAAGATTGGATTTCCGGGATTGCGGAGTTTTTAGCGGAAACTGCACCGCCGGACTTCCCACCAACGCAGTCACCGATGCTTGCCTTTCCACTATGTTTCACGGAAGCAGAATTGGCAGAGGTACCATTCACAAACAGAACGTCATCGCCTGTCGGGGCTGGCTGAACCAATTTAACAGCTTCCGACCCGGTTATCTTGTTGACGGTTGCCGCTGTTCCCGATGGAACAGGAAGTGAAAGGTCAAGCCCCTCTGTGAACAAGATAGGATTAAGCACCACACCATGGCCGGCAGGAACAGATTGGAACAGGTCAAATTTCTCGCCGGTATTATTCGGATTGAGAATTATTTCTGTTCCGTTTGGGCTGGGCTGTATGATTTCGATGTGTTCTTTTCGTTCCTGTTTATTGATGATGATGCCGGTACCGTTCGCCTCGCTTTCGATAACCGCTAACTGTCTTGCAGAGCTTTCAACACAAGAGGCACTTTCCGGATATGCATCGGTTCTAATATCAGCAACTCTTTTGCATTCCCCATTTTTGGGGCTGACCTTATCGACCATTGCCGAATTTGAAAAAGCTATCCCGCTTTTTGATTCGGATTCTACCGGCTTTACACTTTGACCGGTTAATTCGGAATGGAGTTCGATTTTTCCTGATGCACTATTTTTAGGGGGGTCTTTTCCACTTTTAATTGATGAACTAATAGTTACTTGAACGGTCATGTCGGAGATCGGCTTTTCCCCAACAGCATAAGCAGTAAGAGCGCCATTAGTATTGGAAATGTAGATCGCAACGGTTCCGCTGTCCAGCATAATATCAATGGCGGTGTAATCCATCTGGATATCAACCTTGCTATACTCCGTCGCCGACGGAATACTTACCGATTGAGTATATGGGCTTCCCGTCCCAGTCCAACCGGAAGCGGTCAGCTGGATCGTTGATATCTCAGTCGTATTTGGTACGACTTTATGAGCTACATTTTTCAGATTGCTTATCAGAGTAGATTCCGCTGTGTATGTCGCTATCTGCAGTTGATATATCGTGCCGCCAGCGTTGATATCCTCCTGAACGAGGGGCGGCAGCGGGGACGCCGCTTGCGTCACAAAAGAAATCGGCGCATCGGTTGCGGACATGTCAATTTGAATTAACAATCGCCCTGGGACAGAGGCAGAGCCGGGAAGTGCTGCATTTACAGTCTGTTCCTCAACGACGAAGTTTCTCCCGAGGATAATTCCCCTTCCGTCTGAAATGTTGAGGATATTGCCGCCCTGCGAAGTTACGGTAACACCGTCAAATATGCCGCTGTCGTTGACCATCTTGTCGTAAAAATAAGCATCATCTGTCGGAGTTATTGTTGAACCATTGTATTGTAAAAGGGTTATCAAGTGGTTGACCTCCTCTCTAATATCAATATTTTAGTCAGATCTGCTCGGACAACGCCAAAGGTCAGCTTTGTTGTCTCGTTTGTCCGTGCAATCCCGGTCAGTATCGTTCCGTATGATTTATCTCCGTCTAAAACGGTCGCTTCTGTGCCGATCTCCATATAGGCGTCTATCACGGAGCAATCATTCCGGACGGTGATCTCTATCATGTTGTCGTACTTTTGCGGAGATAAAGCATCATAGGCTTTTTGATATGCTGCGGTGGCGAAATCTCCGTCCGTTTCAAGAAATTGGTTTGCGAAAAACACAGGGGTTATTCTTTCTGTATCCTCTGTGTCAATTTTCCCGTCTGGGTGCAGATAATAAGTGACCTTTTGAGTTTCATCAGCCTTGTTATAGATAATAACCTTGTTCAGCTGTCCATAGCTGTCACCGATGATGATATTCTTCTCGATCACAGACTTTAGGTCAGCTTCGACAACAGCATCTGTGGGAACTTTCCCGACGGTAGTGATCAATGTCTTTTTCTGTGAGTCAAGGCTGACAGACACAACAATGCCGTAAGCGGTCAGCGCCTTGGTGATTATCTCATAAAAATTGTGGATATTATCCTTGAGGTTAAGCGCTCCGCTCGTTTCTGTAGTCGTTGTTACCGACAGACCGCTGATATTTTGGAGATTGTCGTCGCTGCTTACAAAATTATCTGTAATGATCCCGGCGATAAACTGTTCGATTTTTGAGGACTGCGACCTCTGAAAATACACATCTGCGTCAAAAACGGATAAGAGCGGCTGCGCCGCAATGGTTACGCCACTTTTGTCATAATTAACATCGTCCACTATTCCTTGATAGACGATTTTCCCATTTTGGTCGCTGATGCTTACAAAGTCTCCCTTTTTGGCGTCTATTTTAACAGCCTTGATGCTCGTTTTTTCAAGCGTCAAGTAGTCGAACTGGATCTCCGGACTTTCTATCGGTGCGAAGCTACGGAAAGTGTAGTCCCTCGCAAAAACTTCGCATTTATACAGAGTATGCAAGTTTCTCCACCTCCACAGATGCCGAGATGTCGGCAGTTCCCTCGTGGGAAAAAGCGAGGGTGCTTTCTCCGGCTGGTGCGTAGATAAATCGAGCGGTCGAAAAATCACTGCTTTGATAGAGGTTCTGTACGAATTCTCCAGATACGGAGTATTCGGCTATCTCCATCGTTGCCGGATCAGCATCTATAACGATTTTATTCCCTGCCGGAATCGTGGCTACCACCCGACCGGTAAGCAGGCGTTTCCCACCCTGTGTAAGTACCCAATTCGGATTTGTTACAGGCCCGAAAATATGGATTTTACAAGGAGAAACCAAATCACCGTTTTTAATTCTCGCTGTCCCCGCTGCCGTCTCGGCGTAAATGTATGGGTAAGTGTAGCTGTATTTTTTCAAATTTCCGCTTGGAAGCTGGGCTTGCGAAACGACGATTGCTTCATGCCATGTTCCAAGGCAAAGGAACGTTATAGGGACGGACAGATAGCCGGATTTGAATTCTGACTTCTGCGCGATCTGAACCTTGCAGCTTATTCGATACCATTTTGAAACTGGAGAGTAGAGCAGGGTAAGCGGGTCTTTTGTCACAAATGATACGAAAGACTGGTATCTTTCATACGAAAAGAACACCATTTCTCCGCTTATTGATTTCTGCCCCAAATATTCCTCGGTAATAAGCCAAGAGTATCCCGCTTGCATTGCAGAGATCTCTTTTTCAAACCCCAAGCCGTCCGGTGCGTTGAAATACGCCGACTTGTCCATCAAATCCCACTCGGCGCCCACGTTATTTTGGAGCTTAAATTTTCTCATCAATAAGCCCTCCCGAGTGCTCGATTTACTGCCTGCACCAGATTGCGGGCAGCAGCTTCACCGGCTGCGCTGTCGTAGCCATTAAATGTGTTGTTCATTTCGATGGTAATTCCGCTTTTCCCGGCATCACCATTTAGGGGCATAACATGGGCACGGCCGCCCGCCATGGTGAGCAGCTCCGGACCGGCTTCGCCAACAATGGCGCTTCCGGAGGAAAGGATACCGCCTTTTGCCAGATATGCGAGCTTTCCAATGTTGGGAATATTAAATCCAAGCGTCTTTCCGCCCAAGATCGGCACCCAATCTGGCACGGTAAAGCTAATAGAGTTTATCCCGTTTATCATCCAGTTGATCGCGTCAATAACCATGTTGATTAGGGCGATGATCCCGTTAAGTGGTGCTTTTGCAATGGCGACCAATCCCTTAAACAGCCCTGCAAAAATCTCCTGAACGCCTTTCCACGCTCTTTCCCAATCTCCGGTAAAAACGCCGCGGATAAAATCAATGATTCCATCAAAGACCGCCTTTATGCTGTCCCAAACACTTTTTACGGTTGCAAAAAACGCATTAAAGATATTTCCGAGAATTCCGAAAGACTGCGTCCAGTCGGTTGTAAATACGCCCTGCAGGAAATCATCAACTTTCTGCAAAATCGCCTGTATTTCGTCACCCTTTGTTGCAATCCACGCAACAAGTCCAACGATCGCAGCGATGATCAGCACGATAGGATTTGCAATTATGAAATTTATGGCCGTTATCAGCGCCGGGATAACCGTTCCAGTTATAAAACTGATGGCTCCGGCAATTCCCGAAATAATACCTGCAATCGGGGAAATCGCCGCAATAAGACCGCCGACAATAAGGATCGTCTTTTTGACCCCATCGTCGAGGCTTGAAAACCAATCGATCGCATTTTGAAGCCCTGCGACGATTTTATTGATAATCGGCAGCAAAATATCACCGATTGAGATAGCCAGGTTGTTGAGCCCGTTTCGGAGTATTTTCATCTGGCTTTCTGTCGTTTCGTAGCGCTTACTTGCCTCATTTGATAGCGCAACATTTTCTTCCCACGCGTTATTTGCTGTAGTAACGGCATCGCCAAGCACACCAGATGCTAAAGCAAGAGACTGCAGCATGTTGGATTGCCGTATGCCGGAAAGGCCCAGCTCGTCCAACACAGCAAGCACATCTTCGCCGTTTGCGTTCATATCACCCAATCCGCCGATAAACCCCTGGATAGCCGTGATGGGGTCATCGCTCCACATTTTTGCGAATTCATCTGCGGAAACTCCGGCGACTTTGGCAAATGTCTTAAGATCGTCGCCACCCTCTGAAACGGCCTTGCTGATGGCAGACAGCGTTTGGGTCATTGCTGTACCGCCAGCCTCGGCTTGAATTCCAACGGATGACATCGCCGTTGATAGTGCGAGGATATCCTGCTCCGACAATCCGGCTATGGTTCCAGCAGACGCAAGGCGTGTAGCCATCTCAACAATATCGCGCTCTGTTGTGGCAAAGTTATTGCCAAGGTCAACGATGGTACTGCCGAGTTTGGAGTATTCATCAGCGGTCGTTCCGGTAATGTTTGCAAATTTGGCAAGTGCAGAGGCAGCTTCGTCCGATGAGAGGTTGGTTGCTTCTCCCAAATCGATCATGACGCGGGTAAAGTCAAGTACATCATCGGAGGCAATGCCCAACTGTCCCGCCGCTTCCGCAACCGCCGCGATCTCGGTGGTCGATGCAGGGATCTCGGTTGCCATATCCAAGATGCCCTGCCGGAGCGCAGCAAGCTGCTCCTCGGTTCCGTCAACGGTTTTTTCCACGCCAGCAAAAGCGCTTTCAAACTCAATAGACGCTTTACCGGCAGCAACGCCGACACCGGCGAACGCCACGGAGATTGGCGCAAAACTCTTGGCTACGCTTCCGGCTTTTCTGGATATTTCTCCGGTCACTGCAGAGACTTGCGCCAGCGATGCATGGCTTCTCGATGCTTCGGCCTGCAGGTCTTTCAGCTTCAGCTCTGCGCTTTCAAGCTCTCTGACAAGCTCGCGGTATTGCTTTTGGTTGACTTCCGTTCCGCTTGCCATTTCGGCATCTGCCTGTTTTTTGGCGTTGCGGAGGCTTTCAACCTTGTTTTCCGTTTTCTTGATCTGATCCCCAAGGAGCTGCTCTTTCTGCTTGAGCAGGTCTATATTTGTGGGATCGAGTTTCAGCAGGCGATTGACCTTGTTAAGCTCAGTCTGCGTACCGCGGATTTCGCCATTCAGATTACTGATGGCCTTGGATAATCCTTTAGTATCGCCGCCGATTTCAACAACGATGCCTTTAACATTTTCAGCCAATCTTACCACCTCCTGCGAAGAAATCACGCAAGCCGCCGGGTCTGCCCTTTATGGCATACTGTTCTGCGTCGTTTGCCTTTTCGATCATCAAATCATAGACCATTCCGCAGGTCATGTCCTCCAGCGCTTCATCGGATAACCCGAGTTCAGCGCAGCGGAGCATAAAGGTAGACCCGGTGGGCTCACGCACGGTTTGTTTTATTTTTTTTTTGGAACAGCGGTAGTCTTGTTGTTAAGGCTCCAAAGCTCCAGAATGGCAGGCAGCACCTTGTAGATGGAGAACATCTCGAATTGCTCCAACCACTCGTCAACACTGTCCGGAATACTTGCGTCATACTGCCGCGCCATGATAAATGCGACATCCTCGAAGATTTCAAGGTCGTTCACGGAAAAGCTTCCATCTTCCGATGTTGCCGCCGCCTGCAGCTTTTGCAGGTCTCTTACGATATCCCGCCCGATTTTGTGCCGATAGATGCGAGGGGTCAGCGCATTGGCGCAAAGCCCCACGCTTTTGCCATCGATTTCAATTATCTTATTCATATCAGACACCCGCCTGTGCAGGCTGGAATACGGTTTTATACCAGCCGTTGAGTGTCTCTGCAGGGGTCTCCGCTGTAGTGTAGGCAAGAGAGTTGCCGTTAGACAGCGGAGAAGCTGTAATGCTCACGGTCTGTGTCTGCGGCTCAACGCTCTCAGTTGTGGTATTCAGCTCACGAGAGGGTCGAGTACATGTACAGTTATAAAGAACAAACTTCGTCCCGTTCACATCGCCCTCCTCCTGGAACAGCAACGCGAAAGGCTTGGGCTGTACATTGGCGTTCTCGATCATCACCTTGCTGGTGGTGTCCTGTGTGTAGCCAAAAATATCCGTTAGGAAAGAATCGGGGAAGATCGCCACCTCAAGGTCGCCGGTATAGCCGCTGTTCGCCACGGCTACGAAATACTGGATATTATCCGCATAAAACGGAGTGGTATCGCCGGAAGGCTCCATAGACAGGCTCACAGCTCCGGGGATTGCTACCGGCGTGCCGTAGGTGTTCCCATCGGTGTCGAGCACTGCGTAGTGGACATTCGAGATACCAAATTTAACTTTATCAGCCATTGTTACACCTCGATTTCATAAATGACTTGGTTACATTGCTGATCTTCAATGTAACTCTCGGACTTTTGCCAAAACAGAGAGGACAAAGCCTGTTCGACTTTGCCCTCTGCTGTTAGGTCTTTATCTTTTGTGTAAAGCTCAACCTGTATATGGTTGATGGGGTGATACACCACATTGTCAGCGCCAAAATTATTGGCGTAGGAGACACGATAGAGGATATACGGTAACTTTTGCGGCTTATTGAAGTAACCGTAAGCTACGGGCAGCCTCGTCTGTTTTAACAGGGAATTGACATCTTGCAGTGTCATCCTTTCTTAATCACCACCTTCACACGGGTTAATAGTTTCTGCTCTGCCTTTTGCTCCGCTGGGCCGATGTGGGGGAATGGGCGGGCAGAGCCTTTTGCGGTTCCGCCTGGGCCTGCGTGACCATGTTCCAGCAAGTGCGTGAGCTGGTAATCCGTTTTGTTGAAAATTCGCATACGAATATCGCTGTAGCTCTCATATGCGACCTTGTCACGCCAACCGGCCTTATAATCGCCGGTCTGTACCGGGCTGCCGATCACAATGTCTTGGCGGCATTCCTTTGCCACCTTCCGAACCTCTTTTTTTACGCCATCTGTAACGGCCTGGTCATAGTTTTTTAGTTCGGACAGGATCGCCGCCGCCAGCTCGTCCGGTTTAATCGCCTTCATCAACGCCCACCTTTTCTTCAAAGTACAACTCGATATCATCACTGCCGGCCGCAAAGTAAGTGCGATAGATAAAGTATCTCTTTCCACGCCATTCCGCGATCTTCTGCCCGGCGTAGTTTGCAATGGGCGTAATAGCTACCAAAGACGGCTGTAATCCACTTTGATCGGCGGAATAAAATTCCGATCTGCTTGCTGACTGAATCCGCGCCCACACCTGCGTTACCGTCTCGGTTGCGATCTGCACTCCAATATCATTTAGGGTGTACTCTTCCGAGATAAGGTCAAGGATATCATCCATTGGCGGCACCAGCTTTCTGCTCCATCAGTCGGTTGTTGAGTGCCCAGCGAAGCATACGCGGCATTGCCACTACTTTCTCTCTACGCTGCCGGTAGAGGTAAGCGGCGTACATCTCCACCAGTACGGCATCACCCGTACTGGCGGAGAGCACGATGCCCTCGGTGGCAATGTACTCTTTGGCAGACGCGATCAGCGCCAAGAGATAGTTGTCCAGCGCTGCGGTTGAAAGCTGCAAATCTACTTTCAAGATCACAAGGATGTCAGCGTCTGTCATGCTTTACCCCCCTTAGGAAGCCTTGGTCACATTGACGGTATAAACCACGGTCTCGTTGCCGTTCTTAACGGTCACGGTCAGAGGATGGGCAGTTCCATCAGCCAGCCAAGTAACAGTGCCGCCGTTCTTCACATTGGCGTTGTTGTAGGCGATAGCAACCTGTGCGCCTGCGACCTCGGTGGTGGCGTTTACGGCAGCAGTCGCAGCGGAAGCGGTAGCGGTGTAGCTCAGAACATCGCCGTCAAATGCGGGGCTGAGAGACAGGCTGCCGACAGTCAGAGCAGACAGCTTGGCATTGTTGGCGTTATCTGCCGCAAAGGTCATGGAGGTGGTAACCGCAGAACCGTTGATATTGATAGCAACGAAAGCGCCGGGGATAACGGGCATTCCGTCAGCACGCTCCTTGCCACGGAACACGGTGTTGTCCTGGATGAACTGAACCTCTCGGGAAGCCTCAATGGTCATGCCGGAACGCTGCGCCCACAGGTACAGATCTCCGTAACCGCCGACGATATCGCCGTCGGGGATAAATTCGAGGATTTCCACGTCGCCGCCGATGATGGGCATGGTCATACCGTCAAAGGTGACATAACGGCCGAGGGCGGTGGCGAGGATCGCCTTGGACTGCAGAGTAGCGAGGGTCTTGCTGTTCATCGCCCAGAAGCGCTCGCCGCGGGAGTAGCGGGTAAAGGTGTTACCGGCAGCAACAGCCAGAGCAGCCCAGAAAGCCTCGCCGGTGGAAGCGGTGGGAATGGTGATGATGTTAGAGGTGTGCAGGTCGACCCAAGCGGGAGCGGTAGCGGGATAGTCGGTCGGCTTGCTCTCCTGCGCCAGACGGGTCACGATACCAAGGGGCATCTTCCGACCGGCGCCCTTACCGTACAGGATGGCCTTATCCTTGGCAAGACCGATAGCCTCGGACAGCATCTCGACAATCCAAGAAGCGAGGTTTACATCGTTGTCCTCCAGCAGAGAGTTACAAACAGGAACATAACCGGCAACCTTGAAGCCATCAAGGGTGATCTGGTTAAAGCCGAAGGTCAGCTCATTGATAGCGCCGCACATTTCAGTCCAAACGGCCTCGGGGACAGTACCTGCAATGGTCTGACGGGCTTCGCCATTGACATTCCGGATACGGACACGGCGCATCAGTTTGGAGTAGCGATACATGTTCTCGGCGATGAGGTCGAGGAAAACAACGGGGATAGTCAGCTCGCCGCCGGTGATATCTCTCTTGCTACGGGCAGCGTTGCGCAGCTCGGAAAAGAAGGTCTGCACATCGGGCTGGGCTACAATGGCATCGCGCTGTTCCTTGGGCAGCGCATCAAAGGCTCGTACATTCATGGGGAGGGAGCGAATGTTGATAGTGTTCATGGTAAAATCATTCCTTTCGTCTTTCTTTTTGGGTTCCGGTTCGCCATTTTGCCCGGACTGGTCTTTCTCGGCATCTTCGAGGTCTTTTTCAAGTCCCTCGATCTCTGCGGACAGTTTTTCTTTTTCTGCGTTGTGAGCGTCGAGATCTTCGGTGTACTTGGTCATAGCCTCCTCCACCGCACTCTGCTCCTCGTCTGTAGTTGCTTCGCCGATTGCCTTTTCGATCTCCGCCGAGCGGGTCTCGAATTCCGCATCTTTTGCGGTCAGTTCCGCAAGCGCCGATCTTTTCAGCTCCAGCTTGCGACCGATCATAATTGCTTTCAGTGCCATATCAGCACCCCTTTCCTTTTAGCTTTTCGAGAGCATCTGCCCTCCATTGTTCAAGCTTGCGCTCGTTGATCTTTTCAAGGTCTTTTCTTCGTGCCTCAACCATCGTGTCCTCATAGGCTGGGAACGTGACGACCGAGACCTCGTACAGCTTGACCTTTTTCAGCGTCCACACGGTTGTGCCATCGGGACGAATTTCAGTTTCTTCGCTGATAATGTCAAACCCGAAAGAGCACTGCGAAACATCGCCACGCTTTACTCGCTCGTAGGCGTTCATCGCATCTTGGTCGGCTTGATTGATGAGGATAGACCCCCAAAGGCCGATATCATCGACACGGAGGGTCAGCGTTCCGGCTGTAGTTCTGCCGAGCACGATTGTCGTGTCATGGTTGACCAAAGCGCGGATATCATCGCCGAGCGTTCCGTCAAATGCTTCTCGGTCAATCCGCTCAACAGCCTTGTCCCACATACGGTACTCGCCGGTAAAGGTCGCGAAATATCCCTCAATGTAGAGGTTCCCATCTGCCGCGCGGGTTTTAAAATCGCCGTTTCTGCAAATTGCCTGTCTTGCTCCTACCATTTACTCACCTCCTCCGTTTAGTTTTTTCTGATCACCGAGGCGGTCAGCGGGAATGTAGTTTTCAAGCGCCAAAATCTCGTCCATTCCCTCATGGGGAGGAAGCCCAACCCAACTGCGCCACTCGTTCCTGGTCATTGCCATGCGGTCGACCATTTCAGCGCCCGCTTTAATGGTCTCGTCCAGCGAGTAGTTGTAGAGCGAGCGAACGTTAAACCGGAAAAACAAATCCGGCGAGTAAAGCAGCTTTCGGCTGAATTCCTGTTCGAGGATTTGAGCGATTGGCATGATTCGCGAGGAAATAAAGTTGTTCCATTCGTCCCTCTTGAATTCCCCGACGCCCAAAACAAAAGGCGGCACACCGAGAATGGTTGCCACCGTGGTCTTATCCAGTTTTACGAAATCTGCCAAAGCCAGATCGGAGAGGGTAAGCGGTCGAACCTGCTCAACCGAGAATTGTTCCGCCGGAATGAGCCAAGGTTCTCCGGCGCTGTTGGAGGAAACGAATTCTTCGAGCAGCTTCGCTCGCCCCTCGGGGCTGGAAAACTCGTCAGCCATTGCATCGACCTTAACGATCAACGACGGTTTCCACTCGCTACGCATGAACCCCTTTTCCGTCGCCGCTGCTTGCTTGAGGTTATTGGCAACATCAGCAAGAACGACATTAAAGCCGGTCCCTTGCCACGGATAATAATTGCTTGGGTTAATCGCAAAGTGCAAAACATCTTGCGGGTCATACGACTTCCCGGAGATCTCTATGCTGTAGTACCTCTCTCCGTCCGACACAAATGCCACAAATGCAGCAGGAATAGGGTCAAGTCTGCGGAGATAGCCCTTTCTGGTTTTCGGCAGTACAACAGCATTCCCTCGTCCGTCCAGCATCATCGTTTTGATAATCCACTGAATAAAATTCGATCGTCCCATATAGTTGTTTGGCTCGATGTCGACAACGCGGGAAAGCCCGTTCTTGATGCGGACATCGCCATTTTCCGTATTCTGCATCAGATAGATTGTCATGCTTCCGATCAGCGATGCGATACGATCAACAGCGGCACAAATCTCCGGATTGTGAGCCAGATCCGTATAACCGGCACAGGTCAAATCGCTCCAGTTATTTTGATCGCAAAAGCACACCACACTCCGCTTCTGGGGCTTATCCCGCGAGCGGAAGCGATTAAAAAAATTAGCCATGGTTATTCATCACCCCACCATCTCTTTGCTGCTTTCGATTTATCCAAAGCCTCCAAATACCGCACCGTCGCGAAAACGGAGGCATCGAACACATCAATTCTGTTTGTCGGTCTCACTTTTTCGTACTGGATCATGTCATCGGTCTTTTCGATCGCCGAAACATTCCCGACGCAATACTCATAGGCTTCGCTGTGCATATAGTAGAGCGTTCCATTCTTCGCACTTTGCTCAATGTAGCGGAAGCCCTCCGATTTTTTGTAAAAATATTGCGGCTGATCGACGATGTTAAATCCGGCAGCTTTCATGCCGATAAAATACTCTCGGCAGAACTTCCGGTCATGACCGACCTGTCGGATTTTGAATCCCCGCCGTCGCATATCAATAAACCAGTTGACCACATCGGCGTGGTTGACCGTCGGGCTGTTGCACATCGTTAATAGTCCATCGTCTGCCCACCCGAAAAGCGGGATACCGTCCTCGTCTGCTTTTTTGTAAGCCTGCACAACAGGGAACCACGCATGACTTATCACGATGTCTATGCCTTTGTAATTGCCAAACAAAGCTGCAGCGGTTAGGTCGTGCAGCTTTGAGAGATCAGCACCGCCGTACCAGTTAATAGGCAAGTGCGCCAGCTCGTCCATCGTCCAGCCATACTTCTGATCGCTCGCGCGGAATTCGTCCAAGTTAAAGTAGGACTTGATTGCGCTCGTATAGACATTGAGAGATTTGGCGAAAAAGTCCTTCCGCTGCTGCGGGTCGTTCTGCGCCTGCAAGCTGTCGTTTAATATTTCCTCTGGTCTGATGGAGACCCCATAGGCGGGGTTTGCCATCTCATGCACCAGCGGATTGGTGTAGTCAATATTCCCCTCCGCGTCCGGGTTGGCGCAGCACATGAAGATGAAATACTGCTCGTCCTTTACAGTGCCGTCCAACACCTTTCGGCAATACTGCAGTCTTTGCCCGAGGAAACCCTGCTCGTTATCACCGGCAGTCGAAATGCCAATCAGCAGTTTGTTGCTGTAGGCTTTCATCGCTTCTTTGAAAAGGTTGTACTGCTTCGGCTTCGTGAAAGCATGGATTTCGTCGCAGATGGCGATGTTGCAGTTCAGCGAATCTTGGGCATCTGGGTTTGCCGCCAAAGCCCGAATGAAAAACGAGCCATCGGGAAGTTCTGCTTCCATCGAGTGCTCGTTATTGTTGTCGATTATTTTGACTGAGCCGCCATGCTTCTCATCCTCGCCCATCAATCGGATGTTATAATCCAGAAAATTAAAGCTTTCAAGGGACTGCATCAGAGCCGCGGCCGATATGTAGGTCTTTGCTCCGCTTCTGCGATACCACAATGACAACGCCCATGCCAACGATGCGGCAAAGCTGGTCTTGATGTTCTTCCGAGGGATAAAAATAAGGGCTTCGTGGAAGCGCACCACATCGGTGCCTTTCAGTTTAAACCCTAAAAGATTGTAAATGATGAATTTGTGAAATGGTTCCAACATGAACGGCATACCTCGGAGCGGTGTGCCATCAATCTTTTCGCCCTGCTGGTGGCAAAGCGTCTTTTCAATGATCTGAATGCAAAACTCCGGCCCTTTTGTCGCAAAGTCGTACTCGTCATTATCGAGGTCAGCAAAGAAGCGGTCAACGGTCTGCCGCAATTCATTGCATGCTACCTTTCTTCCGTCTCTGATACTTTCGGCATACTCCAGCACAGTGCCCCAGTTCTTTCCCTTAATCTGTCTCAAGGCTTGCAAGGGCAGCGGCAAGACCGCCCTTTTCCTCCTTTTCCTTTACTCCGCCGGTCATTTTGCGAAAACTCGAAGGAGTAAGCCCCAGTTCGCGCCAGTATGCCAGTGCGCTTTTGTTGAGGTCGTCCCATAGGATCAGCAAGGGGTTCTTCACCATATTGGTTGCGTTCCCCTTGTTCGTGTATTCGATGACAGACTTACCGCCGGACTTTTTAAACTCCTCCTTGGTCTTGTCCCGCTGCTCAAGGATCTCTGCCAGCGTTTCAACCGCAGATTGATATGACGGGTCAGCCGTGCCGAGCTTTTCCATCTGTTTTTCTATAGTTTCTACCCATTTATCCTTTTTCATGGCTTCCCCTTTCTCAAAATTATGCCGTAGAGTTGGAAAGAGTTCCCCTAGCCGGTCCCTATATAG
>ERZ1034755.136-NODE-136-length-24466-cov-8.055835_pt1 | contig 24466 bp, 19 predicted proteins | sample MGYA00520596_ERZ1034755 | MGnify/ENA primary metagenome ERZ1034755 (study PRJEB33766, sample SAMN09781701) | gut metagenome | biome: gut microbiome | host: Homo sapiens | place: Madagascar | study: EMG produced TPA metagenomics assembly of the PRJNA485056 data set... | reverse complement strand
ATTATAATCAATCAGTGAGAAAGAAATGATCAGCCAGTCTGCAGTTAAGCATGTACAGGCGGATCAGGAGAGAAATGATCAGTCAGTACAGGAAAGGTACGGGAATTAATATGATAAATTTTGAAGAAGAATTGAAAAACTTTAAACCAAGTCTGGAAGTGGAAGAGGCAGAGCAGGCAATCTATAATCATGAGCTGACAGACATGACGGATGTTATGCAGGAAATGCTGCAGGAATTAAAGCAGCAGAACAGATAACAGGTAGATCACATGCACAGTGGCATGACAGATAGAGAGGTTTTTCATGAGATGTTATAATTGCGGTGCAGAACTTGGCAAGGGAGATAACTGCCAGAACTGCGGAACGAATGTAAAAGTATACAAAAAGATTTTGATGGCATCCAATGCCTATTACAATGATGCATTGGAGAAAGCCGGTGTCAGGGATTTGTCAGGGGCAATTGAGAGCCTGAAGATCAGTCTGCGTTTTTATAAATTAAACATTGATGCAAGAAACTTATTAGGACTTGTCTATTATGAGATGGGAGAGGTCGTGACTGCCCTCACGGAGTGGGTGATCAGTAAGAATTATCAGCCGAAGGATAATCTTGCGAGCAGGTACTTAGATGAAGTGCAGAAGAATCAGGCAAGATTGGATTCTGTCAATCAGACGATCAAGAAATACAATCAGGCATTGCTTTACTGCAAGCAGAACAGCCGTGATCTTGCAATCATTCAGTTGAAAAAAGTATTGTCGCTGAATCCAAAGCTGGTGAGTGGACATCAGCTTCTGGCGCTTTTATATATTCAGGAAGGACGCTATGATCTTGCGAAGAAATCACTGCGGAATGCCGGTAAAATCGATGCCAATAATACTTTGACACTGCGGTATCTGAAAGAAGCCAATGCAGCCTTAAGAGAGCAGAATCCGAGCAAGAAGCAGAAGAATGATGAACTCATTTCCTATCAGAGTGGCAATGAGACAATCATCCAGCCAAAATATCTGAAGGACAATTCTGCAGTCGGTACGATCATTAACATGGTGATCGGAATCGCAATCGGAATTGCAATCACCTGTTTCCTTGTGGTTCCTGGCGTGAGAAGAACCGTGATGAACAATACGAAAGCAGAAGTGCTGGATGCAAATAATACGATTTCTTCCAAGAATCAGACGATCACAAGCCTGCAGAGTCAGGTGGATGACCTTACCAGTCAGATTACGGATGCGAAGAACAGCGAGGAAGAATCTGCCAACAAACTGGAAAGCTATGACAAACTTCTGACTGCATATGAGACATACACCACAGGAGACATTGAGAAGGCAGGAGATGCATTGAGCAGTGTCAATGTGGATGACCTGAGTGCAGATGCAAAGAGTATTTATGATACCATCAATGCACAGGTGAATGCCGAATACATGGCTGCATTATATAAGGAAGGTTATGATGCATATTCCGGCAAAAAGTATGATGATGCCGTGAGTGCACTTTCCAAAGTCGTCGAGATGGATGAAACCTATGAGAATGGAAATGCACTGTACTATCTTGCACAGGCATACCGCAAGAACGAGGATATGGAAAATGCCAAAATCTATTATCAGAAAGTGGTAGAATTGTATCCAAATACAGAGCGCGCTGCAAACTCACAGAACTATCTGGATCAGAGTGAGACAGACACCGCCCATTAATAAAAAGACAAACTGATATTAAAAAGTACGAAGGAGATCGAACCGGAAATTCCGGGGAGACTCCTTCTTTTTTTATTCATGACAATAAAATGTCTGCGGAGCGAGCATTCTATTGTTGAAAAGCATAAGCAGAATGGAAAGAGAGGAACAAGAGCATGAAAAGCCAGTATATTATGGAAAAAGGATGTTTAGTTGTCTATGTGCCGCGTGAGTTAGACCATCATCAGGCAAACCGCATCCGCACGGAGACAGATCTTCTGATCGACACCTACCATGTCAGACATCTTGTGTTTGATTTTACAGAGACAGAGTTTATGGACAGCTCCGGGATTGGGGTGATCATCGGGCGGTGCAAAAACTTAGGCTATTCCGGTGGGGATGTGAGTGCGTGCCATCTGAACGAGCGCGTGGACAAGATATTTACCGTATCCGGGTTGAAAAAAATCATTCAGGTAAAAGAATAGGAGATAGTGGAGGAAGTAAAAATGAGCAGTCAGAACGAGATGAAACTGATATTTGATGCCAGGTCGGTGAATGAAAGTTTCGCCAGGGTGGCGGTTGCGGCATTTATAGCAGAATTAAACCCAACGTTAGACGAGATTGCGGATATCAAGACGGCCGTGTCCGAAGCGGTGACGAATGCGATCATTCATGGTTACCATGAACCGGAACAGAAAGTGGAACTCCTGTGTCAGATTTGTGGGAATGAGGTTTCCATCACCGTTTCGGATACAGGAGCAGGCATTGCGGATGTGTCAAAAGCGATGGAACCTTTTTATACGACAAAACCGGAGTTAGAGCGTTCCGGGATGGGCTTCTCTTTTATGGAAGCGTTTATGGACAAGCTTGAGGTAGTATCCGAGCCGGGAAAAGGGACAAGCGTACATATGGTAAGAAGACTGGGAAATCAGGAAGGCTAGCCTATGGTGCGACAGGCGGAACTGATCAGACAGGCACAGGATGGGGATAAAAAAGCCAGGGACAAAGTCGTTTCGGATAACCTTGGATTAGTGCACGCAATTGTCCGCAGATTTGAAAAAAGAGGGCATGACAGGGAGGAACTATTTCAGATTGGATGTATCGGACTGATAAAAGCAATCGATCATTTTGATCTGTCGTTAAATCTTGCATTTTCCACTTATGCAGTGCCTATGATCACAGGGGAGATACGGCGTTTCCTGCGTGACGATGGCATGGTGAAAGTGAGCCGGAGTTTAAAAGAAAATGGATACAAAATCAGCAGGGCAAAAGAAGTTCTCACAACAGAGCTGGGGAGAGAACCGAGTCTTTTGGAGCTGTCTGCCATGACGGAACTTGGCACAGAGGAGATCGTGATGGCATTGGACGCTAACCGTGGGGTGGAGTCCATTTACCAGCCGGTCTGCGGCTCAGACGGAGACGAGCTTTTACTCATTGACCAGATTGGAGATCAGAGCGATGCCTATGAGGAGCCGGAGAAGGAGGCTGTTTTAAACAAAATGGTGATCAGACAGCTGATGGATACACTCGATGAGACAGAACAGCAGATCATCCGGCTGCGGTATTTTGAAAATAAGACGCAGTGCGAGGTGGCAGGAATACTTGCAGTGACACAGGTGCAGATCAGCCGGAATGAGCGGAAAATCCTTGCAAAACTCCGGGAAAAACTGGAGTCATAACGTCATTTGCCGGAAAGAAAATCTTGAAGAGCGAAACCATCAATGATATAGTGAAAGGAGGAAGATCAAACAAAAACCGGCAGCGTCCGGCAGTGATGGCAGACTGGCAGAGCGTCAGAAGAGAGGGAGTACAAGAGCAGATGAATGGAAAACAGATCAGTGATACACAGAGGAATAACAGAACTGCATTGACAGGGCATACCATAGAAGCGTTGATCGTGGTCGTCTTTTATGCGTCCAGATTTATCCGGGGAGAGCGGAGTCTTGGATATTTTCTGGTGATCACGGCATTGGCACTGATCCCGGTCATGCTGGGACAGTTTTTCTTTTTCAGGGACAGAGAGACAGGTATGATCAAACACACGGTAGGAATCGGATTTGCCATTACGTATTCCTTCATGGTGCTGACGACCGAGGAAGCGAACATTTATGTGCTTGTCATACCGATGATTTTACTTGTAAGTGTATTTAATGATGTAAAATTTTCCGTGCAGATCAATATCGGAACGGTTATCTTAAGCCTGATCATGACGATTGGTGGAGCTTTGACCGGAAAGTTCGGTTATCAGGGCAGCGATGAGGCAATCGTGCAGGTGACAGCCATGATACTTGTCGCAGTGTATTCTATCTATGCAGCGCAGACATCGAATGCAAACAATCAGCAGAAAATGGAGAATATTAAGGAAGCGCAGAGCAAGACAGAGCTTTTGCTGTCCGATATTTCCAATATGTCACAACAGATGCAGAGTGGAATGGAAGATATCTATGGAAAAGTTGAGAACCTCAACAGTGCTTCTAAATTGACCAAAGATGCAATGTCAGAGGTTGGCAGTGGTACGACGGAAACTGCCAATGCTGTGCAGACGCAGATGCAGCAGACCGAGGCGATCCAGCAGAAAGTTGAGATGGTCAGCAGTGCAGCAGACCGTATTAATGAGAGCATGCAGCATACATTGCAGGTGTTAGAGAGTGCCGGAAAGGATATGGAAGTGCTCGTATCCCAGGTAGAACATTCCGTGGAAAAAGGTGACAGTGTTGCAGGACAGCTAGAGACATTAGACAAATACATTGAAGAGATGCATTCCATCGTGGAACTGATCTCCGGTATTACCTCGCAGACAAGCCTTTTAGCTTTAAATGCAAGTATTGAGGCGGCAAGAGCAGGTGAGGCAGGAAGAGGATTCTCTGTTGTTGCGACAGAGATTTCCGGTATGGCAACACAGACCAAAGAGGCAACGGTACATATTACAGAGTTGATTGAGAATATTTCCAATGCGATCAGCGAGGTGGTTTCGGTGGTGCGCGGGATGATCAGTGCAATTAATGAGGAAAAGCAGTCCACTGAGAATACTGCCAATAATTTTTCGGATATCCAGAGCAATACGCTTGATATTCAGGGCAACGTGGAGCAGTTAAACAGCAATATTGAGGAATTGAAAACTGCAAATGAACAGATCGTGCATTCGATTGAAACAATCTCGGCAATCTCAGAGGAGGTATCTGCACACGCAAATGAGACAATGAGTGCACAGGAAGATAATTCGGATGTACTGAACAAGATCACGGATCGTATGCAGCAGTTGATCGAACTTACAAAGCAGGAGGCATAATAACGTGAAAGCTTACGATAATTATATTTTTGATTTATATGGAACGCTGGTTGATATCCATACCGAGGAGAATGATCCTCTGGTATGGAAAAAGCTGGCACTTTTTTATGGCTATTATGATGCCGATTATTCATCGGAAGAATTAAAAGAAAGATATGCTGCAATCATTGCAGGCGAGGAGTCTAAGATGAAATCTGAGAAAAAAGATGATGCTCATGAAGCACATCCGGAAGTTCAGATTGAAGAGGTCTTTCAGAAGCTTTTTGAGGAAAAAGGTGTGAAGGCAGATCTTACACTTGCCGTCCATGCAGGACAGTTCTTCCGGATTCTTTCTACCGATTATGTAAAACTCTATGACGGAGTGACAGATTTGTTAGAAGCATTAAAAAAGAAGGGCAAAAAGATTTATCTGCTTTCGAACGCACAGCGTATCTTTACAGAGTATGAGATGCACACACTTGGAATCGCAAAGTACTTTGACGATATTTTTATCTCTTCAGCCTGCGGGGTAAAAAAACCGGACAGCAGATTTTTTCAACTGTTGATTGATAAATATAATCTTGATATAACAAAAAGCATTATGATCGGCAATGATGCAGTGAGCGATATTGCCGGAGCTAAGAGTGTCGGGCTTGACACTTTTTACATTCATTCGAATATTTCTCCAAAGCTGCCGGAAGAGACCGTCGCATTACCGGATGGCACTGAAAAAAAACGGAAAATCATGCCGGATGCAGACTTTGTGTTAGATGGAATGGACATGGAGCGAGTCGGGGGGATGCTGTTCGGAGAATAAGAGAAGATTATCAGCGCAGATTACCTTCAATCCACAATCCACAATTCACAATTTCTTCACAAAATAATTAGCACTCACCTCTTGACAGTGCTAACAACTCGTGATATAACATACTCGTAACAAAGGAAAACCACTGCGAAAGAAATTTCGTAACTGACAGAAGACGTTCCAGCCAGCAAGGTGGGAAGGTCTTTTCTTTCAATCAGAAGGTTTTTCTTTTTCACATAGATAACAGAGACAGATACGAGGGAGGTAAGCGTATGAACATTCAGAAATTTACTCAGAAATCAGTAGAAGCCATTAACGATTGTGAAAAGCTCGCCTATGAATATGGAAATCAGGAGATCGAGCAGGAACACCTTTTAGTCGCCCTGTTACGTCAGGAAGATGGACTGATCCCAAAATTAATAGAGAAAATGGAGATCCAGAAAGAACATTTTGTGGATAACGCAGAGCGCCATTTAGCTGCCCGTGTAAAAGTATCCGGCGGACAGGTTTATGTAGGACAGGATCTGAATAAGGTGCTCGTCCATGCGGAGGATGAGGCAAAAGCAATGGGAGACGAATATGTTTCCGTGGAACATTTGTTTTTATGCCTGATCAAATATCCGAATAAGGCAATGAAGGAAATCTTCAAGGAGTATGGAATTACCCGTGAACGGTTTTTGCAGGCGTTGTCAACGGTAAGAGGAAACCAGAGAGTGGTATCCGATAACCCGGAGGCAACTTATGATACATTGGAAAAATACGGATACGATATGGTAGAGCGTGCGAGAAACCAGAAGCTTGATCCGGTGATCGGACGTGATGCAGAGATCCGTAATGTGGTTCGTATCCTTTCCAGAAAGACAAAGAACAACCCGGTTCTGATCGGTGAGCCTGGTGTCGGTAAGACGGCTGTTGTCGAAGGACTCGCACAGAGGATCGTCCGCGGTGATGTTCCGGAGGGATTAAAGGACAAAAAATTATTTGCACTGGATATGGGCGCACTGGTTGCAGGTGCCAAATATCGTGGTGAGTTTGAGGAACGTCTGAAAGCGGTTCTCGATGATATCAAAAATTCCGATGGACAGATCATTCTGTTTATCGATGAACTTCATACCATCGTGGGAGCAGGAAAAACAGACGGTGCGATGGATGCAGGCCAGTTGTTAAAACCAATGCTTGCCCGTGGTGAGTTACACTGTATCGGTGCGACCACCTTAGATGAGTACCGTGAATATATTGAAAAAGATGCTGCTTTGGAGCGTCGTTTCCAGCCGGTACAGGTGGATGAGCCGACCGTTGAGGATACCATTTCCATCCTGCGTGGCCTGAAAGAGCGTTATGAAGTATTCCACGGTGTAAAAATTACAGACTTGGCACTGGTATCTGCGGCAGTGCTATCAAACCGTTATATTTCCGACCGGTTTCTGCCGGATAAGGCAATCGACCTTGTGGATGAGGCGTGTGCCCTGATCAAGACGGAACTGGATTCCATGCCGACAGAGCTGGATGAGTTAAATCGTCGTGTCATGCAGATGGAGATTGAGGAGACAGCTCTGAAAAAAGAGACGGATCGTCTGAGCCAGGAGCGTCTTGCGGATCTTCAGAAGGAACTGGCAGAACTTCGTGATGAATTTAACACAAAGAAAGTACAGTGGGAAAACGAAAAGAAATCCGTTGAAAAAGTCCAGAAACTTCGTGAAGAGATCGAGCAGGTCAAGAATGAGATCAAGACTGCACAGCAGAATTATGATCTGGAAAAAGCAGCAGAACTGCAGTATGGAAAACTTCCACAGCTGCAGAAACAGCTGGAAGTTGAGGAAGAGGCAGTTAAGAATAAAGATCTTTCGCTGGTACATGAGAATGTCAGCGAGGAAGAGATCGCACGTATCATTTCCCGCTGGACGGGTATTCCGGTCGCAAAGCTGACCGAGAGTGAACGTAACAAGACACTGCATCTGGACGAGGAGCTGCATAAACGTGTCATTGGTCAGGACGAGGGTGTCACAAAAGTGACAGAAGCCATCATCCGTTCCAAAGCCGGAATCAAAGATCCGAGCAAACCGATCGGTTCGTTCCTGTTCTTAGGACCTACCGGTGTCGGTAAGACAGAACTTGCAAAGGCTCTGGCAGCCAGTCTTTTTGATGACGAATCCAATATGGTGCGTCTTGATATGAGTGAGTATATGGAGAAATACTCCGTGTCCCGTCTGATCGGAGCGCCTCCGGGATATGTCGGATATGATGAAGGCGGTCAGCTGACGGAGGCAGTCCGTAGAAAACCATATTCGGTTGTCCTCTTCGATGAGGTCGAGAAAGCACATCCGGATGTATTCAATGTATTATTACAGGTGCTGGATGACGGACGTATCACGGACTCACAGGGAAGGACCGTTGACTTTAAGAATACGATCATCATCATGACATCGAACCTCGGATCAGCACATCTGTTGGAGGGCATTGATGAGAATGGTGATATCAATCCGGCTTGTGAGGAAGCGGTTATGAATGAACTTCGTGGACATTTCAGACCGGAGTTTTTGAACCGTCTCGATGAGATCATTATGTTCAAGCCTCTGACAAAAGACAACATCGGTAATATCATTAATCTGCTGATGAATGATCTGAACAAACGTCTTGCTGACCGTGAGATTACGGTAGAACTTTCAGACAGTGCAAGACAGTTCATCGTTGATCACGGATATGATCCGATCTATGGTGCAAGACCTCTGAAACGTTTCTTACAGAAACACGTAGAGACATTGTCTGCAAAGCTGATCCTTGCGGATGAGGTGAGAGAGGGAGATACCATTCTGATCGATACCGAGGGAGATAAGCTTACGGCAAGAGTGAAAGAGAAATAAAAAGTTAAATTCCGGTGTATGTGAAAAACGTGCACCGGAATTTTTTTGCATGGATTGTAACATATTAAGAAATGAGCGAAAGAAAAATGAAAATATGTTTTGGAACATTATGTTTGAAAACATTATTTTTCTGTGCTATAATTTTTATCAAAGCATTTTAATTCTAAATGAGCAAAGATAAGCGTTTACATACGCAATTGCTCAGGTTCTTTTATGGCAGCAGCTATTATTCTTAAATCAGATTCAACTTTATTTTTAGGGGTTGATCTAAGAATTTTCAATGCTTGGTTTTCACAATTATAAAAGCAGAGAGAATTCGATTCAGGAAGCAGGGTTCTCTCGAACATAACAAGGGAGGATACCGAATGGGTGCAAAAGACATCAAGGCGAAAGAATATCTTTCGGACAATACCAGATTTGCAGATCTGTGTAATTATTATCTATTTGAAGGAAAAAATATGATCAGACCGGAAAATCTGGTGGCACAGGACACAACAGAATTGTTGTCGGTGTTTGGAACAACCAAAAAAGAATTACAAGTGCAAAAATGGCGAGATATATTGAAACAGGCAGTCATTAAAAAGACGGATTCCTGTGTATATGCAATTATTGGAGTTGAAAATCAGACAGATATTCATTATGCAATGCCGGTACGCTGTATGATTTATGATGCGCTGAACTATGGAAAGCAGGTAAATGAAGCAGCTAAAAAGCATAAGAAGAAAAAAGATTTTGTTCGCAGTGAAGAGTTTTTATCCGGATTTACAAGTCAGGATAAACTGACACCGGTAATTACAATTACGTTGTACTGGGGCGCAGATCAGTGGAAGGCTCCACGTAGTATTTATGATATGTTCCCGGATATGGAAGAAAACATTTTACAATATGTATCAGATTATAAACTGAATTTAATTATTCCAAGTGAAATTACTGATTTTGAAAAATTCAAGACATCACTTGGGGCAGTTTTAGAAGTAATAAAATTATCAAAAGACGAGACCGCAATGGGAAAATTGATCACAACAAATCCAGCCTTTAAAAATCTGGAGATGGAGGCAGTCAGAACAATCAATCTGTTTGCGAAACTTGATATAGGAGTGGATATGAAGGAGGACACGAGTATGGATATGTGTAAAGCATGGGCAGACCATAAGGAAGCTGGCAGAAGAGAAGGGATAAAAGAAGGGATAAAAGAAGGGGAACTTATAAAATTAGTTGAGCTGGTGATGAAAAAATTGAAAAAAGGAAATACACAGGAAGAAATCGCAGATATGTTAGAAGAAAAACCTGAGACAGTCAGAACAATCTGCGAGTGTGTAGAGCAGGCGGGCTCAGAAAGCAATGTGACAGAAATCTACCGTATTTTTAGCGAGAAGCAGTGAATCGTCCTCTTGCGTGATCTTCCATAAAATTATATAATGAAACACAGGCGCGTGCAGCTGTTACTCCAATGGATGCCAGACAGCAGCAAATGAGGATAAAAACGGTTAACAAATAAGAAATTGAGAAATAAGGAGATATTTTTAATATGGAAAATAAGAAACCAAAAATCATTTTAACAGGCGACAGACCAACCGGAAAGCTTCATGTCGGACATTATGTCGGCTCTTTAAAAAGAAGAGTGGAATTACAGAATTCCGGGGAATTTGATAAGATTTTCATTATGATCGCAGACGCGCAGGCACTCACTGATAATGCGGACAACCCGGCAAAAATCCGTGACAATATCATGGAAGTTGCATTGGATTATTTATCCGTAGGGCTTGATCCTGCAAAATCCAATATTTTTATCCAGTCTCATGTGGCAGAACTGACAGAACTGACTTTCTACTATATGAATCTGGTGACAGTATCCCGTCTGCAGCGCAATCCAACGGTAAAAGCAGAGATTCAGATGCGTAATTTTGAGACAAGTATCCCGATGGGATTTTTCAACTATCCGATCAGCCAGGCGGCCGATATCACTGCATTTAAGGCAACGACTGTTCCGGTTGGGGAAGATCAGCTTCCAATGTTAGAGCAGACGAAGGAGATCGTGCACAAATTCAATGCAGTGTATGGAGAGACCTTAGTGGATCCTGAAATCCTGCTTCCATCGAATAAAGCATGCTTAAGACTTCCGGGTATTGACGGAAAAGCAAAGATGAGCAAATCCTTAGGCAACTGTATTTATCTGTCAGAATCCGAGGCAGATGTGAAGAAAAAAGTCATGTCCATGTTTACAGATCCGGATCATATCCGTATCGAAGATCCGGGAAAACTCGAAGGAAATACCGTATTTACTTATCTGGATGCGTTCAGCAACGAAGGACATTTTGCAGAGTACCTGCCAGAATACGCAAATCTGGACGAGTTAAAAGATCACTATAAACGCGGTGGATTAGGCGATGTCAAAGTGAAGAAGTTCTTAAATAACGTTCTTCAGGAAGAATTAAGCCCGATCCGTGCAAGAAGAGCCGAGTATGAGAAGAACATCGAAGGTGTTTATGAGATTTTGAAAAAAGGCAGCGAAGTGGCAGCAGAGACAGCAGCCCAGACATTAAGTGAAGTCAAAGCGGCCATGAAGATCAATTACTTTGATGATCCGGCTTTTCTGGAAGAGCAGATTCAAAAATTTAACGAATAGGAAGAAAGAAAATGGCATTTACCCATCTCCATGTGCATACCGAGTTTTCCCTTCTGGATGGCTCGAATAAAATAAAAGAATATGTTGCGAGAGTGAAAGAGCTTGGCATGAACAGTGCAGCGATTACAGACCATGGAGTGATGTTTGGTGTCATTGACTTTTACAAGGCTGCGAAGGCAGCAGGTATCAATCCAATCCTTGGCTGTGAGGTGTACGTGGCACCGAACTCCCGATTTGACAGAGAGGCAGCGCATGGGGAGGATCGTTATTACCATCTGGTGCTGTTAGCTGAGAATAATGAGGGCTATCAGAACCTGATGAAAATTGTATCCAAAGGGTTTGTGGATGGGTATTATTACAAACCCCGTGTGGATATGGAAGTATTACAGCAGTATCACAGTGGAATCATTGCGCTGAGTGCGTGCCTTGCGGGAGAGGTACAGCGCTATCTTGTAAAAGGACTTTATGATGAGGCAAAAAAAGTTGCCGAAAAGTATGAAAACTGCTTTGGAAAAGGAAACTTTTTCCTGGAATTACAGGATCATGGAATCCCGGAGCAGCAGATGGTCAATCCACAGCTTGTGCGGATGAGCCAGGAGACAGGCATTGAACTGGTTGCGACAAACGACGTACATTACACCTACGCGGAAGATGCGGAGGCACACGATATCCTGCTCTGTATCCAGACCGGAAAGAAATTGTCCGATGAGAACCGTATGCGCTACGAGGGCGGCCAGTATTATGTGAAGTCAGAGGAAGAGATGCGGAAGCTTTTTTCCTTTGCAAGTCAGGCAATCGACAACACACAAAAGATCGCAGACCGCTGTCATGTGGAGATTGAGTTCGGTGTGACAAAACTGCCACATTTCGAGGTGCCGGAAGGTTACGACTCATGGACTTATCTGAATAAGCTGTGTCATGAGGGACTGGTAAAGCGTTACCCGGACCGCCATGAGGAACTGCTTCCGAAGCTTGATTATGAGCTTAATGTCATCCAGAAAATGGGATATGTTGATTATTTTTTGATCGTATGGGATTTTATCAATTATGCGAGAACCCATGGGATTCCGGTAGGCCCAGGGCGTGGAAGTGCCGCAGGAAGCCTTGTTTCTTATACCACAGGTATCACGAACATTGATCCGATCAAGTATAATCTGCTGTTTGAGCGTTTCTTAAATCCGGAGCGAGTTACCATGCCCGATATCGATATCGATTTCTGTTATGAGAGACGAAGCGAAGTGATCGATTATGTCGTGAAAAAATATGGCAAGGATTGTGTTTCGCAGATCGTGACATTCGGTACGCTGGCGGCAAAAGGTGTCATCCGTGATGTGGGACGAGTGATGGATCTGCCATATAGTTTTTGTGATACTATTGCAAAGATGATCCCAAATGAACTGAATATTACGATTGAAAAAGCACTGCAGATGAATCCGGAGCTCCGTGGCATGTACGAATCGGACGAGAATGTACGTACACTGATCGATATGTCAAAACGTTTAGAGGGACTGCCACGGCATACTTCTATGCATGCAGCGGGCGTTGTGATCTCACAGAAAGCGATGGATGAGTATGTTCCACTGTCGAGGGCGTCCGACGGAACAATCACGACACAGTTTATCATGACGACCATCGAGGAACTTGGACTTTTGAAAATGGACTTCCTTGGCCTTAGAACGTTGACGGTCATCAAGGATGCCGCAGATCTCGTATATAAGAACCATGGAATCAAAATCGATGTCAATCACATCGATTATAATGATCATACTAATCCGGATGCAGTTCTTATCGACTACAATGATAAAAAAGTATTAGACTACATCGGAACCGGAAGAACCGAGGGTGTGTTCCAGCTTGAAAGTGCCGGAATGAAAAACTTCATGAAGGAGTTAAAACCGCAGAGCTTAGAGGATGTCATCGCCGGAATTTCCCTTTACCGTCCTGGACCAATGGACTTTATTCCAAAGTATATCAAAGGAAAAAATGAGCGCGACAGTATTACTTACGAATGCAAAGAATTAGAACCGATCTTAGAGCCGACCTATGGCTGTATCGTTTATCAGGAGCAGGTGATGCAGATCGTGCAGGAACTTGCCGGATACACGATGGGACAGGCGGACAATATCCGTCGTGCCATGAGTAAAAAGAAACAGTATGTCATTGATGCAGAGCGTCAGAACTTTGTTTACGGCAACGAGGAACAGGGAATCAAAGGCTGTATTGCAAACGGTATCAGCGAGCAGGCAGCGAATAAGATCTACGATTCCATGGTGGATTTTGCAAAATATGCATTTAATAAATCACATGCAGCGGCTTATGCAGTGGTTTCCTACCAGACAGCGTATTTTAAATATTACTATCCGGTAGAATTTATGGCAGCGCTGATGACATCTGTGATCGATAATACCAGAAAAGTTTCCGAGTATATTTTTACCTGCCGCCAGATGGGAATCAAAGTGCTTCCACCGGACGTAAATGAAGGGGAAGGTGTCTTTACCGCAGTTGGAGATAACATCCGCTATGGTCTGTATGCAATCAAGAGCATCGGAAGACCGGTCGTGGATCTGATCATGCAGGAGCGTGAGGAGAATGGAACTTATAAGACACTGCAAAGCTTTTTGGAGCGTGTTTCCTGCCGTGAAGTCAACAAACGTGCGGTGGAAAACCTGATCAAAGCAGGGGCGCTAGATGGGCTTGACGGAAACAGACAGCAGATGATCACTGTTTTTTCCACAATTATGGACAACCTTGCCTCGGAGAAGAAAAAGAGCATGTCCGGTCAGATGACACTCTTTGATCTTGTGCCGGAGGGAGAAAAACAGGACTATGAGATCCGTCTTCCGCAGCTTGAGGAGTACAGTAAGGAGATCAAGCTTGGTTTTGAAAAAGAGGTGCTTGGCATTTATCTGACGGGACATCCGCTGGAGGAATATGAGGAGCGCTGGCGCAAGAATATTTCGGCGGTCACAACGGATTTTGTCCTGGACGAAGAGACCAAAGAGGTGAAGGTAAAGGATAACCAGAAAGTCACGGTCGGTGGAATGATCACAGAAAAGACGGTCAAGTACACGAAAAACAATAAAGTCATGGCATTTCTCACATTAGAAGACCTCGTTGGAACTGTGGAGGTGATTGTGTTCCCGAACAGCTACGAAAAGTACAGCTCCTTATTAAATGAGGATGAGAAGGTATTTATTACCGGACGTGCCAATGTAGAGGAAGATAAAAATGGAAAGATCATCTGTGAGCAAATCACTTCTTTTGACAGTGTAAAAAGGGAACTCTGGCTTCAGTTTTCCACGAAGGAAGAGTTTGAGGCGAAGGAGCAGGAACTTTATGGAAAGCTTCATGATTCGGATGGAAGAGATTCGGTTGTCATTTACATTTCATCCATAAAAGCAATGAAACGACTGCCAAATAACTACAATATTTGCGTGAATCAGGAGATTGTGAACAATTTGACGAACTTTCTGGGTGAAAATAATGTAAAAGTTGTAGAAAAGAGCATTGAAAAGAGAGCGTAAAGATATTAAAATAGTGTAGATTAGATAAATAAATATCTGTAAATGGGTAAACAGATATTCAATGGGTATATTTATTTTTAGGAGGGAACTTATAAAATGGCAAAAGAGATCAAGACAATCGGTGTACTTACCAGTGGTGGAGACGCACCAGGAATGAACGCAGCAATCCGTGCAGTTGTAAGAGAAGCAATTGTAAAAGGATTAAAAGTAAAGGGAATTAAGAGAGGATACGCAGGACTTCTTCAGGAAGAAATCGTAGATATGGAAGCAAAGGACGTATCTGATATTATAGAGCGTGGTGGTACGATTTTACAGACAGCACGTTGTATGGAGTTTACAACACCGGAAGGACAGCAGAAAGGTGCTGAGATCTGTAAGAAACATGGCATCGACGGAATCATCGTGATCGGTGGAGACGGATCTTTCAAGGGTGCCCAGAAGTTAGCAGCACTTGGAATCAATACCGTTGGTCTTCCGGGAACTATCGACCTTGATATTGCATGTACTGAGTACACCATCGGATTTGATACCGCTGTCAACACAGCAATGGAAGCAATTGATAAAGTACGTGATACTTCTACTTCCCACGAGAGATGTTCTATCATCGAGGTTATGGGACGTGGCGCCGGATACATCGCTTTATGGTGTGGTATCGCAAACGGAGCAGAGGATATCCTGTTACCGGAAAAATACGATTTTGATGAGCAGAAGTTAGTAAATAACATCATCGAAAAACGCAAACATGGCAAGAAACATCATATCATCGTAAATGCCGAGGGTATCGGACATTCCGCAAGCATGGCAAAACGTATTGAGGCAGCTACCGGTATTGAGACGCGTGCTACTATCTTAGGACATATGCAGCGTGGTGGTTCTCCGACAGCAAAAGACCGTGTATACGCTTCAACCATGGGAGCACTTGCAGTAGATCTTCTCTGCGAAGGCAAATCCAACCGTGTCGTTGGATATCGTCATGGCGCTTTTGTTGATTTTGATATCGACGAGGCTCTTGCAATGAAGAAAGAGATTCCAGCATACGAATATCAGATCGCTAAGAACTTATCCATCTGATCTAGGATCATTACGAAATACAGGAAAGAATTTAAAACTCCACGGATTTTGGTTCGTGGAGTTTTTATGACATATAAGAAAAAGATTTGTTTGGAGAAAAGTATGATCACAAGTACAAGCAATCAGCAGTTGAAGAATCTGATGCTTCTGATGAAAAAGGCAAAAGCGAGAAACGAACAGGAACTCTTTGTCGTAGAGGGACGGAAAATGTTTCAGGAAGTTCCGGAAGAGTGGTTAAAACAGGTGTATGTGTCGGAGAGTTTTTTTGCAGAGAATGATAAAATGCTTGCAGGCTATACCTATGAGATCGTATCAGATTCTGTATTCAAAGCGGTATCAGATACGCAGACACCGCAGGGGATTCTCTGTCTGGTCAGAAAGCCACAGTATCGTCTGGAAGAACTGTTAAAAGGGGCAGACACGCATCTTCTGATTTTAGAGAGCATCCAGGACCCGGGAAATCTTGGGACGATGCTACGCACCGGAGAGGGCGCAGGAATCAGCGGTGTGGTCATGAATCATACAACCGTCGATCTTTTCAATCCGAAAACAATCCGTTCAACGATGGGAAGTATTTACCGCATGCCATTTTTTGTGACCAGAGATCTGGCAGAGACCATCTGTGAACTGAAAAATGCAGGGGTAAAAACGTATGCTGCCCATCTGAAAGGAAAGATGCAGTACGATGAGCCGGACTATACAGGAGCCACTGCCTTTATGATCGGAAATGAGGGAAACGGTCTGTCGGATGAAATCGCTGATCTTGCGGATACTTATATTAAAATTCCAATGTGTGGACAGGTGGAATCTTTAAATGCTGCCATTTCAGCATCGCTTTTGATGTATGAGACAAACCGGCAGCGGCGGATAAGAAGTATGTCGCAGGATAGAATGAGTAATATTAGGAAAGTGGAAGAATGAGAATCTGGTTTAAAATGATGAAAGACAATCATCTGCTTCGGGATACAACCATCACAGACGAATCGGATGATACACGTACCCATAAAATTTTCAGGGCAATCGATGAAGTGTGCTATGCATTTGATCTTGGAAAACCAATCTGGCTCAATGCCAATGTTGCCGAATTCAAACGCCATGCAAAGACAAGATTTACCCAGGACAGTTTCATTGAGTCGATCGATTTTGATTTTCTGGAGATGCATGTGATCGAGGAAGATTAGGTCAGTGGTTCAGACCTTGCAAAAAAATTCGGCGTGAGCCGTCAGGTGATCGTGCAGGATATTGCTCTTTTGCGTGCTACCAATAAGAATATTTTAAGCACAAACAAAGGTTATTTCCTTTACAATCCGGGAAAAGGTCCGCAGAAGCCAAAGAGAAGCTTTTGTGTGCAGCACACGACAGAGCAGATGCAGGATGAATTATACACGATCGTAGATTACGGCGGAAAGGTGTTAGACGCTGTGGTGGAGCATGACATCTATGGTCAGATCACGGTGGATCTGATGCTCTGCAACCGCATGGATGTGGATGAATTTATGGAACGGATCAGAAAGAGCAAAAGCCAGCCGTTAAATGTGCTGACCGGTGGAAAACACTGGCACACAGTGGAGGCAGATACGGAACCGATGCTGCAGGTCATCGGTGAGAAACTGCGCGAGAAAGGATTCCTTCAGGAATAGAAAAAAACAGGAAAGTTTTGAAATAACTCCCCATATCATAGAAAAGTATGGTATACTTATGGGAGCATGAGTGTTGATGGAGAAAAGTTTTTTTCATGCACGGGGAATATGTTGGAGGAATATTATGGATAGACCGTTTACCTTAAGCGAAGGGGTAGATAGTTGGAATACAATTATTTTTTTATACCGGTCAGCGTTGAAGGAAGTCAGTACCAAGGTTGAGATCTTAAACGATGAATTTCAGCAGGTACACCAGTATAACCCGATCGAATATATCAAGTCCAGGATCAAATCACCGGAGAGTATTGTCAAGAAGCTGAAACGATACGGATATGAGAGTTCCATCGACAATATGGTGGACTATATCAACGATATCGCAGGAATCCGCATTGTCTGCTCATTTACTTCAGATATTTATAAGCTTGCGGAGATGATAGGCAGGCAGAACGATCTGACAGTGGTATCGGTGAAGGATTATATCAGACACCCGAAGGAGAGCGGTTATAAGAGCTACCACATGTTAGTAACGGTTCCGATTTTTTTGTCTGACCGGGTGGTTGATACCAAGGTTGAGATCCAGATACGGACGATGGCAATGGATTTCTGGGCAAGTTTAGAGCACAAGATTTATTATAAGTTCGAGGGAAATGCACCACAATATATCAGCAGAGACTTAAGGGAATGTTCGGAGATCGTCTCTATGCTGGATGCCAAGATGCTGCAGTTGAATGAGGCGATCATCGAGGCACGTGCAGCGCAGGAGGAAGATACGGATGCAGTATAATTACAGTTTTGAAGCGGCTTCACTATTATTTATGTTATTAATATTCGTACATTTTATGGTAGTGTGGCAGTTTCCGACTGAAAAGACAAGGGTATTCCGTGCACTTTTGATCGTATGTATCGGAGAGAGTGCGTTTAATATTTTATCATCGATAGGACTGGCAAACGCTGGAGTCGTTCCGCAGATCGTGAACGAGATACTTGCGTTTGTCTTTTTTTCGTTTGAAGGCCTAAGCTCTTTGATGATCTATAAGTATATGGTCGTGATCAGTGAACTGGACCAGAGACAGAAAAAGCGGGCAGTTTCAGCTGCAATGATCCCTGCGGCATTCTTTTTTATTTTTCTGCTCTTAACACCGTTCATCGGGTTTTACTACTATTTTCAGGATGGAGTGTATCATCAGGGCAGAGGAGCAAATTTTGGATATTTTTATATCATGCTGTTTTTTGCATTGAATCTTGTTATGTCGATCGCAAGGCGGAAGATCATTAATGTGCGGGAGAAATACATCATCTATTTATATACTGCAGCGGCATTGATTGCAATTTGGGTGCAGTATTATCACCGGGAGATCCTGCTGACCAGCCTTGGAAATTCGGTGATCGTCATAATGATCTATCTGTCGATGCAGAATCCAAACGATTATTTAGATACCGTGACAGGAATCGGAAATGAGGCGGCATTGGAGCTGCAGCTGAAGGACGAACTGATGCGGAATCTGGAAGGAACGGTCATTATTATCAGAATCCGCCAGTATCAGCAGATGGGAATGCTGTTTGGGGCAGAAAACTGCAATATGCTCATGGCGGAGCTGGGACAGTATTTTTTCCATCTGGGTGGTAAGTTTCACGTATTCCGCAGTGATGCGGATACCTTTGTGGTCATGACAGACAAAGACCGGTATCAGGAGATGGTAAAGTCTGTTGAGGGGCGTTTTTCTGAGGAATGGAAGATAGAAGAAAACCATATTCTGCTGGATCACACCGTTATGATCATGCATTATCCGAAGGACTTTACGACAATCCCGGAATTTTTCGGAATCAAAAGTTACCTGTCGTCCGCTGCCTCCGGCAATGCGGGGAAAGAGCCTGTGATCGAGACGGATGCGCAGATGATCGAGGGATATTACAGACAGAATCAGATTGAAATGATATTAGAGCGTGCACTTCGTGAGCGTTCGATTCAGGTGTACTACCAGCCAATCTATTCGCTTAAGGAAAAAAGAATTGTTTCCCTCGAAGCATTGGCACGTCTGTTTGACGGGGAACTTGGATATATTTCACCGGCTGAATTTATTCCGATCGCAGAAAAAAACGGTGACATCATACGCATCGGAGAGATCGTGTTAGAAGAGTGCTGTAAGTTTTTATCTAAACATGTATTATCAAATATGTCTCTTGGGATCCGCTCGATCCAGATCAATATTTCGGTGGCGCAGTGTATGCAGCAGAATCTGAAAGAGGCAATTCTGCCGATCCTGCAGAAGTACCATATCCCAACCTCCATGATCGTGCTGGAACTGACGGAGAGCACTGCGATCAATGCACCGGCGCTTATGGAACATCATATGAAAGAATTGGGAGATGCGGGGATCTCTTTTGCGATGGATGATTATGGAACCGGAAATGCAAACTGCTCTTATCTTATGCGGTTTCCATTCCGCGAGGTGAAGCTGGACAGGGACATGACATTGGCATATTTTCGTAATGAGACAGCCAGGATTGTCATTGGAAACGAGATCAGGACGATGCAGAAACTGGGTATCCCGATGGTTGTTGAGGGAGTGGAAAAGTTAGAGCAGAGCGAGGAGATGGAACGCCTGGGCGTGGAATATATTCAGGGATATTATTATGGAAAACCATTGCCGGAAATGGAATGTCTGCGGTACATCCGCAATTTTAATTCGGCACCGGAAGATTATGGAAGGTAAAAGATAAGTTTTATGAATATTATCAGTGTAACAGATATCACGAAGACATATACAGAGAGGAAGCTTTTTGAGAAAGCGTCTTTCTATTTGCAGGAAAGAGAAAAAGTGGGTGTGATCGGCATTAATGGAACCGGAAAATCTACTCTGTTAAGAATTGCAGCAGGCATTGAAGAACCGGACGAAGGACAGGTGATCCGTGCAAACCATATTGTGGTGCGTTATCTGCCGCAAAATCCGGTATTTGACCCGGAATTGTCAGTGATCGATACGGTGTTAGCTCAGAGTAGTCAGAATTTTGTCGGAGGAACATCAGGGCAGGATCAAAATGCAGGAAATCATGCAGAACATATAGACCAATGGAATTTAGAGAGTGATGCAAAGGCGATGATGACAAAGCTTGGCATTACGAATTTTGAGCAGAAGGCAGGAGAACTCTCCGGGGGACAGCGCAAGCGTCTTGCACTTGTGGCAGCACTTTTAGTGCCGTGCGATGTGCTGATCTTAGACGAGCCGACCAACCATCTGGATTCCGCTATGGCGGACTGGCTGGAAGATTTCCTGAAAAAGTGGCGTGGGGCACTTATTATGGTGACGCATGACCGCTACTTTTTAGACAGTGTCTGCAACCGGATCGTGGAGGTGGATAAAGGTTCCATCTACAGCTATGATGCGAATTACTCCGGGTATTTAGAACTCAAGGCAGAGCGCGAGGAGATGCAGCAGGCGAGTGAGCGGAAACGCCAGAATATCCTGCGGAAAGAATTAGAGTGGATCCGCCGCGGTGCAAAGGCACGTACTACCAAACAAAAGGGCAGAATCCAGCGCTATGAGAAACTTAAGGATCAGGATGCACCGCAGACAGATGGAAGTGTGGAGATCAGCTCGATCAGTTCCCGCATGGGAAAGACAACGGTAGAACTTTCGCATATTTCCAAAAGCTATGATTCGAGAGTACTGATCCGTGATTTTACTTATATTTTTCTGAAAAATGACCGGATCGGGTTTGTCGGGGCAAATGGAAGCGGTAAGACAACCCTAATGAAGATCATTGATCAGAGAATCCAGCCGGATGAAGGAACTGTAACCATCGGGCAGACAATTAAAATCGGATATTATACGCAGGAGATTGAGAACACAAAAGATGCTGGAATTGCCTACATGGATCCAAATGAGAAAGTGATCAATTATATTAAAAATACAGCGGAGTTTGTCAGGACGAAAGATGGTCTGGTGTCAGCGTCCAATATGTTAGAGCGCTTTTTATTCCCATCCTCGCAACAGTACAGTCCGATCGGAAAACTTTCCGGTGGAGAGAAGCGCAGATTGAACCTGTTGCGCGTGCTTATGGAGGCACCGAATGTCCTGATTTTAGATGAGCCGACAAACGATCTCGATATCCGGACACTCACGATACTGGAAGATTACCTTGACAATTATGATGGAATCGTGATCACCGTCTCCCATGACCGTTACTTTTTAGACCGTGTCGTAAACCGTATTTTTGCCTTCGAGGAAGATGGAAAGATCTGTCAGTATGAAGGTGGGTACACGGATTATGTAAACCGATTGGCAGAGGAAGGAAAAGTGCCTGCAGGACATATTTTTGATGCAAGAAATGATAACCCGGTATCTTCTGACACCACAGTATCTTCCAATGCCACAGCATTTTCCAATGCTGGAGAAAAAGCAAAGCAGCCAAGTTCTATGGATACGTGGAAAAAAGAACGAAAGCTGAAATTCAGTTACAAAGAGCAGAAGGAATACGAGACGATCGAGAATGACATTGCTGCGTTGGAAGAAAAAATAGAAGAACTGGATGCGCAGACTTTAAAATTCAGCAGTGATTTTGTAAAACTAAACGAGATCACCAAAGAGAAGGAAAAGACCGAGCAGCTTCTGGAAGAAAAAATGGAACGCTGGGAATATTTAGAAGAACTGGCAGCCAAAATAGCAGAACAATAGAGAATGAACAGCAGTTTGAATGCATAAAAATAACGGTGAGAAAAAATCGGAAAGTATGATTGAAATCAGCGATAAAAGATGATACTATAATAAAAATGGTGTGAGAAAAAATCTCACGGAGGGATAATGAATGATACATCAATTTACCTTTGAGAATTATAAAGCATTTAAAAATGAAGCAACGTTAGATTTTATAGCTGAAAATATTAGTGAGCATAAGGAAAGTTTGATCAAAACTAAAAATAGTGAAGAAAGTTATGTGCCAGTAATAGCAATTTATGGACCAAATGGTGGGGGAAAATCTACAGTTCTTGAGGCGATTATTGATCTGAGAAATGTATTGATCAAGTATATTATTATGACAAAAGCGTCAGGGAATGAAGAGTATGAAAGGATAATCCAGCGTGAATCGTTGACACTGAAAGAGACTTATTACAAGTTACTTCCTGAATATAAAAATCTACCGACAAAATTTGATATTATGTTTCAAATTGAACAAGAAAAGTATCGATATCAACTTTCATTACAGAAGGATAAGATAACAGAAGAAAATCTATATAAACAAAATTTGTTGAGTGGAGATGTTGAACTTATATTTGAACGTGCAGAAGAAGAATGTACTCTTGGAGAGGAAGTAGAAAATATTCCAGTAGAAAAAGTAAGTGATACAATGCCTTTGTTAGCACATATTGCAGTCAATTACGATATAGAGACCGTAGATAAGATTATCAGTTGGTTTTTGAACATTGAGATTCTGGATTATAATAATCCGAGAAGCGAGAAGCGACTTGTATTGCCAAAGACGGACGAAAAAAGAAAACTTATATTTGAAATGTTGAGTGAAATGGATATTCCAATTAAAGATATTCGGATTGAAAAGGATGAGGACGGAAATATTCGAAATATTTACACAAAACATCTTATGGAAAATGGAGAGTATTGTGAGATAAAACTTGAAGAGGAATCTAGTGGAACAAGAAAATTACTGAGTTGTCTGGCAAGAATTAATCAGTGTCTTGAAGAGGGGAAACTCTTAATCGCAGACGAGTTGGATGCAAAGCTTCATCCGAAACTCTTACGGTATATCATAGAGTTGTTTACCAATCCTGATAAGAATAAGAATGGGGCACAATTATTGTTTACGTCACATGATATATCGACTATGAATAAAGAGGTATTTCGTCGGGATGAAATATGGTTCTGTGCAAAAAATCCATATGGCGCTTCAAATTTATATTCCCTTGTTTCTTTTAAAAAGGACAATGGAAAGCATATAAGAAATGATGAAGCATATGGAAAACGTTATTTAGAAGGACGCTATGGAGCAGATCCTTATATTAAACAAATAATAATGTGGGAGGATTCTGATGAGTCTGAAGCCAAAAAAACACAGTGAGAATAAAAAAGAACAATCCAGACTTCAGGAAAAGATGAAAAAACGGCAAAAGCAAATGGAGATACCATTGTTGCCACCATATACCTACATTATAAGTGAGGGAACCAAAACAGAGCCGTATTATATTGGAACAATTGCGGAAAGAGTAAACGAAAAATATAGAGAGTATTCAACAGGTAAGCGTATTATAGTAGAAGGAACAGGTAGAAATACGAAGAGTTTGTTGGAATATGCCAGAAATACTGTGGATAAAAATTTCCCACAGGCAGAGGAAGTCTGGCTGATGTATGATAAGGATGATTTTCCAGAGGATAATTTTGACAATACGCAACACAGTGCTGAAGACAGAATGGACAAAAGAAAATATCGTGTTGCATGGTCAAACGAGTGTATTGAATTATGGTTTCTTTTACACTTTCAAGAGGTTACAAGTAATATTGGAAGAGATAAGTATATAGAGCGATTGAAGCTATATACGGATTATGAGAAAAATAAAAAAGATATTTATGATATTTTAAAAGATAAAACAGAGGTTGCAATTGCACGCGCCAGGAAGCAATACGAATCATATGGGAATCAACCACCATCAAAGCGTTGCCCTGCAACCAGAGTATATGAACTGGTTGAAAACTTGCAGAGATATTGTCAATGACTGTTTTTTTACATCATGATGTGAAATGGGCAGAATCCGGAAAATCGGCTCTGCCCATTTGCAGCTATTCAATTCTTATAGCCAGTAATTGGATGATTACTTTTCCACCAAGTATTGTCATATCAAAAAATTCATTATAAGAGCTAAATACATTAGTCAGGCTTGCTATTAAAATTAATACACATAAAGCAACTGCGTAAATTGCAGGCTTTACAAATTTAGATGTTTTCTTGGTATTTTCTTTGTTCATTTTTCTTTCCTCCTTTTTACATTATTTGAATT
>ERZ1034755.117-NODE-117-length-26436-cov-27.671544_pt1 | contig 26436 bp, 35 predicted proteins | sample MGYA00520596_ERZ1034755 | MGnify/ENA primary metagenome ERZ1034755 (study PRJEB33766, sample SAMN09781701) | gut metagenome | biome: gut microbiome | host: Homo sapiens | place: Madagascar | study: EMG produced TPA metagenomics assembly of the PRJNA485056 data... | reverse complement strand
ATCTGCGATAAACATGACACAAGCATTCGCAGGTGGTAAAAAGAAGAGAATATGATATTTTTAATAAAATTAGGAATCTTTCTCGTAATTGTTATTGTTGGTCTAGGAATGGCACTTATATATGATAATGTAATGCATTATTAAATATATATCTAGTAATAAAAAAAAGATATGGCACAAGAAGGATGGATATGCCCTAGATGTGGAAAGGTAAACGCACCTTGGGTAATGCAATGTTCCTGTAATAGGGACACTCAGATATTACCTAAAGTCGGTGCTCCTTACTATGAAGGAGACCAAGCAACGTGTAACACAAAGGAGGATAAGCAATGAGTAAAGAAAAAGCGATAGTTCACATAAATAATGTGTCCAAGCTGATTGGCTCAAAAAGAATAAAATTGAGTGAAGGTATGGCAATTCATATTCAAAACGAGTTAGTCTTGGCACTTAATGAGTTGGAGGATGTGTAAGAAATGATATTTAATCAAAGTGATTATGGATAAGAAGAAAGTTGAAAAGCTGATAGAGAAAACTATCCGTTTTACAAAAGTTACAGATGATGACTACATACAAGGAAATGTAAAAAGCTACATCTTAGACACATTGCAGGTAGCCTTGAAGGAAATCTCCAAGTCAGACTGGGTATCTGTTGAGGATGGGTTGCCACCTTATAAAGTTAAATATTTATGGCTTGCTTGTGATAAAGATGGCGAGCTAGTGTTGTTCAAAGATAAACCATTCCGTGATGATTGGTATGGATTTTGGAGTAAGTGGAAAAGTGGTATTGATTATAATTGTAATGATGAGATAACTGCTAGAGACCATAGAAACAAAAGATTTACTATCCCAAGAAACAATATTGATTTATCATGGGAAGATGAGCCTATAAAAGTAAAATTAGTTTTTGAAAAGATAGGTGAATAAAGTGTAGAACTTAAAGGAGAATAGTTATGGTTAAACCTTACAGAATCAAGCATAAGGCTAGCGGATATTTCTACAAACGTTACAACGGAAGTAACCTTGGTAAGAAAGGCAGGGTGTATATGAATACTTACAATGTGTGATAATGAGAAATTTATACGTATTCAGATTCGTCACAACACTTTAGCTTATAAGGCATTGAGAAATACGCTTTCCAAATATGCTATAGGAAAAGATGATGAATATGAATGGCATAGTACATCTTACAGAGTTCCGAAAAGTGAATTTGAAAAAGAAGAATTATAGCTTATGAAAACAGAAAATATAAAGTTCAAGGCTAAGCAGCTCAACTCAGGAAAATGGTTTGAGGGCGATTTAGTACGTCTTGGGAATAGGGTATGTATAGGAGGAGACCATATAAAAGATGGTATAACTGACGTTGACCCTTCTACAGTCTGCCAGTTCACAGGACTGACAGACTACGATGGTAAAAATTTATATGAAGGCGATATTATCTCTTTCTCAGATTCATACAACCAAGTGGTTTGGGAAGATGACTTATGTGCTTTTGTGCTGGTAGATGTTGAAAGTCATAGTTATTATGTACATTGCGATATATTAAAAAATTGCCCATTTTATATTGTTGGCAATAAATTCGATAAGAAAAAGTAGCGTATGATGCTTAAAAAGAAAGAAGATATGAAGGGAACATTTGGAGAAATATATAAAATGAAGATTGATGCTTACAATAGCTACTATCAACAAATGAGATTATTAGGCAAGGTAAATGAAACTCTTTCTTTTGATGAATGGAAAAGAAACATTGTAAATGGTTAAAGTAATAGTGTATGGAAAGACAAATAACAATTAGCATAGAAGAGTATAACAAGCTCATTGATATGCACACGAAAAGAGAGGAACTTCCCGAAAGGATAGAAGTAAAGAAGATTTCTTCAAAATGGTGGAGATGGCTCAAACGAGCATCATGTTCGCTTCTTCATTACAACAAGAATGCGGAACAGCAGAAACTCATTAAGCGTTGTATTAATGAAACTGCAAGTACCATACGAGAGGAACTCATAAATGGTTATTGGAGAGGTGATTTATCCGAATACTTTAAAGATGGTAATTTTGATGTAACATTAAAAAGTTACAAAGATAGTTCCTATTATAATGTTATGCAATGGCTGAATAAAAAGAAGTAGCGTATGAAGAATAAAATTTTAAATTTAGCCAAGTCAGCCGTTTGGTTCGTCTTGTGTTTGCTTGTAGGTGCATTGATATTTGAGGGTGTTCGCTCTTTGGCTAATAGCAATGAACCTGCAAAGGAATTTAGTACAACAGTATTTACCAAGAATGGGCATGACTATCTGTTTGTGGACACGAAACATGGAGTTTGTGTTATTCACGCAGAAAGTTGCCCTTGTCGTAAAAAGAAGTAGCGTATGGAAAAGAAAGTATTGACCCTCACAGTCAGCAAGCAGTGGTTCGATATGATTGTGGCTGGCGAAAAGACAGAAGAGTATCGGGTGATTAAAGGTTTTTGGATGAGCCGTCTTCTCCTTATCAAGGATGAGGAATGCAAAGATTTCGATAAGTTCAAAAAACTCCACGTAGGAAAGAATGAGGAAATACTTATAGATACAGACACCATCAAGAAGAAACTGAATAATGGTACAATGAAGTTCGTACCATTCACTCACGTTCTCTTCAAGAACGGCTACTATGACGATAGTCCAAAGGTAGAAAAGGAGATTGTGAGTATCACCATCGGGAAGCCTAAAAAAGGTCTTTGTCCCGACAAGTGGCTTGATACAGAGTTTTTCATCATTAAGTTTAAGTAGCGTATGAAGAAACAAATAGTCTTAGACGAACAAGATATTGAAGAGTTCCACGAGGATGCGGAGCATCTACGTTGGCTATATAACAGAATGGTGTGTGAGTATGGTGAAAGCGTTAACTTTGATTACATGCACCGCTTTACCAAGATAATCAATAAATTAAAGCAATTATAGCGTATGAAGATTAGATTAGCAAAGAAGATTTTGAAAATAATGAGAAAAAGTACGGATTTACGTTACTTCGATTCAGAATATTCAATTAAGGAAGATAGTAGATTCTTTCCTAGATTAAAGTATCTCTATAAGGAAGCGGTTATCAGATGGAATAAGACAAATTGTCCGAGTGCTAACGTTAGCATATTTCATGCAATTTTGAGAAATTCAAAGGAGTGTAGTCGTTGTAAGCATTATAAAGGTAATGAGTTTATCGGCAGATGCACCAAGCTTCATAATAATGTTGAAAGCAGCGACTGGTGTAGTGGTATGTTTTTCGTTAAAAAATAATTATGGAAACAGAATTATCCCCACCCAGCTATCACAGCCGAGTGGGGATTTTTTCGTCAAAGACAATTAACATAATAAATTTAAACCCTATGAAAAACTAAAAAAGTAAAATTAAATCAACTTATCTATGTATTTATCCAAATCCTTTTCGTACCAAATCAGTTCGGTCCATCCTTTGCGCTTCTGTCCTTTTGGAAGTCTTCCTTCCTTGACCAACCGGTCAAAGGTAGCCCTGGAAACACGGACATAACTGCAAGCCTCAGCCTTGCTGATCGGTTCATCCTTGTTGGCGATTTCGTGCAAGAACTTCAACATCATGTTATTTTGAAGCTTGTTGGTCAAGCATCTTCCACTCTGAATGCGCTCGTGAAATTCCATCAGGAGCGAGTCTATCATCTTGAGTTCTTCACTAATCTCAGCCATACGCTAGCATTTTTTATTATGATACCAGAAGGCAAACCCAATTCCGACAACAACCACTAAGAAGAGAAAGGCAATATAGCACCTTCCTAGCGTCATGAGCCTCTGCTCGCTCTTGGTAAGCGTCCGCTCACATGGCACAGGAACCTCAATAGAATCATGCCTAAAGATAGTGTCAAGCTTCACCTTATATATATTATGGTAGCGGTCCCGATAAGCAAACTTGCTAATCATAACCGTATCACCCTTCTGATAGACAAACACCGAATCCTTTAAGTATACGCTGTCCGTCTTGGCTACGGTGTCGGTTCTCACAATGTATTCCGTGTGATATTCGGGAATCTTGATGTATTCCTTAGTCTTGCAGCCAGTAAAGGCTAGCAGGATAACACCAATAGCCAAGGCTACACACGCCCATTTCCAAAACCTAATATCATACCATTTCATGCGCATAACTCCTTTTTCCAAATTCTTAGCCATCTTCCTCGGTCTTCCAGTCCGTTTGTTCCGCCGTTCACTCTTCTCGTAATCGCCTCGAAAGCGTCCTTGTCGGCAAGAGCATTCAGTTTATGCTTCATCCACCACCACATACCGCTCTTGATGGCACCAATCGGCTGCTCCAGCAATTCTGGATTCTCCATGATGTCACCCTTGCAATATCCAGACTTCTGATAAGCCCTGTAATTGCTCTTGCCAGTAAGATGAAGCAATCCACGACCCTTGTATTTCTCACCGTCTCCAGCCTGAGTATTACCAAGCATCTTGCCGAGTCTTCCCTGCTCATACTTCTTGAAATACTTTGATTGCCCTTTCTCTCTCAGATATATCAAGCCACCAGTCTCATGACAGCATTGAGCCATAAAATGTGCAGCCCTCAGAGGGGTGTTGATTTCAAAAACATCAAGATAGACATTGATGTAATGTAGCAGAACGTCAACTTTGTCAACATTCCCTACAGCATTTATCATTTGTTTCCTTGTAATCTTCATGCCTTTGCTTCCTTGTCTGCTTCCTTCATTATCTCCATAAACGCCCTAGCTAAGTCTTCCTTGTTCTCTAGGAGTATACTTACTGTCTTCTCCTGCTTCCGTATCTCAGCCTTCTGCCAGCTCTTTTCCCTTACGCTCACGAACTCGCAGAACACGCAATAGCCAACCCAAATCATGGAGAAAATCGGGAAGGGGAGAACCGTACAGGCTATTAGGTCTATGCAGACCGTCACCATGAAAGGAGAGAAGTATTTTCTTGCCTTGTCGCAAGTCTTCTTGAATCCAGTACTTGTTGTAGCCAGTCCGTTCTCTTTCGCTTTCTTGATGCCGAAGAACAGGTCCACACCCATAGAAATGATAAGAGCACCCATACAGATGGCAATGATTAATGCCGACCTATACAGGTGCTCTTGCAAGAATGTATGAATTATTTCAGCCATATATCATATATTTTTGATTAATGGCTACAAAGTTACTGGTCTTCCCAATACGTTTTGCGGTGTTCCAAACTAGCTATTCATGTACCACCAGATTTTATCGGTAGGGTGGTTTGTTGACTCATCGCAAAGGAAACTGACAGACAGTTCAGAAATTCTTTTCCTTGTTGTTTCCTTGCTTTTGGACCATCTACCTACCACGTCAATGTGGTCAGCGTACATCTTATTCATCGTCACTGCAAAATCCCAGAAGTTGTAGTCGGGAATGTCCCAAGCCAAACGATCATACTCCTTCTTCAGCTCCTCAAAGTCAAAGTAAGGCGCATACTCCTTGTGTACATCACTGTCAAAGTAGTAGATGTTCGCAATGCAGGCTCTTCCTGAGTGCTCATCGAAGTGATGTCTTCTCTCCATCCAGTACAGGAGATTACGTTGAACGATTTGCTCTTCTTCCTCTGTGAATCCGCATTCATCGTTTTGTAGCATGCGGAATGCAGATTTTGCTACGTGATAGAGCGATTTTGATAAATCCATAAGCGTATAGCATTAAAGTGAATATAATGAACACATGGTGCATTTCCAGTTGCTCTGGAGTGATGAGCCAGTGACGGTAATACAGTCTGATGGCATTGATGCCAATGAAATAGAAGAATGGGATGCGGAAAATCCAGCAGTATCTGAAAAAGAAACTCACGGGAATCATGGATAAAGGCATATAGATATACGCCAGCACGTAAATCCAGATGATGCAGTTACCGTTGTAGTCGGTATCTGTGATGGTAGGTCTAGGGATAATGCCCATAGTCCCATACTCCATACCAATGACCAAGCATCAACAGTATGGGTGCCCACTTTGCTAGAAGTTCATAGAACCTCCAAATCTTCCTACTCAATAAGCCTTCCATAACTAAGGCTTTCTCATCTTCCGAGAGAGGTGTTTCCTGTTTTGTTCTCATTTTGTTATGATTTTATGGTTTAATCTTACTTTATGCTAACTTTATCTGAGATTTGCATCTCATTTTGTTGCAAAATTAAGCTTTTTCTTTCGTAATGCCATGAAAATCGGTCTAATATTAAACTTATTTAAATCTTTATACGCTTATTTGGTTAGAATCTAAATAAATTGTATATTTGCACCATCTTAACTAGCGTGTTTATGACGAAGACAAATTTCGAACTGATTGAAAGACAGAGGGATGACCTGATGAAGGCGTATCGGGCTATAGCCCCTACCTGCCATTCACAGCAGGAAGCATACGAGAAGGTGGTGAAATCGCCAGCTCCGAGATATTATATATCTCCCAAGCAGGCGTACAGAAAGCTTGAAAAAATGGTTGTTGGTGATTTCTCAACCGTTGACAACATGAAGCCCAACAAGAGGAGAATGTATTACTCCTTGTATGATAAGCTGATGGAAATGTCACAGAAAAAAGAGTTCCTCGGTAAATCGCTCTGGTTCATCTGTCAGTTCTTGGTGAGTGAGCCGGCACCGGAATTCTTCATCAAGCCAAAGAATATGATGTTCATCTTCAATTATTGCAAAAGATATGGAAAGAGTTATAGGGAAATGGACCTTCGTAAGAAGAAACTTTCTGATCAAGCTGATTCTTAGTCTCGTCTGCTTGGCTCTATGCACGCAGCACGTAGGCTTCTATCAGGGTTGCCCGATTGAAAATCATTTCATCTACAGCTTCTTACATGTCAACTTATTCCATCTGCTCATCAATCTGATGGTGCTTTGGAGTATAAAGAATAAGATAGATGTAACCCTTTCGTTCGTGGCAGCAGTAGCAGCCAGCTTCCTTCCCATGTTCGTTACAGAGCCGACAATGGGACTGTCGGGGTTTCTCTTTGCCGCATTCGGCATCATGTGGGGAAAGACCGGTAGGTGGAAAGAGGCTGCCAAGAAGGCAATGCCGTTCATTCTCTTTACCATGCTGTTGAATGATGTCAATGGAACTCTACATCTATATTGCTTCTGGTTAGGATATTCTATAGGATTTCTTCGTAAAATGTTTCATAGGTTTAGTTGATTTTTAGTTATTAACTGCAAAGGCGACTGCTCATCACGAGTAGCCGCCTTCTTTTATGTTATCAACTTATGGAAGAAGAATTTATCTTATTTTGTCTTCTCTTCTGTTCTGTACCTCAACGATGCTTCCTGCAAAGGAATCTGTTGCCTTGAAGTTCGTCAACGCATATTTGAACGTGAAGTATTTCCAAGGCTTACCACCGAGCGAAATCAATTTGCACCAGTGCTTGCAGTCGTTGCTTCCGTAAATCTCCATGGCAATCTTTCCGTTGTCGGAATCAAACAGATGCTTCACTGCTCTGAGTGATTTCAAGGTCATGCTACCGCCCAGCTTCAATGGTCGGGTAGTGAAGGAGCCTCTGTAGTTGTCCGCATCATCGTTGATGTCTGGCTTAGCCATGAGCGAATATACATTTCCGTCGATGTCTTGAATCAGGTTGTCAGGATAATCATTCACTACCGCCTTTGCAGACATTCCGCTGTTCGCTATTGAGAAAGTCTTGTCTACCATATTATATATATATTGGTAGTTTTTGTCTTGGCTGAATATTCTCAGCAGGGAATCCCTATAATCGTAGGCGATAAGACAATTCGCCAAAAACTCCAGGAACTTTCCATCACCCACGGATATGAAGTTTCTTGGTGTTCGTCCTCTCAGCTGTTCGCTCATGCACGCTACCTGACTACCGCTTGCTGCCATCAGCCCCTTCTTTGATGCGAAGTATACCAGCCTGTCTGTTGGAACCAGTGGCGAATTCTCGTTGAGAACCTCTCTTGAAACAGGGTAGGATGAAGAATACAATCCCTCAGAATTAACAGATAAGCCGTATATTCCTTCATCAGTAAAAACCATCAGAGGATATTGACCAAACTGTCCTTGGCTTACAGCCTCTGTATTTGCAATAATTCCAAGAATCTTTCCTGTTCCTACCGTGTTATCTCCCGATGCTTCAAAAACAAATGGATTGTTCACCACAGAAGTAAATATCTGTGAATTCATATACTCACAAGCGTTTTCGTCAACATCAGGCTCAGAAATAGAAGCATCTGGTGTAAACGTATCTGCTGTTGGCAGCTTCTTAAAACTGTAGGCGCCGTTGAGCATTGGGTGAACAGTTAGCTTTATCCGCATGCCCTTATTTGATAGATTATCCCAAACAATAACTTCTGTTGCGTTTGGATCAGGATAGTAGAACCATGAGTTGGCATAGTCCGGGATATGAATACTGAGTTCGTCAGATTTTACCCACGTGTCCATCGTGCTTGATTCAATATGCACATAGTAGACGAATTTATTGCTCACATTATAGTTCGAACCAAAATAGCCGAGATCATTATGCACATTGAATCCTTTAAAAGGTTTCCTTGTAATATCGAACAGGTTGATTCTCTTATTATATGTATAGCTCTTGTTTGCCTTCATACTCGTCCATCCATAATAATCATCAACTTGAAGCTGCTCTTGTGTCAGGAGATTTTCAAGAACATGTCTACCGATTGGTGCATCCCTGTACTCAACCATTTGTATGTAGTACGAATCCGTCACATTGACGCTGAACAACTTGTAAAATTGAGTCTTCGATAACAATTCTTTGATAATTTCATTGTCAGACTTGTATGTTGGCAAAATGACGTCTCTCGCATTATACTTGTCTTTAATGAAATGGAATTTATTGTCAAGAATTGGTACTTCAATTCCTAAGTCAGGGAAAGGGCTGCTACTACTGATGGTTCTTGTGGTATTTATATACGACTCACCATTGGTTTTGTCCGCATTTGCAAAAGTGAATTCATCGTCAAGGTGGAACGGAAGAACTTCATCAGATGCAAAGACAACCAGTTCCTTTACTATATCTCCCCACTGCTCAATACCTTCAATTTCTGCACGAAAACTGAGTGTCGCATAATAGGGGTACATAAGGAAGCTTTTCGTCGAATCACTGGTTTCTTCCCAGTTCTTGGTGTCGCTATTATACTTGACCGGTACAAAATAGCAGTTTCTGTTGGTTGTCGGGAACATTGCTATAGGATTCGAAATCCTTACATAGGAACCATCGTAAAGTTTTAACGCAAAGCGGAGGAAAAATGGAGAAGTAAAACGTCCTGTCTCCTTTACTTTGTTAAGACTGGCTGCAACATGTCCTTGTATCGCATTTTGAAAAGCTTGTTTCTTAGAAGCATCGTTTATTGGCTCATGTGCATAGTATTTTGTAGCATTACCTGATACCCCTAGAGGAGCATCTGTATATAGAATACCAGCAAAAGTATTATCGTTATTATAGAAAGCCCATCTTTTTTTCTCTTCAATAATTTCTTCCAGCTCGCATACAGTAACACCGCCAAGATGCAGTCTGTTGTTCCCCGAAAAGCAGGGGTAAAGATGCGGCTTAGGCAACTCCGTTCCAAGGTTCTTGTATTTGTTTCCTTTATATCTAAGGTAATGCAAGCCACCCTCTGTAGCAACAACCAGCGTATTGTCTACACTCTTGATGTCCTTTACCTTTCCAACTTTAAAACTTGCAGGAACTCCACTAGGCGGCATTTCGATTCCGTTGCTTCCTCTAACGTACCAGTAGATGGTCCGGTCTTCATCGTAAGCAATGATGTTCTCATAGTCTGCCATCTTGTGAACGTACATGATCTTCTGCCCCGCAATCTCACCAATCTTGACAGGATTCTGAATAGGTTTCATTTCCCCATCACGAAAGATAAAGCCGTCAGATTCCAGTAATTCTGAATCGTCTGAAAGCAAGTCACTCGGCACATTCGTCATTCCCTTGCCAAAACTCAAAGTCTTTCTTTCCAAGTTTCTCTCCATAGCTCTTTTGTTTATATTTTTGCAGCAGTATACACACCGTCACCACCGCTTCTTGTTTTTTCTTTCTTCTTCCATTGAGGCTTCTCCATGTCGTTGGCACTCACCCAAAGACCGATTGCCGTACTCATCAGCACATCATCATGATTACCGTTGCCCACGATGTTGCCGAGACTTCCATCATCATGTCGCTCATAGATTCTCAGCTCATGATACATTTCCTTGTCTGGCTCATCCCAGAGCATATCATCCACAAACTGCTCCAGGTTATCAATTATCCATCCCTTTGTCAGTTTGTTGGTTTGGAAACCGTACTTAGCAAGCACATCATCGGTCACGTCTTCCGGGCTGGTAGTACGTTGATAAAGATTATCGTAGTAGTCGGCAATCTCGTTCAGGATGCTTCCGAAGTGGTCACCTTCCGTATTGTTGTTTTTCTCTCTATCTGCCGTGTTACTCTCAATCACCAGCAGGGCATCATCATAGTAATGGGCTAGGGCAGCAGCCATCCATGCCAGCTTGTCGTGCCTTACATGTCCTCTATATCTAGCTACCACCTTCGGTTTGCTCTTGATAGTCGGCATCATTCCGAATCTGTCTATCACCGTCATGACAGTATAGTCAGAAGTGGTACTCTTACCGCCAATATCCACGCTCACCAAGTATCTGTTCTCTACCTGCAGAACGTTAGGAACAGCCCAAATCTTCAAGTCACCATCGCCATCTGTTCTGATGCTCACCTTCGACTTCTCAATGGTTGAATCATTCTTGTTTCCGTCAACAATGATGTCTGCCGTATAGAGCGGTTCACGCTTGTACTTCTTCTGCAAATCATCAATGCTGTACGGATTGAATACCAAGTTACCTGAGTTTCTGAAAGCATCCTCTTCGTCCACTGGCGCCTCTGTAGCACAGAAGGAATGGGTGGTAAACTTGTTGCGGAAGTTTCTGTACCATTCAATAGCTTGGAAGCAAGCACCCTTTTCCCACATTCGCCAGAAGAACTTTCCTGTTTCTCGGTAGCCCTTCGGGTTGGTACTCTTGTCTCTGTTCTCCAGCAGCCATCTTGCAAAGGCACGCTCATCCTTCACCTCTTCCATATCATGCTCGATAAAGAAGCAAGGAATGAACAGGAACGAATAGGCATCATTGTTCTTCGGGTCCATCGCCAACTGGCACTTGTCATAGAAGAATCCCGAATTACCCTTACCGGTACTCTCAAACACCTCCAAGTTGTCCTCCTGATTTCTGATACCACCCGAAATAGACGAAATCACACCCTCTGGATCATGTTCGGGAGTCTTCTTCCAATAAGCCACCTCTGAATAGTGGGCACAGTGGAAGTTGCTACCACGCACGGAATCGAAGTTCTCGAAAGAAGCCACGGTCAGTGTACTTCTTCGGATTGCCCTCATTCCGTCTGTAACTTGGAAATCGTCTGGTGAGTTCTCGTAAGGAGAGAATTGAAGCTTCGCTCCCGGTCTGCCAATCGTCCATCCCGGTTGGTTCTCCAAAGCCTTTCGATACATCGCCTTGATTTTCTTTGCTGTGTTCTTCTGTTGGGCTAGTACGATGGCATTCCAACCGTCCTTTCTGAAATCCTGCAACCATTTGATGTAAAGCTGGGTGAGGGTAGAACCGCCCCATTGTCGGGCTTTCAGGATAACGACACGGATAGCTCTTCCGCTGGTTCTCAAATCCTCAAATATCTTCAAGAGTTTTCGCTGAGGATAGTTCAGCTTAAAAGGTATCATGTCACCGCTTACCTTATCCTCAATCTTGTCTGTAGCGTAAAGGGCAAATTCAGGGTCTTCCCTGAACCTAACCTTCATGATTTCGAAGGTGAGTACCATTTTAAGCTGTCTGGTGTAATAGCTTTTCTCTTCATACTGCTTGCCCCATACTCTGATGATGTATTCCTTCATGCTGCCAAGCTGTTTCAGTCCCCTATATAATAAGGTTCGCATACATTCTTTGGGGACCCACATCTTCGGAATCATGAAGTCGGGAAGCTCCAGCAGTTCACGATGTTCGAAATCATAGCAGCCTTCGCCCGTCCAAGGGTCGTAGGTGCCATAAATCTCATCGTATCGTCTTTTGTTCTCGGCAATGAGTTCATCAATATCTACTTCTCTAACTAATGCCATCGCCCAACTCCTTTATTTCTTCAAAATCCGCATCCATTATCTGCGGAACTTGCGTAACGTCCAAGGCATTGTTGTCTGTCTTGGTCTGTGCCAGTGCTGCCAGCTGCTTGAAGTCTTCGTCCAGTCCATGCGTCACGCTTACCTCGCTCTGTTTAGGAATCATGTGTTTGGTCAGGTCCTTGTAGATGGTGACGTATGTCTTAGGGTCATATTCTGCCAGCTGATCCATGCACTCTTCAAACTTCTCCTGATTCCTTGCCAAGAAGTCCCTGATATATTCTTTCTGCGCACTCTTCCTTGCCGGAAGAATGGTCTTGGCTTTTTCCTTCTTCTCCTTCTGAAATTCCCTTACCGATTTAAACTCGTCATATTCCAAATCTTCCATAAGCCTTCCTTTCCTTTTTATCCAAATGGCTTCAATGTATGAATCATTCCACCCGGCTTACTGGCATTGGATGCTTCTAGAATCTCCAGCTCGTCGTCTTCCAGCTGTGTAGCCTTGTCAACGGTCAGCGGGTCTTTACTTGTCAATGTCAGCAGGAAGTATTCATACAGAGCGCCTGTTGATATATAATGATGTATTGCCTGCACCAGTTCGTCAAGTCTTGCATCGTCCCAGTAATCTGGCATCCTCAGCCACATTTCCTTCTCATCCCATTCCTTCAAGGCATTGTCTCTTACCACGCCCTGCGGTTTCATGATATAGGCAGATAGCAGACCTTCTACCTTTTTGAGATATTTATCAAACCATCTATAGAAAAGTGGTCTTTCCTGCGTGTTCTCACTTGTCGGAACGGTATTCGCTATGTTCGGGTCGCTCTCCTGTCTTACTCTGCCCATCATGTGGGTTGTTGCATCTATATCATACCAAAGTTGGTTGGAATAGATAAAGATGTGCTTGTCGAAATACACATGGGCAGGACGTGGAGGTTTCGGAAGGAAAGGATTTGGCTCAGGCTTCCATCCTTTCTCTCTGAGGAAATGCGTAGGGTGTAATGAATTGAACTTCATCTTATACCTCCTTTGCTATGGTTACTTCTATTTCCTTTTTCAGATTGTCGCTGTGACGTGAGAATAATGTCACGTAAGCCACTCCAGTGTTCAGCGGTTTCAGCCAGAAGGTATGAGGCTCCTGCATTCTGTGAACTTCCAAGATACAAGGGTCGCTGCTTCTTGCCTCAATATCGTCAATAGCCCCATCGTCAATAGAGTAGGATAGGGTCACCTCATCGTTCTCTACTGCTATTGTAACGCCACCATCTGTGTCACTTCCGTCCACCTTTGCGGTCAATGTGGAAGAATAAGGAACCTTTGGGACCAACGGTCCACTCATCACGAAGCACTTTCTGATGGCTATCTCATCTGATGCAAGTGTAGCTTGGTATGGCTCCGCTTGTTTCAGGTTTGTTGTTTTCAGCCACCACTGGTGTATCATGTAGTCCTCCACGTATTTTGCTGACAGCCTTGCCAGCGCGTCGGTCAGCGTTCCGTTATAACGTCTTGATACTGATAGGGTGAACTCCACTATATCATCCGTTCTGCTTCCATAGTAGATGGCGTTGTCGCCAATAGTTTGAGGCGTTGGCACAAGATAGTCTACGAAGATGGTCTTCAATACTTCCAATGCTGTATCAAAGTCGTGGGTCAGTGTTCTTTCGTGAACCTCATCGTCTCCGGCAGCCTCGTTAAAGCTTACTTTCGCTGCTCTTTCGTCTGCCGCAGTATCTATCTTTGCTTTCAGGTAGGTTGTCGACTTTACTGCCTCCATCACTACCGATTTGATAATTTGAAATTTTATGATCATAGCTTATCCTTTTTAGTCAATTATTATTTCGCCAGTCATGTCTGTCAAACTTGTGTTGCTGCTTGCCGGTGGGGTCTTGTGAAAAACCAGCTTGATGGCGGCATTCAGATGATTGCTCATGTCGCTCTCATACTTCTTTGCCAGTTCCGGATAATTCATTCCCAGTACGGCGTTTGCCACGTAAGCCACAACATAGCCTATCAGATTCCCTTCGAATGGAACCGTTACGCTCGTCTCTGTTCCTGCCCAGCGGGAGTTGTTAATCTTGAACGTCAGGAAGTCGCCGCTATCATAATAGGTTACCAGCTGTGCCATTTCTCCCACAAAGGTTTCCACGGCGGCATTGATATATTGCTTCATCACGTCCTCTTCCGCACTTGATAGGGTGATTCCAGCAAAGGCAGTGTTCCCTTCCGGGTTCTTCTGCCTTTTGCCCATGATGGCAAGATGCTTCTTTACCGCATTCTTGACATGACTCCAGTCTATCGTTATCTGTAATTCCATACCTTATGCTGCTTGATTGTTATACAAATTCATAGCTTGTGCCACTGCGTTCTGGTCTGCACCCTGTACAACGCCATTTACTACCTGACCACCTCCTTGCTGCTGTGCCATCGCCTGTTGTTGCTGATACATCTGTTCCAGTTGTGCCTGCTGTTCCTGTACGCTGGCAAGCAACTTGTCTGCATAAGGCTTGTTTACGTTCTGCAAGTACTGAATCAGGTTGATTGCACCCATCTGCAGCAACTCCTTCAAGTCGTCATTCTGCAAAGTGTTGAAGGCAGCAGATGCAGCTGCATTCTTGATGCTTATCTTGAAATGAATGTCTCTTGCTGATAGCCTGTCATAGCTGTAGGTGTTCAGACCGTCCTTGTTGAAAATCTTTCTTCCGTCCTCGTAGAACTGTTGGATAACTGAGCACTTTTTCATTGCCAGCTTCTCCGTAAAAATCTCCATATCGGATAGGATGGTGTAGAGCGAAGTGGTTGCGTTCTGGCTCTCCTGTGCATATCTTGCAGCCGACGTACCAGCCGAAGGAGTCTTGCCCTGCAAGGCGCCGCTCACGTTTGTCACCTCTCTGATAAGGTTCAGCTCTATCTGCAAGAGTTCGTTTGTTCCGATATTCACCGCATTCGAAGTGATAATCTCTGGCTTCACGTTTGGCATCGTTCTCTTTGGCGTATAGAATATCCATCCATCGTATTCTATTGCCTCTTCCATGAACTGCTCCGGTGTTCTTCCACCCAGTACGGTTGTAGGTATCATCTTGAATCCCTTGAAGCTGCTTCTGATACTCATGTCGTTCATTACGATGAGGCGGTTGATGTAGCGCTGCTGGTCTATCACGTTGGTCATGAAAGGATGAATCTCTCCGTTGATGAACGGATAAAGCTTCATGGTGTATGGGTGACTCTTGAAATCGTAAGGAGATTCGCCACGACAGAGGACCGTACCGTCAGGAGCCATGAAGGTGTAGTACCAGTATTTATCGGAAAGCTCTTCCGATGTGATGTAGGCACGTTCTTCTTCCGGCACACCGTATTCGTCATACTGCTTCTTTCGCTTCTCGTTCTCCTGAATCAGCTTGTTTATCATTGCCGTGTCTTCCAAATCCACACGGAACCAAGCATTGTTCATGTTCTTGGCAATAGGGTCGAAACATTGCAGTCTTGGTTTGGTTTCCGTAGTCCATACCTCAATCACTCTTACGTAGTGTCTTCCCTTGTTGGTATAATCGAAGCTGAGATTTTCCAAAGCCTTCTCTTCGTTGAATTCGTAGCCATAACTGCTATCGTCTACATCATGAATGTCAAAAATCCTATTCAGATCATCAACCGTCAGTCCGTATTCCCTTCGGGCAAACTTCTGATACAGGTCTTCCTTACTTACGTCATGCAGACAGCCTATCAGACAAACGTCATTGTGTCTTGGGTCACTTCCGCACTCAAAGAACATGTGATCCGGTTCCATTGCGTCCGTCCAAGCATCAGGCATTTCCAGTTCCCGGTCTTCCCAACTTTCCCTCACGAACATCTGACCGCCCTGCAGGTAGTCCTTGATGAGGTGATTCAGCAAATCCTGCATGCCGGTGGTCTGCCAGTTGCATTGCATCGTAGCACTCATCATGTCGCTCAGTTGCCGGGAGTCATTATCTCTTGCAAAGCAAACGGGTTCTGTTCCCTGCTTGGCGTAGAGACCGGCAATAGATTCCAAGATACTTATCATGATGTTGTTGCTCATTGGTGTCTGATTTCGCTTCTGCATATAGGTTTTCTCAGACATTTCTTCCCAATAGCCACGATGATAAACTCTGATGGTGTCGCTCCACTGTTCACCGTTACAGTAACGCATGGTTCTCGCCCTCGTCTCTCTTACACCGCTCAGGTTATTCCAGTCGTTCTTACATCGGGTAAGAAGCTCCCAGTCCTTGCCGTGCTCCTGTCTCCGCTTTCGAGCCTTGACCGAATCATATTTGTTATGCCGAGGCATCACTCTACTAAGTGTTAATAACTTTGCCTTTGCCATATTTCTTTACACATTATTAATTATAGGCGCAAAAATAGGTAAAATCATAGCTTTCTTTGCGGTGTTCCAATCGACTGATATATACTGATTTGGAACACCGCAAAACTTCTTTGTTTTCTTTGCATTTTTGCCGAAAAGTTTTCAAACAGTTATAACTATGACAAAAGAAGAATTAGAAAAAATGAACGCAGAGGATGCTACGCAGCAGGAAGCTCCAGCAGAGCAGGAGACTCCACCTGTTGACGAGCGACCTAATCGTACAGCCTTCTCCAAGCGTTTCTCGCAGCGCCATTCTGACATCGACTTCGAGGACAAGGAAGCCCGTTATGCTGCCATGAATGATGATACTGACAGACTCGGCGAGTATGAAAAGAACGGTCAGGCATTGAGTAAGATGCTTGACAACAACAAGTGGCTTGGCGCCATGGTTCTTGATGCTACACGCAAGGGCATGCACCCATTGGAGTGGATGGCTTCGCAGGGTATTGACATCAAGGCTGCTCTTGAAGACGAAGAGCTTTCCAAGAAGGTAGCCGATCAGATTGCCAAGTTCCAAGAGAAGGTAGCCGAGCAGGAGAAGCACAGCCAGCAGTTGGATGAAAATCTGAGAAAGTCTTATGAGGCTTTGCTGAAGTTAGGTCTTTCCGATGATGAGGCAAACGACCTTTACGGTAAGGTTTGGGGAGTCATTCAGGATGCCGAGGAAGGTAATATCTCTTCCGAGACATGGAATCTCTTCAAGAATGCCTACAACTACGATTCTGATATTTCTTCCGCACGTGAAGAGGCTGCCATGCAAGCCCGAAATGAGAAGATTCAGAATAAGGTCCGTTCTTCTGCAACAGAGGGCATTCCTCCTTCGCTGTCTAGTTCGGGTGCAGGAAACAAGCCTACCAGAAAACAGAAACGTGAAAGTTTCTTTGATGATATTAGAAGTAATTAATCCATAAATATAAGTATAAAATGAAGAAAGTAATTAATTATTTTTCTACTCAGTTCATCTGTAAGATGATTCTGATGATTCTTGCAGTAGTTACAGGCGGTGGCGCAATGGCTATGGCAGATCTCGTTGAACCTCAGATTGGTGACGAAGGTCCTAATCCTGCAGGCAAAGAGACTGTTGCTGCAAAAGAGCCAGTAGACCCTAATGCCAGCGACAGACTTAGCCCTGGTGGAAATAAAGATGGTCAAGACCTTACAGGCTCTCAGGCTTCTAGTACACAGCTTCGTGAGGGTGGTCTGCTTGATAAGGAATGGGATAGTGAGATTGTTAAGTTCTATCCTTTCAAGACACCGCTTCTTTCCATTGTTCGCCGTATGGCAAAAACTGTAAATATCAAGAACTGGTCAATCTCACATCAACGTGTCGGTGGCGAAACTCTTGATGGGCAGATTATTCAGAAGATTGAAACTGCTGACACCATCGAGATTAATTCAACGAACTTCTCTGGTTCTATTCGCCCATTCTATAAAGGCACTACTGTCTTTGCTTCTGGCGTTTCAGGTTATGCACCCGGCTCACAGACTAAAACAGAGGGCACACTGATGCTTTATGTGATTGAGGCTAATGGTAAAAAAGCGGTCATGCAGGCAGTCAACGGAAAACCGAAGGTTAGTGGAGACACAAGAGACAATCTTGACAACATGACTTGTCCAGAGATTCCTGTAGGCACAACATTCCTTGCTGGTGCATCTGCTGCTTCTGAGTCTCAGCTCACCATTACGCCAGAGAACTTCCAGCCACGCGAGAAAGAAGTGTATGTTCAGAAGAAACTCTTGAACATCGTTTTTACAGATGACTACGAGAAGGTAAAGAAGGAACAGCCTATTACCGTTGCCGACTTGAAGACCGATGCTATCATCAAATATAACCTCCGTGCTGAGCGTACTTATTTGCTTGGATGCAAGTCTCGTTTCAAGGCTGAAACCGGCGACGGACAGATTGAGGATGTTTATACCTCTGAAGGTATCATTAATCAGCTCACCAACACGTACTCCATCGGTGATACTTACACGCTTGGCGATATGATTGCTATTTCCAAACTCCAGTTCACAGAATTCTCTGAGAATGATCGTTGTTTCGCCTTCTGTGGTAAGAACGCCATAGAACGTTTGGAGAATATCAAGTTGGAGGGTAGTCATCAGAACGACTTCATTAATCACAACGAGTTCGACCTTACCTTCAAGCGATTCAAGGACACCTTCGGTTCTATTGATTTCGTTTGGACTCAGACTCTTGACCTCATGGGTATGTCAGACTTCATGGTTATCTTTGACCCTAAGGCTTCTCGCCGATACGTCAAGATTGGAAAGAAGGAGCAGACCAATGATATGTCTAAGGGAGGTGGTGAGGTCCGTGACGCTAAGCGATGGATTCATCAGGAGGCAGATAGTGTAGCACTTCGTGGTTACAACTCAATCTTGGTTGGACCTGCTGATAAGATTGCTAAGATTGCCACAGAGTCACTCGGTGCCATCATTTCTGCTAAGGAACTTCCTAAGACTCCATCAAAAGGTATGAAGGTTGCGCTCACGCAAGACTACACCATAAAGGGCGCTAATTCACCTACCGATGATGTCAAGTATGAGGCAGGTACAGTTTTGTACTATACTGGTACCGCTTGGACTCTCTATGCGGGTCAAGATACAGCGCAGTAAATTATCACAATAAACCATCGGGGGGGCAGGAGCATGTTGCCCTGCCCTCCATTTATCAAGAATAAATATGATTAAGACATATAGAGCACGAGTAAATCAAAATAGCATTAGCTATCTGCTTTCAGGTAAGCAGGGCAATCAGGTTCGCTATCCTTTCGCAAATGGTAATGTTATTATTAATAAATATCCTTCACTTACGTTGCGAAACCGATACTGTCAGGAACTTCTAGAGTCTAGCTTGCTTTTTGCCAACAATACTATTGTTCTCGACCATGAGGAAGAAGAGTTCCCTGGTGAAAAGGCTAAACTTGAAGAGGAGAAGAAAGCAGCATTAGAGCCGAATAATGAGTCTGCCAAGAAGGCAACTCAGCCTCCAATGAATGAAGAGGTAAGAGACATTCGCACAGCAGACGAGGTTATCAATTACGTAAATAATCGTTTTGACAAGGAATGCAAGACCCTTGCTACTGCCATGAAGCATGCTTCTAAGGCTGGTCTTATTTTCCCAGACTTTAACGAGTAACATATATATAATAAGGTGTAATGAGTGTAGAGGAAATCATAAAGGCAGTACGTTGGTGCATAGACGAGGAATCCAACAACACATCGGAAATCACCGATGAGAAGGACGATTTGTATATGGATAACATCATCAAGTCGAAGATTAATGATGCTTTGCATTGGCTTACCATCACGGCATCCTCTTCCGCTGTCTTGGCTGATTCCAAGAAGATTGGCGCTACCACTTCTACCTTGCAGGTTTCTACCTACAATGAGCAACTGGGCATTGGAGTAGTCTCAATGGATGCCGACACAGAGATTATCAATGTCTCTCGCATTCGTGGAAAGGACTGGTTTAAGGCTGTTGTCCCAGTAGAAGATACTTCTGATGAGGCACTCATGATGTTTGATGATACCGCCAAGGGAACCAAAGACCGCCCCCAGGCTACTATCCTTCGGGAAAATCCTATTCGGATTCTCCTACAGCCAATGGCAGAAGAGGCAACCGTTTCTTTTGTTGGCGTTCCAAAGAACATCAATACTGAGTCTTCAACAGATATTGCCGTTCCGGATATGCTGAAAAATGCTTTCATCTACTACATCGCTTATCTGTTGCTCTCTGCATACGATGATACAAAAGCTACTCAGATGTACGCTATCGCCTTACAGCAGCTGGGAGCACAAACTTCTAAAAGCTAGAATATATGAAGAAGATTCGATTACATAATGACATTCACGTTAGTTGGGGAATAACTACCAACGGCAAGCAGGAATCACTTGAAGCCAAGACCTTGCAAGTGCAGCTTGTCGTATATAATAAGGTGATAACCATCCCAGATTTCACCATCAATGGGAATATTATTTCTTTCGAGTTTTCTGGTTCTCAGCAGAAGTATTGTGGAGTCTATACCTTGGTGTGCCGTGATACAACTAACGGTAATCTGAGCACCATTGACAAGACCGAAGCTTTTGAGCTGGTCTCTCATAGCGAGGAAGAGCAGGGTACAGACAATCCTAATGTTGCCCTTGAAGTGGTAACTCTCAATACCGACCGTGATTCTTCTACCATTGGTAGGGCTGCTACGATTGAGATTGGTGACGTGAAAACGCTGCATTCAGGAGCCGCTGCCTATGTTCGCAATTCTGGAACATCAAATGCTGCTGTTCTTGACTTCGGTATTCCTTCTGGCTCAAACGGTGATGATGGCATGAGTGGTTACGGAATCTCAGCCGATCCGGCTTCTGTTACATTCAATACCGATTCTAAGGGAAATATTTCTTCCAGTCAAGATAAGTTGATTCGAATGAAAGCCTACTTGGGTGGTCAGGAGATTGATGATGTTACGATTGTCGGTCTCAGCACTACCAATTTCGCCAACACCGTATCAGCTGAATCTGATGGAAAATCATTCTATCTCAGGGGAAGCGACCTTCAAACGGTCCATACTACAGATTTGGATGGCAATTCCATCAAGGTTCCTGTCACGCAGGCACAGGTTGCTGTAGATTGCAAAATCGGTGGAAGTGATTTGGTATACTCTACGATTGTTCGTGTATTCGTGAATACGCAGACTTTCTATACTACCTTGGTGAGCAATCAGAAGATGTTCAAGCAGACGTTCACGGAATTGGGCAATTCACTTGACGAGCAGGGCGTGAAGCTTGAAAAGTACTATTCCGAGTTTCAGCAGACAGCAAGAGGCTTGTCGGCAACCATATCCTCAAATAAGCAGGACGCAGACGGTTCTATTGAGAATATTACCAATAAGCTTGAAGCCACTTCCAGCTCACTTTCTTCTACCATTGAGGCAAACAAGAAAGATGCTGACGGAAATATCGAAAGCCTGAGTTCTAAAATTTCACAGAACGCTAATAATATTGAGATTGCAAACAGCAGATTCAACGAAGATGGTTCGCTAAAAAATAAGTCTGGTCTCATGACTACTGCAGATAAGGCAACGCTTGCATCAAGAGAGTATGTTGATGGGAAGGTGGTTTCCGAGGCAACGATACGTACCATGGTTCAGGATGGCATTTCCAGTGCCGTAGTCTCAGCAGACCAGATTAATCTGAAAGGTAAGACGATGAAATTCGCTTCCGGACAGATTGAGATTGATTCCGAGAACTTGAAATTGGACAGTTCGGGCAATCTGAAAGTAGCTGGCGATATTCGTGCCAAGACTGTTCGCCTCAAAATCTCTTCTTCCCACGACAACATTCTCAGTGGATCCTTGTTGTTGGGTGGCGGGACCTACTCGATGCCGGCATTGACGGCAGAAGACGGTTACGTGAATCTCAAACTGTACGCACCGTTGCTTACCAGAAGCAGCCCTGTCCCTATCTTGCAATGCATAAGCACAAATGTGTTTCTGCAGTTGGCTTCCGAAAAGACGGAACTTCCGAAATCGGGAAAGAAGGAATTGGACTATGGTGCATACGACATAGTAGGATTCTATAACAATGGACAAACTTTCTGGATTATTAAATAATAAGGATATGAAGATAATCAGAAATAATCTTATCCCTCCAAAGGGATTCATTGCAATAAACCTCTTCGGAGTGTTGTTTGTCAGAGGAAACAAAACCCTCTCGCAGCAAACGGTAGTTCATGAACAAATCCATACCAAGCAGATGCAGGAAATGTTATACGTCTTTTTCTACCTCTGGTATGTGTTGGAATGGCTCATTCGCCTCTTGGTTATCCGCAACCCCCACAAAGCGTATCGGGCAATCTCTTTCGAGCAGGAAGCACGTGTGTATCAGCAATACCCCGCCTATCCTCCAAACAGACCTCATTACAGTTGGATGAAATATCTTACAAAACAATGGAATACGTAGTTTCAACATACAGCGAAGAGGAACGTGCGTGGATAACCCAGGAGATTCCCTTGCAGCGAGACATCTATTTGATGATTAAGCTCAAGCGCCCTGGCAAGCTCATTATCCGTCAGGATATAGGCGATGGCAAAAAGCCAAGAGCACCCATCCGAGCGCACAAGAACATGGATAAGTTCTATCTCAGAATGAGAATTATCCCGGAGAATGTTAAAATTCAAATATTCACTTCATCAGAACCAAAAGAAATAAAATATGCCTACATTTAGACAAGATACAAAAATAGGTGGTATGGTGCCAATGATGAAAACAGATGATTATAATGATCAATCTGTCACGGAGGAGAAGTTAAAGGATGGTGCGATAACCACCAGAAAGATAGCTGACGGATCGGTCACCAAAGACAAACTGGACTCATCTATCCGTCAAGAGATAAATGATTCTGTAACTGCATCCAATGAGGCAACCGAGAAGGCAAAAGAAGCTACCGTCAAAGCTGATCAAGCTACAGAGAATGCAAAGCAAGCTGCAGCAGCAGCCACAGCAGCAAAGGAAGCAGCAGACAATGCTACCCAGTTAGCAACCAACGCAACAACTGCATCTGCTCAAGCTACAGAGCAAGCTAAAGCTGCAACAACCAAAGCAGAAGAATCTGCTGCAAAAGCCAATGAAGCAGCCCAGAAGGCTGATGATTCCAGAGAGCAGACAGAGCAAACTCTTGGCACAATGCAGGAAGTAGTAGATAAAGTAGCTATCAAGGACGAGGAAGGAGCCTTGGTAGATACTCCTTTCCGCTACATTCAGAACGAAGAGTTCATCTTTGCCAAGGTAGATGCAGAAGACAAACTTCTCTTCGGTATTCAGTGGGATGGCACTCCAGTGTTTGGTAAAACAAGTGCAGTAGAGGATAGATTGCAGGCACAAGTAAATCTTCTTGCCGAGAGAGTAGCAACTATCATGGGTGATGAGGACGCAACTAATGTCATTGATACTATGAATGAACTGAAAAAGTTCTTTGCTGAGATTGAGAATACGCAGACCCTTACAAGCATTCTTGCAAATCTCAATAGTCTCAATGCTAAGTTTGGAGAAGACATCAAGAAACTTCAAGATACAAAGGTAGATAAAGAGGAAGGCAAATCACTCATTGAAGATGAAGTAAAGGAGTGCTTTAGAGTAATCGAAAATGAGGAGTTTATCAAAGCTATAGTGGATGCTGAGGATAAGGTCCTCTTTGGTTTATACAGAGCAACTGGCAAGCCATATTATCCTCTCAATGAAATGTATCATATTGAGCAGAATGAAGAGTTCTTCGCTCTTTGGCAGGATGCTGCAAACCATGTGCTCCTTGGTATCAGAAGAGACGGACAAATCATTGGTGAAATCAATGCAGTCAATGCCTTGAAGCAAGTTATCTCTCAGCTTCAATCAGACCTTGCATCATTGCAGGAGAAGTTGGGATATATAGATACAAACCTCAAAGAACTTCTCGATGTATTCTCTTTGCAGGAGAATCCTGAGTACCTTGCAGTAGAGAAAGATGCAGATGGAAGGGTTCTTTCTGCTACTTATAATGATGGTAGTCACTATATTCACAATGCCAAGTCTGAGACTATCCCAACAGAATTTAAGCATATTGAAGACCCTGAAGGTAGAACGGAAATTACAACTGATGGAGAGGATAAAGTAATGTCCTATCGTGATGCTGATGGAAAAAAACATGAGCATGATATGGAAGTTACTAACCTTGATGTATCAAATCTCAATCTCCAAGGCAATAGTGTGAATAATATCCAAGATGCTTTGAAAGCAAACGGTTTTAATGCAAAGACTCCCACAGATTTGAGTGATAGCAACTTCATTCAGATACCTGAACCACGTTTCGCAATTATCAACATCCTCAACATAGATTCTATGCCAACAACCAAACAAGACAATAAGAAAGCATTCTTACAGTTTTGGGATATGCATGGAAATTATTTCATGAAACATGCCATTCTTAATGCACAAGGTAGCTCATCTTTACTTTTTATCAAGAAGAATATAGCTATTGACCTTTGCGATGATGAGTGGATTGGTGATGAAACTCCAAAGGTAAGAATTGGGGAATGGGTTCCACAAGACAGCTTCCACATGAAAGCATATTATACTGATTTCTTCCGTGGTGTTGGTGCTGTATCTTACAAGCTATATGACCAGATTGTACGCACAAGAGGAAATATGTATGACCGCCCTTGGAAGAAGGCTCTTCTTGACATGTCAAAAATAGGAACTACAACAAAGAGTCTTGGAAATCCGTATGTAGGAGATTATGAACTTCTTACAGATACAGGAGCACGTTGTTTCCCTGATGGTTTCCCAGTTGCAGTATATCTTAATGGAGAGTTCTATGGTATCTTCTCATTTCAGTTAAAGAAGCACAGAGATAATTATCACATGAACAAATCAACTGCTGAACATGTTCATCTTGATGGTGTACTTAATACTGCTACCATATTTAATGGAAAAGACAATATAGACTGGTCTCAGTTTGAAATACGCAACCCCAAAAATCTTTATGCTATTGGTGGTAATAAGTATGACGCTGATACCAAGCAGGAGGAGATTGCTGGAGAGAATGAGGTCAACACTTGGATAACAAATGGACAGCTTCCTAATGGTACGGAAATATCTTCAAAGATTAAAAAGAACCTGCAAATGACGGCTAAAGTCAAGAAGTATATACAAGATTTCGCAGACACACTTCCTGCCATAAAAAATGCTATGACTATCTATGAAGGTTCAAGTAAGACGGAGGATGATTTAAATACATTTAAAGCCGTTTATGAGAAATACTTTGATAAGGAAAACATGATAGATTATATGATTTTATCAGACCTTGTTAAAAATGCAGATGGCTTCAGTAAAAATTGGCAATGGTTTACTTATGACGGTAAAAAATGGTGGGTAGGTCTTTATGATTGTGATATGTCTTTTGGAGGAGATTGGGAAGGTTATAGAATAACAGATGTGCTGACAGAGCATCTTAATAGTTTTACAAGCTTGCCTAATGGATTTGTCGTCAAGTATTACAACGATGAGCTTACCAAACGCTATAAGTACCTCGCAGATATTGGCATAGCATCTTCTCATAATATTTTCTCTTTACTAAAGGAATGGTGTATGCGTATAGGTACGAACTTTTTTAAAGAAGAATACAAAAAATGGGCTGATTCACCATGTATATCTGATAGTATTGTTAGGGATGATTATTGGGAACTAATGGTTGATGGTAAAGGAAATCCACAAACAGATACGACTGAGACTTTTGATGCAACAATATCTTACAATATTGGCGAAGTGGCATCATTTGGAATAAATGATTCAATGGGATATTTCAAATTTAAGTGTATAAAAGCTACTGAGGCTTTATCTAAAAACACTCCACACACAGTAAGTACATATAGTCCAGTGAAAGTTTTCAAACATTGTGACAATATTTATCGTGCGCAAAAGTGGATTGAGAAGAATACAGAGAATATGGATAAATTATATAATTATACAAGAATTTAAAAATTTATAGTTATGACAAAATGTTTAGTAACAAAATTAAATGGTAGTATTTCTAACCAAGAAATATTGAAATTAGGAGAGGTCAGAATTAAAATTCATAGAGTTGCCAATCCTAGGGGTAGTACACAGAAACTTTATGTCTTATTTAATCAAGACACAAAGTTGGAGATTATTGGTGATGGGTATTTTACTGATGTAAATTTATCTTTAAATAAAGGTAAAACTCTTGTTGTTAAAGGGAATATTGATGCTGATGTTTATGTAAGCAACGGGGACTTTATTTTATCTATTTCTAACAAATATGCTCTGAAGACGCTGTCAGATATAGGTACAAATAAAGATGTTGAGATAAATTTTTTGAAGTACAGTACTGCATTGACAAATTTGAGTTTAAATAATTCCAAAGTGTCAGGTGATATTGCAGATTTGAAGAATCTTACTGCATTGACAACTT
>ERZ1034755.114-NODE-114-length-26771-cov-7.204372_pt1 | contig 26771 bp, 26 predicted proteins | sample MGYA00520596_ERZ1034755 | MGnify/ENA primary metagenome ERZ1034755 (study PRJEB33766, sample SAMN09781701) | gut metagenome | biome: gut microbiome | host: Homo sapiens | place: Madagascar | study: EMG produced TPA metagenomics assembly of the PRJNA485056 data set... | reverse complement strand
AGATAACACAGTATCGACTATAATATTATTCTTATAAGGTTGACAAACTAGTCTTATTGTGCTATATTTTTCATAACGAAAGCATCTGTCTCTCTTTCGGGACGGGCGCGGTGGCGAAGAAAGAAGCCTTTCGTCACCGGCGATGCCGTGCAACATAGTGCGGCGGCAGACAGGCAAAGGCTACAGAGGGAGAATCCAATGAGGGGAATTCTGACGGGAACATACGGGCATCCGGCAATGTCCCGGGCGGTGTCCGCAGTTGCGTGCGGAGCCGGGGAAACAGCGAACCACCACGCCGGGAAAGAGCTATTATGAGACGGGGTCGGCTCCTGCGGTGGATACGTGAGGCGATCACGTCCGATGAAAAACGGCGGGAAGTGCTGTTTCTGATCCTAAACATCGCACTGGCGCTGACCTCCCTCATCATGTCGGTCGTCAATGTGTTTACCCGGGAGTATATTCTTCTGACGGCAACGCTGTCGTTCGGAGTTGCCTGTCTGCTCAATCTGCTGATCCTGCGCTTTGCGCGGCGGGCGCCGACGGGCGTGTACATTGTGTTCGGCGCGGAAGTGACGGCGATCCTGCTGTTCTTCTTTATCACGGGGATCCCGAACGGCTTCAGCGCACTGTGGATCTGTCTGATCCCCAACTTTGCTCTGTTGGTGTTAGGGTTCCGGTACGGCAGTGCGGTCTCCCTGCTGGCGTTCTCCGGTATGGCGTTTCTCTTCTGGTCCCCGGCGGGCAGGGCGCTCCTGCAATACCCTTACACTGAGGAATTCATGTTGCGGTTCCCGCTCCTGTATCTCTCCATCTATTTCATTTCCTTCCTCATCGAGACAGTTCGCGCCGAAACGCAGAAGCAACTGGAGGAAGCCAAGCGGCGCTACCGGCACCTGTACCACCACGACGCCCTGACGGGTCTTTACAACCGTTACGGTCTCTATGAATCCCTGGAAAAGATACCGGACGGGGAGCGCGATCTGCCGCTGGCAGTCACGATGTTCGACATTGACCACTTCAAGAATATCAATGACCGGTACGGCCACGAGTTCGGCGACCTGGTGCTTGTGAGAGTGGCGGATACGATCCGCGACACCGGTGATGGCGGCATCTGCTGTCGCTGGGGCGGGGAAGAGTTCCTCCTGATCAGTCGTCAGGCAGACGGCGCCGAAGAGGCGGCGAACCGGATCTGCCGCCGGATCGCCGCGCACACGATCCCCTGCGACGGCGGAACGCTGACCGTCACTGTCAGCGCAGGAGTATGCCTCGTGCCGAGAATGTGTGACGCGGGCATACACGACATGATCGACCGGGCGGACAAAGCGCTGTACCGCTCCAAACGTGGGGGCGGGAATCGCGTCACCGTTGCTCCGTCAGCAGGGCTGACGGACAGTTATGCCGGGAAAGAGTAAAAGGCGAAAAAATAACGAAGAGGAGCCGGAAAAACGGCTCCTCTTTGCTATGAATCGCGACAGCGGAACACTTTGCTGCCACGGTGGCGCTCCGGCGTCAGTCCGGCACGCGGTAGGCGGGGTCGATCTGACAGAGTTCCTTATAGGTGTCGATCTCGGTGATGTCGTCAAAGGTGCAGGGGCGGACGGCGATTCGGTACTGCTCCGGATAGTAGTCGAGGGCGACCTGATCCCAATAGCGTTCCCGTCCGCCGGGGGTGCGGAACACTTCTTCAACGTGGCCGGAAAGGCGCTCACCGTCTTCTTTTGCCCAATAGGAGATCCCGTACATATGGTAGCAGTCGGTGCCGCCGACCGTCATATGGGTGATATAGCCGTTCTTGCAGTAGAAGCACCAGTCATCCGTTTTCTTCACGGGGACGCCGAGGTAATTCGTCGTGTACTGATATTTGCGGATGAGGTCGGGGTTGGAGACCAGGAGATCCGCTTCGCAGATGTAGGCGTTCTCAAGGTGGTCTTTGGCGCACAGGACGGAGGAGATGTTGTTCGCCTCATTGTAGAGCGGGTTCTCGATCATCCGGATCGTCGGATAGCGGGAGAGCAACTGATCAAACTGCGGCGCGAGATAGCCGCGCACCAGATAGATCTCCTCAATTCCGACGGCGATCAGCGCGTCGAGCAGGCTGTCGACGATGCGCTTCCCGTTAACGCGCACCAGAGGCTTCGGGGTATTGAGCGTGACGGGTACCAGGCGCGAGCCGAACCCGGCGGCGAGGATCACGGCGCGCTTCACCCGATAGGGCTCAAGCGCGTCCAGCCCGGCAGAGGTGACTTTCCCGCCGGCGCAATAACCGAGGGCTTCCAGTTCGCCCAGCGTCTTGTTGACGGTGCCGAGGGATATGCCGATATGTTTTGCGAGGGTGCGCTGCGTGCTTTGGGGCGAGCGCTCCAGTTCCGCAAGGAGTTCAAACTGTTTCTTGTTCAGCACGGTGAGTACCGGGACCTGTGCGGCGGAAGCTCCGCCGCACAAGGCCGATCAGTCCTTTCATCAGGAGATTGACCGTCAGAATGATGAGCGCGACGATCGCCGGCGGCACCAGCGACGTCTGCGACGCGTCGAACCCCGGCAGCATGAGCGCAAACAGTTGTGTCGAGCGCCGCGCCAGGAACGAGACTGCCGAAATGGTCATCATGGAGTTGACGAAAAAGTAGGAGAAGGATTCGAGGAGCGTCTCTTTCACCTGCGGGGCGATAACGTCGCAGAGCAGGCGCACTTTCCCGATCCCGAGCGTGGCGCCGACTGCCTCGAGGTCAGGCGTCAGTTTCCCCATGCTGTTATACACCATGAGGTAGGGGGAGGCGAAGAAGTGAATGATGTTCACGAGGATCAGGATGGCAAACGTGCCGTAGATCGGCGTCGAACGAAAGAACAGCACATAGGAAAGACCGAGGACGATCCCGGGGATCGCAAGTGAGGTGATGGACATCAGGTGGAGGACGACGGCGCCCGGCGACTTGATGCGTGCCGTGAGATAGGCGCAGAGAAATGCGCAAAGGGTCCCGAGCAGAGCCACAAGCAGTCCGACGAAAACGGAGTGACCGAGGAACTCCCAACCGCTCTTGTCCACCATGACAGTCGCAAACTGTGCCATTGAGAAGGAGCGGTCGAGCGGGTAATTGGTGGAGAATGCTACCGGAATGAACGAAAGGATCGGCAGCAGCACGACAAATGAGATCACGCCGAGCGCGGTGTAGGCGATCGCACGCGAGGCACGGGTGCCGTCCGTCGCGAAAGGCTTCGTCACACTGCGGCCGACGCGATCCTTGCCCGAGAGCAGGTCAAAGAGGAATGCGATGAGCGCAGGGAGCAAGAGGATCAGCCCGAACACGCTCCCTTTCTCATAGTTCATGCGGTGGATCGTCTCTTCATACATGAGTACCGGCAAGGTCTTGTACATACCGCCGACCATGAGCGGCACGCCATAATCAGTCACAATCGCGGTAAATACTGCGAAGACGACGCTGATCATCGGCTTCTTCAGGTAGGGAAGAGTGATGGCGAAGAAGCGGTTTTCCCGCGGGATCCCGAGCGTCCGTGCCGCTTCGTAGGGCGTGCTGTCCTCATAGCGGAGGATATCCGAGATCATGAGATAGGCAATGGGAAAAGCATACATCATGGAGCCGAACACGATTCCCCAGAAGCCGTAAATGCCGCCGGGAAGCCCGAGGAGGCGGGTCAGCAATCCGTTGTCCCCGAGCAGGATAATCAGTCCCGTCCCATGGGAGATGGAGGGAATCAGCATCGGTACCACGAGCAGGATATCAAACAGTGCGCGGTGGCGAATGCCGCAACGGTGGATGCAGAAAGCGGCGGCAAACGCGAGCGCAATGGAGAAGACCGTGGCGACAAGCGAAACTTTCAGCGAGTTGAAAATAGCGGGCACGGTCTGCGGGTGACGGAAGATCGCGGGAAAATCGGCTTTCCCCAGATTCACCATCACGAAAAGGAGAGGGAGCAGTACCGAGACGAGGAAGAACAGCCCGAGGATCAGCGTGGTCGTCGTGCTGAAGAGACGGTGACGCGCACCGGACTTGACTTTCATCATGTACCTCCGGAGCGTCAGCGCATATAGCGGGAGAGGGAATCAATCTTGGACTTGAGATTGGAGATCACGAATTCGCGCACATAGTCGTCTGCCGGGTGGTCGAGGATCTCGTCCGGGGTTGCGAGCTGGTGGATCTGCGCTTCGCCCATCACCATGATGCGGTCGGAGAGCGCGAACGCCTCCTCCTGGTCGTGGGTGATGTAGATCATAGTGGTGCCGAAAGACTTTTGAATGTCTTTCAGCTGTACGCGCAGAGCAAGGCGCGTCGCGACGTCCAGGGCGCTCATGGGCTCATCGAACAGGATGATCTTCGGTCGGAGGGCGAGTGTGCGGGCGATGGCGACACGCTGCTGTTGCCCGCCGGACATCTCCGAGGGGTACTTGTGCAGGTGTTCACCGAGCCCGACAAGCGTCAGCAGCTCCTCGGCGCGTTCGTCCGCGTCTGCTTTCAGCGCCGGGCGGAACTTCATGGCATAGGAGACGTTCCGCAGGGCGGTCATGTTCTCGAACAGTGCATAGTTCTGAAACACGATGCCCATTTCCCGGTCGTCGGGCGCCGCCCGCGTGATATCGCGCCCCTCAAGCAGGATCTCGCCGGAGTCCGGCAGGAGGAGCCCGATGAGGGTACGGAGCAGGGTGGTCTTCCCGCAGCCGGAAGGCCCCAGAATGGAGAGGAATTCTCCCTCTTCCACGCCGAAAGTCACATGGTCGAGGGCAAGTTTGTGTTCATAGTGCTTGGTGAGGTCGTTGATCTTTAATATTTCCATATATCCAAAAGCGCTTCTTTCTTGGCAATGTCCTGCACGCCTGTCATATCCGCATACGGAATGTCAGTGGGGAAGTTCGGGATCGTGAAAGTTCTGTCACGGAAGATCTGCTCGGGGGCGAACAGTTCCTTGTCCTTCAGGGAGACGTCGGAGAGAATATAGGCAAAGACTTTCTGAATATCGGGGTCGGTCTCCTTACCCGCGATGATGGCGCTCGAATAGGTATTGTAGGGGGCGCCTTCCTCAAAGAAGAGGATCTCGTAATCGGCGCCGTTATTGATCTCGTCGACTGCCTGCCATGTCTGGCACATACCAATGGCGGCTTCACCGAGCTTGAGTGCTTTGATGGGGCCGGAGCCGGAGGAGGTATAGCCCGCACCCGAGAGGTTCGCCGCGAGTGCATCGAAATAGGCGACAGCCGCCTCTTCACCGCGCTTGTTCACCATGCTGAGGTAGAAGCTATAGCCGGTGCCGGAGGATTTCGGGTTGGACATGGAGACAAGCCCCTTGTATTCCGGTTTTGTCAGGTCGTCATAGCACGTCGGCATGGCAAGCCCTTTTTCCTCGAGTTTCTTCTTATTGACGACGATGGCACCGCTGGTGCGGAGCAGAGGAACGTAGCGGTGCGACGCCGGGACGAGCTCCGGCAGATACAGGTTGAAGTCCACGCCCTCGACACTGTCGAGGCTGGCAACGGTATCGCCGAGTTTTTCAAGATAGGTATTTTCCAGTTCGAATACGATATCACAGTCGGTGCCTTTTCCCTCGTTTGCGAGTTTCGCGGCGAGTTCACCGGTGGACTTGTATTCAATGATGATCTTATATTCCGGGAATTTCTCGTTCAGCATCTTCTGCGCGTTCTCAATGCGGAAGTCCTCGCTCGACGCGTAGATGGTGATGGTCTTTTTCTTCGGCGAGCAGGCGGGCAGTACCAGAGAGAGGAGCAGGGTGACAGCCGCCAGCAGGAGTGCAGCGATTCTTTTCATAGCAAGCCTCTTTATCGAATGGATTTGTTCATTTTGTAGTCGTACAGGCAAAATGTCGAACACATTTTACACTATAAAACGCTGTTTGTCAATAAAAATGTTCATAGTTCGACGCTTGGATGAACAAACGATGTTCATTTTCGGGGGCGCAGGGTGTGGACAGCACACGGGGACGACAGCCCCGCCGGCAAAAAGCCCCGCCGGAATCGGCGGGGCTTGCGGGGGAAATGGGGGTCTTAGAGAGAGGCGCGGAGGATCGAGAGGATATCGGCTTCGGAGAGCGGCACCCAGGCGGTGTCCAATCCCTCGTTCTCTGCGATGTGGTGCGCCATCTCGGCAAGGCGCGTCTCGTCAATGCCCACGTCGCGCAGGTGCATCGGCATACCGAAGGACGTGAAGAGGTCATAGGTGGCTTTAATCGTCTGCTCGGCGATGTCCGCTGCCGGGAGGGCAGCATCGATGCCGAAGATATGCGTGCCGAAACTGACAAAGCGTTCCGTCGTCTCGGGGCTCAGGATATGGTGCATCCAGCGGGGCGTCAGAATGGCGAGCCCTTCGCCGTGCGTGATGTCATAGTAGGCGCTGAGGGCGTGTTCCATACCGTGGCAGGGCCAGCCGGAGGGGCTGTTGCCGACGGAGAGGATTCCGTTACAGGCGAGGGAGCAGTCCACCATGAATTCACCGCGCGCTTTTTCGTCGTCCGGGTGCTCGAGGGCGATCTTCGCATTCTTGATCAGGCTCCGGATGACCGACTCGCACATCCCGTCCGTGAGGTCGGAGTGGGTGGCGCAGAAATACTGCTCGATGACGTGGTTGATGGCGTCCGCCGCACCCGCCGCTGTCTGCTTTTTCGAGACGGAGAAGGTGTAACGCGGGTCGAGAATCGACGCGACGGGGAAAAGATGTTCGTCAATGTAGCCGACCTTATCATTGGTTTCGGTGCGGGAGATGACACAGCCGCTGTCGTATTCCGACCCGGTCGCGGCGAGGGTCAGGACGTCCACGAGCGGCAGTGCCGCCTTGGCTTTGACACGGTAGGTGATGAGATCCCACGGGTCGCCGTCGTAGAGCGCGCCGGCGCAGATCGCCTTGGAACAGTCGAGAACGCTACCGCCGCCGACGGCAAGCACTACATCGATCTTGTGCTCGCGGCAGAGGCGTACGCCCTCGAGGACGCTGGGGTCGTATTTGGGATTGGGCGCGATGCCAGAGAGCTCAAAGACCTCAAAGTCGGCGAGGAGCCGTTTCACTTCATCGTAGAGCCCGATCTTTTTGATACTGCCGCCGCCGTAGGTGAGCAGTACCCGCCGCCCGAGGGGGCGAAGGACGTCGGGGAGGTTCGTGATCGCGTTCTGACCGAAAATCAGTTTGGTCGGGGTATGGTAAATAAAGTTTTCCATAAAGATTCCTTTCTTAACATTTGTGCGCGCGGGGCGCGTCTGTCGGCGCAGAGGCACCGCGGGGGCAAAAGACGGGTCAGCGGAGGGTTTTGCCGTCGTGGAACGCCTGTCCGACGGTCTCGCCGAGGGCGACATAGGTGTTGTGGAAGGGGTCGAAGGTAATCGGGCGGATCTTCGCAACGTCGGGGAGCCCTGCGGCATCAAGCGCGCTCTCATCGACGCTGACATTGACGATCTCGCCGACGAGCCGCCCGGTCTCCGGGTCATAGCTCTTGACGCGGCACTCGACGGCAATCGGCAACTCCGCGATCAGGGGCGCGTCCACGAATGCGGACTTTTCGGCGTGGAACCCGGCACGGGCAAATTTATCGGGGGTGTTTTTGGCGGAGACGATGCCGACGTAGTCGCACGCCGCCGTGTGGGCGGCGTCCGCCATGCTGACGGTGAAGGCGCCGTGCGCGAGCAGGTTCTCCGTGGTTTTATGGGAGGCGCTGATACAGAGGGACAACTCGCGGTCATCGCTGATGCCGCCCCATGCGGCGTTCATCGCGTCCGGGGTGCCGTCAGCGCCCCATGCCGCGAGGATAAAGACGGGTTGCGGGTAGGTGTAGGGTTTGACTCCGAAATTCTTTCTCATGGTGGTTCTCCTCTCAGATGATCATCATTTTTCGGCGGTGCCGGCGGGCATGCCGCTTTCACACTTGTTTTTGTCGAACGTCAGGCGTCCGGTCTTCTCGGCGACTTCATAGCGTGAGATCTTATAGTCGAGCCGCGCGAGCGTTTCGTCGATCCGGCGCTTTTGCTCATAGAGATGCTCCCGCTGTTCCCGCAGGAGTGTGAGCCGCGCCGGTATGGTCTCGTCGCCCATTTCATAGAGACGGACATATTCGATGATCGCCTCGACCGGGAGCCCGGCGTTCCGCATACAGACGGCGAGCCCGACCCAGCGGACTGCCGTTTCGTCATAGTCGCGGATACCGCCCGCCGTGCGCTTCACGGGCGGGATCATGCCCACACGTTCATAGTAGCGGAGCGTGTCGCCGCTCACGCCGTATGTTTCACCGACTTCTTTGATCGTCATGCGTTTGTTACCTCGTTGATTGGCTTTCACCCTGATTATAGACCTTGGAGTTCACTCTAAGTCAAGAATTTTTTTGTGAACGGGTCAAGAATTTTCCCGCGGGGCGGGGAATTGACAACGATGCGCTCGTGTGTGTACAATAAAATCGGTACGAAAAACGAATGGGAACAGGTGCGCGCCGTTCGTGGGCGTATGGCGAACGGCTTTGCCGTTTCTTTTATCTGATTGTTGAAATTGTAAAGAAACGTATACAGTATTACAAGATCTGCAACCGCCGGTTGACCAACTGCAAGCCATGAGTGGTGGTGCCGCGGGTATCGGGTACGTTACAATAGCATTGTCGGAGGAAAACCGACGGGAGGTAACAAAATGACATTGGCAGATAAGATCATTGAGGGGCGTCGCCGCGCAGGGCTTTCGCAGGAGGGGCTTGCCGAGCGGCTTTCGGTCTCGCGGCAAGCGGTCTCCAAGTGGGAGAGTGCACAGGCCATGCCGGACATTGAGCGTGTGATCAAGCTGGCGGCGCTGTTCGGCGTCAGCACGGACTATCTACTGAAAGACGAAATGGAATCCCCGGAGGAGACGTGCCCTGCGTGCGTGGAGCAACCGACACGGCGCAAAGTGACGCTTGCGGAGGCGAACACCTTCCTTGCGGCAAGGAAACGCGCAAGTCGGTTTATCTCCGCCGGAGTGGCGCTCGCGATTTTCTCGCCGGTACTCCTGATTTTTCTCGCGGGCTTTGCGGACGCGGGCATCGGCGGTGTGACCGAGAGCCTGGCGGCGGCGCTCGGGCTTGCGTTCCTGCTGGTCTCGGTAGCTGCCGCTGTGAGTCTGTTTGTGGTTTCGGGTCGCGGCACGGCGGCGTTCACACCCCTTCGGGAAGAACCGATCGAACCGATGCCCGGTGTCGCAGACCTTGCCCGTGGAAAGCGGACGGCGTATGATTCTGCTTATACGACGGGGCTTGCGGTGGGGATTGGGCTGTGTATTCTTGCGGTCGTGCCGCTTCTGATCGCGGGAGCGATGGATGCACCCGATTATCTCTGCACGTCCATGATCGCACTTCTTTTGGCGATTGCCGCCGTCGGGGTGTACCTCATCGTGCGGGTGTCAACGGTACGGGGCAGCTTCGACACGCTCCTGCAGGAGGGTGACTATACAGACGGAGAGAAGCGGGCGGCGAAAACGTTGCAGCTCATCAGCGGTGCCTATTGGTGCCTTGCCACCGCCGGATATCTCGGGTGGAGTTTCGCATCGGGGAACTGGCAGTTCACCTGGATTGTCTGGCCTGTCGCCGGGGCGCTTTTCACCGCCGTGATGCTTGTCGCGCGCCTTGTGATCGGGCGCCGCAACGACCGCTGAACGATTGTTGCCCCCTGACAGAAAAATGCGTTGCTCCTTGGCAGGAACCTGCGCCAAAATAGCGCGGGTTCCTGCATATTGCACTGCTGGTGCGCATATCCTACCTATGTAACGGAACAAATTTGAAAATAATACTTGACAAACACGCGTTCGCGTGGTATCCTATATAAGCTTTTAAAAGAAAGGTTCCTATCGCGGAGTGGAGCAGCCTGGTAGCTCGTCGGGCTCATAACCCGAAGGTCGTGTGGTTCAAATCCCGCCTCCGCAACCAAAAAAGCAAGAGACACCCATTTGGTGTCTCTTGCTTTTTATTTGTGGGGTGGAATTGTGCTTTAACGGCATCGGGCTATGAGACCGACGAGCGTAGCTCGTTGGGTAAACGAGCTGAAAACACCCCGGCGGGGTGTTTTCAGCGAAGTGACCGCCGTAAAGCAAGTAGCGGGACACGGCGAGTAAACGCAGACGCGACACGCGACTATGCGACCGGCGCGGCGCCGTAGGCGATAATCCGAAGGTCATGTCGTCTGTTCGTGTGGTTCAAACCTCTCGCCTGCGTGCTCGGTCACCGCGCGGCTCTCAAGTGCCCCCGGCACTTGATTCACTACCGCGCGGTCGCTCCGCTACCTCCGCAACCAAAATGCAAGAGACACTCATTTGGTGTCTCTTGTTTTTTTTTCGAGGGGGACGGAATCCGGCATCGAAACAGAGAAATACAGTGTGTTAATTATAAAACGCATTTTTCTTTACGAACGTAAAGAATATTGACATATTTATAGCATTGTGCTATACTGATACTGACAGGAGGGTGCTGTATGTACATGGATTATGCACGGTTATGGAAACTGCTCATCGACCGCGACCTGACAAAGACCGATCTTATCGAGATGACGGGGCTCAATGCCCGCGTGATTGCGAAAATGACGAAAAACGAGACGGTGACGACCGATACGCTCGCGCGCATCTGCGAGGCGTTGCATTGTCACGTGGAGGATATCATGGAGTGTGCCGACGAAGAAGCCATGTCGTTCTGGGCGGCGTATCGCCGGCTCGGACGGGTGGTGGAGGAGAGTGAACGGTATCGCACGGTGCGCTTCACCCACGGCGGGCAGAGCTACACGGTGTATGTATCGGCGGCGTCCGCGAACAAGGGGACGGAGATCTCCTGCCGGGAGGACGAGACGGTATGGTGGGTGCAATACTATCCGCTCGGCGGGCCTATCACCGGCTCTGCCCGCAAAGAGTGGGTCTTGCTGAAACCGAAACGGCAGGAGGGCGAGATTGCCATTGTCCTGATCCGCGGCAAGCCCGGCGCCATTCTCGGGCTGGACGAAGGCATCTTTGTGCGCTCGACCTCCCCCCTCAGGAGCAAACGCGATATCTATGTCATGTCGGAGCGCGCGTGCAAACTCTTCCGCCCGATGCCGTAAGAGAACGTACGATCTGTTACGGAAAAGTAGGAAATAAAAGCAGGGAGGAGCCGGATTTTCCGGCTCCTCCCGATTTTTGTGTGATAGGGTGGTGCTACAGGTGCTGCCCGCGACGGGCTTTATTCGATGAGCCCGCTCTCCTTCAGCAGGAGTTCGATATCGGTGCCTTTGGTCTTTTTCAGGACAATCTTGAGCAGACCCTTTTCGGCAAGGGACAGTTTTGCCCGGCTGATGGGTTTCTTGTCGATGGCGTAGTAGCAGGCGCGCAGAAGTTCACGCACGTCGTACTTACTGCCCCAGACCTCCGGCACGCCGCGGTCGATGTCCAGCAACGTGTAGACGGCTTCCATGCCGGTACGCATGGAGTATTCCGTGGTGAAGATGGTGTCGCGCGGGGTTTCGGCGAACTGACCGATGAACGCGAAGTTCACGGCACCCGTCGGCACGACCTTCGGGCGGTCGGACTCCTTCCTCGGCTGGAAGAAGGCGTTGATATACGGCATGAAGCAGGTCGTGGTGTTGCAGGCGTCGTGCGCCAGGGCGTTGATCCTGTCGGTCGGCACGCCGATGTGATACAGCCATTCGCGGCAGACCTCTTCGCCGGTGCAATCGCGCATGGCTTTCTTCACATAGTTGCCCTCGCGGTTGGTATTCAGCGAATAGAGCCAGACCAGCACCATGTTCTTATCCTGCGATTTGAACTGCGGCTGGCGGTTGATCGTCCAGGAGAGATACCAGTTGTCCGTGCTGTCCTTGACGGTGACGATACCACCGGTCGTGACCTTACCGGAGCGGGGGTCACGCTTGCAGACGTTCATAATATACCGGATGACTTCCTCGTCCGAAGTCGCGACGGTGGCGCTCATCCAGTTGGTCGCGTCGATGTTGCTGCAGAATTTTTCCGGGTTGCCGTACTCGCCGTTCTTTGCCTGTGCGGCGATGGCTTTCCACATATCCCACGACTCGCCGAAACCGTTCCGAATGCCGGTGAGGTCGGGCGCATGGGTCTGATCGCCGTAGCAGGAAGTGTCGGTGCAGCAGCCGTTCGTGATGAACACGAGGTCGTCCTCCACAAGGTCGATGGTCTGTTCTGTCCCGTCCTTGACGTAGACAATCTGCTTCGCGATCCTGCTGTCCCCCTCGGCCTCGATGATGACGTTCTTCACGTCCATGCCGTATTCAATCTGCACGCCATGGGATTCAAGGTATTTGACCAGCGGCAGGATCATGCTCTCGTACTGGTTGTACTTTGTGAAGCGCAGGGCGCTGAAATCGGGCAATCCGTCGATGTGGTGGACGTAACGGCAGAGATACCGCTTCATCTCCAAGGCGCTCGACCAACGCTGGAAGGCGAACATCGTCTGCCAGTAGAGCCAGAAGTTCGTGCTCCAGAACGATTCCGGCAGGATGTCGGAGATCTTCTTGTCCTCAAGATCCTTTTCCGGCGTGAGGAACAGTTTGGAGAGCGCCAGCGCGGACGCTTTGTCCAGCGCAAACTTCTTGTCCGTGTGCGCGTCCTCGCCGCGGTTGACCGTCGCGCGGCAGAGAGAATAGTTCGGGTCATGCTTGTTGAGCCAGTAGTATTCGTCCAACACCGAGACGCCCGGCGTCTCGATGGACGGCACGTCGCGGAAGGTATCCCACATGACTTCAAAGTGGTTATCCATTTCGCGGCCGCCTCTCATAAAGAAGCCCTTGGTGACATCACGGCGCCCGTCGCAACTGCCGCCGGCGAGTTCCAATTTCTCGAGCAGATGAATATGTTTGCCATTCATCTGTCCGTCGCGGACGAGATAAAACGCCGCCGTCAGACCGGCAAGTCCCGTACCGATGATATAGGCGGATTTCTTATCCACATCTTTCGGCTTTTCGGGATGGGCAAATGATTCGTAAGTTCCTGCAGAGTAGTACATAACAAAAACCTCCTGTGTTTTTCTGTCTTTATTATAGCCGCTTCTGCCGCATTGACAATCAACAGAAAAAGCCCCGTGATAAAAGTCTTATCACGGGGTCGGAAGTGTCAAAAAACTCATCAGAATCGCGGAAATGATAAAATCAGTAACGGAACCTCGCGACCGCCGCCGCCATGGAGCCCTTGATGAGCCGGGCGAGCCGCTCGACGATCTGACGGGGATCCTCGTGCATATTGTCCTTGATCCAGTCGAGCATCAGCCCGATGAAGATGTAGGAATACACCTGGGCGATAAACTGCTTATCCTCGTCACGGATCGTCATGCCGCGCGACTCCTCGTCAAGGACGCCGATGAGCAGCCCGTCCACCAGCGGTTGCAGGTATTTTTCCACCTGTTCGGCGTGAACACAGCGATACACGTTCATAATGAAAGGTTTGTTTTCCTGTACCGCCTCGAAAATCTGTAAAAGACCTTGTTGCCAGGTGTCATACGTCTTTTTCTCGTCCAGCGCGCGTTTTGCGTCCTCAAGGCACGACCATTCCACGAGATCGTAAATATCTTTGAAGTGGTAATAGAAAGTCATGCGATTGATGCCGCAGTCGTCGGCGATGTCCGCCACCGTGATTTTGTTCAGCGGCTTTTTCAGGAGCAGATTTTTGAGCGACTGTTCGAGCGCGCGTTTGGTTACCTGAGACATATCCGTTCCTCCACATTCCTAAATACTTGACTGTTGATTGAAAAAGCGTATTGCCCGGTTCCCGGGGCATCGACTCCGCACAGTATCGGGGGGTCACTTACAGAAGTTCACGATCAGGATTGCCGCGCCGAGCACCACAAGCACCGCGCCGGTGACGCGGTTCAGGGTCCGGGGCTGCGCCCGGTTGGCGAAGAGCGCCGCGACCTGCGCAAAGACCAGTGTGCTGACGACGCAGACAATCAGCGCCGTGATGTCCGGCAGTCCGCCGATGGCGAAGTGGCTGACGGCGCCGGTGAGCGCCGTAACGCTCATGATGAACACGCTGGTGCCGACCGCCGTTTTCAGTTCGTACCCGAGCAGGGACGTCAACACGAGAAGCATCATCATGCCGCCGCCGGCGCCGACAAAGCCGCAGATGAAGCCGACGAGCGCCCCGCCGAGCAGGGAGCGAATGATCTTTTGCGCGGTGGTCGCGTCGGTCAGACACGGTTTGGGCGCGACGACCGGTTTCACGATGAATTTAATGCCGAGCAACAGGGTCATGATGACCGAGAAATTGCCCATGGTGGTCTTGGGGACGATACTGGCGACGAAACTGCCGGCTGCGGTAAAGCAGAGAACCGCCGCCATCATGACGAGCCCGTTCCTGACATCGAGGTTTTTGCTCCGACCGTAGGTGACGGCGGAGACGGCGCTCGCGAGGACGTCGCTGGCAAGCGCGATACCGACCGCCATGTAAGGATCCATGTCGAGGAAGGCAATCAACATCGGGCTGATGACCGCGGCGGCGCTCATGCCGGCAAACCCCGTGCCGAGCCCGGCGCCGAGCCCCGCCAGAATACAAATCAGAATCTTCAGCATGAGACTGTCTCCCCTCTGCCCATGCGCGTGAGATTCTCTTCCAGCGTATCGGTCAGGCGCTCGAGCGCGTGCAGCTCCTCCGGGGTGATCCCCGCGCGGAGGGCGTCGGTGAATGTCGCCTGCATCTCCCGTCCTGCCCGAATCGGGTCTGCCGCTTTCCCGGTCGGGACGAGGCGGTGCTTTCGTCGGTCGGCGGCGTCCGGCGTGCGGGTCAGATACCCGCCTGCAATCAGCGTCTCGACGGCGACGGAGGCAATCCCGCTCTTGAGCCCCCGCATTTCGCAGAGGTCGCGCGCCGTGTTATGCTCGGGCTGGTTGGCGCAGAACATCAGCACGTCAAAACAGGTTCGGTTCATGCCGTATTCCCGCAGGAGCGGTGCCGATAGGTCGGCATACAGATTGGAAATCTTTCTCCCGAGGGCAATCAGACGAATGGCGGTCGTCATCACGGACTCCTTATAAATAATCTAAAATTAGAACATCTAAAATTGTACAATAAAGTGTGCCGTTTGTCAAGAGGAAAAAGAGTGTTCCGCGCGGGGTCGCGCGTTACTTGTCCTTTGTCTGTGGCGCGACAGGGGGCAAAACGTGACTGCGGGGCGACATCACCGGTTGGTGGGGTCTGTACGGCGGCGCGGCTCCTGCGGTTATTTTTTTGTCGTCGGCGGGGCGGGTGGCTCCCGCGTTTCCTGCGCCGCGTCCGGCGGGTAGAGCGAGGCAATCAGGGAGAAATATTCATCGAACCGATGCTCGCGGATCGGCATGACGGGGTGGGCATCGTCGTCGAAATAAAGCAGGAGTGCGGGGGAAATGCCGTGGTAGCGCTCGACGACCCGCAGGTCGCGCAGTTTGCCCGCGCGGAGCAGGCGCTGTGCCGTCGCGTGATAATTGAAATAGGGCATAGAGTCTCTTTCCTTTCCCGGTGTCAGACTTTTTTGTCAGTATCCCCGCAACCGCGTAACGGTTATACCAAATGAGCGTGGCGCCCGATTTTTCGGGCGCCACGCTGTTTTTAATGAGTGATGAGACGGCAGGACGGACGCGCGGGGGCGCAGGTTCGCTATCGCAATCGGGGTTATTCGGTCTTGCCGGGGGTGAGGTGGCGGCGGATACGATCCTCGAGGAGTTCCAGCGCGACGATGTTGCGCCCGCCCTCGGGAATGATGATGTCGGCGTACTTTTTACTCGGCTCGACGAACGCCTCGTGCATGGGCTTGACCGTCGTGAGATATTGCTCGATGACCGACTCCAGCGTGCGGCGGCGTTTGTTCACGTCCCGCTTGACACGGCGGAGAATACGGATATCCGCGTCGGTATCGACGTACAACTTGATATCCATGTAAGCACGCAGGCGCGGGTCGGACAGAATCAGGATCCCGTCGATGAGCAGGACGTCTGCCGGGGCGATCAGGCGCGTCTCCGCAGTGCGGTCATGTTTCATGTAATCATAGATCGGGCAGGCAATCGTCTCGCCGCGGCGGAGCGCCGCGAGATGCTCGAGCAAGAGGTCGGTGTCGAAGGCATCCGGGTGGTCGTAGTTCTGCTTCGCCCGCTCTTCAAAGGGCATATCGTGCTGGGCGCGGTAGTAGTCGTCGTGCCGGATCACAGCCACTCTGCCGCCGAAGTGCTCGGAGAGCAGGCGCGCGATCGTGCTTTTTCCGCTGCCGGAGCCGCCGGCGATTCCGATAATCAGCATTTCCGCCATGGGTCGTCCTCCTCAAAAACAGAACAGTTGTGCGGGGACAGATTTCCTTTATTTATATTGTGCCACATTTTGTCCCTGTTTGCAAGGGGAAAATGCGAGTCTTCGGGTCTTGTTTTGCGCGGGGAAAACGGACGGAAACCGTGGGGGCGAAAAAGAAAAAATGATTTTTTCCCGTCCGGGGCAGACTTTGACACATTTCGCGTCCGCGGGGGTGCTACAATCGAAAAAAACGGAAAGGCAAGTCACTATGTTACAAGAAACCGCGTTTATCAAGACCCGCATTCAGGCGGGGGTGCTCGAGTGCGCAATCTGCGGTGAAGTCGATCATCACAGCGCACGGGCACTCCGTGAAAAACTGGACACCGAACTGTTCCTGCACCGACCACGCCTGTTCCTGCTCTCGCTCGAACACGTCTCCTTCATGGATTCCAGCGGGCTCGGGCTGATCCTCGGGCGCCTGAATGTCGCGCGCGAGTTGGCGTGTGAAATGCGCCTTGTCAAAGTCAATGAAAGAATCCGCACCATTTTATCGCTCGCGGGCGCGTCGCGCCTCGACGGGCTGTTTGTAGAGGAGGACACGCTGTGAGACGCGCTTATCTGAATACGATGAAACTGGTTTTGCCCGCCATCAGCGAGAATGAGCGCATGGCGCGCACGCAGGTCTGCGCGATGGTCGCGACCATGAACCCGACGGTGACGGAACTCGGCGATATCCGCTGTGCGCTGTCGGAGGCGGTGACGAACGCGATCGTCCACGGTTACGGCTCACCGAGCGATGTGGACGACAAACTGCTTTACATAGCGGTGACACTCTACGAGGACCGCAGTCTCAAAATCTCCGTGCGGGATCACGGTCGGGGGATCCCCGACGTTGCCGCCGCGCGCGAGCCCCTGTTCACCACCGACGACTCGGGCGACCGCAGCGGCATGGGATTCTCCGTCATGGAGGCGTTCTGCGACCGTGTGGAGGTCATGTCACGGGTGGGAGAGGGAACCAAAGTCACCCTATATAAAACCCTTACCTGACCGCCATGTGAAAGGATACCATGGAAGCGAGAAAAGCCTACGCCGAAAATCTTTCACTGCTCGAGCGCTCCCGTGCGGGGGATGAGTCGGCGACCGAGGCGCTCCTCGTCGCGAACGGGGGACTCGTCCGTAACATCGCCGCGCGGTTCGAGGGGCGCGGGGTGGACAGGGAAGACCTGATACAGATCGGCTCGATCGGGCTGCTCAAAGCCATTCGCACGTTCGACCCCGAGCGCGCATGCGCATTCTCGACCTACGCCGTTCCGCTCATCTTCGGGGAGATCCGGCGCCACCTGCGCGACGAGGGACCCATGAAGGTCTCCCGCACGCAGAAGCGGCTCGCCGCCATGCTCTCCGAGGAGCGGGAACGCGCCGTCAAGCGCGGAGAGGATCCGCGGCTCTCCGACCTCGCGGACGCCTGCGGCGTGACAGCCTCCGAGGCGGCGGTCGCCCTCGACGCCGTGGCTCCCATTCGCTCGCTCTCCGAAAGCCTGTTCGGGGAGGAGGACGGCCCCACGCTCGACGACGCCATCGCCGACGAGGACGCCGAGGAGCGGAACTTCTATCACCTCGCGCTCTCCATGTCGATCGACAAGCTCCCACCGCTCCGCCGGAAGATCATTCTGCTCCGTTATTGGCGCGATCTATCCCAACAGCAGACGGCAGACCTGCTCGGACTCACGCAGGTCAAGGTCAGCCGTGAGGAGAAAAAGATCCTTGCTTTCCTGCGCGGAGAACTCACCTGACAGTACGCTGTCAGGATTTTTTGACCGGCAAAGGAAATGTTTGTTAATAAAGTGTGAACATTCCGAATGCCCCCTTGACTAAGTTCCGGAAGATATGTACAATGAGTTAGCACTCGAAAGAGATGAGTGCTAAAAACCCGATTTTCATGAGGTGCTTGTCACCTGTTCGGAAAGGAAGCGTTAGAAGATGAAACTGAAACCTTTGGGCGACCGTGTGGTCGTCAAGATGACGGAAGCGGAGGAGACGACGTCCTCCGGGATTTTCCTGGCAGGTTCGGCGAAAGAGAAGCCGGAGGTTGCCGAAGTGGTTGCCGTCGGCCCCGGCGGGGTCGTGGACGGGAAAGAAGTCGTCATGTGCGTGAAGCCGGGCGATAAGGTCATTACGAGCAAATATGCCGGCACGCAGGTCAAGTGCGACGGTGTCGAATATACGATCGTCAGACAGAGCGATGTGCTGGCGATTGTGGAGTGAGGTGAATCATCATGGCAAAGAAGATTATTTACGGAATTGATGCAAGAAACGCGCTGCTCCGCGGTGTGGATCAGCTTGCCGATACGGTGAAGATCACGCTGGGGCCGAAGGGGCGCAACGTGGTGCTGGATAAGAAATACGGCGCGCCGCTCATCACCAACGACGGTGTGACGATTGCGAAGGAGATCGAGCTCGAGGACGCCGCCGAGAACATGGGTGCGCAGCTCGTGCGCGAGGTCGCGACCAAGACCAACGATGCCGCCGGTGACGGTACGACCACGGCGACCCTGCTCGCACAGGCGCTGATCCGTGACGGTATGAAGAATGTGACCGCGGGTGCCAATCCGATGGTACTCCGCCGCGGGATCCAGAAGGCAGTCGATGCCGCCGTCGAGGCACTCCGTGCCAACTCCAAGAAGGTGAACGGCACCGAGGATATTGCCCGTGTCGGTACCGTCTCCGCGGGTGACGAGGCAATCGGCAGACAGATCGCGGACGCGATGGAGAAAGTGACCGCCGACGGCGTCATCACGATCGAGGAATCCAAGTCCGCCGAGACCTACTGCGAGGTAGTCGAGGGGATGCAGTTCGACCGTGGTTATCTGTCTCCCTACATGGCGACCGATAACGAGAAGATGGAAGCGGTTCTGGACGACGCGCTGATTCTCATTACCGATAAGAAGATCTCCAACATTCAGGATATCCTGCCTCTGCTCGAGAAGATCGTGCAGGCGGGCAAGAAACTCCTCATCATCGCCGAGGACGTCGAGGGCGAAGCGCTCACGACCCTGGTGCTGAACAAACTGCGTGGCGTGTTCACCTGCGTCGCCGTCAAGGCACCGGGCTTTGGCGATCGTCGCAAGGAGATGCTCCGCGATATCGCGATCCTGACCGGCGGTACGGTCATTACCGAGGAACTCGGGCTCGAACTTAAGGATACGACCCCCGCGATGCTCGGTCAGGCAAGACAGATCAAGGTCAATAAGGACAACACCACGATCGTGGACGGCGCGGGCGACCCGCAGGCCATCAAGGATCGTGTGGCACAGATTCGTGCCGCGCTCGAGAACACCACGTCCGAGTTCGACCGTGAGAAACTCTCCGAGCGTCTCGCGAAACTCGCGGGCGGCGTTGCCGTCATCAAAGTCGGTGCCGCGACCGAGGTCGAGATGAAGGAGAAGAAGCTCCGTATCGAGGACGCGCTGAACGCGACCAAGGCGGCTGTCGAAGAGGGCATTGTCGCCGGCGGCGGCACGGCACTCCTGAACGTCATTCCCGCTGTCGAGGCGCTGCTCCCGACGGTCGAGGGCGACGAAAAGACGGGCGTGCAACTCGTGATCCGCGCGCTGGAAGCGCCGATGCGTCAGATTGCGGAGAACGCCGGTCTCGACGGTTCCGTCATTGTCGATCACATCAAGACGAGCGGCAAGGTCGGCTTCGGCTTTGATGCGGCGAAGGAAGTCTACTGCGACATGGTGGAAGTCGGCATTGTCGACCCGACCAAGGTGACGCGCAGTGCGCTGCAGAATGCGGCAAGCATTGCGGCGACGGTACTGACGACCGAAGCGGTTGTGTCGGACATTAAAGAGGAGACTCCGGCGGCGCCGGCAGCACCTCAAATGGGCGGCATGTACTAATTAAGGCAAGCGGGAGAAGCGCAGACCAAGCGCTCTAAATAGGGCTTATGGGCAATCGATTTTGTTGTACAGGTAAAATGGTACAGCAGGGTCGGTTGCCTTTTCTTTAAGAAACGACGGGCGCTTTAGCCCCGAAAACGGTCTCTGTCGTACCAAGTACGTCGACGAGTCCCGTTTTCGGGGCTTCTGCATCTCCTCGCGCTTGCCTTAGGTACACAAGTTGAGCAACGGCTGGCGCCGCGTTTGTCTGAACTTCTGCCTCTCCCTGCGTGTGCCTTAGGTACACAAGTTGGGCAACGGCTGGCGCAAATATGCAAAAAGCGACGGCGTTTCCGCATCCGCGGAAATGCATCAGGCAAACGAACAAATTCTCTGAACCGGGTGGAGTCGTTCACAGGGGACGATCACTTTTATAATGCGGTTTGACGGCAGTCGATCATCACTTTTCGAAGCAAAAACGAAAAGCGGCGTCGGCTGTCGTTTTTTGCGGTAATGGGGCGCGATCAAACGGGTAAGGCATATCGTCACAGTGACGAAAAATGACGAATAATGAAGAAAAACGGGTATTTTCATGAAGCGGGATTCCGGAGACGCGCCCGATGTGCTACAATGCAGTCATCGGAGCGCCTGCCGCATATTTACCGGTACCGGCGGGCGGGTCGCCGAGGGGAATGCGGGGTGAGAAAAGACTTCGGCGCAGCATCACAGGATATGCGCGGGAAGCATCAGCAACAGACTGACTGACGAAAACACACGATTATAATGGAAACCAAGGCAAAAAGCCGAAAATCATACAAAGGAGTTGAAAGAAATGAAAAAAACTGTTAGACTGATGATATCGTTCGTCCTGGCGGCTGTCCTGGCTGTCGCTTGCGCGATTCCTGCTATGGGGCTCAGCACCGGTGACGGCACCCCGCGCATAGGAGCCCCGGACGAGGAGAATTTCGACACTGTATATTATATCAGTGACAATCCGGAGAGCAAGGCATATCAGCAAGCCATCCTGGACAGTAATGCAGTCAGCAACTGCATTCTTAAGCAATATGAGCCGTCGAAATTCTGGGATGAAGTGACGCTGCTTCTCAATGGAGGAGAATTCTTCGCCGATATCAGAGATGCCTATGTCATTTTTGAGATGGAAAGCGGCTTCCAGCGGGAGATCGTAGAGTCGGGAGAGACGCCGACCGAGATCAGCCTGCTGGACAGTCTGTTTCAGACACTCAAGCAAAGGGGCTGCAAAATCATGTTTATCTGCGGGACGGACGAAATGTGTTTCCGCGTGAATAATTACAATTCGTTCCTGGATTATGTGGACATCCACGTCAATACGGATATATGGCAGCTGTTTATTGGCAATGTATTTTACATTGCGAGCGAGGCATGCAGCGCCGAATATCAGTTCTACGACACGACCTTTATCCTAGACGCCTCGCTCTCCAAGAATATGGAGACACAACGGGAGGAAAACACATTTTATCAGTCTATCCTGCGGACATATCTGCGCCCTGCATATTATAGTTGGGTTGCCGCTCACCCCGGCGGGTCGACGATAGAATTCCTGTCGGATACCAATGTTAAACTGTTCTGCCACACGGGGGGCAAGACCTTCTACGACGTACTCGGGGACGAATATATCCATACCGAGGATCAGGAATTCCTGAACACCATAGCGAACGATCATATCTATGCGATCGGCACCACATGGAGCGGCGAGAGTTCCGCGCAGGAATGGATCCGATTGATGCTCGGCATCCGGAACGATTACCGGATCAATTTCCCGATCTATGTATGCAATGATAATGGTGTCTATTGCACGGAATACGAGGCGACCGATGTCTATCTCTCCGGCTGGGTGACGGGGATGACGGATGTCATCATCGACTTCGTATCGGGCGCGGACATGACACCTTACGATAATTACTTTGGTCGATGCGATGTTACGCACAAGCCGCTTTTGCAGGGAGCCGATGGCTGGATGCGGGATCTGGGAGAGATCTTTGAGGTTCCGGGGTGGTATATTTACATGGATTCCGAAACATACAAATACTTTTTTGGTCCTGATAAACTGTAATTGTAATCGCGGCAGGTGCCCCGCCGGGACCGGTAAAAAAGGCGGGGGACACTCCGCTGTACCCGCCCGCACGCTTCCGTGCGGGCGGGTTACGATCTGATTCCCGCGCTTTGTAAAATGAATACACGTAAAAAAAGGAGTCACTATGAAACGGAAAGCAATCGTTTATCCCGCTGTCTTTCTGATGCTGTTTCTTTTATGCCTGTGCTTTGCAGGATGCCGCGGGGAGGCGCAGAAGGACGCGCTGATCCCCGAGACGCCGACGGCGCTCCGCCTGGATGCCGACGAGGTGCTGACCTGGACGGAGGACAAGAACGCCGACGGGTATGTCGTGAGCGTCGACGGCAAGGAATATGAGACGGCGCATAGCGGTTTTGACCTGTTCGAGATCCTGAATCAGGAAAAGAACTATGAAATCAGGGTGAAGGCGCTTTACGGGCGGGAGCAGACGGAGTCTGCCTGGTCGGAGCGGTTGTATTACACCGTGGATTCCCTGGGAGAACTGGCATTCGAGCCGGAAGGAGAGGGATACAGCGTGCGCTTTGTCCTCCCGAAAGCCAGGAAGCCTAAGGGGAAGGTCATCATCCCCGCCGTTAACCCGAGGGACGGGAAACCGGTGACAGCCATCGGGGAGTACATGTTTAACCATTGCGGCGAGATCACGGGCGTGCTACTCCCGGATACGGTGACGACCATTGGCCACGGTGCCTTTTCGTGTTGTGAGGCGCTCCGGCGCGTCCGCCTCCCCGCACAGTGCAGGATGCTCAAATCGGGTGCCTTCGTTAAATGCAGTGAACTGTGGGACATCCGGCTCCCATCCGGTCTCCAAATAATTGCTGATACAGTATTCAACGGTTGCGCGGCTCTGGAGAATATTGAGATCCCGGATACGGTCACAGTGCTCGGCGGGGGTGCTTTTGCCGGGTGTGCGTCTCTCCGTAAGATGGAGATCCCGGGGAGCGTGAGAATGATCGAGTCGGGTGGTAGTGGGATGTTCAGCGGGTGTGACAGTCTCGCCACCGTCACCGTGGCGAAGCGCAATACCGTCTACCGCAGCGAAAGCAACTGCATCATCCGCCGCGCGGACGGTGAACTGGTAGCGGGCGCCCGGCCGACGCTGATCCCGTCCGGGGTGAAATCCATCGGCTCCTATGCATTCTCAGGCTGTACGGGGTTTACAAAAGTCATCATGCTCCAAGGGGTGAAGTCCATCGGACCGTATGCCTTCTCGGGGTGTACGGATCTGACGGAAGTCGTGATCCCAGACGGTGTAGAGAGCATCGGCAACTTCGCATTCTGGAATTGCGCGGGGCTGACCTCCGTCGTGATACCGGGGAGTGTGGAGAGCATCGGTAATGGTGCGTTTTATCAATGCAGGGCGCTTGCTTCCGTGACCCTGTCGGAGGGAATCAAACGACTGGGGAAACCATCAGAAACAGATGCCGAACGCGATAGTAACGTGTTTGGCAGTTGCACCAGTCTTCGGAGCCTCGCCATACCGTCTACGGTCGAACTGATCGCTCCGGGGCTCACGTCCGATTGCGCCGGGCTTATGAGCCTGACGGTGCGGGCGGGGAATTCCGTTTACCGCGTGGAGGGCAACTGTATCATCCGCCGCGCGGACGGCGTACTCATCGCCGGCTGCCAGTCGAGCGTCGTGCCGGCGGGGGTCACGGCGATCGGGGCATATGCTTTCTCCGGCTGCACCGGTCTGCGGCGCGTCGTCCTGCCGGCGGGGGTCAAATCCATCGGCCGGTTTGCATTTGCCGGGAGCGGGCTGACAGAGATCGAGTTCCCATCCGGGCTGGAGTCCATCGGAGACGATGCCTTCTTCTTGACCGATATCACCGAGCTGCACCTGCCTGACAGCGTCGTCAGCATCGCAGGCAGTGCCTTTTCGTATACCGACATCACCGAATTGTACCTGCCGGACAGCGTCGTCAGCATCGGGGGCAACGCATTTTCAGACTGCGAACAATTGCGGATAGCCATCATCCCGGCAGGGGTCGCGACGATTGAAATGTATGCGTTCAATAATTGTCCGAATCTGACGGTGATCCTGCCGAAAAGCGTCGGTACCATCGAGATTGCGGCATTTTCCGGCACGGTCTACACGTCTGCCGCGAAAGACCAGATCCCCGACGGGTGGAGAGTCAGAAAACCGGGTTGGGACTCCGGATGCGCGGTCGCCTACGACTGCACCTTTGCCATCGAGGATGGGAGGATGTATGTCACGTCTTTCACATGGAAGTACCGCAAGGGCGTCAAGGGGGACATCATCTGGTCGAATCTGACAACGGACGGGGGGCTCAGGGTTCCCACGCGCGACGGCTACACCTTTATGGGGTGGTCGACCGAGGAGGGGAGCGACACCGTCACCATCGGAAAGACAGAGCAGGAAGACAAAGGGGGGACCTACGAAACGACGCTGTCGTTCGATGCCCTCGGAGACTTGCCGACGGGCACGGTCCTGTATGCCGTCTGGGCGCCGAATCCGTAACAAAAAGTGACCCCGCCGGGGTCACTTTTTGTTTTCTGTGTGTCGGGGAGGAGCCCAAAAACGGCATCGTTTTTTCTGATCATCTCATCAACTGAAAGTTTTTCAAGACCGTTGTATCCCGAATGGCTGCCGCGTTATATCCGTTTTGCATTTTCGCAGGTATATCCAATCGCTTCAAACCATTCCGGAAATTTGGGTACGGCAGACATCTTTGCTTCGACGTGATGATGTCCTATCCCGATATGACTTATTTTTATTCAATATTCCTCCAGTCGAAGACTGTACCCAGCGGGAAATTTTTATCATCACAAAGCTCATTGTAAATCCGCGGTGCATCTGCGGGCGATTCAACACGCGAAATAATCGGCTCTATTTGAATTCGTTTTGAGGCGATCATATCGAGAATGGCATTGCAGTCATCATTGTGCGTCCAGTGATGCGGATAGGACTCATATTTCGGTCTTACAAAATTGTGCGCGCCGATCAGCTTGATCCCCGGTCTATGAACCTGTTTATAAAAATCAATCGAACAATCGGAAACTCTCGTACAGCCGAGAAGGGATATCCTGCCCATCCAGGATGCACAATCCAACGCTTGCTTCAGTGCCTGCGATACACCGGTAACCTCAACGCAGCCGTTTACACCTTTGCCGTTCGTGACATTCTTCACCTTTTGGACGAAGTCTTCCTCCGAGGGGTCGAACGCATAGTCAGCACCGAGCTTCAATGCCAGCTCACGCCTTTGCACATTCAAATCGACTGCGATGACAGGGTTTGCACCGGAAAGCCTTAAAAACTGTGTTGCAAATATGCCGAGAAGTCCCTGTCCCATGACCATGGCACTTTCTCCGAGCTCGATTTCGAGCTTTCTGACGCCGCCGAGCCCCATGGAAGCAATAACAACAAATGCCGCTTCAAGAGAGGAAACAGCGTTATTTTCAACCTTTGTTATATCGCTTTCCGGGCGAATATTATACTTGGAATGGCATCCGTGGTACACCAAAACCCGGTCGCCCACGGACACTTTGCTTACCCCAGAACCGACTTCTTCCACATATCCCACGCCGCAATAGCCAAGTGACATAGGATAATTCTGTGAAGTGTTGTTCATTCCCAGAAGGCAAGCTCTTTCTGTACCGCCGCTCACAACGGTATATTCCATTCTTGTAAGAACTTCGTTTTCTTTTACTTTGCCGACTTCATTTTCCAAAAGCTCCGCCCGATGGACACCTGTAAAAAATATTTGCTTGTTTCGCATATAGCACCTCACAGTAATTTTTTCATATGATCGACGATTGCCCGAGCAGTCGTTAAATCGAGCTGTTCCATGGTGCTGCCCTCGTCATAACGGTCAACACAGAAAGCAATGAGACCGCCCAAAATCGGATTGACAATTCTCGATAAACTTCCGGCTGTACCGTTTGTATGATAGCTGACAGGTGTTTTGACTTCTTTTTTTAGAACGGTCATGGTCTTAAAGCTTTCAACCAGATCCCCTTCATCTGCTGCGAATGTCACAATTTTTATGATGTCGGGATGGCGTTTTTCCAGAAATAAAGCCAGCTCCACCACCTGTTCACAATTCATGGGAACGCCGGGGTGACAGGATAGCAAAACCTCTGCGCCCATAGAGTGAACTTTTTCGATCAAGGCGCATTGCTTTGCAATGACCCTGTCATCGGTAACGACTTCTTTCGGGTTGCCTTTTGTAAAACTATATTGATCGCTGCCGAAAAATGCGTCCCTTGAGGCCGCGTCAAACGTATATCCCTGCATATCAATGCCGGCGGCTCCGGCAGATACGGCACATAAAAGGCTGCCTATTCGTTCGTTTTCCGTAAGACCGCCATCCGACCAATCATAGTTTCTGTTGTAATTCAGTGCAAGTACCGGCAGCTTTGACGCGCGAATAATGGATTTCAGTGCATTTTCGTCTGCGTTTTCAAGGCAGGAAATATGCAAATCTATCATGTCGGCGCCGTCATATAGGCAGTTTTTGATTGCCGCAACGGCAGATGAAACGCTTTTTTCCCTAATAACGCCTGCCAATGCAGGAGCGTTGATTTCGGATATTTTTTTCATTTACGTTATCACCTTAAACG